>Ga0302325_10014150_pt1 | contig 16994 bp, 14 predicted proteins | sample Palsa_T0_2_FD_201948 | JGI IMG/M metagenome (GOLD analysis project Ga0302325, IMG submission 201948) | Peat permafrost microbial communities from Stordalen Mire near Abisko, Sweden - Palsa_T0_2 | ecosystem: Environmental > Terrestrial > Soil > Palsa > Peat permafrost | place: Sweden: Abisko... | reverse complement strand
GCGCGGTCGCAGTGCCCACGAGCCGCTCATAGCCCAGAGCCTCGATCGTTGCGCCCAGGAACTGAGGAGTCTGGAGGACAGCGGAGAACCATAACCCTCCCACGCTGGGTGATACGAAATCGGGGGGCTTTAGCGGGACTTTTCTCCTGAAATCGAGTTGCTATGTCCCAATTTTGTGCTTACCATGTCCGTACCTCTCCAGCACATGAAGACCAAATTGGGAAGCTGCAATCACTGTCGCGGCTCCATCCGGCTCATCGCGTTTATGGACGAGTGCCATGCCGCGCTGGCAGTTCTATCGCACCGTCCTTAACCGGTTGCCCCTTCGGCACGAGCGCTGGGACTATTGACTTCGATGACTTTCAATGCCCAATTCATCTACGACACGCCAAATCGAGAGATCGCATCGATACTCAGCAATCTGTGCCAACGTTGTAGGTCCGCATCCTTAGTCGCGGGCTTTATGACAGATCGACCGACTTTTTCGGAAGTGGCTGCAGCGTGTGCCTCTGCCCCTGCAGGCTCAAGACCGCAAAGCCGGCTATGATTGGGATCGGTCGATCTGGCAGATGGAAGTCAGCCTGACGCAGATCTTCGACCGGCCCGTGTGCGGCCGTGGGTTCTTTGAGGAAGTCATCCGCGACAATCTGGACCTGGGTCGGCCGGATCGAGTGCAGTTGATCTTTGAGCGGGTGGTGACGAAGAAAACCCGGGGCGGTTCCGCACGCGGGTGATCCAGGACGTCGTGCATCCCAGCCTGCACATGGATTATAAGAATTTCGACCTGAAGCAGTATTTCAAGGAAAGCTGCCGTTGCCGAACCGAGGGCACTTTCCGCAATCCGAAAGACTTCCCCTTTATTGCGGCGGATCCTTTCCGCGCGTGGCTTGCACGCCCTTCACAATCGCAAGGCCCAAAAGCACAATTGCACCCACTGCAATCCAATGCGCGGCGATATGCAGTATCACGGCTCCATAGATCAGACCGCCAATCAAGATTAAGAAGCCGACGATGTAGATCCCAAACGACACGTAGTTCCCGTCCCAAATGCGCCGACCCGGGCGCACGCCCGTACCGACGAGAATATTCCGACCACCCCGGCCAGTGCAGACTGGGTACCAAAGCTGAATATACGCGAAATAAAACGTAGAAACCGAGGCCCACCAGGTGTTTACCTGCAAGTCCTGCAGTCCATGTGGCAGGAAATGCTGCAGATCATGCTGGCCTTACGACGGGTTATTCGAGAGTGGCCACGTTCGGTAGCAGATAAGCGCTCACGGACGACGGGGTAAAAACCAACCCGGAGGCGTGTCGGCGTACATTTAAGCTGATCCGACGGAAAATTCAAGGCACGCGCGACGGCCTCCTGCTTCCCGATCCGGACGACTGGCGCATGTGACGCAGACCGCGTCGATACCTCGTAATATATGCCGGCGTGACTCACGCCAAGCGGAACAAATGCCTTGTGCGCGCCGTCCACTCGTTGCTCGAAAACAGGCGCGGCCCCACTTGGATCAGCCGTGGCAGCATGTCGAACACCGAGCCGGGGGTCCAGTTGGCGCCATTACGCATGCGCAGTCCCTTGCGGTTCAACTCTTCTGCCACCAGCGACAGGGGGCAATCCTGAACGATCAGGTCCATCATCAGGATCAAAGCCTGCTTCTCGGAAGCGTTCTCTTCGAGGAAGCTGCAATCGGGCGAAACGCGCAGGCCATAGGGAACCTCCTCACGCAAGGCGGACGGCTCGGTCTCTTCGATCTCCCGCTCCCATTCGATCGCTGTCAGCCTCCAGCCCTCCTTGGCCTTCTGGCTCACATAGTCCTGCGCCAGCGGACCCGACAGAACCTCCCGCGCTCTTTGCAATTTGGCCATCGGACACTCCTCCGGCGCCAAATTAAAGCAACTCGGCTTCCGCGCTAAGCCCAGCCTTTTTCGTTCCGGATCTAACGGATGTGTGCGTTCGTGGGAATCGCCATCCCGGTCATGGGACAGCTTCGTCGGGATCGTTCACCGCGCGCCGGCTATTTTGAAAACGTACGCGTCCCGCACGGACAGCGCCGCCAGCGAGTCCCGCACACCGATCGTCAGCCGCTTGCCTTCGAGCTTCGCCTCCACCGGCGCACCGCCCTCAAGCAGAGTCACTCGCACCCCGGCAGGCGCCTCGATGTCATCCACCACGAATTCGCGCTCAAAGCGCCGGGGAACAATGGCGTAAACCGCATCGTCCTTTGCGGTGAAGAACGCTTCCACGCGCGCATAGCCGGACGGCGGGGCATCCACCAGCTTCGTGATATCGTACTCCGCCATAAACTCCTTATCTTCCAGCTTCGGCACTTGGCCCCGGCCCCACTGGCGCGCATTCCGCCATGCCCGCGTGCCGTAGATCGCCTCGCCGTTGGCGCCGAGCCAGTCCCCCAGATGCAATAGCCGCTCTTCCATGATCACCGGTATGCGCCCGTCGGCGGTCGGCCCGATATCCAGCAGCAGGTTGCCGCCGCGGCTCACCAGGTCGATGAGCATGAGCAGGAGCTGCCGCCCGGTGTGATAATCGGCGAGCGTCTCCATGCGGTTGTAGCCATACGAGTAGCCCATCCCGCGGCTCTCCTCCCAGGCATGGCCGCTCTGCTGCATCCCGGACGTGTATTCGGTAGTGTAGTAGCCGCCGTGCTTGTGGCGCGTGTCGCTTCCCCAGCGGTCGTCGACCACGATTTCATCTCGCACCGGCGATTCGTTGTATAGCCACGCCAGCAATTCCGCCGATCGCCACTCCGCGGCCGTCATCTCCCATTCGCCGTCCGAGAAAATAATGCTGGGCTTGGCATGCTGCACTACGTCTTTGAATTGCGGGAACATATGTTCCGTCACATAGCGCTTGCGGTCGGAGAGCCACAGCGGGTTGTACCACTCGTAAAGCGAATAGTAGAGTCCCATGTGCAGTCCCCTGCGACGGCCCGCTTCGGTCAGATCCAGCAGCAGATCGCGCTTCGGACCAATGTCCACACTGTTCCAAGGCCGTCCCCAGCTCCGGTTGGCCTGCTCGTTGCGCCAAAGCGTAAAACCTTCGTGGTGTTTCGAGGTGGGCACGATATATTTGGCGCCCGAGCGAACGAATACGTCGGCCCACCGATCGGGATCGAACAGCTCGGCTCGAAACAGCGGGGCGAAATCGAAATAGCGGAAGTCCCGCCCGTAGACGCGCTGGTGGAATTGCCAGGTGAGCGCGCCATGGCCGGTCGGACCTTTGGCCTTCATGCCCTCGGTCAGCGAATTCCAATACCATTCGGCGTAGGCGTTCTCGTCCTTCACGTTGACTGCGGCAAAGGAAGGCACCGAGTAGAGGCCCCAGTGAATAAAGATTCCAAACTTAGCGTCGCGGTACCACTGCGGGATGGGGCGCTGGTCGATGGAGGACCAGTCCGGCTGATAGCGGGTTTGGGCGGCGGCCGCAAGCGCGAAGGGCGCGGCCGCGCAGGTTCGGAGCAGATCTCGTCGTGTCATGGGTCCGTTGGCAATCGTATCAGATACCGGCTCATGCCAGCGAAACCCAAATGCTGCGGACGCGCAATTCAGGGACCGGAAAAATCCACCCCGGTTGCGGCAGGCTAAGCACCCCTGAGGCCTGCCCACAAGCTTTGTAAGACCACCGGGAGTCTGGTCTAGAAGTGCACGCGTAGGCCAACTGGATGATTCGCGTGTAATTCGCCGATGCTCGGAACCTCGCCATGGAGTACGCGAACGAAGGCAAACGGTTCAACCCCGTCGCTTACGCAAGGGCTGACGCGCCCGCCCTCTAGCCAAATATTAGGGAAAGGATAGCAAAGACATGCCGGAACCGACTTGGAAACCTCACGAGAAACACGGACGGCTTACGATGCAAAGTGAGCTACCAGACAGTGTCTGGACTTGTCCCCATTTTTGAGACAAACAGTTAAGAGTCAAAATTCATCAAGGAGAATTGACTCATGGGTTGTCTCGACGAAAATTCACCAAGGAACTGAAGTTGGCTGCGATTCAGCAGCTGGATAAGGGGTCTTCGGCCGCCGAAGTCGCCCGCGCCTTTGAAATCAATCCAAACCCGCTGCATCGGTGGCGGAAGGAGTTCCGCCATGGTCCGGGCAACGCATTCTCCGGGCCGGGAAAACGGCGCTGGGAGGAACCGCGGATTGCCCAATTGGAGCGCAAAGTGGGTCAGCAAACCCTGGAGATCGATTTTCTAAAGGGGTGCTTGCAGCGCATCGAGGAGCAGCGGATGCTGCAGGCACTGACTGGAAGGCCGCCACTTGTCCATTACATCCAAAAGCAAATCGAAGAAGGGGGCGCGATGACGGCGTTGCGTATTTGCGCACTCGGCCAAATCACTCGCGCGCGTCTATATCGGTTGGCACCGGAGGCCGAGCACGAAGACCCCGATCTGGATCTGCGGGACCAGCGCATCGCCTTGGAGTTCCCTGTTATGGCCGGCCGCGCATCACCGCCACATGGCGAACACCATCCTGTTCCTGCGAGGCATTCCGGAGGCCATCACCGCAAGCTCATCGGGCACCGGAGCGGCAAACTGGAGCGCTACGAGCCCTTCGCCGGTCCTAAAGCGGCAGACAGTTGAGCTCATCGCCAAAGAGCCCAGTGACACAGTTTACTGACGCAGTGGGTCTTGAGGCGGAGAAGGAAAGCGCTGAAGTTATTGAAAAGAATGGCGGGGACGACGGGGCTCGAACCCGCGACCTCCGACGTGACAGGCCGGCGTTCTAACCAACTGAACTACGTCCCCGCTAAGGGTGCGACCTTTCCATGCTAACACGCCCGCTACCGGCCTGCGTATACGCCGGCTACCCGTTTTCGCTCCGCCTCGGAAATCCCGGAATGCGTGCGGATCGCGGAGCGCGCCTCGAGTGTTCGGCGATACCGGCTAAAGTATTCAAGCACGTCCCCGCCGTACTGAAAGCTGTACATGATGTCAGCAAAATCCGCGGTGTGCGGCAGCGCCAGGACGTGGCCGGCCTCATGCAGGCAGGTCAGATACACGACCGTATCGCGGAACAGCTTATCGTTTTGCCCGGCTGCGGCGATCCGTGGTCCGAATTGCGACAGGTCCGGCTGTACGTCGATATCCCAACTGCGCTTGCCGTTCAGATAGACCACCTGCGTTTCGCCGTAGAGTTGGGGGCGTTTGTCGAGCCAGTAGATGCGAATCCGGGCGTCGATTTGATTATCTGCCGCCACGAACTGCAATGCTGGCCCGGCCGCTTGTTGCCAGGCATCGAGCGCCCACCGCGCAAGTTCCGAATCCCCCGCAACGCAGGCGGAGCGGGCCGCCACATCTTCTGAACAAGGCTGAATCCAGTAGCTATAGGTTTCTGCCCCATGCGCAGCTGTCGCCCAAAACGCCGCCCAAAGAATCGAGGCTGGCCGGAGCCATCTCATTTGCGCCGGGACTCCCCTGCGAGACGCTCGCCGGCCAGCAGGCGCACCAGCCCTTCGAGTTCGCTTACGCGCTTGGACAAATCCTCCAGCGCTTGACCTTCCGGGTCCGGCAGCGTGCCGTGTTCGAGCACCCCCGCCTCGCCGCGTGTGCGGACCGAACGCCCGGGAATGCCGACCACGGTGGAGTTGTCCGGCACCGCCCGCACCACCACCGTTCCAGCGCCGATCTTGACGTCGTCGCCGATGCGAATGCCGCCCAGCACCTTCGCGCCGGCGCCCACCACTACGCGATTGCCCAGCGTAGGATGCCGCTTGCCCTTCTCGTTTCCCGTGCCGCCCAGCGTCACGCCCTGGTACAAAAGCACGTCGTCGCCAATCTCCGCAGTTTCTCCGATGACCACGCCCATGCCGTGATCGATGAAGAACCGGTGCCCGATCCGCGCGCCCGGATGAATTTCAATGCCCGTGAAAAACCGCCCAAACTGTGAGATTACGCGGGGCAATAAAGGAATACGCGCCAGGTACAACTTGTGCGCCAGACGGTGCAGCAGGACGGCATGAAAACCCGGGTAGCAGAGCAGGATTTCGACCACACTCCGGGCCGCCGGATCTTCCCGGAAAATCGTATCGATCTGCTCTCGGACGGTCCCGAGCATACCACTTTAGATGTTGTTCTGTCCGTATAAGATTGTCAAATCCGCGGCTATCGGCTACCGCTTCGCGGCCACCAGAGGCCGCAGCAAGCGCAACGCGGGCCGCGTGTTGTATTGTTCCCGATACAGCCGGTGCGCCGCGTCGTCCGGAAATTGCTCTCCTTTGGCGTATGGATATTGTGACATGCCGTGAAAGGGCAGGGGATCCACGGTCCGCGAATAGGCCGTGTTGGCATCGGCGTCCTTCGCCCATCCGTCCACGAACAGCAGGAAATCCCGCTTCCAGCCCGCGCGCAGCGCTCCGGCAGCCCGCTCCGGAAAAAACAGCCGCAGCTCGTCTCCGGAGCCCATGATCACCAACCGGTCGTCGAGCGACGCTACCAGCGGCTTCACGTCGCCATAGCGCGTATAGTAGCCCGCCGTCGGATTCCACATGGAGACCGCCATCCACTGCGCATAATCGAAGCCTTCCGGCTGCTTGCGCTGCGGGTGAATCACCGGTTTGGAAAAACCGCGAAAGTGCAGATCGGCCGATTCGGCGTCGATGGGCGTAAGGCGCACGGGCGGCGCGGCATTCTCTTCGCTCAGAAAAATCTCGTCCCAGTAGACGCACAGGTTGGTTACGATGCGCACCTCGCGCGAGGCCGACAGGAACTTGCCGGTCAGGTCCACTGCGATAGTCTTGGGCTTGCCCGCTGGAATGCCCATATCTTCGACCGCCGTCTGCCAGCGGCCCGCGCTATCTTTCACTTGCAGATACGGCAGCACCAGGTCCCGTTTCGCCTGTGCCGCGGCCATGAAGGTACTGCCATCGGCCCAATCCACCCAGCCGTTGAGGATCAGCACCGCGCGATTATCGGGCGCCGCGTTGCCGAAGTCCAGATCGAGATGATGCAGTTCGGCCACATCCAGGTAATCGCGGCGGAAATTGTCCGGATATATGCGATCGCGCTCGAGCAGGCGTCCCAAGACGTCGCGGCCTTCGCTATCGTGCGCGCGCACAGGATAGACGCGCTGGTTCACTCCGAACAATCGGAACTCCGGGAAGGGCGGCGATTTGAACTTATCGTTGGTAAAGATCTCGACCCCCGCCGGATGATCCACCGCGATCAACTTCACTTGATCGAGATACGAAACTTCGCGCAGTTCCTCGGTGATGCGGACCTCGTAGCGCCCATTCACCGCGCGCAGCGCCTCGCCCGGAATCTGCACGTATTCGTCATGATCCACCGGGAAATACTTGCCGTCGCCGGAAGCCGCGCCCAGGGGCGCCACGCCCAGGACGTCGGTAATGAAGCGAAACTTCTGGCCATCCCAGGTGAAGATCATCGGGCACGAACCGGACAGCCTCTGGGACTCCTGATAGTCGATCGATTTATCGACTGGCTGCTGGGGCTCATTCTGGATCAACCCGTTGGGCCAGGTGATGCGGACTGTATCGACGCTCGTGTAGGAATCCAGGCCGAACAGCAACGGCACGCCGCGATAGATGCGTTTCTGGTAGCTGGAGCCGGTTTTCACTTCGACTTTCGCGCCTGGCGCCAGCTTGGGATTTTTGATGCCCGTCAGCTCGGCGCGCAGCCAGTGGGCGTGGGTCGCGGTGTCGTTATGCAGCACATGGAGCGTGCCGTCACTGGTGATCAAAGCAAGGTCGAAGCGCCCGTCGCCATCGAAATCCGCCTCTGCGACGGCCACGGCCTCGGGAATCTTCACTGGCGATTTCTCGAAGCGCTCCAGGCCAAGGTTCCGGAAAATACCGTTGCCGGCGACCACATCGCCCGCGCCGCGCTCCTCGAGATCGACGAACGACAGCGGACCCTTGGCCTGCAGACCAGCCAGCGGTTCCAGCTTGCCCTGATGATTCAGCAGTAGCGTGCCGCCGGCCGCCAGGTCGGTCCAGCTATCGTTATTTACATCGTAGGCCGTCAACCCCAGCGCGCCGGCTGGCAGCGTATCCAGTGGCACGGCCTCGTACCTGCCCAACAATCGATCACGATAGATCACGCCGGAGCGGTCCGCATAAGAAACGGCCAGGTCCATGCCGTTGGTATCCGCGATCAGGTCGATCATGGCGCCGTCGATGGCCCTTCCCTTGACGAACGGGAACAGGGCGGTCTCATCGCTGAACCCGGCTTCGCCGTTATTGCGCAGCAGGACGGAATTTTCGCCGAGCAGGAAAAGATCCAGATCGTAGTCGTGGTCGTAATCGAGCCAGACCGCCTTGGCGAAATGTCCGGCGGGCAGCTTGGGCAACTTGATAGTGGATTTCTCGAATCTACCTTTGTTGTTGTGATACAACTCCGCGCCGGACGGTGTGATGACGCAAAGATCCGGCAGGCCATCGTTATCGTAATCGCCAGGCGCGATGGAGATCACGTCTTTCAGGCCGGCCAGGCCGGAATCGGCCACTAATGTAGTTCCGTTGCGGTAAAGCTGCACGCCATTGGCCGACCAGGCCAGCAGATCGGGCCGCCGGTCGCCATCTACGTCCAGAACCACCATGCCCGACGTAGCCGGATCGAAGCCGCCTGCCAGGTTGCGATCGTCCAACTTCAGGGGCGGCGCCGGCTCGGTTTCCGGACGCGGTGCGATGGGATCGTAGATCTCGGCATAGTAGCTCCACTCCATGTCTTCGGGAACCGCGGCGCCGGCGGTGGCCTTTTTCAGCTCCTGGAAGGTCTGCAATTCGCGCGCGGCATCGGCGGCGCGGCCCGCCTGGCGATAGGCGTTATAAAGTTGGAAATGCGGTCCGGCCAGATTAGGATTGAGCCGCGACGCGGTTTCGAACTCCTGGAGCGACTCCGCCCGCTTGCTCATCAGCTTATACAGGACGCCCAGATTGTAGTGCGAAACCGGCTCTTCGGGCGCCAACCGCAGCATCCCTTGAAACTCCCGCGCGGCCTGATCGTAATTTCCTTCTTTCTTAAAGGCGATGCCGAGGTTGAACCAGGTGTGCGGGATCTTGGGGTCCTGCTTTTGAGCGCGCTCCAGTTCCGCGACCCCTTCGCCGGTCTTACCGGCACGCAGCAGGGCCAAGCCATAATTCACGCGTTCGCGCACCGAATCGGGGGCCAGGTCCAGAGCTTTTTTGAATTCCTCGACAGCCTGGATCTGGGTGGTGCCGTTCTCGTAGAACGCTTTTCCCAGATTGCGATAATGCCATAAGCGGTCCTGTTGAACGCGCGACGCGTCCGCACCCGCGAGCAGCATGAGAGCCGCGGCCGCGAGCACGGCGCTGAAGATCCAGGCGCGAAATCGGTTCATTGGTGGCTGCCCCTCTCGATCCGTTCTCTCATTATGCAACGGGTTGCAGCTATGCCAGCGGGATCATCGACGATTTGCGGATCTTCCGATCGCGCGTGACCAAGGGCACGTGGTGAACTATGCTGGTCGCGGAAATGAGCTCGTCGGCGGGATCGCTTTTGAAGTCCAGGTTTCGAATACAGGCGCAGATCTCGTAAGTCAAAGGCCACACATGCACGGGCGCCAAAAAGCGGCTGAAATCGCCGGAATCGATGTCCACGTCGATTCGTTTTAGGTGCGCGAGCATCACGATCTCCCAGAGCACGATGGCCGAGACGCTCCACTGCTGCGACGATAACAAACCCCGTTCGCGGGACGTCAGATCTCCGGACAAAGCATAGAGCAGGATGTGAGTATCCAAATTCACCATTTGGCGCGCTTACTCCGAGTCTCCTGCCCGGCGTCCCACTCCAATCCTGTAGACAGCACGTCGCCTTTAATCCGAATTTTGCCTTTCATGGCCCCGATCAGATGAGCGCAGCTGGACTGGATGGGAATGATCTTCGCCACGGGTTTGCCGTGTTTCGTGATCACGATCCCCGCGGCGTCCAGATGATCGACCAAGGATAAGCATTGTTCCTTGAATTTGGAGACGTTCATCATGCTCATATACTTATCGTAACAAATGTCCATTTATTCTGTCCAGTCGAAATATTTGGCCAATGCTGGCTGATTGTATGATGAAGGGCTGGTCTATATGCATCTCCGAGCGCTCCTCCCGGGCCTCTTCTTCCTCGCGGCGGCCTTGCACGCCCAGGCCCCCGATCTCATTTTGCATCACGGCAAGATCGTCACCGTCGATCCGCAATTCCGGATCGTCGATTCCATTGCCATTCGCGGCGATCGTATTCTGGCTGTGGGAAGTTACGCGGATATCGCCCGCCTGGCCGGCCGCGACACGCGCCAGGTCGATTTGAAAGGCAAGACCGTGCTGCCGGGCCTCAGCGACTCGCACGCGCATGCGGCCGAAGCAGCCTTGTACGAGTTCGATCACCCCGTACCCGATATGGAAACGATCGGCGATGTGTTGCGTTATATCAAAGAGCGCGCGGCCGTCACAAAGCCTGGCGATTGGATCGTGCTTACGCAAGTCTTTATCACCCGCTTGCGCGAGCAGCGCTTCCCCACGCGGGCTGAGTTGGACGGCGCGGCGCCGCGCAATCCTGTGTATTTCGGCACTGGACCCGATGCCTCCGTCAATTCCCTGGCCCTTAAGCTCAGCGGCATCGACAAAGACTTCCGCATCACCGATGGCAAGCCAGGCCGCATCGAGCGTGACCCCGCCGGTGAGCCTACCGGCATTTTGCGTAGTGGCAGCCGCCTGGTGAGCCTGCACTCCGGCGAGAAGCTCCCCACCGACGACGACCGCCGGCAGCGCCTCAAGATGCTGCTGGCCGATTACAACTCGGTGGGACTGACCAGCATCTCCGAGGCCGACCTCAACGACGTGGATCTGGAAGTATACCGGCGGTTGAAGGACGCGGGCGACCTGACCTGCCGCGTTTTCGTGGTGTACGACGTGGATGCCCAAATGCCGCTCGATCAAATCACGGCGCGTATATCGGCGGCGGCACAGAGCCCTCTGCATCGCTACAACAACATGCTCTGGCTGCGCGGCATCAAGACTTTCCTGGATGGCGGCATGCTCACCGGCAGCGCCTTCATGCTGGAGCCATGGGGAGTCAGCAAGGTGTATTCGATTGACGATCCTACTTATCGCGGCATGCGCTACATCGAGCCCGGCAAGCTGTTTCAGATGGCACGCTTCGCTTTGAAAAACGACTTGCAGTTCACCGCCCACTCGGTCGGCGACGGCGCCGTGCAGGCATTGATCGACGCCTACGTGGAGATCAACAGCGAGTTTCCTATCCGCTCCGCGCGGCCCTCTATCTCGCACGCGAACTTCATGACCGCCGCCGGTATTCGCCAGATGAAGGACCTCGGCATCGTGGCCAACCTGCAGCCCGACTGGCTTTGGCTGGATGGCGCCACGCTGCGCAAGCAGTTCGGCGATGCGCGCCTCGCCTATTTTCAGCCTTACAAAACTCTGTTCGAGAGCGGAGTCATGGTAGGCGGCGGCTCCGATCACATGCAGAAGATCGGCAGTCTCCGCTCCATCAATCCTTACAACCCGTTTCTCGGAATGTGGATTACGCTCACGCGCCAGCCGCGCTGGACCGATCAGCCGCTCCATCCCGAGCAGCGCATCTCGCGCGAGCAGGCCATTCGCCTGTACACTATCAACAACGCGTTTCTGACGTTCCAGGAGAAGGAAAAAGGATCGCTCGAGAAAGGCAAGCTGGCCGATTTCATCGTGCTCGACCGGGATATTCTGACGTGCCCGGTTGAGGACGTCCGCAAAATTCAGGTCGAACAAACTTATCTTGGCGGCAAGCTGATTTACCGCGCTATTCCCGGCGGAGGGCCATCGTAGGATCGATGCGCGTGGCCCGCGTGGCCGGGATCAGGCACGCGATCGCTGCCACCGTCAGCAGCACTAGAGGAACTGCCACGAAGGTGAGCGGATCGCCCGGGCTTACGCCGAACAGCAGACTGCGCAAGAGCTGGGTGCCAAATCCGGCGCCCACCAGGCCTGCTAAAATCCCCGCCAGCGCGGGTTTCATCCCTTGCACCAGGACCAGGCGCCGTACCTCGCTCGATTGCGCGCCCAACGCCATGCGGATACCGATCTCCCCCGCGCGCTGCGAAACCAGGTAGGACAAAACACCGTACAACCCGACCGCCGCCAGCATCAGCGCCAAGGCCGCAAACAGCCCCAGCAACATCACGCTGAACTCGCGGTTCTGAGCCGAGCGGCCGATGATTTCGTCCATCGTGCGGATTTCAAAGACGGGAAGATCATGGTCGAGTGTGTGGATCTCCCGCCGAGCGGCCGCGGCCACGCTGTGAGGATCGCCGGAGGTGTGCAGGAGGATGAAGGTTTCGTGCCAGTCGCCATCCAGAATAGGAAAATACATGGTCGGCTGGATCGGCGTATCCAGATGCGGCACCACATCGCCCACCACGCCGATAATCTCCCAATGCGGATATTTGCGCGTGGGCGAGTCCCACGCCAGATAGATCCGCTTGCCGATGGGGTCTTCGCCCGAAAGGAAGGCCTTTACCCAGGACTCGCTCACCACCACCGCGCCCGGCCGCGGATTCTGGTCGTCGAATCCCGCGCCGTCGCGGAGCGTAAATGTACGCCCGCGCAAGAGTGGAATGCCGGCAGCCTTGAAAAACCCCGGATCGGCTTTGCGATAGAGAGCGTCCCGCAATTCACCTGGGCTCGGAGGATGCCCTTCGATTTGGAAGACGGAATCGCTGCAATGGCCGGCAACCGGGGCGCACGTCACCAGTCCCGCCGATTGCACTCCCGGGACCGTTTCCAGGCGATCGATCAGCTCACGGTAAAATGTGGATACTTTCGCGCGCTCCTTGTAACCTGCTTCCGGTAGAGCGATCGCCATAGTCAGCGTATGATCGGTGCGCACGCCGGTATGTACGTTCTGCAGCCGGCTGAAGCTGCGCAGCAGCAGTCCGGCACCGGCCAGGAGCACCAGCGACAGAGCGACTTCCGCGGCAACCAGCACATCGCGAAAGCGCGCATGCGTGCGCCTCGCGCCGACGGACCGGCCCTTCAGGCTCTCCACGACGTCGGAACGCGAACCCTGAAAGGCCGGGAACAATCCGGCCGCAATGCCGGTCACCAGCGCCACGCCGAAGGTGAACAGGAACACCCAGTGGTCGATGCCGATGCGGTCCACTCCGGGCAAATAGCCGGCATTCGGCGCGCGGGCCGCGAGCGCATCGGTAGCGAACGAGGCGAGAAACAGCCCGCAGGCGGCTCCGAGCAACGACAAGATGATACTTTCGGTCAGCAGTTGCCGGATGATGCGGCCGCGCGTGGCGCCCACGGCGGCGCGTATGGCGACTTCGCGCTGGCGGCCGAGCGCGCGGGTAAGCAGCAGATTCGCCACGTTCACGCACGCAATAATCAGCACGCAACCCACGGCACCGAACAGGATCAACAAAGAGGTACGGACGTCTTTCACGCTATAGGCGTAGAGCGAGATTACGTTGCCGCCCTTGCCCATGATCTCTTCCGGATGCTGAAGCTTGTAGCGGCGCACAATGCCGTCGATCTCCGCGCGGCCCTGCTCGACGCTCACTCCCGGCCGCAGGCGGCCGACTACAGTGAGCATGTGGTTGCCATGACTTTTCAACTGTTCCGGGGTCATGTAGCGTTGCAGCGGGACCCACGCCTTGACCGTGCGGTACGGATAACCGAACCCGCGCGGCATTACGCCGACAATATCGTACTGCTCGTCATCCAGCCGGATTTGCCGGTGAATGACATCGCGACTCCCAGCGAAGCGGCGCTGCCACAAGTCGTAGCTGATCACGGCCGCGTGCGCCGCCCCAGGCCGGTCTTCCTCGCTACGAAATGTACGCCCCACCGCCGGCGCCACTCCCAGGGTCGTAAACAAATTGGCCGAGCAGTAGGAGCCGTCGATGCGCTCGGGAACAAAAGATCCGGTCTGGCTGGCCAGGTTGAAAGCCGTTTCACCGGTCGCCGCGATCTGTTCGAAGTCCCGTGCGTCCCTTTGCCAATCCAAAAAATTGGCGGGCGCCACCGGGTTGAAAGGCGCTTCGCCAATCACATCGCGTTCGAATAGCGCGGTCAGCGTCTGCGGATCGGCATACGGCAGCGGCTGCAAAAGAACGGCATTCACCACGCTGAACATGGCGGCGTTGCCACCCAGGCCCAACCCCAACACCAGGATTGCCACGAGGGTGAATCCCGGCCGTTGGCGAAGTTGACGCAAGGCATAGGTCACGTCCTGGCGCAGGATTTGCAGAGTGTTCAGCATCGGTACCCCCACAAGAGTTTAGCAACTCACCTGCCAGAAACTCCGGGCCTGCGTATTTGATTCAAGGAGCCGGCACTGACCGCGTGTGGGATGAGGTGTCCAACAGCGGACAGCTCGAAACCTATCTCTCTGTCAGGTATTTCGCTTTCAAGACTTCCCGGTGATGCAACTCGTGCCCCGCTATGATATATGCAAGCGCGCGCACCGAAATCTCCTTCTGGTTCGCGATGCCACGGCGCATCCAGGCTTCCGGACTGAACTGCTGAAACAGGAACAAGCTCGCCCGCCGCACGCAGGCGAATTCCTCAATCAGGTTCGCCAACTGCCGGACTTCGAAATCCCCATGGCGAACATAGTCGTCCTGTTCGAAGCCCGCCATCGGCGTGCGATCGTTACGCGCGATGCGCAGTGCCCGATACGCGAAAACCCGCTCCGTATCGATGAGGTGCCCCAGCAGTTCTTTGACGCTCCACTTATCCGGTGCGTAGCGGTAGTGTCCGTGGGCCTCGCTCAGGGCGGAGAGCAGCGCCTGCGTCTCGCGCGGCTGCTCCTCCAGCGCCGCGAGGATATCGGCGGCACTTACCAGCGAAATGTACCGGCCATAATACGGCGCGTATTCGGAAGCGTCCGGAGCTCCAATTTCCGTACGCGGAAGCGATGCAGCGGGCGTCATCACCCCGAGTGTATCATCCGCGCTATTCTGAAATGCAGCCATGCCATCCATCACCCGCCGGAATTTCGTACAGACCTGCGCCGCCTTCGCCGCCCCGCCCCAAGGACACCCCGCCGCGCCGGATATCCATTTTCCAGCCGTCGCCCGCGACCGCCTGGCCGTCGCCTCCTACCCGTTCCGCGCGTCCATGGAACGGCCCGGACACCCCGGGCTGGCGCTGAAGGATTTCGCGGCAATGGTGGTGGACAAATTCGGCATCCATAACATCGAACCGCTCAGCGAGCACTTCCCCTCCACCGAGCCGGCCTACCTCGAGGAGCTTCGCGCCGCGGTCGAGCGGGCCCACTCCCATATCGTGAATGTCCCCGCCAGCGTGCGCGCCAGCATCTATGACCCGGACGCCGGGCGCCGCGCGGCCGCCATCGCGGGCAGCCGCAAATGGATCGATGTCGCCGCGGCGGTCGGCTCCCCAAGCGTTCGCACGAACATTCACGGCCTCCGTAACGCGCCGCCCGACGTGGGTCGTGCTTCCGAATCCCTAAAGGCGGTCGCCGAGTATGGCGCGTCCAAGAACATCATGGTCACCCTGGAGAACGACGACCTGATCATAGAGGATGCCTTCTTCCTGGCGAAAGTAATCGACACCGTGAACAGTCCCTGGCTGCGCGCTTTGCCCGACTTCGGCAACTCCATGCTCAAGGGCGACGAAGCTTTCAATTACAAAGCAATGGAAGCGATGTTCCACCGCGCGTACAATATTTCCCATGTCAAGGATTCGGAAGTGGACGAAGGAAAGGTCTTCCGCGTAGATGTGGCCAGGACCTTTGCCATCGCCAAGGCAGCCGGTTATCGCGGGTATTTCTCGATGGAGTGGGAAGGCCAGGGCGAGCCCTACGCGGGCACGCGGAAGCTGCTCGATGAGAGTGTCAAAGATTTGGCGTGATTTCAGCGCGGCGCCTAACGCATCCGGTCTCTTGGATTGTTGTTACGGCCGAGGCTGAAAAGGCCACGTTCTCGCGAAAAGGCCACTCTTTTTTGGGTTGATCCAGTGAAAAAGGCACTGCGTCGACCAAGCCTAATTCGGAAGGCCGCGACTGGCTAATCGATCCGCGCACGCTGAAGACCGTGAAGAGGCGCAGAAGCCCCTCTTTTTTTCCAGTAGTCCAAAGAATTTGCAATGAATCTTCGCGTGCTCGTCAACTAGCACGGGAACGACAGTCCTAACGGAAAGGTCGCAGCACAGTGCCATGTTGGAGCTGCCCCGCCGCCGCCTTGCGATGCCGGTTAACGTTCTACCCACCTAGAAGCCAGCTTCACAAGTGTCCCACGAACAACCGCTGGCGGTAGGCGAACGTTCCAAATACAACATCGCTATATACTTCCACGGTGTACGTCTCACCAGTTTCCGCGTTCAAGTCCACTTCGTTTGACACGGTCACGTCTGTCTGCGTGTTGACCGAGCTGGTCTGGGAGAGTGTCGCTTGTACAGTCACCGAGTCCTCTACTCCGATTCCGAGAAAGCCAAGCCAACCCGCGCGCTGGTCATCAAGCGTCGTTGTAGTCTGGACTACCTGCTGCGTGTCCTGCTCGGTGTAGCTGTACGTGTCCGTATACTTCTGGGCCCCGACCGTTACATCGTGAGTCGCGAACAGGACGAAGCGTCCTGCCGGTAGATCGGCTTCCGGTCCTCCGGCAACGAACGGATCAAGCGCCAGGAGGGCTTGAAGCGTAATAGGGTCGAACCCTACACTAGGGAGTGCCGAAACAGTGTATGGGTTCAAGGCGTCCGAACCCAGAAAACTGAGTGTTAGTTGGCCGTTCCACGCAAGCCAACAGAATCTCGCATTTTTCAGGCAGCAGATATAGTCTCCCACGCCGGGGCCCAGCCCAGGACTGGTGTCGAATTCGGACGCTTCAGTAATAGTCGTCGTGAGGGAGTTCTGGCTACTCACGGATGTTCCCGTGGTCAAGGTGTCGGTTTCAGACCCCATCAGGCTGGCGATTACCGACAGCGCGTCTACAATGCCGCTGATCACAGCGATAGGTCCGCCGCCTCCGCCACTTCCGCTG
>Ga0302325_10014149_pt1 | contig 16996 bp, 15 predicted proteins | sample Palsa_T0_2_FD_201948 | JGI IMG/M metagenome (GOLD analysis project Ga0302325, IMG submission 201948) | Peat permafrost microbial communities from Stordalen Mire near Abisko, Sweden - Palsa_T0_2 | ecosystem: Environmental > Terrestrial > Soil > Palsa > Peat permafrost | place: Sweden: Abisko... | reverse complement strand
GGCGTTGTGGTTACCGGCAAGATTGGCGACGGAGAACTCATTATGGCCATGCAGCCTCGGCTCCCGGCGCGGTTCCCGGTCGGCACCCGTTACATCGTAGAAGGCGAACCGGCAAAAGGCGGCAAGCTGAAGATCATTTCGCGTTACTTGGTGATGCCGAGCGGCGTGCGCTATGACCTCATGAATACGGCCGAGCCGGCGCGCATGCCGAATCTGGCCCGCAAGCCGCGGCTTCGCTCCGCGCAGCGTCGCGCGGGCTGATTTCCGCGCTCCACGCGGCGCCTGCCTTGTATCTGGGCCCCGGCCGGCGCGTAGCCTTCGAGCCCGCTATCGGATCGACGACGCAGCCCTTACCGCAGGTGGGGACGATGTCGTTGTCGATGATGCCGATTTGGGCGCCCTATCGTCCGTCAACTCCTGCGTCGCCGTGTTAGTGCGCAAAAAAGAATGCCCGGCCAAGGGCCGGGCATTCCTGAAAGCGGGCCGGGTCCGAAGACCCGGCCGAGTTCTGCCTTACCGCGCGAGCGGGTCAGGACGGATCTGGAACCTGCTGAGCTTCGGCAGGGTGCCCTTGCCGGTTTCGCGATGGAACGGCGTCCGGTTGCCATCGGTCGACCACAAAGCGCGGCCCTTCCAGCCGCCATTCGGATCGTCGATGCGGCCATCGATCCACTTGGCGAAGAAGCCGAGCGGATAGGGAACCCGCATGTTGATCCACTTGCCGTCCACCAGCGCCATCAGAGACTCGTTGGCGTTGCCGGTCGCGAGCGGGACGTTGTTGCCGAGGCCGGAGGTGTTTTGCTGATCGACCCAGGTGTAGTAGCTCGCCTCCGCGCTGCCGCTTTCGGCGACGTCGCGGAACTGCGGGCCCGGGAACGGCGTGAGGGTCCATCCTTCCGGACACAGCTTGCCTTCGGCGGCCTGCGGGCCGTTGAGCGGGCCCTTGCACTTGCGGCGGTCGAAGGCGCCGAGGTGACCGCTCGACAGCGGCACATAGGCGACGCCATTGCGGTCGATGTCGAAGCCGCGCGGCCCGAAGCCCGGGAACGGCGGCTCGTAGATTTCCGACAGCTTGGTCTTGGGATCAAACCGAAGCACGTAGCCCGGATATCCGAGCACCGCGCCCCAGACCGTCCCGTCGGCCGGGTTCACGCCGACCCCATAGAGGCCCGCATTGAGCCGCTTGTCCTTGGTGGGATCGACCGCCTGGTTCGGCTGCACGTAGTCGTCGAGCTTGCCGTTGCCGTTGGTGTCGATGACCACGGGGGCCCAACCCTGGGCCTTCGCTTCGTCGCCGGTCTCCTCCCACACTCTGCGGTTCACCCAGCCGATGGCACCTTGTTGCGGTCCGCCGGCGCTGGTCCACAGCGTGTTGTCGGCATCTTCCGCCAGCACGACATGGTGGGTGTTGAAGCAGGTCCGGATCAGCTTGGTGGTGTTCGTCTTGGGATCATACATCGCCAAGTGACGGGTCGATTCCTTGAGCGGGAACGCCTTGGCGGACGGATGATCGGAGCCGGCTTTGCAGAATGCCGGGTTGTCAGCATTGCCGACGCGCGAGGTGAACCAAACGTCGCCGCGCTCGTCCATGATCAGGCTGTGGATGCTGGTCTGGCTGTCCCAGATCGCCTCATCGCCCCAGTAGGCCGACGGCGCCATGGTGTTGTTCTTGGTCGATTCCATGCCGGAATCGCGCACCGGCATCGTGACCCTGGTCGGCTGATTGGTCGCCGGGTCGAACACCGGGAACCAGTTCGCGCTCTCCTCGGTCGCGCCGAAATGCTTGCCGTTGGCATTGACGGTCGGCTTGCGCTTGTCGGTCGACACCTGATCGTGCAGGTAGGCCTTGGCATCGCCCCAATCCCACTGGGTGATCACGACGTTGCGCTCGATGCCTTGCGGCCGCTGCGGCTTGGCGAACGGCAATTCGCCTGCTGCGATACGGTCTGTCCAATTGGCGAGGTTTGCAATCGAGATCTTCGGCTCCTGCCGGCCCAGGGCGGCCGCCATGCCGGTCATCGCCTGTCCGGATTGAACACGCCGTTCCCATGCCTCGACCGAATTCTTGAACGTGCCGAGTTCCGGCGGGATGACCCGCGTCGCCTTGTTGCCGAGCTGATGGCAGGCATAGCAGCCATTGGTCTTGACCTGGTCGGTCCACTGCAACTGGCTCTTCATGAAGGTCGGCATGCCGTTGCCCTTGGGGCCGGTCCCCGGGAACATGCTCTTGTCCGGAATCTTCAGCATGGAGAACCAATAGATCGCCGGATAATACTGGGCCGCGGCGGCTTCGGTCGGGGCCGGAATGGCCGTAATGTTCACGATCTTGCCGGGTTCGCTCTGGGTCTTCGCCGAATCGACGAGGCCGTACCCGCGCGACCAAACGGTGTAATTCGCCTTGGGCAGATCCGGGATCACGTAGCGGCCCTGATCGTCGGTCACCACGGTCTTGTTCATCTTGGTCGGCAGGTCGGTGGTCTCCGCGATCACCCATACGCCGGCTTCCGGTCCGTTCGGACCGGTGACGACGCCGCCGATGTCGGTGGCGCCAATGCTCACTGCGGCCGTGTTCTGTTGCGCGCTCGCCGGCGTCGGGGCGACGCCGAAAGCAAGGGCAATGGCAACCGCCGCCACGCCCAGGTACAACCCGCGTTTCGTCCTCATGTAAATCCTCCGCTTTGACTTCCTGCTTCTAGGGGGGTGTTCGGCCTTCGGCCAAATCTTGATCGCCTCAGCAATCGACGGTTGGTCCCGTTCTTATGAGCCGTACTGACGCATATTTCATCCCGGCGAGCAAAGCAACACGCATGGCCGCGGCGATTTCATTTTCCTGGTGCGGGGAATGACGGCTTGTGAGAAAAGTCCTACCGGAAGCCGGCCTTGCCGGCGTCCGCGGATGCGGCCAAGCTCGCGCCGATTGAGGCACGGCTGCCGGCCAACAATGGCGGGAAGTGCGGCAAGAGCGGGAACAGATCGCCATGGCGGAGCATCGATTCGTAACCGGCGCTGCACGCACGGCCGCCATCGCGGCGCTTTTGGTCCTGGCGTGCGGCGTTGCGGCGCAGGCGCAGATGCACATCCGCGTCGGCAAGGCCCAGGCGCAGAACTTCTCCTTTTTGGCGGCCGATGTCGGTCTCGCCGCCGGCATCTTCAAAAAGCACGGCATCCATCTGGAGATCGCCAGTTTCGGCGGCGATGCACGGCTGGTACAGGCGATTTCCGCCGATGCCATCGATTTTGCGCTCGGCGGCGGCCCCACCATCGCCTTCGAGGTCAAGGGCGCGCCGATGCTCGCCGTGGCGGCACTGGCCGACCGGCCCAGCACCATCATGATGGTGGTCGCCAGGGACGGACCGGTCAAAACCGAGGACGACCTCAAGGGCCGCACGGTGAGCGTCTCGACCACGGGCTCGCTCACCTACTGGCTCGCCCAGGAGCTATCGCGTTCCCATGGCTGGGGCAGCAACGGCATCAAGATCGCGCCGCTCGGCACCACGACGGCCCAGGCTGCCGCGCTCAAGACCCGGCAGGTCGACGGCGTGGTGACTGAATCCAGCACGGTGCTGCGCCTGGTCGAGGAAGGCAGCGGCAGAGTCCTGGTGCGGTTCGGCGCCCGCATCCCGGATTTTCACGTGCACGTGATCTTCGCGCGCAAGGGCTTTGCCGACGGCAATCCCGATGGGGTCCGCAACTTCCTCAAGGCGTGGTTCGAAAGCGTGCAATACATGCGCGACCACCGCGACGAGACCATCGATACCGCCATGCGGGTCGCCGGGGTGTCCAAGGCGGTCGCGACCGCCAACTACGACGAATTGATGCCGGTGTTCAACAAGACCGGGCGGTTCGACGCCAAGGCGCTGGACGTGCTGTCGCGTTCCTTCGTCGAGATGGGCGCGCTGCCGGAGCGGCCGGACATGAGCAAGCTTTACACCGAGGCCTTCCTGCCGAAGGATTGACGCGGTATCGCTCGCCCCGAAAGGGCGCGGGCTCGCCCCGCCCATCTCGTTTCGTGGCCGCCACGCAAATCGGACAAGGTGTCGGGATGGTCATGGAGCGGGATGGTCATGGAGGAAGTCGCGATCAGGGTACGCGGCGTGTCCCATCAGTTCGGCGAGGCGGGCGAGCAGCGTTTCGTGCGCGCGCTGCTCGACACCTCGCTCGACGTGTCGCGCGGGGAACTGCTGTGCCTGATCGGGCCGAGCGGCTGTGGCAAGAGCACGCTCCTCAACGTGATCGGTGGATTGACGCAGCCGAGCGCCGGCGCCGTCGACGTGCTGGGCAAGCCGGTGCGCGGACCGCTGCCCTGCGACATCGCCTTCGTGTTCCAGGAGAACGCGCTGTTTCCGTGGAACACCGTGATCGAGAACATCGAGCTCGGCATGACGTTCCAGAACGTGCCGAGATCGCAGCGCGCAACGCGGGCGCAAGCTTCGCTCGATGCGGTGGGACTGACGGATTTCGCCGCGCATTATCCGGCCCAGCTGTCCGGCGGCATGCGCCAGCGCGCTGCGCTCGCCCGCGCGCTCTCTTTGGAGACGCCGATCCTGCTGATGGACGAGCCGTTCGGCGCGCTCGACGAGCAGACCCGCATGATCCTCGGCGAGGACCTGTCGGTGCTGCTGGCGCGCAGCGGCAAGACCATCGTGTTCGTCACCCACAGCCTGGGCGAGGCGGTGTTTCTGGCCGACCGTGTCGCGGTGTTCTCGGCGCGGCCGGGCACCATCAAGGAGATCATAGCGGTCGACGAACCGCACCCCCGCAAGCCCGAATTCGTCACTTCGGAAAAATTCGCCGCGCTGCGCAACCGGCTCTACGGCCTGCTGCATGACGAGATCCGCAAGGCGGTGCTGCAATCGGGCCTCGCGGCCGGGCCGGTGGCATCGGGGCCGCTGTGACGGCGCCGCCAAAAGCCCGCGACGCCTGGCTCAGCCGTCTGGTGCAGGCGGCGTTTCTCGCCGGCCTGGCCCTGGTGTGGTATCTCGCCGCCACGCGCTGGGGCGTGAACCGGCTGCTGCTGCCCAATCCCGTCGCCGTCGCCCAGGATCTCTTCGAGATTTTGCGGTCGGGCGAGTATATCGACGATCTCGAGACGACGCTCGGCGAGCTGGCGGCGGCCTTTTCCATCGCGGTCGCCGGCGGTCTCGCCACCGGCTATCTCGTCAGCCGTTCGCCTTACCTGACGAAAGTGTTCGAGCCGCTGTTCGCCGGGCTCTACGCGATCCCGATCATCCTGTTCCTGCCGCTGTTCGTCTTGTTCTTCGGCCTCGGCCCGGCCTCCAAGATCGCCATCGGCGCGGCCATCAGCTTCTTTCCGATCACCCTCAACACCATTGCCGGCTTCGGCGGCGTCGATCGCCTCTATGTCACCGCGGCGCGCTCCATGGGGGCGTCGGACTACCACCTGTTCCGCTTCGTCCTGGTGCCGGCGGCGCTGCCGGTGATCCTGACGGGCCTGCGGATGGGCTTCACCACCGCGCTCCTGGCGATCATCGCCAGCGAAACGCTGGCTTCGTTCGCCGGCCTCGGCCACCGCATCGTGTCGCTCGCGGAGTCGATGGAGATTGCGCCCATGTTCGCCTACATCGTGTTCGTGATCGCGATCGCGGCGATCCTCAACGCCTTTGTCTCGACACTGGAAGCGCGCGGGAGACGGAATCGATGAAGCGCGCCCCGTCGCCCCTGCGGGCGTATCTTGCGCGGCGTCCCGGGCTGGCGCGGCTCTTCGTCATCGCGGCGCTGTTCGTGGTGTGGGAGGTCTCGGCGCGCTGGTTCGTCGACCCGCTGTTCCTGAGCCCGCCGTCGAAAGTGATCGCCTCGCTCGGCGCCCTGTTCGGCACCCCCGGCGTGCCGGCCGCGCTGCGGATCACCTTGTTCGAGCTCGCCGTCGCCTTCGTCATCGCGGTCGCCATCGGGCTCGTGCTCGGCCTCGCCATCGGCCTGCAGCCGTTCGTGCGGCTCAGCGTGTTTCCCATCGTGCTGCTGCTCTACGGCATGCCGCAGATCACCATCCTGCCGCTGTTCATCCTGTATTTCGGTATCGGCGCCGCGTCGAAAATCGCCTTCGGCGTCACCCACGGCATGTTTCCCGTGGTGATGACGGTGGTGGCCGGCGTCCAGAACCTCAAGCCGATCCTTATGACCAGCGCGCGCTCCATGGGGGCGAGCCGCTGGCAGATCTTCCGCCACGTGATCTTCCCGCACATGGTGCCGAGCTTCTTCGCCGGCATGCGGCTCGGCATGAGCGGGGTGCTGCTCGGCGTGCTGCTCGCCGAGCTCTACGTGTCGATCGCCGGGATCGGTTATTTCACCACGCTGTTCACCCAGAACTTCGAGCCGGCCAAGCTGCTGGGGCTGATCGGCACGCTGGCGGCGATGGCGATCTTCCTCAACGCGCTGGTGCGCCGCGCCGAAACCCATTTCGGCAAATGGCGGGCGGGATGATGATGGTCAGGTCATCCTGAGTCGCGAGCCAACGGGTCCGACCTTTGGCCGGCCCGATGACAGGCTCCGCGAGCCTCGAAGGATGCGGCAAGGATGCGGCCTAGGCGGAGCCGCTAGCGCACTTGCGGCACGGCCGGGCCGTCGCCCTTCGAGGCTCGCACAAAGTGGCGCGAGCGCCTCAGGGTGACGGTCAATATCGATACATTCACGCGAGGTCAGGCGCCGACGGAGTCGGTGACGCACTTTTTGATGAAGTTGGTTTTTACGATGCCCTTGTACTTCTTTTCCGCCGCCGCGATGCCACAGGATTTGGTCGCGTCCTTCTCGCACTTGGTCATGAAGCTCTTCTGCGCGGCACCGGCGAGCTTCTTTTCGTCGGATTGCTCCTTGCAAGTCGGGCCTTGCGCATAGGCGCTCGCGGCGAAGCTGGAGATGAGCGCGGCAAGGATCAGTCTCTTCATGAGGTCCTCCTGGTGTGGCCCGGACAGGCGCGGGTTGCGGTGGCGCGCCCCTTATATCCGCGAGGAGGCAAAAAACCTAGGTAACGAAAGGCCGTAGCGCAAACAGGCTGTGGAGGGCGCGGTCTTCGGTTTTGATGATCTCGTCCGAAAGTCCGCAGCTTTTCTGGATCAGGGCTGCGGATGCCACGTCCGCTTTCACCAGCTGCAGAGATGTCGTGGCACACGCCCTGGGCAGCGACGGGCAATGACCGGAAAATCGCAGCCCCTTCCGAAAGGGAGCGAAAAAGGTGTAGCCTTCAATCGGGGATGGTAAACCGGACGTGCCGAAGTCCTTTCAGCGGGGCGTGACCACGGGCAAGCATCTTTCAGCCCAAATCCGTGAGAGCGCGCTTGTGATCTCTCATGGGAAGACCATCGGAGATGGAGGTTGGTATGCGCGGGCAGCGGAATTCCCTTCTATTCATCGCATTGGCAACGGCGGTCGTGACGCCTGCCCTGGGGCAGACCGTCACATCAGGGGGCGGACCGCCCAGCGGCGAAACGAACGGCGCCACATCGATCCCGGCCTTTTCCCGCGTCTGGCTTCACCCGGCCTTTCCCTGGTTCGAGCCGCCGGCATCTGGTCCCGGCCCGGTGACGAATCGGTCGCGCTGGCCGCAGCAGCCCGGCGACGATTCGGGCACGGTGGCCCTTCCCCCGCTTCCTCCGGGCGTGGAAGGCGTGAGCGACTACGACCAGCTGGTCGGCGACTATACCAATCCGATCTTGCGGCCCTGGGCAGCGGAGGTCGTGAAGAAGTTCGGCGAAATGTCGATTGCGGGCATCACCTACGGGAACCCTTCCAACCAATGTTGGCCGATGCCGATGCCGTTCATCTACAAGCAATTCATGGTGCAGATCATTCAGCAGCCGGACCGGGTCCTGATCATCTACGTTGCCCCGAACACGGATGTGCGCCGCGTGCGCCTGAACGACCGTCATCCCGCGCCGCTCACTCCGTCCTGGTACGGAGATTCGGTCGGCCATTACGAGGGCGACACGCTGGTGATCGACACCGTCGGCGTCAAGACCGATCGGCCCTACGCGATGATCGACCTCTTCGGGACGCCCTATACAAAAGCGTTGCATATCGTCGAACGCTATCGGCTACGCGAATACGACGACGTGAAGGACGCCATCGAGAGGAACAAAAAAGAAAATTGGCTGTTCAACGGCGATATCTTCAGCAAGCACCGGGGCAAGTTCCTGCAACTGCACCTAACGATCGAGGACGAGGGCGTGTTCACGACGCCGTGGACCGCGACCCTGACCTATGTGCCGGGCCCCCCTGTTTTGTCGGAAGTCGTCTGTGCTGAAAACCTCCATCAATATTATTACGACCACAGCGACACCGACGCTCCGCGCGCTGAGAAGCCGGACTTCTGAGGATCGGATCGAGGGCGACAAGTGGCCGCCGTTCGTGGCGCACTCGCCCGGCGGCAACCGGCCATTTGCACACAGGATGCCACTTCCCGGCCCGGGCAGAAAGGGTGTAGCTTTAACCCAAAGGAGGGGCGCATGAATTTGCGGCTGCGTTCTGTTTTGATTGTAATATTGACGGCAGCGGGTGTGGCCCCTGCCCTCGGGCAGATAACGGCGCCGTCAGTTGGGTCAGCCGGCACCGGCACGCAAAGCGCGGCATCGATTCCGGATTTTTCCGGCGCCTGGTTCCATCCCGGGCTCGGATTCGGCCCCCCGCTGTCGGGTCCAGGCCCGGTGCGGAACAAAGCCCGGCTGCCCTCCGGCGCGAGCAATTTCAGTCTTATGGTCGGCGATTACACCAATCCGATTCTCAAGCCCGAGGCCGCGGAGGTGGTCAAGAAGCTCGGCGAAATCTCAATGTCCGGCCAGGCTTTTCCAGACCCGGACAACATGTGTCTGCAGAACCCGCTGCCGTATCTCTTTTGGAATTTCAGTGTCCGGCTGCTGCAGGAGCCGGATAAGGTCACCCTCATTTATGCGCACGATGATGACTACCGCAAGGTGCGGCTGAACCAGCCTCATCCCACAACGGTGATCCCGTCTCTGCACGGGGATTCCGTCGGACATTACGAAGGCGACACCCTGGTCGTCGACACCGTGGGGATCAAGCTCGGGCCGTACCGGATGATCGACCGTTTCGGCACTCCGTATACGAAAGCCCTGCACGTGGTCGAGCGCTACCGCCTCCTCGACTATGAGGCCACCAGGGAAGCGCTGGCACAGGCCGAAAAAGAATGGCCACGCATCGGCGGCGTTGATCCCAATTACCGGGGCAAGGGCCTGCAGCTCGAATTCACGGTCGAGGATGAAGGCGTCTTCACCATGCCCTGGTCGGCGACGATTACCTACGGCCGCGACCCTAATCCATATTGGGACGAACGCGTCTGCGCCGAAAATGTGGAACACGACTATCAGGCAAACTACTACTCCGACAAGAACGCGCATCTGCCGACTGCGGACAAGCCGGACTTCTGATCGAACGCCAATCGTCGGGGCGCGGCCGCGATCGCCGTTCCGTTCTGCTCAGCGCGCCGCTCCCGGCGCGGTGTGCAGGCCGCACTCCTTTTTGCTTTCGTCTTCCCACCACCAGCGGCCTGCGCGTTCCGGCTCGCCGGGGCCGATGGCGCGGGTGCAGGGCGCGCAGCCGATCGAGGCGAAGCCCTTGGCGTGCAGCGGATTGTACGGCACGGCATGGGCGCCGGCAAAGCCGCGCACCGCCTCGCGGGCCCAATCATGGAGCGGGCTGAGCTTGAGGAGGCCGCGGCCGGGGTCGGCGGCGACCAGGCCGATTTGCTCGCGATGGGCCGACTGGTCGGCGCGCAGGCCGGTGATCCAGCCCGTGGCGCCTGCCAGCGCACGGTTGAGCGGCTCGACCTTGCGCACGTCGCAGCAGGCCGCCCGCGCCTCGCGCGAGCGGTAGAACCCGTTGATGCCCTGGGCCTGGACCAGCGCTTCGAGCTCGGTGTGGCGCGGATAGATCGCCCGGATGCGGCGGCCATAGCGCTGCTCGGTCTCTTCCCAGGTGGCGTAGGTCTCGGGGAACAGCCGCCCGGTGTCGAGGGTGACGAGGTCGATGTCGAGCCCGGCTTCGCAGATCATGTGCGCGACGACCTGGTCCTCGAGCCCGAAGCTGGTGGTGAACGCGATCCGGCCTTCGACCTCGTGGCGGAAGGCGGCCAGGCGTCCGGCCGCATCGAGGTCGGCGAGCCCGCGGCTCAACTCCACGGCGCGGGCGATGAGCGGAGCGGCGACGGCCGCGACCGCCTTCTTGGCCTCGCCCGGCAGCGCCAGCACCAGCCCGCCGCCGGCGATGCGCCCGGCATATTCGAGCACGACCCGGCCGGTGCGTCGGTTGTTCTCGTAGAGGTCGACGGCGATCGGCGCGGCGAGCGCGATCTCGATATCACCCACATGGTTCTGCCCGATCGTCCGGGCGTGGGTCTGCACGACCTCGCCGGGATCGACCGAATTCTCGATCGCCGTGACGGTGCCGCGCACCTCGGCGGTGCCGACCTGCACGGAGACGACCGCGCCGGCGGCGAGCGGCTCGTCATGGAGCCAGAAGATGCGGGCCTTGATGAGCTGCGCCGACGGCGCGCTGGCCGCGGCCAGGGCGATGAGGTCGCCGCGCGCGATGAACAGTTCGCGGTCCAGCGTGATGCCGATCGAGCGGCCGGCGCTCGCTGCGACGGTCATGCCGGTGTCGGCCGCCGGCCAGGATTCGATGGAACGTACCCTGGCGCGCTTGCCCGACGGCGCCACCGCGATCTCGTCGCCGATGGCGATCCGTCCGCTCTCGATGCGCCCGGCCACGATGCGGCGATCGTCGAACTTGTAGACCGCTTGCACCGGCAAACGCAGCGGCAAGGCGGTCGCCGGCTGGGCCGGCGCGAACTGGTCGAGCGCTTCGACGACGGTCGGGCCGGCATACCAGTCGATCGCCGCGGTCTTCGTCACGACGCCGTCGCCATGGCGCGCTGAAATCGGGATCACGGCGGCGGGCTTGACCCCGAAGCCGCCGAGATGGGCGCTGATCTCGGCATCGATCTCGCGGAACCGGCCGTCGTCATAGCCCACCCGGTCCATCTTGTTGATGACGACCACGACCTGACGCACGCCGAGCAGATGCAGGAGATAGCCGTGCCGCCGCGTCTGCTCGCGCACGCCCTCGGCCGCGTCGACGATCAGCAGCGCCGCATCGGCCTGGGACGCCCCGGTGATCATGTTGCGCAGGAACTCGGCATGGCCGGGCGCGTCGATCAGGATGAAATCCCGCGACGGCGTGCGGAAGCGGATCTGGCTGGTATCGATGGTGATGCCCTGGTCGCGCTCGGTCTGCAGCGCATCCAGCAGGAACGACAGCTCGAACGGCATGCCGCGCCGCGCGCTGACCGCCTTGAGTTGCTCGAGCTTGCCGTCGGGCAGGCTGCCGGTCTCCGCCAGCAGGCGTCCGATCAGGGTCGATTTGCCATGGTCGACATGGCCGACGATGACGATGCGGACAAGCGGACGCGACAAGGCGGCGTTGGCGTCGAGGCCGGGCGAGACACGGGCGTTCATGTGGTTCTTCCTCAGAGATAGCCGGAGGCGCGCAGGCGCTCGAAGGTGTCCTCGGCCTCGTGATCCATGGCGCGGCCGGAGCGCTCGGGCGTCTTGGTGGTGTCCAGCTCGGCGATGATCTCGTCGATGGTGCGCGCCTGGGACGGCACCGGGTTGGTGATGTCGGCGTCGCCGAGGGAGCGGTAGCGCTTGCCGTTCCTGGCGAGATAGAGCGGGATGATGGGGATGCCCTCGCGCCGCGTATAGGTCCAGATGTCGGCCTCGGTCCAATGCAGGATGGGATGGACGCGCAGATGCGCCCCGGCCGGCAGCCTGGCGTTGAAATGGTCCCAGAATTCCGGCGGCTGGTCGCGCACGTCCCAGTTGCCCTCGAGACCGCGCGGGGAAAACACCCGCTCCTTGGCGCGGGTCGCCTCCTCGTCGCGGCGGATGCCGGCGATCAGCCCGTCGAAGCCGTGCTTGGCCAGCGCGAGCTTCAGGCCTTCGGTCTTGCGCGCCGCCGAGCGGGCGGCCGGCGGCAGCGTCGGATCGATCCCTTCGAGGGGCGGGCATTCCTCGACGATCAAATCGAGGTTCCATTCGCGGGCGTAGCGGTCGCGGAACGCGTACATTTCGGGAAACTTCTTGCCGGTGTCGACGTGCATGGCGGGAAACGGCAAATGGCCGAAGAAGGCCTTGCGCGCGAGCCAGATCATCACGTTGGAGTCCTTGCCGAGCGACCACAGCAAGGCGAGCTTCTTCATGCGGGCGAACGCTTCGCGGAAGATGAAGATGCTCTGGGCTTCGAGTTCGTCGAGGCGGTCCACGTCACTCACTCCCGTTCCGAACCCGGTGCGAGCCGGACCTTCAGGCCGCTGATGCCGGGCGACATCAGGATCTGGCAGGACAGCCGCGAGGAGGGCGCGACCTCCCACGCCTCGTCCAGCCGGTCCTCCTCCTCGGCGGTCGGCGGCTGCAGGCGCTCGACCCAGGGCTCGTCCACATAGACGTGGCAGGACGCGCACGCGCAGGCGCCGCCACAGGCGGCCCGAACCGAGATGCCCCAGTCGCGCATCACTTCCATGACGCGCCAGCCGTCGAGGGCCGGGAGCGCATGCTCGCGTCCCTGATGATCGACAACGAGGAGAACAATCTCCTTTTGCGCGGGTTCAGAGCCGAACTGTTCCAAAGCTGGTCTCATTCGTAGAAGAAAAAATTTCTGTTTGAAGCGCTGTTTATCTATCTATATAGAAATATATTCTCGTCAACGAGGAAATTTCGCCAATGCGTTTCTTGCCCCTGTTTTTGGACGTGAGTGCCGGAAAGGTCGCACTGATCGGCTCCACGCCGGCCGCGCTCAACAAGTTGCGGCTGCTGCGGGCCGCCGGCGCCGACGTCCGCTGGTACTCCGAAATCATCGACGTGGCCGAAGAGATGCTGCTGGCGAGCGCCCCACCCGGGCGGCTCGAACTCTCTTTGTCGGACCCGCGGCTGGTGAATTTCCGCGAGTTCCGTATGGTGGTCGCGGCGACCGGTACCCCGTTGGACGACGAGGTGGCGGCGCTCGCGCGTGCCGGCAACGTTCCCGTCAATGTGGTCGACCGGCCGGAGCTGTCGAGCTTCATCTTTCCGGCCATCATCGATCGCGGCGAGGTGGTGGTCGCCATCGGCACCGGCGGCGCTTCGCCGGTGCTTGCGCGGCGCCTGCGCGAGCGCATCGAGGCGATGCTGCCGGCGCGCATCGGCGAGCTTGCGACCCTGCTGCGCCGCTATCGCGGCCGTCTCGCCGACGGACGCCATGGTGCCCAGCGCGTGCGTCGTTTCTGGGAGCAGGCCGTCGACGGACGCGTCGGCGCCGCGGTCGTCGCGGGCCGCGGACGCGAAGCGGAAGCCGCGCTCATTCGCGACATCGCCAATATCGGCAAAGAAAGCCAGCCCACCGGCACGGTGCATCTGGTCGGCGCCGGCCCCGGCGACCCCGATCTCCTGACCCTGCGGGCCCTGCACGCGCTTCAAGGCGCCGACATCGTATTCTACGACGAGCTCGTCACCCCGGGCATCCTCGACCGGGCGCGGCGTGACGCCGAGAGGGTCTTCGTCGGCAAACGGCACGGCGTTCCCGGCGTCGGCCAGGACGAGATCAACCGCCGCCTGCGCGATGCCGCCCGCGACGGCCGCAACGTGGTGCGTCTCAAGGGCGGCGATCCCTTCGTGTTCGGCCGCGGCGGCGAGGAACTCGACTATCTGCGGCGCAGCGACGTGCCCGTCATCGTCGTTCCCGGCATCACGGCAGCGCTCGGTTGCGCGGCGGAAGCCGGTTTGCCGCTCACCTTGCGCAACGAGGCGACGCGGGTCTCCCTGATCACCGCGCAACGCGCCGACCAGGCGCTCGCCACCGACTGGTCCGGGCTCGCCGATCCCGATACGACGGTCGTCGTCTATATGGGCCTCACCGCCGCCGCCGCGGTGCGCGACGGACTGATCGCTGCCGGGCGTGATCCCCTCACGCCGGTCGCGGTGCTGGCGCGCGGCACCCGTCCGGATGCCGCGAGCGTCACCGGCTCTCTCGAAGCGCTCGAGACGCTCGCCGCCGATGTCGGCGAAGGCCCCGCGCTCATCGTCGTCGGCACCGTCGTCGCCCATTCCGATCCATGGCTGGCCGCGCTCGCCGCGCACGCGCCTCGGGAGATTGCCGCATGACAGCGCCCCAGCAGCAGAAGCTCAAGGTCACCGGGCCGGTGGTCGTCACCGCCAACCGGCTCGGCGACGGCGCCGTCGTCTACCGCACCGGCAGCGGTGACTGGTCGACCGCGCTGGCGCAAGCCGCCGTCGTCGACACCGCGCCGGCGGCGACGGCGCTGCTCGCCGCCGCCATCACCGACGATATCGGCGCGATCGGCGCCTATGTGGCGCCGGTGCGCTTCGGTGCCGATGGCCGCCCGGAGCCGGGCAATCTGCGCGAGCGGATCAGGCTCGGCGGTCCCACAATCGCTCTGCCGGTCGCAATCGGGATCTGACCAACATGTATCTCTATGACGATTTCGACCGCACTCTCGTCGCCGAACGGGTCGTTGAATTCCGCGACCAGGTGCGGCGGCGGCTGTCGGGCGAATTGACCGAGGAAGAATTCAAGCCGCTGCGGTTGATGAACGGCATCTACCTGCAGCTCCACGCCTACATGGCGCGGATCGCTATTCCCTATGGCACCTTGTCGTCGGAACAGCTGCGCATGCTCGCCCATGTCGGGCGCCGCTACGACCGCGGCTACGGCCATTTCACCACCCGCCAGAACATCCAGTTCAACTGGATCAAGCTGGAAGACCTCCCCGACGCCATGGCCGACCTCGCCCGCGCCGGCCTGCACGGCATGCAGACCAGCGGCAATTGCGTGCGCAATCTCACTACCGACCAATGGGCCGGCGTCGCCGCCGAAGAGGTCGAAGACCCCCGCATCTGGGCGGAGATCCTGCGCCAGCATTGCACCATGCATCCGGAATTCACGTTCCTGCCGCGCAAGTTCAAGATCGCGCTCACGGCCTCGAAACATGACCGCGCCGCCATCAAGGTGCATGACATCGGGCTGCGGCTCCATCGCAACGGCGCCGGCGAAGTCGGTTTCGAGGTGATCGTCGGCGGCGGGCTCGGACGCACGCCGTTCATCGGCAAGACCATCAAGCCGTTCCTGCCCAAGCGCGACCTCGTGAGCTATGTCGAGGCGATCCTGCGCGTCTATAACCTCGCCGGCCGGCGCGACAACATCTACAAGGCGCGCATCAAGATCCTGGTCCATGACCTCGGCGCCGACGCTTTCGCCAAGGAGGTGGAAGCGGAGTGGCTGCCGATCAAGGACGGTCCGCTGGCGCTCGATCCGGCCGTCATCGCCGACATCGCGGCGCGGTTCCGCTATCCCGACTATCCACGGCTGGAGGAAAATCCGCCGGAGCTTGCGCGGCTGCGCAAGGCGGACCGGCGGTTCGACGCCTGGCTCGACAATTCCGTCACCAATCACAAGGTGACGGGCCATGCCATCGTCACGCTGTCGCTCAAGCCCGAGGGCGGCGCGCCGGGCGACGCCACGTCGGACCAGATGGACGCCATCGCCGATCTTGCCGACCGCTATTCGTTCGGCGAGATCCGGGTCTGCCACGAGCAGAACCTGGTGCTGCCCCATGTCGCCCAGCGCGACCTGCCGGCGCTGTGGCGGGCGCTCGACGCCATCGGTGTCGCCACCCCCAATGTCGGGCTCGTGTCCGACATCATCGCCTGCCCCGGCCTCGATTACTGCAGCCTCGCCAATACGCGGGCGATCCCGGTCGCCCAGGAATTGACGCGGCGGTTTCGCGATCTCGAACTCGCCCGCGATCTGGGCCGGCTGCACATCAACATCTCCGGCTGCATCAATGCCTGCGGCCACCACCATGTCGGCCATATCGGCATCCTCGGCGTCGAGAAGAACGGCGAGGAGTTCTACCAGATCACCCTCGGCGGCCGTGCCGACGAGAAGGCCGAGATCGGGGCCCTGCTCGGCCCCGCGGTGCCCTATGCGCAGGTCGCCGATGTCGTCGAGGACATCGTGGCCGCCTATGTGGAGCTGCGCGAGCGGCCGGACGAGAGCTTCGTGCAGACGGTGAAACGGCTCGGGGTCGAACCCTTCAAGGAGCGTGTCTATGCCTCTCATTAAGAACGGCCGGCTGGCGGAAGACCGCTATGTCCGCCTCCTCGACGAATCGCCGATCCCCGATGGCGTCGCGGTGATCGTCCCGGCGGCGCGCTTCCTCGCCGACGCCGACGAAATTCTGCGCCGCGACGGGCCGACCGGCGTCGAGTGGCCGAACAACCGCAAGGTCGCCGAGCTCGAGCCTTACCTCGATCGCCTCGCCGTCGTCGTTCTGTCGTTCCCGAACTTCAAGGATGGGCGCGGCTACAGCCAGGCCCGGTTGCTGCGGGAGCGCTACGGGTTCCTCGGCGAGTTGCGCGCCGCCGGCCAGATTTTGCGCGACCAGTTCCTGTTTCTGGCGCGCGCCGGTTTCGATGCGCTCGAAGTCGCCAAGCCCGGCGATGCCGAAGCGTTCGCCTCGGCGCTCGCGCGATACAGCGTGTTCTATCAGGACGCTGGCGATGACCGCGCTCCGGCGCTGCGGCGGCGGCTCGCGCGGATGGCGGCCGTGACGCCGCGCGAAATGGTGCGCTGAGCCGGCGAGTGCCCCGGCATTGTGCAGACAGCACCGTCCATTTTGCGCCGCGGCCAAACGAGAGAACGGCCGATCCGTCGCGCCGCGAAATATGAAATTCGCTTTCATTGACGAGTCCGCGCAACCCGCTGTTCATTGGGCGTTGCAACAGTGCCGTTCCTTGCACGGAGATGATGATGCCGAAATCGATTTTTACCCGCGCCGTGCTCGGCGCGCTGCTCGGGATCGTCATGACCGGCGCTGCGGCCGCCGCGGATGTGACGCTGCTCAACGTCTCCTACGATCCGACCCGCGAACTCTACGCCGACATCAACAAGGCCTTCGCCAAGGAATTCACCGCCG
>Ga0302325_10014148_pt1 | contig 16996 bp, 22 predicted proteins | sample Palsa_T0_2_FD_201948 | JGI IMG/M metagenome (GOLD analysis project Ga0302325, IMG submission 201948) | Peat permafrost microbial communities from Stordalen Mire near Abisko, Sweden - Palsa_T0_2 | ecosystem: Environmental > Terrestrial > Soil > Palsa > Peat permafrost | place: Sweden: Abisko... | reverse complement strand
CAGGCTCAGTGCTAGCCGCACTTGGTTCGAGCGAAACCGATGGCAAGAGAGCCGCGTCATCTTGACCGCCTGCTTTCCCTCCTTGATCCATTGCTCCGCCGTACCCCGCTTGTTGTAGAACCGCACCATCGCCCGGCTCGGCGTTTCCAGGTTGGTCACGATGAACCCCAGTCGCGGGAACAATTCTCCAGCATGAAACTCCACCTTCGCCACCACTCGTCGGGCTGTCTTCCAACTGGCGGCCTGATGGAGAAATCCTTTGTACCACACGATTGGTTTGTGGCTAGGCCGTCCCACCGGGCGCGTCAGCAGTTCCTCGATGTCCCGCAGCAGGTTGTCGTTCGCCGGAAGCCGAATCGCGTATTTCACTCCGAGATCCTCCATCGTTTCATAGATCTCCGGTTTGGCAAACGCGGCGTCAGCCCGAAACACAACTTCCTTACCCATACCCTGCTGACGCTCGATCTCGGGCAGAAGTACTTCCCCCCCAGTTCTCGGCGCTGTGCACGTTGCCGGGCCGCAGCTTCGCACCGAGACAGTCTCCCTCCCCGTTGAACAGCAATAGCGGGTGATAGCAGGTGGACTCAAAATGCCCGTTGTAGGCACTCTGCTCCTGTTCTCCGCATACCGGGATCTCCGTGCTGTCCATATCCAAAACCACCCTCTGGGGTGAATGCATGGCCTCTGCCTTCGCCAGCAACTCTCGATTGATTCGGCCCAGACCGTCCAGGTTCTCCTCTTTGGGTTAACACCTCGGTCTCGAACCAATGCAGGCGCCACGGCAACGCGGCCCCCCGATCCCAGATCCTCTCCGAACCAATCAAACGGAACGTCGGATCTTGCGATAGCCGATTGGCATCGTTCGGGGAGTGGCAACTGAGTGTTCTTGCCGCGCCGGTCTTCCATGATGTTCTCGGTGATGAGCGCACAATCCCAACCGTTCATCCAACTCGCGCACTAACAGCAGACCACTGTCGGAGGTGACGCGAGAACCTTGGAAATCCACTTTTAAATGAGGGTTAAACGAGAGCTGAAACGGCTGATTTTGTTTCTCACCCACTGGGTTGAAGCCTCCGTAGAGTTCGTCTTACTCTCACAACCGCATGAATACTGGCGTTGGCGCGATCATACAGCCATTTAGTCAGAGTTCAAAAAAGGAAATGTGGGTCAAGAGCGGATTGATAACTATCCGCGAGAAGCCGTAGCTTACAACGGCTTGGGCATAGTGTTCGCCCTACAGGGGCAGTATGAGAAAGCCACGGAGACCTTGAGGCAAGGCCTGCGCCTTGCACCGGATCAGGTATCTTTTTACGACAATCTCGCCAACTTCGCCCTTGCCTTGCAACGTTTCGACGAAACACGACAGATGATCCACGAGGCGCAGGCGCGAAAACTGGATGATGTGATATTCCACAATGCTCTCTACGCTCTTGCCTTTTTGGGCTCGGATTCCGCGGCGATGACAGAACAGGAAGAGTGGTATGCAGGCAAGCCCGAATATGGGAACCGGAGGTTTGGGCTCGCATCCGACACCGAGGCGTATGGCGGTCGTCTGGGCAGGGCAAGGGACTGACCAAACGGGCGGTGGACTCCGCCATCGTTACCGACAACAAGGAAAATGGAGCAGTATGGCTGGCGGTTGCCGCTCAGCGGGAAGCCTCATATGGTAATCCTATAGAGGCTCGGCAATCAGCCGCAGAGGCTTTAATTGCGAAGGGCAAAACTTGAGGGCCGTCAGATCGGGAGATCGCGGCTCGATGTCAACAGGGAGACAACCTCGAAGCCTCGCTGTGCCGCTAACTGGAAAGCATCGCTCTTTTCTTCAAGCCAGTTGTCGGCGAACATGGTCCGGTGGGCGGGCATCTCCGTCAGTGAAAAGCTTCCGAAGAACGGCGACTTCATCTTGGCGTACCGCGATCCGAGTGGTGCCCCAGCGCAACCAAAGATGCTGGTCGATAACAAAGACAAAACCGTTGTAGCGGAGAGCGACCTCGACAAACTCGTGCGTGACGCCATGTGATCCCGTTTACCCTCACATTTACTTGTCGCACTTCCGGCCGGTCAGGTTACGGACGGAATCGCGTCGGGCTGCAAGACGAGCCTCTTGGGGTATGCGAACTGGCGTGCCTTCTTTCCACAAACACCACGATCTTCTTATTCGTGTACCACTAGCGCCCCGCTTTTGTCTGCGCGAAGAGTTCCGAGAGCGTTGACAAAGCGCCACCTCAGTTCGTGCTGCCCGTTGCCCGAGCTGTTGTACGTGTTTTGACGCATCAAGCTTTCGATGTCGGCCATGTCGGCCGCATCCCAGTCAATGTCTTTGGTCGCCGCGGAAATCACCTTCGGGTCCTTGAACGAGAGCTCTAATGGAATGGCTTTCCCTTCGATGAACCCGAACGCATTGCCGCGTTGGCCTTCTAAGAGCAGGCCACCATCAGGACAGCCAAACCCCTCGGCGCCAAGGTCGAACTCCGTGTAAACCATGTGGCCGCGAAGCTCGCCAATGTCGATGGCGCTTGCCAGCGCGCTCCATCCCGGCTCTTTGCCGCCTCCAACATGGGCACAGGGTCATCTCGTAGCTCATGAAACAGGTATGCCAATAATCCCCGCTCGGCGTAATACCGGATGCGTTTGTTCGGCGCGGTCTCAACCGTGTAGAACTTCATCTGCGTTTTCCTCCTTTGTCAATTCCCGCAAGCACAACGCCAAAGAAGCTGGAAGCGAACGCGGCGGATCCTTCTCCCACAGGCTCGACCGTGCGATGGCTATGGCCGTCCAAGGAGAGAGTTGCCAGGGAGGAGCCGTGCGCAAACCCTGCACATCCATGGAAAACCGCCGGCCAAAATCGGGATAGGGGTGGCGCTCTGGACTCCCCTCCCACACCACCGTACATGCGGGTCCGCATACGGCGGTTCGGCGGATTAAGCTAAGACGGCGCGACCATAGACGGAAGCCCGAGCATGGCGAAGTAGGCGTTGGGTAAGGCAGCGCCAACGCGGGCGAGGTCAGCGGGGGAAGGGTAGGATTTGCCTCCGGGGAGCATTTGAGACGAGCGACCTCGTTGCCGATTTTGCCCCGGTCAAGATGGAAGGGCATTTCAGAACGGAGAGCAGTGTCCCGAAAGGTGTCCTGAAAGTGACGAATGAGGTCACTTTGGGTGAGTTTTGGTGAGCGAGTGTGACGGTAAGTGATTGGGATTGTTCGGCGTCGTATCGGAAGAGACAATTGCTAAACCGTTGTACGGGCTAACACCTGTACCGAGGGTTCGAATCCCACTCTCTCCGCCAGATTCCCGTAACTCCATCCAGCGCAGAGCCTCGCGAGTTGTGGCCCCCCAGCGCATTTCTAATCACTCGGGTGCTAGCCAAAGGCAGCGGTTGCACAGTAGTTGCACACGTCGTCTGAAGGGTCTTCATAGCAGCTGCTGCGTCGCTGCTCACCGTCCTAACATAGATATTCATCGTCGTCGTGACGTTTGCATGACGCAGGATTTGCTGAATCACCTTGTCCGAGATGCCAAGGCGATGAAGATTCGTCGCCAAGCCACGCCGGAATGCATGCCAGCCATGCCATTCGAGACCCGACTCTTTAATCGCAGGCCGAATGACATCTCGAGCCAGCGCTTCCAGATTCATCGCGTTCCGCTTGCATTGGCGAAGACAAAACCTCGGGTTGGGTTGCCGCACTCCGCTCATGCCTATCCAGCAGCGTTTTGAGTTGCGCCACAATTGGAATCGAAGCCTTGCTCTTTGGACGCTCGGGCTCCATCGTTCGGGCAAATCCTGCAACGCTTCAAAGTTTCCATGTATGTCGGAAACGATAACGATTTTCATTCGCCACTCCGAAGAGCATCTCTATCACGCATCCTCTGACGACAGTCAGTGAATAGATTGAGAACAACTCTCAAAGCGGGGGCATCGGAAAGAGTTTTCCTTAGGTTTTATCGGTGACGAGCGGACAGAGCCTCTCGCTTCCGTAACACCGATTTGGCAGCCACGAATGTCGAATGCCTGAGCGCTGGATCTCGGCGAGGACATCAGTGTCATGCACATCTTAGTGGACCAGGATGACAGTCCTCCCACATCTGGCGTTTGAATAGTCAGGAAAGGGCAAACCTCCGCAAGTACCTTAGCGCGGGGCGGGACCAACCGTTTTGAGACTCGTCTTAGCCTGAATAAACCCGATTCGGCCATCTAGAACCAACCCTCACTCGTTGCACCTTTACGAATAAATTATGTTTTTTTTATTCGATATTTACGGATTGTGGTTCCCAATGGTCTGGCTTGAGTGATTCCGGCGCTGGAATCCGAGCCAGAAGGCTGCTTGTTCGTCAAAACCCTAATGACGGTGCTATGCGCGGCAGGTATCGCATTTTATGGGCGATTCCTGGTGGCGCTATGCAAGGAGTGCAAGCCTCGTCGGGTCGGTTATTGGGTGCGTCTACGACTCGGCTCTGGCGAAAGCGCGATCGCCGACCCGCCGCGGCGAAGAAAACCCGTGACTCGCGCTGCATGAGAATGGGTTGGAGCAGGGCATCGTGGAGGTCAACTATGTTGGAGCGAATGAAGATTGCACTGTTCATCGTGATCAGTGACAGACTCATGGATTGGAAGCAATGGCTAAATCGGTTCGGCCGTTTCAATTCTCGGGACAATTTGGAGCACAAAGCGGAGCACAATAACTGCCGAATGAGAGGTTCTGAGTCCGACTCAGAAGCATCGCGTCCGACCCTAAGTCCTTGAAAACGAGTGAGGGCGTTGAGAACGATTCATTTGCTAAACCGTTGTACGGGCTAACACCTGTACCGAGGGTTCGAATCCCTCCCTCTCCGCCAGACTTCCTTCCAAGTTCCATTTAGCAAAGAGAGGTGCAAAGCATCGGGCTGGTCATCACATGATCCCTTTCGCGCCCGGAACGGGCTGTCTGGGGGTCACGTAGGTGTCATTTAAAGCCGTTTCGAGTTTCTGCATGCGGCTTTGGCGTCTTCGCTCGCCGTCTTGATGTAACAGGCTTGTGTAACCGCGACGTTGCTGTGACGCAGGATTCGCTGAATTGTTGAATCGTCCATGCCCAAACGATTAATTAAGGTTGGTCGCGAGGCCGCGGCGGAAAGCATGCCAGCCGCACCACGCGGGCAGTACTTGTTCCGTTCGTATTTGATGGGTTGCTCTGTCGTGTTCCGATTCTGGCTCGCTACAGAACTCGCAGACCTCAAGCGCCGGAATGACCCTGCGCAGCAGGCTGTCGGGATCGATCGCATTGCCAGCCCCGCTGGGAAAGATCGGCCCTGTTTTATGTTTTCCGAGGCGTGCGCGATGCGCCTCGAGTTTGGTGGTCAGTTTCGGAATGATTGGGATCGGCGCCTTGCTCTTGCGACTCTTTGGGTCCGTCGTAATCCCATTCCATCCAACAACCGTGGTCACGAAAAAACAGTCAACGCTTACATACGATGATGCCCGCCACCGCGTGCCCGCTACCACCGGAACTCCCGCATGAGGAACTGAAACACGTCAGCGACTGCAATCGCGTGCGGCAGTGCCTTCTGCGTAGATCGGCAGACAGTACCGCAACGATCATCCCTGACTGGGAAAGTACCGCGAAACCCTACGTTCGCATCGTCCATGAGTTCGCGGAGTATTTTCACTAGTCGCCCGACAAGCTCGGGCCCGAGCAAATCCGGCAGTCTCAGGCGCATCTGTTCCAGAGCAAGAAGCTAGTGTAGTCTCGCCTAAACGACTGGAGTTATTTTTTCCTCCTTTTTCGTGAACGCGGCAGGGTGCATCCCGGCTGGATGTTTTCAAGGGTTTGCCGGCACCGTTGCAGTCTCCACTATCGAATCCACGGTAGCTGTCCAGACAAATGGTTTTGGATTCCGATAGAATTCAGCGGAAAAGCGGAATTCGCGCACTGTCAACCTGGGATTCTTTGAAGGTGAACCTTCCGGCCCATTTGCAATGGTTGTGAAAAAAAGGTCACAAGCAATGTTGTACGCTTCGGATCGACTCGAGGCTCACAAGAAGATGGTGACCCTGTCCCGCCTCAGCTGGAAATGGAGAAAGCGTTCGTCCGTTAAGATAACGGAGCGAACGTATGAGGAAGGAACCTACCGCTGGCAGAAAGAGCCGTTCGAGAACGGAGCTGCCGCTTTTCAGTCTCAAGAGCGTCCCCAGCGCCAAGTGGAGGAGAAGCAGACGTCAAGGTCTTGAGAGCGGAACGTCAGGCAGAAGCTCCGTGTGCGATATTGTCTTGCAGTGGTTGATCTCTGCGTCAACATGCATTTGCGCCAATCCAATAGTGAAGTTCGTCGTGCATCTACTTCAGACGGCATCTCCGGCGGACAAACGAATCGTTGTTCAGCCGCGAAGAACTACGCAGAAGAAAACCGCGTCACAGTTTACATCGAGTTGCTTTGGGCTTGTGCTCGGAAGCGGAAAGTGGCATAAAGAGCATGCGTTATCGAACCACGCGAAATCGGAATCCTCAAGAATGGGCAGAGATTGGCAGGTTATGCCCGTAATCCGCCCAGAATGGTGCCAAGTGCGGCGCTCGTCAATCTGAGGGCCGGGACCAACGGATTCAATCAGCTTCCGTATCCCACTCCCAGATCGGGAATCCTTATTTCAAATACTGCGCAATTCTGATCAGTTCCAAGACATCCCCGATTGTAAGTGTGTTACACATGAGTGGGTGTTAAAGGACTCACGCGGTCCTCCCTCCGTCATTCGCTGTTTTCCTCAAGGGGATGCAGCGCCACCTCTTTTGTTCGGAGAGTCTCGCATGATCGTCAAAGGGCCAGGCTACGATTTCGACCAACTTTCTGACGATTCGAAGCCCGAGGACCTGACGCACAGACCCAACGCCGTGTTTCACCGGCAAGAACCGCCGCTTGATAAGGGACAGGGTCGGGGAAGCTGCTCTGTTTCAAGAGGTATGCACTTGTTACTTTTCTTCCTTGTCTGTACCTGCCGGGGAAGCTTGCATGCCCAAGACTTAAGTGGAATTGTGGTCCACGCGTATGTCAGCCAGGGATTCCTGTACAGTTCCAACAACAACTACTTGTCCATGAAATCGAGCGATGGCAGTCCGCAATGGACAGACGCTGCCTTCAACATCTCTGATTCACTGGCCGATAACCTGCGAGTTGGCATCCAGTTGCACATGTATCAGCTGGGACAGTTTGGCGGCTCGAACGTTCAGGTTGATTGGGCCTCAGGCGACTACAAAGTCAACGACCATTTTGGAATTCGGGCGGGCAAGGTCAAGACGGTGTGGGGCTTGTTCAATGATTCTCAGGATATCGACGCGGTCTTCCTCTGGATACTCTTGCCCCAGGGCTCCTACTCAATCGACCACAAGAGCTTTTACCTGGCGCACATCGGAGGAGACATTTACGGCGGTTTCTCCCTCGGGAAACGAGCCGGAACGCTCCACTATATCGCGTACGGGGGACAGTCAACCATTGACTTGAATGACGGATATATCCAAACCTTCGCCGACCTCGGACTCCAGTTTACGAACTCTCTGGGAGGCAAGACTTACGGGGCTGATCTGCAATGGGAAACACCCGTGAGAGGGCTGATCCTCGGGTCCAGCGGAAATTGGCTAGCCGCAGACGGCACCGCGCCTGCGGGAACCTTCCATTCACCGGCCTATCTGGTCTCCTCAATGTACGGCAAGTTTAGCCGGGGAAAAGTCTACCTGGCGGGGGAATATGACCGGATACCGATCAATGCGACCATCACGCTTGGGTCGACAGTGATTCCATTTGTGCAGGATGGGCGGTCCTGGTTCGCAATGGGAAGTTACCAACTCAGCAAAAAGTTTCAACTAGGAAGCTACTACAGCCACTACATCGACAAGGCAGCCGACACGACCCAGCCTGTAAATTACTCGAAAGACTGGGTGGTAAGCGGACGTTATGACTTTAACGCGTACTTTTACGCGAAGATCGAAGGCCATTTCCTTCATGGAACTGCACTTGGGTACTACAGCGACACAAACCCAAATGGCTTGGCTCCAAACTCGAAAATGTTGGCTACCAAGATCGGTTTCAGCTTTTAGGTCTCCTGCGAGTTTCGGGACGTGAATCGATGAGGAAAGCTCGTTTCCTGATGCTACTGCTGTTAGCATCGCTTGGCTCATGGTCTGCGGCCGGGGCGCAGGATGTAGTGTTGGTAGCGAACAAGGGTGTGAAGATCTCCGAAATCACGAATGCCGATTTGCGCGCCATTTTCATGGGAACCAAGACCAGATTCGCTGACGGCTCCCATGCTGTGCCGGTGACATTAAAGGGTGGGCCGGCCCACGAGGTCTTTTTGAAACATTATGTCGGAGAGAATCCTGAGGAATTCCGCTCCCAATGGCGCAAGGTGGTATTCACCGGACAGGGCGCCATGCCCAGGGCATTCGATTCCGAATCAGCCCTTATCGAATACGTAGCTGACACTCCAGGCGCACTGGGATATGCGAGCCGAATTTCGTCGCACGACAATGTGAAGCTCCTCGCCGCGGTCAAATAGTATCCGCCACCGTCCGGGTTCTCAGTTGGTAAAACGCGTCTGTTTCCGGCAATGCGCGTCCCGTCGTTCCGATAGATCACGCCCGATCCGTTATTGGCGAAAACATCGCCTCACGACCGCACACCCGTCCGTCCCACGGACGGTTTACCGAGTAGCCAGGCCTTCTCACAGGAGTAACCGAGACTGGCGTGCCTTTGGGCGCGCTGCAGCCGCGGGAAGCATGCCCTTCGAACTGAACCGCCATCACAAGCGAGAGCGCCTCCGGTTCTTTATAGTCAGGCATTTTCGCGCTGCGAGTGGCAGGAGAAAGATCGGTCTTCGAACTAGACCCTGGGGATTGGGACTCGCTAAGTGCTAGAGCACATTTGCGTCATTTACGCTCGTGCTCACGATCGCAGGGCACCGCTCGAAAGGCGTGCGACTCTCCATTGATTATTCCTTGGCCGACAATCTCGCCGGAGTCGTTGAGCGAAGTCACCTGTATTAACTGCCACGGCGATCCGGCTGGCAGAAGATTGTTCGGGTCGGTAAACACTCCGTTTTGCCAGATAAAGGGATGCATATTGAACGAGGCGTCGAACCAGAAGCCCGCCACATCGCCCCGGTTGTTAACTGAATTACAGCATGGCGCCACGGTCAACACAGCTCCAGGAAATGATCCGAGATCCTGGATGCCCGCTTTACGGGTCCACCTGAAGGGCCGCACGGTGCCGTCGGGGAACTGCGAGTCGCCTACGACTTCGCCACGATCGCTAATCGAGGAAGCGATGGTCATGGTTGCGCCGGAGAGCCCGACAAGATTCAAGGGTGTTCCATCGGCGTACCAGAACACAGGATGCGGGCCGTTCGGCTGGTAGTTCGGCGGTAAGGTGACGTTCGAACAAAGACCCGTTGCACCGACTGCCTCGCCCTTATTGTTGATTCCGAAGCCGAATCCCACAGTGTCACCCTGGAGCGGGCGGAGTTTGCGAGGCCTGCCGTCTGGCTCCCAGATTGTGGCCTCATAACGCAACACTTGAAAGGGCATTCCGGTGGAGCAGGTAGGGTCAACAACCCCGGTCTCCGAAAACCCGATGATCTGGCCGGAGTTGTTGATGCCGTAAGCTTGAGAATTGTTCCCGCCTCGCAGAGCTGGCAACGCGGTCAGCTTGCCACGCTTCCACACCGCCGCCAGGCATTGCAGGTGATCGCCGAATCCGCAAAAGTCTTCGGCATTGAGATCATTCGCGCTTGTTTCCGAAATGATCGCAGCTTCGCCTCTCAAGTTTGGGCCGCCGGCTTCGCTGTTGGGACCGCCCAGGGTGCCCAGGTCGAGCAAAGGACCGTGGCCGAACCATAGAAAGGCGTGTTGTGGTCCGGGAGGAAGAAGGGCTCCAGACCCGCCGGCCACCCAGCCTGCATCATTCACGTCATAAGCGACGCTGCTGCGGTCGAGGCCGTCGAGCACGCCAAGGTCTGTAACCGAATAGATAAGATGTTTTGGCGCCTGTGCGGCGATGGGGATGGCCGGCGCAAGCAGAGCCATTGCGCACAGAAAACCGAGAGTCGTGAGTTTCATAATTTCTCCTTCTTTAACTCCCTGCCGCTTTGTGCTGCGGTTTGGGTGGTACGCGAGAGAATTAGGTGTTGCTATTGCTGTTCCCCTGGGCGGTCCTCCTCTTTAGTCACTCCCGAGACCGTCCCCGTAAACTTCCCCGTCGCGTCAAAAACGACAGGGTTGCCAAGGGCATCGAATAGCACGGCGTTTACCGTCTCTGTCATCGTTAGCACTCCGGATGCGCGCTTGAAACGGCCCGTTCCACCAGTGACTTGGAAGGTCAATGTGCAGTGAGCCACTCCGGTCGTGAGATTGATGCAGTCGTCCCCCTGCGTCAGATTGACGTTCAGCAGGCTGCCATCGTGGAAGCGAAACACGCCCCCGCCGGCCAGTTCCGTGAGGAAGAGGTGATCTGCTCCTGTGCACGTGCTCGATGACCCCGCAGTGTTGGAGATCGCCCGCACGAGCCGAACATTGAATTTGCCCAGCGTACCGTCCCCAGCGAAGTTATCGCCGTCATTGCTGGTATCGGGTTGCTGGAGATTGTCGGGGCTGGTGTCAGAAACTCCCGAAAACGTCAGCGTCACGGACTCATCGTGCGCGTAGCCGGTTGCGACAGCCAGAACGAGCATCAGCGTCACGGTTGCCAGGCGTCTCATTGGTCCCATCGCGGAACTCACTAGAGCCGTCGCGGCAGTGTCAATCAATGTCAAGCGCTTCATAGTGCCTCCTTGGTTTTCGCTCGGTCGAGCGGGTTTGGTGTTCATGGATTCCTCCTAACATCTGTTTTGCAACCCACTGGCGTGCGGTCAGCTGGTTTTCTTGTTCCGTACCCGGTCCAGGAGGGAATTCAGGCAGATCAATGTGGATCCATCCGCTGTCTCCACACGGTGCAATTCCCCCGAATTGAGCCATTCCTCTAAGGCAGCCCGCTCCAGGTTGGAGATTACGCCAACGTTTTCCAGCGCGATGGCCGCGACCTCGGCTCCGCAGTCTCGGCACCACACTTGGTCCGAAGCGCGTCCGTGGAGGATCAGCAGAGAGTCGGTTTCGATCGTGATTCTTGTTAGTTTGCTCACGAACGCTCCGCCAGGAAAAGCTGCCTCACAAAAACGAGCGGAGTCTGACACGCTCGCCCGGAACAAGTCCTTGCAATGAGGATGAAAATTTCTGAAAGTTTCTCGCACAGGCCTAATCTGTTGAAACACAATCGCTTGCGATAGGGCGGGCCGTCGCCTCCGACAACCAGCCGAAGCCGGCTCCATGTTAGAATTTGCGAACTCGCAGCGGCCGGGCTGCGATTCGGGGTACGCCAATGTCCGCGAGCCCATCCCAGAAGGGCAGAGAGCTGTACGGGTTTGGCCCCTTCCGGATAGATCCGGAAAAGGAGATTTTGCTTCGCGGCGGCGAACCGGTTCCGCTCACGCCGAAGACTTTTCAGATCCTGCTAGTGCTCATTCGTCACAGCACCGAGGTCGTGTCCAAAGATGAGCTGATGAAATCGGTGTGGCCGGATACGTTTGTGGAAGAGGCGAACCTCAGCCGCAATATTTTCATGTTGCGCAAGGCACTCGGCGATAACGCTCAGGACCGCTACATCGTGACGGTACCGGGTCGGGGATACCGGCTAGCGGAAAGCGTGCACCTGATTCCGGATAGCGAACTGAGCATTGTCTCGGCCCGCCACGCTGCCGTGCAAATCCAGGTTAGTGAAACCAGGCCATGGTTGTGGATCGCGCTGGCGGCTGTGGTTTTGCTGGCTGCGGCCGGTCTTGCCGTTCGGTACCTGACTCCTCAAACTCCTGCACTGTCGGTGAAAGATACGATTGTGCTTGCCGACTTCGCCAACTCGACCGGCGACCCGGTTTTTGACGATACCCTGCGCCAGGGCATGGCGGTGCAACTGGAGCAATCGCCGTTCCTGACCCTGATCTCCGACCGCCGGATTCGTACGACGCTGCAACTGATGGGGCAGTCGGGGGATGCGCGGCTTACGCCGCAGATCGCCGGCGAAATCTGCGAGCGCACCGGCAGCGCCGCCGTGCTCGACGGTTCCATAGCCAAACTCGGCACCCAATACGTGTTGGGATTGCGGGCGAGGCTTTGCGCAACTGGGCAAGTCCTTGCCGAAGAACAAGTGCAGGCAGCACACAAGGAAGATGTGCTGCAGGCGCTCGATGGCGCCGTAGTCAGCCTGCGCCGCAAGCTGGGCGAGTCTCTCAGTTCGGTGCGCAAGTTTGACACCCCAGTGGATGAAGCCAGCACCTCCTCTCTGGAGGCGCTCAAGGCCTACAGCGAAGGGCGGCGCATCGGGCTGGCTCGCGGCTACACTGCGGCTTTGCCTTTTTACCAGCGCGCGGTGGAACTGGACCCGAACTTCGCCATCGCATACCGCAACCTGGCAGCGTCCTACCTGAGCCTAAACCAAGACGGGCGAACCATGGAGATGGCGCGTAAAGCCTATAATCTGCGGGAAAGGGTCAGCGAACGGGAGCGTTTCACCATAGAAGGAAGTTATCACCTCTATGTGACCAGTAACCTGGAAAAAGCCACGCAGGTTTTTGAATCGTGGCGGCAGATTTATCCGCGGGATTACCTGCCTTATTTGTATCTTGGACACATCGCCAGCTGCCTGGGAGACCTGGACAAAGTATTGCAGGAGCGGCAGGAAGCGCTGCGCCTGGAGCCGGATAGCGGATCCGCCTATGCCGTAGTCGGCGCGAGTTATGCCAAGCTTAACCGTTTCGAAGAAGCTGCCAGCGTGTTCAGAGGGGCCGAACAGCGGGGGCTGGAAGGCGAGGTTCTGCGGACCCAGTACTATGTATTTGCCTTTATGAGCGGGAACACCGCTCTGCAAGATCGTTTGCTTGCAGAAGCCGCGGGCAAGCCTGGCATCGAAGATGCAGTGCTGGCCACCGCGGCTAACACCGAGGCTTGGTTTGGAAGAATGTCGCGCGCCCGCGAGTTGACGCACCGTGCCATGAATTCAGCGGCACAGCATGATGCTCAGGAGAGCGCGGCCGCCTATGAAGCGGAGGAGGCGTTGAATGAAGCGGAACTCGGCTACCTCGAGCAGGCCCGCGCCGACGCCAAGGCAGCCGTGCGGCTCTCCCCTAACCATGACGTGCGGAATGTCGCAATGCTGGCCCTGGCCAGGGCCGGGGATTCACCAGCCGCGGAACAGTGGGCGCAGGACCTCGATAAGACCTATCCCGAAGACACTCTGATCCAGACCTACTGGATCCCCACGGTGCGAGCGGCCATTAAGCTGAATCAGGAAGATTCAGCCCATGCGATCGAGCTCCTGCAGACGATGGGCATCCGCGAACTCGGTCAACCCACGCCGTTTGCCATCCTCATGCACCCGGTTTACCTGCGAGGCCAGGCCTTCCTGGCGGCACGCAAGGGTGCAGAAGCAGCCGCTGAGTTCCAAAAAATCCTCGATCATCGCGGCCTTATGCAGAACGATCCTATAGGCGCCCTGGCCCATTTTCAGCTGGGGCGAGCCTATGCGATGCAGGGGAAAATTCGTGAAGCGCGAGGCGCCTATGAAGATTTCCTCAACCTCTGGAAAGACGCCGACGCCGAACTCCCGGTTCTCAAGCAAGCCAAAGCGGAATACGCTAAGCTCAAGCAAAATCCCACGCTCCAGCATTGAAACCATCCTGGATATTGCAGTGTCCTTCCCATTAGCCGAACTGGTTCGAGCCGCTCCAGGCCGGGCAGACAACTGTACAACCAAGGACAAAGACCCTGCGGCTTGGTTCAGTTATCAGAAATGCCTGAATGTAGCGTTGTGCGCTATCAAAGGAATTTCATAGGATAATAGATCGGCACATTTGTGGTTAGGTACTGCCACAGGGTTCCTTGCTGTGCACTTGCTGTCGCGGACGCAGTGACCCAGTTCTGAGCCAGATAAGGATTCGCGCTACCGCTCTAATCTCGTTTGCCCTTCGGTCTACTTCGTTTCCATCTTCTTCAGGCGCAGGTCCCACATGCGCGAGTTGCTCAGGCTCATTCCGACGGCGTGGCCGCTCGTGTCGCGCACAAAGCGTATGCTGCCCAGTTCGCACTCGAAGCCGTCAGTGTAGGTTGGCTTGAGCGGATAAACCGTATCGGGACGCTGGTGAATCTCGAGCCCCTTGGGCGTGAGCACCACTTTAAGCGTGGTCTCAGCTTCGTCGCTCACGTAGTCGCCGATCATTGCCTGCATCTCAGCCTGGGTTGGCTTGGAGTGCTCAACCTTGTCGAAAATGTCCGTCTGATACCCCATCGACATCGCGCGCATGGCGGCTACTTTGCCCGAAGCATCGGTTTCCAGTTCAAAAGTCGTGCCCTCAGGCATTAGGCGGAACGACGTGGCAGAGATAGCCGTGATGGCAGAACGTCCACGCGCAATGAGCTTGTCGTCTTTTCGTTCAATGGTGAAGACGACGTGGTTGCGACGGCTCTTGTAGAGCCCCTCGGCATCGGGAATGAGAATGACATTTTTGCCGCTTGCCCCCTGAGCGTCGCCTCCTTCCGAGGGGGGAACGTACACATCGACTACTTTGTGCCCAAGCAGCGTCGCGTTGACATCGGCTTCGTTACACAACACTGCGACTGAAAGCTGCTGGCTTGGATAGTAGCCGAGCCATGTGCTGTAGCCGGCGGTAGCGCCGGAGTGGCTGATCTCGCGTGCTCCATTGTGCGCGGTGATGAAGAGCCCCGCTGAGTAAAAAAGCGAGAGGCCATCGTTGAGCTTGCCAGGCTCGAGTTCGCTATTGATGAAAGTGGCGTCGCCGATCTTCGCACCGCCAAAACGGGCGTTCCAGCGCAGCAGATCGTCTACGGTTGTCAGCAGACCGCCGTTGCCGTAGGCGTTTTCAAACGGCATGAGCTGACGTTGAACGCCGTCGGACTCTTTATAGGCGATGGCGCGGTTGGGCACGATGCGCTGAAAATCGTCACGCCAGCTCGTGGTCTGCATGTCAAGAGGCACAAAGATGTTGTCATGCGTGAACTGGGGTAGCGATTTGCCTGAAACTCTCTGGACCAGGATGGCAAGCAGGTTGTAGCCGGTGTCGGTGTACGACCACTCGTCGCCGGGCTTGTAGTTTAGGGATTTTTGATGTGACGTGATGTCGAGCACCCAGGCATTGGAGTACTCTCGCGTGGTGCGCGGCCAGCCCGCGGTTTCAGCAATAGAGCCCCAGTCGCGTAAGCCGCTGGTATGGTGCAGTAGGTGATCGATGGTGATGGGCGTGCCGTAGTCAGGCAGTTCAGGGAAGTACTGGCTGATGGGGTCAGAGCGAGAGCTTGCCCTGCTCGGCAAGCAACAGCACGGCCGCGGCGGTGAACTGCTTTGAGACCGAGCCGGCTTCAAAAACCGAGTCGGGTGCGAGCGCGACATGGTGTTCCAGATCGGCCATGCCGTAGGCTGCGTGTAAAACCTTGTTGCCAGCGCCGGAGACGGCAACGGCGCAACCGGGCGTATCGGTATGGTCGAAGGCAGCGAAGATCTTGCTGACCTGCTCGGGCGCATCCTTGGGAGCGGTCAGGGGAGGCTCCGACTGGGAGACCGCGGAACAGGCAACGGCAAGCAACAAAAACAAAGTGCGGATGGGCATGGAAAACCCTCACGGCGGTACCGGCCCGGGATAGACGGGACCCGGGGAGAGATTGCTATCCCGGTTAGGAATGCCGGTCAGCGACGATACCGTCAACGCATCGTACACGAGCGGCGTGTCGGGAAACAGGCGCTGTTCGAAACGGTGCAGGAACCCGCGCACGCCGGCTCTTCTACGAAGAAGCAACGTTGGGCCGAGGGTTTTCAACACGGGCGTAAGCTCCGGAAGGAGATCCAAGCACTGGGGTACACGGGATGCTTTTTTCTATCTGGCCAGGTTTACGGCGCGGTGGCGGCAGAAACCGCCTACCACTCCGGGGACCTCTGCGACCACGGTACCGACTGCGAAGGTCGAACCGCTGGCGGATGCGAAGACTTCCCCATTAATACCTCATTCTTAATACCTTATTAATACGTTGGCAGATCTCGCCCCTGGTGCCGGAGTCTACACATCGTTCGCCCCCATACAGTAATCGCTCGGCACCGTGGAGTCTTGGCTTGGTATTGGACGCGGAAATCACGACGGCGTCCGGGAGGACCAAACGTGTCGGCAGAAATTCGCGGCTTGATGCGGAACATGAGCCAAGTGAACCCGTTGTGGGGAGCACCCCGGATTCATGGGAGACTGAACAGAGGTCGTTCTGTTCGAATTTCGTAAAAAGGGGCTCGGATAATTCGGAGTTAAAGCGAGTGATCTTCGTCACGTCCAAATGTTCGTCGTTCGGAAAAACGAAGATTGTCCGGGGTCGATCTGAATTTCCTGCGGAAAGGTAGCCTCAACCCGAAGCTGCTCGGCGGTGTGGATCAACTGTCAACTAGCTCTGGAGCACCTTGGGCTTAGGAGGAAGTGGGCGAATGACTACTAGAAACCCAAACGTCTGGACACGCTGGGGTTTGCGTCCACGGGACATGCCGCCCCTTTTTCAGCCCACTCCTGGATGTTCGCTAAGAAGCCACGCTGCGGAGTTGGCACTGGAGTCCGCCCGTCGCCAGGAGACCAGCCCCAAAGCACAAGTGGCGTGTGCATATGCTCCACAATCTGCTCAGGCGTACGATGACCGTCCCTCTTGGGATCTTTGAACAATCCACAAAGTTGATGGTCCGTCAGTCCCTCCCAGATCATCGGCATCGCTGGAGATGGCAGATGCCAATCCGGAGCTCCTGGAGGCATGTGCAATCCCGCAAGATTGTGGTCCTGATGACACGTGCCGCATTTCACAGCGTTGACGCCCTCGCCGTCTGGTCCACGACGGACTTGCATTGTGTGCCGATGACTATCGTCTCCCTGTCGAGGAAAATCTCCCGTTGAGTGGCAATTCATACAGCGAGGAT
>Ga0302325_10014147_pt1 | contig 16998 bp, 23 predicted proteins | sample Palsa_T0_2_FD_201948 | JGI IMG/M metagenome (GOLD analysis project Ga0302325, IMG submission 201948) | Peat permafrost microbial communities from Stordalen Mire near Abisko, Sweden - Palsa_T0_2 | ecosystem: Environmental > Terrestrial > Soil > Palsa > Peat permafrost | place: Sweden: Abisko... | reverse complement strand
GCTCGCCAAACACCATCCCCTCAAGGCCAAGCTCACCATCACACAAGCACGCAAGACCCTGACCCGCAAGACCATCACCCTCAAACCCAAAACCAAGACCAAAAAGAAGAAGAAGGGCTAACCACACCGGCCAGCGACTCGTACCCGCTCACGAGATCGGCAGACCGGCCGCCAGGGCGCCGCCGGCTTGCGCTTGGCCTGGGGAAGCACACGCGGCGTGCGTGGCGTTTTGGAACGAGCACAACCACGTCGGCGACAGCGCCCGAGACTTCCGCACATCCCTGCCGAAGCGGACGCCCGCTGCCGCCGAGACCTTGGTGCCTCGCGTGCTAGCGCCCAACGACAACTCAGCAAACGCAGTGACAGCAGTCTCGTTGCCGAGCATCTAGCTGCCGCCGATGGGACGAAGCAAGCGCCGCGCCCCCACTACCGCTCCAGGCGTCACGCAGCAGCGCGTTGCCGGGCAGCAGGCAGCCGCTTCACAGCCGGCGGATCGTAGCCTCGTCCAGCGCCGCTACCTATGCAGAGCGGCGATTCTGGACCCTCTTCGCGGGCCCCGGATCCGGCGAGAACCGCATCTCCGAGCGGCGGCGGTCCGCACGATCGCATTGGCGTGCAGGCCGACGCCCGAACGGACGAGCGCTCCGCGACGAAGCGATCGCTCGACGCTGCCGGTTGGACGACTCCCTTGCCGCCGCGGGAGCGATCGTCGGCTAATTGCCCTGGCGGACGAGCGCCGGCGGCGACATAGGAGTCGTCATGACGAGCAGACCACCGCCAACGCGGACGATCGCCTAGGCCGGGGCGCAGCCGCGACGGCCAGTCGGCGAGAGTCTGTGCGGCCTATTTCCGCGATCAGGCGCGAGTTCAGACGCCTGTCGCCGACCTGCTTTCGTGTCGGGCCGCGCCTGCGGGTGCCATCGGCTCGACTTCCGGTACCGGTGGAGAGCGGTAGCGTCGGCCAGAGTGTGGCAGGGGCGACGAACCGGCAGTCTCGATGGCGATGACTCAGCCTCCGGCGATCGGTCGTAGCTCGATGACTCCGTACCGGGCGATGGGATGCTTGGCGGACACCTCGATGGCTTCGTCGAGGTCAGCGCAGTCGATCAGATTGAACCCTGAGGCGGGAGCGGGCATCTCCACCCGCGGACCGTTGTCAACCTCCGTCTCACCCCCGCGCACGCGGACGTTCCTCGTCGCGTCGACGTCCGAGAGGACATCGCCGTGCAAACGCACGCCGCGCTGCTGCATCTCGGTCACCCAGGCCTGGACCTGCGAACCGATCCTTCCGCGGTCCTCAGCGCTGAACGGGAGCGACTCATCACGGCAGATCAGCATCAGAAACCTCATGGGTCCTCCTCGCTCGGGCGGCTCTGGTTGCTATCACGGGTCGCAGCCACGAGTGGAGCGACAAGCGAACAGGATTACAGGCCGCGCCAAGCCGAGCCAGATCGCCCACGCGAGCTGGCTGCTCGATCAACGAGCGACCCGCCCACGTCGGCAGCATCGAGTGCCGCCGGTGGTGGTCTTCTCCTTTGGCCGATCGCAAAACTCGAAGCGGAAGTCAGGACGAGACGGCCCCTGCGGCGACTTAGCGGAAGCGGGATCCCGGCGCCGCGGACTTTCGCGTCGACGGGATCGGTAGCTGCGAAGCTGCTAGCACGCGGATCGACGCGTGCGTGGTTTCCGCGCTGAGCGGTCGCTGGTTGAGTCGGGCGGGGTACGCGTTGCAGGGCGAAAGCGGGTGTGCCCATCGATGGTCAAAGAGGTTCTTCTGCATCCACCTGGCGCTGCAGGTGTTCGCCGACATGCGCCACCGCTTGTGCTGGTCGTCCGAGGGGCAGCCAGGTGAGCGATCGCACGGTCCAGCGCGATCACAGGCTAAGCATGGATGCCGCCGACTTCGGCGAGATGGAGGGAAGTCTCCGACTCGGGTGCGAGGCCTGCAATGTGTCTCAGCTTATTGGTGCGCAGACCAAGTGTTTGCGGCGCCAGTGATAGACGCTGCGTGACCTTGGCCAGCTGTGTGACAGCCAATCAGAAGGGACTTCCTGCGGACCGGCGGCGACTATAGGCGGTAGAGAGCCAAAAGTTCCCGCCCGTCCAGGCCCGCAACGGCCGAAGTGCCCGCCGGACAAAGGCCGGCTCAAGTAGAGCCCGGTTGGAGCACACGCACGTTCAGGACTCCAAATAGCGCAAGACGGCGAGTACCCGTCGGTGGTCAGTGTTTGAGGGCGCCAAACCGAGCTTGCTGAAGATGTTGGCGACGTTCTTTTCGACCGCCCGCTCGGAGATCACCAGGTTGCTGGCGATGGCGCCGTTGGTTCGGCCTTCGGCCATCAGGGAGAGGACGTCATGCTCTCTAGGGGTGAGAGTGTCGAGGTCATCGGTGCGTCGGGTGGCGCTGAGGACTTGCGTGACGACCTCGGGGTCCAGGGCGGTGCCGCCGGCTGCGACGCGGCTCAGCGCGTCGACGAACTCGCCGACGTCGCCAACGCGGTCTTTGAGCAGGTATCCGATGCCGGCGGCGGCGCGGCTGGATGGCGCTCGGAGGAGCTCGGCCGCGTGGCGGGTCTCGATGTATTGAGAGAAGACCAGCACTCCGGTGCCGGGGTGCTCGCGGCGGATGGCGATTGCCGCCCGGACGCCCTCGTCGGTGTAGTCGGGCGGCATTCGCACGTCCACGACGGCAACATCCGGCTCATGCTCGTCCACGGCCGCTCGTAGCGCGTCGGCATCGCCCACGGCGGCCACCGTCTCGTGTCCCCGGTCGGCCAGGATCTCGACCAGCCCCGCCCGGATCACGGCGGAGTCTTCGGCGATCACGATCCGCATTCGAGGCTCCTCCTATCGGGTCAGACGTGAGATGGCAGTTCGACGCTGACCATCGTGGGGCCACCGGCCGGACTTTCGACCCGTAGCCTGCCATCAACGGTCTTGACCCGCTCTGCGAGGCCGGCCAGACCTCCGCCGGGCTCAAGCCGGGCGCCACCTGTGCCGTCGTCGCTGACGCGCATCGTCACCAGGCCAGGCTGGTGCAGCACCTCTAACCGGGCGCGCTGGGCACCGCTGTGCTTCGCCGCGTTCGTGAGCAGCTCCGCGGCGCAGAAGTAAGCGATCGTCTCGATCGCAGGCGACGGGCGCTCGGGCAGGTCGACGACCATGTCGACCGGCAGGTCGCTGCGTGCCGCGAGGCCTTCGAGGGCGGCACCGAGGCCTTCGGCCAGGGCCGGTGGATGGATGCCCCGGGCCAGGTCACGCAGTTCGGTGATCGCCTCCATCGCTCCGCGGTGGGCGGCGTCGACCAACTCCAGGGCCTGGTCGAGGTCAGCGCCCTGCAGCCTGGCAGCCGAGGTGCTGAGATGGTCACGAGCGAGGCCCAGTTTCATGACGACAGCGACCATCTGGGCCTGGGCTCCGTCGTGCAGGTCCTGCTCGATGCGGCGCAGCCGAGCGGCCGCGTCGTCCACCACAAGAGCCCGGGATCGTTGTAGCTCGCGCACCCGCTCGACGTTCTTCGGGGCATCCCGGAGCAGGTTCCAGCGCGGGACGAGGTAGGCGAGTGAGCCGTTGAGCCCAGCCGGCAGGAAGTAAAGCGCTCCCCACCAGTGCCCGAAGGCCAAGAGCACCACCGCCGCGATCACGAAGCAGACCGTGACGATCCATCGGCTGATCGACACGCCCTTCACATGTCGCGACCCGAACGCGGTGAAAGTACCCCTGGTGGCCGATGGAGCCATCGCAGTCAATTGGTGATGCTCAGTCTGGTCATACACAGCACTGCCTCCTTTGATCCTCAGTGCCGACCACGATGGTCGCCAACGTCTTGGATCTTCCCGCCGAACGACGCAGCGGTCCACCGTGGGGCCCCCCGAATCCGAGGTACGGGTAGCACGGTCCCGTAGCCCCGACCGAGCCGCCAAGATGACAACACCAGGATCGGCCTAAGGAGTGACGACGAGAGCTGGGCATCGTCGGAATCTACGGCGGCGACGGCGTTCAGCGACTTTGACCTGGCGTCGAGACAGACAACAAGCAGCGGACTCGCCTGACCGCTCCGATGCCGTCGCAACAGTCGCGAGCCGCGCACCGGCGCTTGGCTAGACGTCCCCTTAGCCTGCCTGCGCAACTTCGCGGGACTCGCCCTCGCATCTGTGGCAAGCGCGGATGGGAGGCGCCGTGCCCGCTTAGCCAGTGGTTGCCCAAGACCGCGCGTCTCTCACCTGGCTGCCCCTCCGGACAACCTGCAGCAGCTAACGCCTCGCAGCCGCTGACTCCGGCAAGCGGCGATTGCAGAAGTAGCGCGTCGGGACCGGAACAGGTGTCCGTCGCGGCAGGTCTCCGCACCTGAGATTCGTCTGCGCTCGGGTGCTTGCAGCGCTCGCAGCTAACGAACGGTAAGGAGAAGTCTCGGCGAACCGCGATCGTGCTATCGCATCCACGAATTTCCAGCCGCTACACGGGTCGATCGATGTCGCTGGCCGACTTCTGCTCAAGCTCAGCGAACCGATCGAAGCAGCAGTGACCGCCTGATACTCCTCAGGCCGCCGAAGGGGCAGTCTAAGTCGCTCGGGTTGAGTAATCCGCCCCGCCATCGGCTCGCTGACGGATGGGCGCCCAGAAGGCGATGGCCGAATCCCACAGGGCGTCGCCCGTGTCATAGCATCCCGGTTGTTGCCGACGATCTCGTTCATGATCGGAGATGCGTTCCCGGTGGACGATCCCGTCGCGCGTTTCTTGACGGTCGTCGCGATGATCAGCAACGACTGGCAGCGCCTCGCACAGCAGATGTCGGACCTCGATGACGAACACGTCCACGGCGAAGAACAACGCGCCGAGCACGGCGCCTTGCTTCTCGCGAACTACCGCCTGCAGGCAGCGCTTCACTGCGAGGCGGCTCAGGCTCTCAAGCTCGCTTGCGAATCCTTCCACGAGATCCGCGCGTTCATCGACCAGCTCCCAGCGGAGGCTGTCGAGGAGTATAAATTCGTCACCGACGGGATCGACGCCGACTCACCCGACTATCACGGCAGGTGGTTGTCCGAGGCGCGAAATGCGACGTTCCACTACTCAAAGCTGAACCGTCGCGAACGCGTCGGACAGGGACTTCGAGCGGTTGCAAGTGATATGGGCGTGATCAGCGACGATGGTACGTTCGCCAGCGTTCGCTTTGGGTTCGCCGACAAGGTGGCGCTGGAATGGATCGGCGGTTCGCAACCTCAGGGCGAGCTTGCTACCCAAATGACGGCGCTCAGTGAGTCCGTTCTGGCCATGACGCGGTTCGCCCAACGCGCGGTGAGCGTCTACCTCGCCTCGCGCGGCATCGAGCTGCCACCTAGTTCGGCCGAGACCACGTCGGCTTAAGTGGTGCGCGAGTAGTCACGACCCGACCACGCGTTCGAGTCCTGCATCGGCCGGATCGGCCCGCCAGGGCCGACTGGTGGACCTGACGACTCAGCGTGAATGGTCCTCGCGGGGCTTTCCGTCCGAGCCGTCAGCGAGCATCCCTGAGCTGCCTTGTGGCAATAGCCGCAAGTCCGGCAGCGGAAGGAGGTGGACAACTTGGCAACGAATCCACCGAAGGGGCCCGGACGTCGGGGCGCGGTAAAAGGCCGCTCTCAGTTCGTCGGACCGGGCGGCCACTACGTCAAGCGTGACCGGGCCACCGGTCGCATCATGGACGTAAAGGCCAACAAGACGCCGTTCAAGGGCGTCACGAAGGAGAAATAGGACAAGCAGGAAAAGCGGGGCGGGAGCGCCAACTCCCGTTCCGCCACTTTCTACAGAACGCACCCTAACTCCTGCTGCGGTCGATGGGACGAGGGGCGCCGAACGCATCGCACCGCTCGGCAGGCGTCGACCATGGTGAACACTGCCGCTCGCACGAATCAGCAGGCGCGTCGGCCGACGAACTCGGCGGCGCCCGTACTGCTGCTGTTAGTCGGCGGCGACCGAAGCGGGAGCCACGGCGTGGTGACCGATCGGCGACCGAGCAGGCAGCGGTTCCAACCGGTTTGCACGGAGCGGTCGAGATGCGTTGTTACGGTTGCTGAAGGTCGCGCTGATACGACTGCGGAGACCATCAACGGCCCTGTCGGGGCTACCGAACTCGGTGCGAGGGCGTCCCGGGGCCCGGTGCGCGCCGGTTAGAGAGGGTCGACTGATCCTGTCCGGCGGCGCCGCCGGGGACCGGCAGGCGCGTGGCCACCGAGGTGCCCTTCGCTCTGTAACGCCTCGATCGCAGAGCTGCCGATCAGCGCGAACGCTTGCGCGATCACTTCGGCCTCCTCCGCGGAGAGGTAGCGCGAGAAGTGACGCTCAATCGAAGCAGAGTGGCTCCGCTCCATCTTGCGGAAGGTCTCGCGCCCGTGTGGGGTGAGAGCGGCGCAGACGCCTCGCTGGTCGTCGTCGGCCGCGCGTCGCTCCAGCAGGCCGGCATTCTCAAGCTGGGTCACACGACGGGTCAGCCAGCTGCGGCTGAGCAGCACCTGCTCGGCCAGTTCGGCCATGCGGATCGCGCCGCCCGGGGCGTGGGCAACCTCGACGAGGACGTCGTACCAGGCGAGCGGGATGCCGCAGTCGGCTCGTAACTCCCGGTCCATGAGTTCGACCAGGGCGGCGTGCGCCCGGACCGACTCATACCACGCACGACGAGTCAGGGATGGCATCGCTGAAGTATCCAGACCCCAACTCGTTGCGTGTCGCAACTACCTCTGGTAGGCTCGCTCGAAAGCAGTTTCCTAACACAACTACTTGCCGCCTATGACATCCGCTGGGCGCGCCCAGGAGGCACGATGGCTTCGAGCTACACGCCGCAGGACTCCGCGATCCTGCTCATCGATCACCAGGACATGACCGGCGGCTGGATCAACAGCCAGCCTCGACAGACCTGCGTCAACAACGTGCGAATGCTCGCGCGCATCGGCGAGGAGCTCGGCGTCCCGCTGCTGGTGACCTCGACGATGGAGGACCAGATCGGAACCAACATCACAGACATCCAGGAGCTGGCCCCGGCAGCCTACGCGCGACGAATCAAGCGCGGCGGGACCCTCAACACCTTCCTTGACCCAGGCTTCGCCGACGCGGTCCGCGGTCTCGGACGCCAGAAGCTCATCCTCGCCGGTCTCACCACCGATATCTGCCTCTTTCACTCCGCCGTGGGAGCGCTGGACGCCGGCTACGACATCCAGGTAGTCGGCGATGCATGCGGCAGCAGTTCGCAGATGGCCGACGATCTGACGTTCTCGCGGCTGCGCTCGCTTGGCGCGATCATCACCGACGGCAACCAGATCCTTTCCGAGCTGTACACCGATTTCGGAAGCCCCGAGGGGCAGAAGGCCCAGCAAATCAACCTCGAGGAGATCATCCAGCGCCAGACCGTCACGGCCTGACACGCGCCACGGACGATGCTGTTGCCGCGGACCGCACAACCAGCAGGCTAAGACCATCCGCGAGCCCTGACGCTTCAGCAAACACGAACGATGGAGAGTCTGGCGGGCGTGCTGGCAGGCCTGAACGGCTTCTCCTCTGAAAGATGCGGGCGCCGAAGCGGCAGCGGATCGACAGCGACCTGGACGCTGAGATCTCCTCAGCCGAGGATTGCGTTGGGTGCGTCTCGGATCGGCCGGGACGCCGATCCTCAGCAAGGGAGCTGGTCATGTCCTCAGGTTCGATGGTGTTGATGGATGCAGCGGGTCGTCGGCGTTCGCCGGCGACGACCCTGGGATACCTCGCCGGCCGGGCGCCACACAACAAGGGGATGCAGTACCCGCCTGACCCGCCGCGTCCAGAGGAGATCATCGTGGTCATGCGCCAGGCTGGGCATGACCGCCACGGCCTACGACTGCGAGCGTTGATCGCGGTCCTCTGGCGAGCTGGACTGCGGATCAGCGAAGCGCTCGCGCTCAACGAGGCCGACATCGACATCGCCCGAGGGTCGCTGCTTGTCCGCCACGGCAAGGGCGACAAGCGCCGCGAAGCCGGGATGGACCAGTTCGGCTTCGAGCAACTCGCTGCCTGGATGGGCGCACCGTGTCTTGCTGCCCGTAGGCCCGCTGTTCTGCGTGATCGACGGCCCGACCCGCGGCCGGCGCTGGGCCGCGACCGCCGCTCGCTGCGAGCTGCGCCAAGTCGCGGCTGAGGCGGGCGTCCGTCGCCGAATCGCACCGCATCAGATGCGGCACTCGCACGCGGTCGAGCTCGCGCGCGAGGGTGTCGCGGTCAACATCATCCAACGCCAGCTCGGGCACACTGACCTCGGCACCACGTCGACCTATCTGCAGGGCATCGACCCCTCAGAGATCATCGATGCTGTCCGATCCCGACGCCAGCCGACCATCTCAGCCACCGCGGGCCTCACGCTATGACACGCCGGCCGCTCGCTGATGCGAGCGGCCGTCAGCGCCCGCTTCCCCTTCGATCAACCCAACTGCCACAGCAGAAGCGACGGCCTCGGAGCCGGTCCGGCGACAACGCAGCAGTCCTTGTTCTGGGCTGTGTGAGCCAGCCCATCGTGCCCTCCCGCGGTCAGGCGATGGGCGTGGCGCTGTACTGCTCGTCAGTGACGTGCTCGCCCCAGATGACGGGGCTGCCGGTGTCGTCGGTTTCCTGCATGGCGGTGTGGACCATGAAGCGGTTCGGTGCGGCGCCGTGCCAATGATTTTCGCCGGGCTCGAAGTAGACGCTGTCGCCGGGGCGGATGGTCTCGATCGGGCCGCCCTCGCGTTGGCAGAGGCCTACGCCCTCGACGACGAAGATCGTCTGTCCCAGCGGATGGGTGTGCCAGGCCGTCCGGGCACCGGGGGTGAAGTGGACGTTGGCCGCACTGAGCCGCGACGGTGCTGAGCCGCCAGGGATCATGTCGATGTAGACGTCACCGGTGAACCAATCCGCCGGGCCCTTCATCGTGTCGTTGCTGCTCGGGGTGATCTTCATGGCGAGCTCTTTTCGTTTGAGGGTGATCGTGGGGGCGCTCAGGCGGCCGGCGGGGACGTCGTCGTAGCGTGATGCGTCGACCTGGGCGAGCAGGCCATTGGCTGGCGACTCGGCGTTGCCGATCGCCGTCAGTGCCTGGCCGTCGCCGCCTCGCTGCAGCCCGGTTCTGCGCGGCTACTGGTCGATGTTGGCCATGTTGTTCTTGTCGTGTCGTTCGCCTGCGGCCGGGGTGAGGTTGTCAAGCCGTTGCAGCTGGGCGTCGGTCAGCTCGACGCGGTCCGCGGCATTGTTCTCCTCGACGCGGGCGACGCGGCGGGTCCCGGGGATCGGCGCGATGTCGGCGCCGCGGGTGAGGATCCAGGCCAGCGCGGTCTGGGCGGGCGTCGCGCCGTTCTCTGCGCCGATGGCGCGGACTTCGTCGACGATCTGGAGGTTGCGCTGGAAGTTCTCGCCGGTGAAGCGGGGGTTGGTCTTGCGCCAGTCGTCGTCGGCGAAGTCTTCGACGGTGCGGATCTGTCCGGTGAGCAGTCCGTGGCCGAGCGGTGAGTAGGGGACAAACCCGATCCCGAGCTCGCGCAGCAGCGGCAGGATCTCTTCCTCGACGTCGCGGGTCCAGAGCGAGTACTCGGTCTGCAGCGCGGTGACCGGGTGAACGGCGTGCGCGCGGCGGATGGTCTCAGGGGCAGCTTCGGAGAGCCCGAAGTGCAGCACCTTGCCGTCGGCGATCAGCTCGGCGACCGCTCCGGCGGTCTCCTCGATCGGCGTGTTCGGGTCGACGCGGTGCTGGTAGTAGAGGTCGATGTAGTCAGTACTAAGCCGTTTCAGGGACCCCTCGACGGCTGTCTTGATGTTGGCGGGGCTGGAGTCGATCACGCGACCCTCTGGGCTGTCGCTCTGGTGGGAGATGGCCCGAACTTGGTCGCGATGACCACGTCGTCTCTGCGGCCCTTGATCGCCTGGCCGACGACCGCTTCGCTGTGATACGGCCCGTAGATCTCGGCGGTGTCGATGTGCGTCACCCCGAGCTCGAGGGCGCGGTGAATGGTGCCGATCGATTCTGAGTCGTCCAGGGCGCCTTCGCTGGTGTAGGTGCCGGCCATGGTCATGGTGCCCAGGCCGATGCGTGAGACGGTCAGGTCTCTGAGTTGAGCGGTCTTCATGTTGGTTTCTCCCTGCTGGCGGCCGGCTGGCACGCCGTCAGGCGGCGATGCGTCGCGCTTGCGCGGGGCCGTTGATGCCGCCGGCTAGTAGTCGAGGTTGTTGGACAGGTCGGGGTGGGCGTGGGCTTGGGCGAGCAGGGTGTTGGCTTTGCCCTCGGCGCTGGCCACGGAGTCCGCGCCGGCCATCCACCGCAGCGGCTTGTCGTCGAGGTCAGCGATCGCGACCAGGGCGGCGGCGAGTTTGGCGGAGTCGCCGCCCTGCTGGCCGTTCATGCCCTGCCACTGCGCGATCGTCTCCTTAGTGCGCTCGGCATAGTCGTCGATCGAGAGATCAGCCCACACAGTGGAGGCGCCCTCGACCAGCAGCTCGGTGCGAAAGAACCCGGGCTCAACGATGGTGGTGGCGATCCCGAACGGTTCGACATCGTGCTGCAGGGTCTCCATCCAGCCTTCCAGCGCGAACTTCGACGCCGCATAGGCCGAGCAGAAGTCCACGCCGACCAGCCCAGCGACCGAGGAGAAGGTGATGACATGGCCGCTGCGCTGCTTGCGCATCACGGGCAGCACCGCGCGGGTCACGTTCAACGGCCCGAAGAAGTTGGTCTCGATCTGAGCGCGGTAGGCCTGGTCGCTGATCTCTTCAAAGAACCCAGCCTGAAACGTCCCGGCGTTGTTGACCAGCGTGTCGATCCGCCCGAAGCGGTCGATCGCCGCATCGACAGCAGCCTGCGCCGCGGTCGGCTCGGTGATGTCCAGCGAGACCGCAAGCAGGTTCTCGTGCTCGCCGAGAGCGTCGGTGACCTTGGCCGCGTTGCGGGCGGTGGCAACCACCTGATGCCCGGCGCCGAGCGCGGCCTGGGCGAGGTCAACACCCATGCCGCGCGCGGCACCGGTGATCAGCCACGTCTTAGGGTTCGTCATCAGAAAGATCCTTTCGTTCGAAGGAGGTGTAACTGCCAGTGTTTTGGAGATGACAGGCTGTTCTGGGGCAGGGCTAGCGCGGCGTGATGCGAACGGTCGCGGACTTCGGGCCGTCGCCCTGCATGACCGAAACGGCCGAACTGCCTGGATATTTCGCCTCATACGCGGCGTCGATCGCGTCAGCGACGTCGTCACCGGCCGGCGCGAACGCGACCTCGTAGTCCTGGTCGGCGACGCGTACCCTTCCCGCTTCCTGACGGATCGCCGCCTGATACCAGTTCGACGTTGGTCCCCTTGCAGCTCGCACGTAGACCTCGCCGTCGACGATCAGCGCCCACGTCTGGGTCGGGGTGCCGTAGGTGGTCCCGTCCTCACGAAACGGGGAGACGAACAAGTCGTTGTTATCCGCGATCTCGCGGAGTTCATCGCTCGACCAGTTGCCGGCCATTGTGATGGCCCCGTTGTCAAACTGGTCGTCGGTCTTGCTGGTCATGGCTGCCCTTTCGGCGGGTCGTTCGGTGTTTTCACCAAAGCATTGATCAGCCGAAACTGGGAGTCCCTGGCAAGGGGCTACTGACGGTGGCTCCCAGGCCCGTCCACCGGGGTCTACGCTGAATTTCGTGGACACCAAGACTGAGATCCGCGAGTTCCTGACCTCCCGCCGCGGTCGCGTCACCCCGGAGCAGGCGGGGTTGCCGTCCTACGGCGCTCGGCGCGTGCCGGGCTTGCGTCGCGAGGAGGTCGCCGTCCTGGCCGGCGTCAGCATCCAGTACTACACCCGCCTTGAGCGCGGCGACATGAGCGGGGTCTCTGAGAGTGTGCTGGAAGGACTGGTCCGGGCGCTTCAGCTGGACGATGCCGAGCGCGCGCACCTGCTCGATCTCGCCCGCGCGGCACACCCGATGCCAGTGCGGCCTCGTCGACGCCCCGCCAAGCAGGGAGTTCGTCCCGACGTTCAGTGGACCCTGGACGCGATCACCGGCGCCGCCGCGTTCGTCGGCAACGACCGCCTTGACGTGCTGGCCGCCAACCAGCTCGGCCGCGCGTTGTACTCAGAGCTGTATGAGGCGCCCGTGCGGCCGGTCAACACCGCCCGGTTTGTGTTTCTCGACCCGCGCGCTGACGCGGCCTTTCCGGAGTGGGACCGGGTCGCCGGTGAGACCGTCGCGATCCTACGCTCAGCCGCGGGTCGCGACCCTTACAACCGCGAGCTCACAGACCTCGTCGGGGAACTCGCGACCCAAAGCGAGGCGTTCCGCGCCCGCTGGGCCACCCACAACGTGCGGTTTCACACCACCGGCACCAAGCAGTTCGTCCACCCCGTCGTCGGCGAGCTCAGCCTGAGCTACAACCTCCTCGCCCTCGGCGCCGACCCCGGCCTGACGCTCGCCACCTACACCGCAGAGCCCGGCTCACGCTCCGAAGACGCGCTGAGACTGCTCGGCAGCTGGGCCGCCACCGTGGACCCCGTCGAGCCAGCACGCATCACCGACGAAAGCTAAGCAGCGAAGGTCGGGCGGTGCGGATCCTTGTCATCGATGCCACTGGTCACGCCGGGGCCTACCCTCCCTCCCCGCGCGAGCAGCCGGCGACGGCTTGCTGCTGCCCGACGACCTTGAGGGCGGCCCGTTCGACAAGGACGCGCGAAGGTGTCGCGCGAAGGCGCTGCCGCAACCGGGGACACCGCCCCGCTAGCGACACGCTTGGACAACTCGTAGCTGCCGCTTCCACGAAGCTGCGGTGGTCTCAGCGGTCGTGAGCGCCACCGAGCGGGCTGCTCCTCCAGGTCCTCAAGCTCACGAAGCGGAAGTCGCCGCCTCGTGCGTGCCCCGGCGACAAACCAGCAGTCTGAGCTCCGCACGGCGCGATCCGCGGAGTGATGCGTCGGCGGGGTCCGTGGTTGTGGTTTCGTGCTGAGTTCGTCAGTCTCGGGCTGATGGTCGACCGGATCGCGACGCGCGCGAGGGCGGGGCTCGGCCTCGCGGCGGTGTTGCTGGCGGCGTGTTTGGCTGGCTGTGGTGGTTCGGGAGGGGCGGCTGAGGCTCCGACGGCGGTGGTTGTGATGTGAAGCCGCCGGTGGCGCCGTGTTCGTTGTTGAGGGTGCGCGAGGTGTCTCGCGTGCTGAAGGTCCGAGCCCCGTTTCAGAGGACGAACGGGCCGATCGCGCAGATCACCGGCCACGGATATCGCGGTCAGGCGCAGAACGATGCGCCGTCCGCAGATCAACCGGCGCCCGATCAGGCCTCAGCGCAGGTGATCAGCGGAAACGTGGTCGTACGGGTAGAGGTGACCTACCAGGACCAAGCCTTAAGCCAGGTCTCACAGCTGCCCGAGGTGACGGCACTCGCCGGTCGGGCAGGTCGGCGGTTGGCGCGGTCCCGTTGACCGTCGCCGTGGTCAACCGGCCGTGATGATCGTTCCGACCGGCTCACCGGCGAGGGCGTGGGTGATGGTGCCGTCGGTGAGCCCGTTGATCAGCTGGACGCGTTCGACCACGCGGGCGGCGATCAGCATCTCGACCACGATCGGTTCAAGCGGCAGGTCCGCCAGTCCGCGGTCATGCAGCTGGCTGGCGGTGATCTGGGGGATCAAGTCGGCGTCGGGGTGCGCTGCCGGGTCCTGGGTGTGCAACCCGTCTTGGTCGTTGATGTAGATCACGGTCCGCGCCCCGAATGCTTCGGCGGTCAGGAATGTGCCGGCGTCGGTCCGGTAGGCGGGGAGCCGGCCCGGGCCGGGCGGGGGTGGTTCCCACCATTCAAACGGCGGCATTCCTGAGATCACGACCGGGGTGCCGCCGCCGAGCAGGGTCGGCACCAGTCCGATCGGCACGTTGACCGCGCCGCGGTCCATCAGCAGTGCGCTGATGATCAGCGCGTTTTGTTCTGAGACCGAGTTGCCGAGCATCGAGAGCATCCCTGCGGGTAGTCCGAGATCGGTGGCGATCGCATAGGCGTGACGGGCATGCGCGCCCTCTCCGGCGCAGATCAGCAGCTGGCGGTCTGACGCGGCTTGTGCGAGCTGTTCGATCACCGGTAGCAGCGCCTCCGGGCCGCGGTCGAGGATGCTCGCCCCACCGATCTTGACGACGGTGAGATCGGGCAGCAGCCGCCGGACCGGTTCGTCGTCGGTCGCGCGCAACACCGCGCGGCTCTGCAGCGACTCGGCTTTGAGCCGGGACGCGAGATGCCGGGCGCCTGAGATCTGATCGCGGTCACTCATCGGCGGTGATGATTGTCCCGACGTGCTCACCGGCGAGCGCGCGGGTGATGTTGCCCGGCACCAGCGCGTTGATGATCTGGATCTGTCTCGCCGATCGCGCCGAACGCATCATCTCCAACACCTTGCGTTCGATCACCAGCTCGTCGAAGTCGCGGTCGATCAGCTCTGAGACACCGATCCTGGTGATGAACGTCGCATCCGGGTTCTTCTTCGGATCGTCGGTGTAGAGGCCGCCTCGTCTTTGAGATAGATCATCGACCGCGCCCCAAACGCCTCGGCGATCAACCACACGCCGCTGTCGGTCCGGTACTCCGGCAGCCGCCCGACCGCTGGCGGCGGCTCCCACCACCGGTACGGCGGCGACCCGGTCACGATCACCGGCGAGCCGGCCGCCAAGCACATCGGCAGCTGCGAGAACTCCGACTTCCCCAACCGCACAGCGTCATAGCGGGCCATCAGCGCGGCGATCATCATGGCGTTCTGCTCAGACACCCCGCTGCCCAACGTTGCTAACAACCCGGTCGGCAACCCCAGCCGTGACGCCAGGTCATACGCATGCCTTGCCCGGGTGCCGGCGCCCACCCCGATGATCAGCTGATGCTCGGCGGCGTTAGCGCCGAGCTCCTCGATCACTGGGAACACCGCCGAACGACCCCGGTCGATCAGGCTCTGGGCGCCGATCTTGACCAGTTCGCGCGCGGCAGGATCGGCCACACGACCCCGTCGTCGGTCACGCGCTGCTCGGCCAACGAGCCCGCCACGTTCTTGCGCCGGTCATCGTTCTCCGGGGTCTGAGGCTGGTTTTGCTGATTCATCGCACCCTTGGTCCCGGCCGCAGCCTAACCGCACGCGGTCGATCAACCGCACCGCAGCCCTCGGTCAGGCCACCGCCGTCAAGGAACCGCCGCTTGGCCTCCAGACTCACAGGTCGGTGATCAGCTGCTGGACGCGTCGATCGATCTCGTCGCGGATCTCACGCACCCGCTCGACGGGCTGGCCGGCGGGGTCGGGCAGCTCCCAGTCGATGTAGCGCTTACCCGGGATAAACGGGCACTGATCGCCGCAGCCCATCGTGACCACGACGTCCGCCTCCTCGGCGAGCTCGCGCGTGAGCAGCTGCGGGATGCGATCGCCAAGCTCGATGTCGAGCTCGCGCATCACTTCTACCACCTCGGGATGAACGTGCTCAGCCGGGGTCGTCCCCGCTGAGAGCGCCCGATGGCCGCTGCCGGCGGCGGCGCGCTCAAACAGCGCCTGGCTCATCTGGGAGCGTCCGGCGTTCTGCAGACAGACGAATAGGACGGTGGTCATGCCTGGAGTATTGCATTGACAAAGATCACTTCAATCGATATTCCTGTATCGATGAGCGTCGATCTAGAACTCGCCCCGAAGACCAAGCGCCCCGCCGGGGATCCGTGCTGCACGCCGGTGGTCTACCCCGACGTCGACCGCGAGCAGGCCGTGCGGATCGCCGAGGTCGCTAAGGCGCTCGGTGATCCCGTCCGCGTCCAGCTGATCGACGTCTTGCGAAACCACGCCGGCAAGGTCTGCGTGTGCGAGCTGGTGCCGCTGTTCGACCTGTCGCAGCCGACCGTCTCTCACCACCTCAAGGTGCTGCACCGGGCCGGGCTCGTCGGGTCTGAGCGCCAAGGGCTGTGGGCCTACTACTACGTGATCCCCGACGTGCTGGCCGACCTCGCCGGCTGGCTCGCCTAACCCCCTCCACCCAAGGAGTCGTCGTGACCGTCCCGACTGACCAGACCGAGCTGCGCGACGTTGTGCGCGCCAAGTACGCCGCCGCCGCGACCAGCACCACTGAACGTAACGCCAGCTGCTGCTCAGCCGAGGGCGCGATCATCACCGCCGAGCAACGCGACCAGTTCGGCTCCCCCCTCTATGACCAGTCCGACCGCGAGCAGCTGCCCGACGCGGCGGTGCTTGCCTCTCTGGGGTGCGGTAACCCGATCGCGATCGCCGAGCTGCACGCGGGCGAGACCGTGCTAGACCTAGGGTCAGGCGGCGGGATCGACGTGCTGCTGTCCGCCAAGCGGGTCGGACCATCGGGACTGGTGTACGGGCTGGACATGACCGACGAGATGCTTGACCTCGCCCGCCGAAACCAAGCCGAGGCCGAGGTGACCAACGTGCAATGGCTGCGCGGCCACATCGAGCAGATCCCGCTGCCGTCCGACAGCGTTGACGTGATCATCTCCAACTGCGTAATCAACCTGTCAGGCGACAAGCCACAGGTGCTGCGCGAAGCCGCCCGGGTGCTGAAGCCCGGCGGTCGGTTCGCCGTCTCAGACGTCGTCGCCGACCCCGACATGGACCAGGCCACCCGCTCAGAGGTGCAGGCGTACACCGGCTGCATCGCCGGGGCGCTCACCCGCGACGAGTTCACCGAAGCTCTCACCGCCGCCGGGCTGACCGACATCACGATCACCGAAACTCACCGCGTCCACGCTGCCGCCGCGTCAGCGATCGTGCGCGCCACAAAGCCCGACCCCAGCTGCTGCTCGACCACCGCCCAGGCGTCCTGCTGCGAGCCATCTGCCAAGGACGGCTGCTGTGACACCGCGGCAACCAGCACCGGCGAGTGCGGCTGCCAGTAGCCAGCTTCCCGTTTCTCGAATCTGCAGCCGCCTCGACGCCGCAGGGGCGGCCGATGCGGACTTCTGCCCCGGTCCAGCGGCCACCCGAAGCGGCAGCGCCAACTCGTGGCCACTGAGCGACGATGCGGAAGCCACGGCGTCGTGGCTGCTTG
>Ga0302325_10014146_pt1 | contig 16999 bp, 18 predicted proteins | sample Palsa_T0_2_FD_201948 | JGI IMG/M metagenome (GOLD analysis project Ga0302325, IMG submission 201948) | Peat permafrost microbial communities from Stordalen Mire near Abisko, Sweden - Palsa_T0_2 | ecosystem: Environmental > Terrestrial > Soil > Palsa > Peat permafrost | place: Sweden: Abisko... | reverse complement strand
TAGTAAGAGACGGTATCGAGCCGTGGGGTCTCGGCGTTCCCGCGAGCGATGACAGCATCGGCTACGCAAACAATGGATGAAGAGTCGATGCCCCCGCTCAGTTCGGCAAGTACTGGTCTGTCGGAACGGAGTCTGCGCCGGACAGATTCCTCAAACACCGCGCGGAAATGCTCCTCGTATTCGTCATCCGTGCGATAGTGGACCCGCACGCCTGCGTCGAAGTCCCAGTATTTCCTGATGCTTTGCTTTCCCGGCCGAAGCGACAAGAATGATGATGGAGGGACAGCGTGAATCCCAACATAGGGTGTCAAATGAGCAGCGGGGCCATAGGCTAGCCAACCGGCTACGTATTCCTCATTGAGCGCGAGGCTCTCTCCCGCAAGAATGACAAGCGGATCGAGCACGGAACTCCAGCTGATGCCATCCCGATCGATTGAATAGTAGAGAAGGCGGGTGCCGGCAAAATCTCTCGCGAGCTTCAGCGAGCGCGTGCGCGGCGACCAGGCCGCGAGCGCCCAATCACCGACAAGCCTGGCAAAGCCATCCGCTCCCCGCCGGTCGTAAACCGCCGCGACAACCTCGATATCGGTGGAGGCTTTAGTCAGAACTTCCGGAAACTCGCGAATAAGTTCCTCCCGATTATCCAATCGGCCATCCCACGTAATGACCGCACCCGCTTCCGATAAGTGCGGCTGCACTTCGCGCCGCGATTCCTTCGTGATGTGCAACGCATAGTACAAAATGCTCACACCGTCCTTAACAAACGAACCGCTACCATCAGGTCCGTACGGCGGGAGCACGGACCGCACTTTCCGCTGATAGTCCGGGTCCAACGCCTTACCGCCGAAATTCCACCTTCCAAACTGTGCGCTCATGCTTTGTATTCCTAACACTCGTCGAGAACTGCGTATGTTGTTAACGTGTGCGTCTTGTCATTCACCACGCGACCGTTTACTTCAACCCAGGCGTGTGCTCGGAAAGGCAGTTGCTGGACTCCAACCACCATCTTCGCGTTGAAGCCCTGTCGTTTAAGCAAAGAAGCCGTCGCTGCGGAACGTTGCAAACAGAGCACCTGTTTCCAATACCAGATACAAGCGACGTCTACCGCATGACAGATCTGTTCAATCGAGTAGGACCGTTTCCATGTATTGCTTATTGCTTGCCTATGGACTTTGTCACGCAAGACCGCGAACTTTCCTCGCACCAGGTGCAGATCGAACAGGATCAGCTGCCAATAGGCTTTTAGAACGATGTACGACATGGAATCGTCCCTTTCTCACACTTAAGCTGGGAGCGCTAACTGGTCACACAGAAAAGCCACCCGATCGGTCAGAGCTTCGATGCGTTCACTCAAAGGCAGCACCGGCGAGTGCCCACGAAACCTGCTGTAGTCCAAGAAGATCGGGTTAGCGGAGACGTTGACCGCCTGCAGCCTTGCGATCATCTTTCTCGCGTGGAGTGGATTGCAGTTTTGGTCGGCATCACCGGAGACGATCATTGTGGCCGGATAGGCAATGCCATCCTTAACCTGGTGATAAGGGGAATAACCGGCTAGGGCGGAGAAATCCTCGGCGTCATCAGCAGTTCCAAACTCATCTACCCACGCATGCGCGCTGTCAAAAAGGTGATAACGCAGCATGTCCAGCATCGGAACCATGCAAACCGCAGCGCGAAAAAGCTCCGGCCGTTGCGTTATAGCCGCTCCCACAAGCAGGCCAGAGTTGGATCCACCGAAGATGGCTAACTCCTTTGGCTTCGTCCATCCAACTTCGATGAGCCACTCGGCTGCTGCCAAGAAATCGTCGATGGCAACCTGCCGGTTCTTCCGCTTCGCGGCGTTGTGCCAGCTCATTCCAAATTCCGAGCCTCCGCGGATATTGGGAAGGGCGAACAAACAGCCCCGCTCCATGAGAGATGAGACGAAAACGCTGAACTGCGGCGTCATCGAAACACCGAAGCCACCGTATGAGGTCATCAATGTGGCTTGTGGGCCCTTTGTGAATACCTCTTCCCGGCCCACCAGGAACATCGGAATCCGCGTACCGTCGTTCGCCGCGAACCACACCTGAGTTTTACGGTAGCCGTGACGATCAAACGGAATCGGTGTGCTTGTACACAGCTGAGATTCTCCACTCTGCGGGGAATAGCGGGAGAGCTGAGTAGGCATGGTGAAAGATTCCCGCTCGATCAGTAGCTCCTCGCTCTCAGCTGAACCTGCGATCATGCGAACAGTTTCGTACTTTCCAACCGGAAGTTCGCCGAGTGTTTTACCCATTAGGTCAAAGACCTTGATCTCCGCTGCGCCCCCCAGCGTGTACGAAACATAGATTCTGTTTGAAGTGACAGCCCACCCTCCAATCGGCCAATCGCTTGTGGGAATGACGTCGACAAAATCCGGATCTTGTCCTTCTCGCGGATGAACCTCGACGATTTTGGAATTGGGAGCCTCCCGATCTGTGAACGCCAGAACGCGACCGTTCAGGAGAAGCGGCCCAAACTTATACGTGGCCTTCTTGACTACGATCGCTGGAGGGCTGGTACTGTCCAGCGGCCAGAGATAGAAATCTAGGTATGTCCTTTCGCAAAAATGGAAGACGAGAAAGCCCAAGCGTCCTTGACCCGGGACAATGCCCAATCGATGGGTGTCGTTTTCGCCGCAGCCGAAGATCTTGCGGTCATGCGCGAAGGAAGCTCCGAGAACATGATGGTACGCTGCAGAGGAGCAAGAACCCAGACTGCCAGAGGCCTCATGGACGTAGTAAAAGCCTCTTAAATCAGGGGCGAAGAAAAATCCCCGCAAATAACCTCGCGGCAGCGAATCAGGAAGGTTCTCCCGCTTCTCGATATCGAACAGCTCAAACATTCCCGTGCGTTCGCCACCTTCTTCACCTCGTACAGGAGTAAGCGCCCGTCCCGGGAAAGCTGCAGTGGTCTCACGGCTGTGTGGTTGCCCGTTTCCCGCTGTGTCGGGTCGATCAGAAGTTGGTCTTCTCCGTCGTGTCCTTCACGTAGAAAGATGCAGGGCTGTTCCTGGCGACAAACGCGCTTGCGAAAAACGTACCTGTTGCCAACCCTCTGAATTGAGTCGTATGTCTCTACATCTAGAAGCTCGCGAATCCGTTCGCGAATGCTTTTTCGGCCCGGAATCGCGTCGAGATACGCACGCGCATATTGTGTTTGCGCCGCAATCCAGTCTCGGGTCCGTGGTGAATCTTGGTCCTCAAGCCAGCGGTACGGATCTGTTATCGGCACACCGTGCAGAACTTCGGTCACGGGCTCGATGGGAGAGTAGGGCGGGTTTGCGGTCAGTTGCTGCAAAGTCGCCTCCCGTCGTGCAGTCGCTGGATTTCAACCTGCATCCGCCGCGTCAAAGCCCGAAGGTAAGCGACGATCTTAGGGTTTCGCAGCATTGTCGGGTTCTGCCATGCTGCCGTTCCCGCGGCATACGCGAAGACAGCTAGAGAGGGTGCAAGGTTCAGGGCTGAGGAAGCGATTTCGGGAGAGATGATCCGGCGCCACACCGTTTCGTATGGCGTGGCAACATCTGCGCCCAAATTAGTGTCTTCCTTTCGCAGCCGCACCTGGTGTTCGCGGAGGTACTGAAGGGTGAGAAACGGAGGTCCCACATAAGCTTCAGCCCAGTCGAGAAAAAAGCATTGGTCCGTAGAACACAAGATGTTTCCTGGATTGAAATCCAAATGTCCCAGTGTGTCTGGGATATTCAATTGCGCCCATGCCGACAGCGCCTCCTTGATCTGTCTTCCGAGCATCTGGAGTTCGTCTCTACCAAGGACTGGAGGGGGAGTTCTCTGCTGTTGCTGCATGAGCCGCGACATCACTTCGAGGAAGGGATCGACCAATAGCAAGAGAGACGTGACTTGAAGATCTTTGCATCCAGCCTCAAGGAGTTGGTCAGTCTTTTCGACCGAGGCGATTTGAAGCTCTGCCATGGCCCGACCAGCCTGCTGCCAGGCACAAGCATCTGAAGCTCCGTCCAATGTTGAACCGGGGCACTCCGTCGTCAGCCAGCCGTTCCAGGCGGGATGAGTCGCAATGACGGTAGGCACGAAGCCGGGGAATAGCCTCGACAGCGTGACAGAGATTGGAAACTCCCGCCGATTGGGTTCGCCGACAGCCTTAAACCACACGGCCTGACCGTCTGTTTCAAGCCGGAGTAACGCGAACGTCGGGCTGGCGTTGAGCTGCTGGAAATGTCCACTCAAATGAAGTTCGTACGGACCAATCTCATGCTGTACCCAAGAGAACAGTTCTTCGATCCACCCCGGTCTGCCAAAAGGTCCGATAGTTCTGCCATTTTGAAATTCGGCTATCTGACGCAACATATGGGTTGTTGCGACAGAATCTTGTCCATCTGCGAAGGACTGATTCAGGAATGAATTCAGACGAAGCCAACGCGTTCCCTCGGGCGCAGCAACCTTGGCTTCTCTGGTCTCCATCACTTGGTAGAGCGGCAGGTCGCCGTCTGTCGTGGTGCCCGACAGCTCGGGCGTGAAAAGGCACATCGCGGAAATCCCGTAACGTTTCCTGACGGCAGCAATCGCGTTTTCAGCCACGCGTTCCCATCGGGGAATTTCGACGCAAGGAAGTGTGAAAGGCGGCCGTTCGCCAGAAACCAGCAGTTCAGATCCGTTCTTCTGCAGCAGGAGAATGCGGTACAGGTCCCGCAACACCGGCCGCGCTACAGCCGGAAAAGAGTTTTGCTCTACCGCTGTGCTGCTCATGACGCCTTCTCCGCTTGCTGAGTACTAACAAGCTGGTGTTCTTCTAAGGATTTGAGGAACTCACGCACATCGGCTACCGCTGTTTCTTCAGTGATGCCGTATTGATCCGTGATTTCTTTGGAGATCTCTGTCTCCTGTCGTCCTTTCCCGAGTAATTCCAGGATCATGGCTCCGACTGGATTCAGCCTGAACATCTGGCCGTTGGCGATGTCGAGGACAGTGCCACCGTCCTCATTGCGGGTGCTTCGGACTCCGGCTGAAACTTGGTACATGGCGCGGGTCCTTCCGGTTGGGAGTGTGTTGAGGAATGTGCCATGGGACGGAGGTGTGAGGCGACCCTTTGTACGAAATGTTCGCAAGACAGCCCGAATCCGGCGGGCGCTGCACATCTTCAATGGGATAGGAGGTTGTTGCTTACCATGCGACAGTGATTAGCTGTCCGGCTTTCTATCTTATTCAGACGGTTCCGCTTCAGATACACGACCCTATTTGCCGGAGCGGAGCGATTGGTCGAAGAAGCTTCTTACTTCCACGAAGCTTTCGGCCAGCCCGGAGGACAACCCGCACTCGGCTGCAAGTTCCCTGAATTGGGTATCCCAGGATTCCGGTGGTGGAATGAGCTTTGGGGGAACCGCGTGCGTCTTCCTACGATCGAATGTCATGTGGACAGCCTCTGCTAGTTGTGCCTCGCGCACATCGCCTGTGTGGATGAGCAGGAGCAGATCAACCAGGTCTTTCACGCGGCTATTCGGTGTGCTCCTCGGCAGCGTGTAGGCATGTAGTTTTTCTGCAATCTGCTGCTCTTTGGAGATCAGGCGCATCGCTGCCGCCGGTATTCCAGCAAATCCGAGCCAGTCCTGGCCTTGAATTGTCTGAAATGGCTGGATCACAACATCCCCAATACCTACGTCGAGGTGGAACCGTGCGAAAATCCTTCCGTCCATGCGGCACTCGACTGGATAGCGTGCGCCGCCATAGGGTGCGGCGTCCAAGTCCAGAATTGGTGCGGCGATGGTGTCGACAAACCAGTCGCCAAGATCAAGGCCGGCGGCCTCTTGCAGCATTTCGCGTACCGCCGCATTGGCGGGTGCGTCCTCTGCTGGAAGATTCAAGCCGGCAGGCAGCGTCAAGTCGATATCGACGGTCGTGCGGGCCACTCGCAGCTGCAACTCCATCGCGTAACCACCCTTCAGCGCCCACGGAGCCTTTTCCGAATGGAAAAGCCTGGCAAGAAGCCGGTCAAAAGCCACTTGGCGACGCAAACGAGCAAGATCGATGTGTTCGGTGCTCGCGGTTTGACGCAGACGATCCTCCAGCGCTCGTCGAAGTGCTCCGGCTGAGGCATATTTCTTTGCCGGCTTCATTGGGAGGCCCGCTTCAGCTCAGCCTCGAAGAGCTTTCGGGCCATATGTGGGATCTGCGCATCCCCCACTTGTTTGCGGTCGATCAGCCCTCGCGCAAAAGCTTGCCGAATTGCCTGGCGCACTATGTCTTTGGAGGCGGAATCCGCTTCGATCAGGTCAAGGATCGTCCGAATGGGCTTGGTGAATTTGAACCCCTGAGCCACTTCTACGTCATGTTGGGGCACGTCTGCGTAATGCAGAACGAGAATGCCAGGACGCTTGCTATTCCGCCGAAAACGCCTGGGGACGGTCATGTGCAGCTTCGAAGGATTCACATCCGAGAGCTCCCACAGACTGAGCGCGGTCTGATGGCTGTAGACTCCCTCGGTTTCTTCGCGGCGGTTTCTGGACCAGAGGGCCCACTGCACGAGGTCGGGGTGTTCCGTCGCTGGGAACAGCGCAAGCCGATAGATGCCGCGGTGCTCGCGAAGCCAGTTGCCGGCGTGGACGTGATATGGATGAGTGTTTTCGGCAAAACCCGCAGTCTTGGCCTGCTTGGTCGTAAAGAACCCCTGCTGGCCTTCGGCGATCTCATAGAGCCGCCGGTGCGCTTCTGTGCGGAGTTCGGTCATTGCACAATACTACAATTTAACTGAGGTATTGTGCAAGCTCCGGAGTAGGTGTAGCGGCGTTGAACAACCGAGAGTAAGCTCCTCCGTTTCGTAGAAGAAACGCCGGAGTGGCATCCTCGACGACGCGTCCCGCTTCGAGAACGATCACCCTCCCAACGCAGAGCAGCGCGGACAGCCGATGGGAAATCACGATGATGGTGCTCCCCGGCAGGAAGTTATCAAGATTGGAAAGCAATTGCTGCTCTGAGGCAGCATCGAGGGACGACGTGGCTTCGTCCAGAATCAGGATGCGAGGTTGCTGCAGTATTGCTCGCCCGAGTCCAAGGCGTTGTCGCTGACCACCCGATAGCCGGGATCCTCCTGGGCCGATCCTATGGGCAAGGCCTTCATGCAGGGTACTGATCCAAGCGGCGAGCCCGACGTCGTTCACTACCTGCTCGAGTTCCAGGTCCGAAGCTGTCACTTTGCCAAGCCGGAGGTTGCTGGCCAGTGTCGTATCGAACAGAACCGGGTGAGGCGGAGCGTAGCACACGTGCTCCCTCAGGCTCTCGATTTCAATGTTCCGCACGTCGTGGCCGGCAATGGAAATCGATCCCGAGTCCGCGTCGTACAGGCGCGCCAAGAGCTTTGCCAGTGTGCTCTTGCCAGCGCCGTTCTCTCCCACAATTGCGACGTGCTCGCCTGCCCGAATGTTCAGATGAGGGATCGACAACAGCGCTCGATTTCTAGGATATTCAAAGGAAACGTCCCCAAGCTCAATCGTCCATGGATGGTTCCGAGGGAATTTGATAGCGCCGGGACTGTTCGTGATCGCAGGCTGCAACGCCAATACAGCCTGGACTTTTCGGATGCTCGCAAACGTCTTCTGCGCCCGCACATAGGTTTCTGCGGCTCCGCTGAGTGGTTCGAACAGTTGTGTCACATAAGTGTAGAACGCAACCAAGCCACCGACCGTCATTGCGCCGGCGAGCACACTCCAGCCACCGTACCCAATGACTGCGGACATCGCAACGCCGATGGTCAGGCTTGTGTAGAACGTGAACGAGATCCCGGTCCCAAAAAGCCTGTTGAGCGAACGTACCGACATGCCCAAAAGGTGAAATGCCGTACGTTCCTGTCGCCGTTCCTGTCGGAGCAGTTGTACTGCGATAATCGACGAGAGGTGTTCCTGCAGGAAACTGCTCCAGGCTATCTGGTTTTGCTGAACCGTGTCGGAGTCGTTTTCGAGGCGGTCCCGGAAGTGCTTCCGGGCGACGAGAAAGAGAGGAATGAGCGGCAAGATCGCCAGAGTCATCCGGGAATTCAATATGAGCATCGTCCCTAGCGTGAGCACCGTTGCCATGAGCGTGCGCAGGATGGCAGGCAATAGGTCAGAGCCTAGATACGAGATTTCGTCGATAGGCTCCTTCAGCGGGTACATCGATGCACCCACCGGGGTGCCTTCGTGGTAGTCGGCAGAGAGCGTGTCGAGATGCCTCAGTAGCCGCAAGCGCATATCAAGCGCGAGCCGCTGCGCAGCGCGCATGGTCAAGTAGCCCCCAAGGCCAATGAGCACGGCTCTCCCCTGGTGACAAAGAAAAATCAGTCCTACAGCCCCGATCAAAAGTCCCATCCGCCGGCCTGGCAGGACCACGTCAATCAGCCATTTCACTACCAGCGGTGCAAAAAGCGCCAAGAAACTACCAGCCGAGATGCACAAGAAACTGGCTACGTGCCAACGCAGGAAAGGCCGCACCTGACCGTACAGCCATCGCATTTCCGAAGGGATCCACGAGATCATGCTGGTCCGCGCAAGTTGCAGAAAAATACTCCAGCGCAGGAACTAGCAGCTTGCGCTGACGGCGAGAACATGTTCCACACTTCGTTCCACATGTTCGCGATCCCGACACCAGAGAACAATTTCCCAACATTCCGTCAGAATTGGGCAATGAACAGCGGCGCTCCACGTTCGGAAAACTGACTTGCATCAAAGCCTTCTTGCCACTGTCACGACTTGGCCGATGATCTCAGCATCGTCGTGATTCCGGAGGTGCTCTGATCGCTGATACTTCTGCGACTGTGGATGGATTATCAGTGTGCCGTTCTCAGCGCTGCAGCATCCGCACACGTATGTTCCATCGCGCCTCAAGAGCATATAAAGCGGCTGCTGCCACAACGGCTTCGATCGGGAGTAGATGGGCTTCTTTCTTTGCCGATTCACAATCACTAAGAGGCCGTTTACAAGAAGGGGGTGTAGTGGGTTCGGTTCTCCTCCAACCCAGAAGAAGTCATGGAGAGAGGGATTTTTCAGGCCAGACAAGTCAGAGAGCGACCGACGCAGAAAGAACGGCGCAGGCTTCAATCGACCCAACAATTGCTCCAGGAATCCGTTCCCTGTGATTCCATCAGGCTTATTGCCAGCGTCGCGAGAGCTGGTTGGGAGTTTCCTGGGAACAAGATTTTCTGGAATGGGGTCTTTGCCTTCCTCTTCCAAATCCAGGCCGACGGTCTTGAGGAACGTCGTGAATCGTAGGCCATAAACCGCACAGAGCGTGATTGCCTTATGGATGTGCCGCGGCGGAGTGTCTAGCGCTTCGCAGTCGGAAAGAGAGCCTGGGGCGGCAAAGTATTGCTCGTCACCCATTTCGCTGGCGATGTGGCGGCTCATTGCCGAAGCCTCCCGAAATGACAGTCCCATTCTTAACCTGGCATGGCGAAGCAAATGACTCAGCCTCTTTTCCTCTGGGGCCAGTCTCGACGGTCTCCAATGCTTCGCGAACTCTTTCGAGACGTCCGGCTGTTCTGGTTTGAGCAAGGATCGAATCTCTAGATCAAGGACGCCAAGAACCCTAACTTCGTCGTGCAACCCCAGTTCGACCTGCGCATAAGGAAGCTGCGCACTCAGAGGTACGATGCGGTTCTTGCCGAAAGCCCGCAGCCGGCAGCAGCAAAACCCGTTGGCGTGCTCAATGAGAAATAAGGAATCCGGGGCCACATCGCTCCGGGTCGAAGGCATCATTTCCGCAGGTCGTGTGTCTGCGCGCACGATGGTGCCCGGAAGCAAATCCGGAAATGCGAAAGCGTCCTCGTGTCCTACTCTTGCATACAGAAAGTCGGCCCTCTTGGCTTGAAGGAGCGAGCGGAGGCGCCTGGGTGCTGTGAAGCCCAGAAGCTGCCCTAGGGGTGCGATCGCCGGAGCCTGAAGCTTACCAAACCTGTTTTGAAACCACGGGATCCATGATTCAGGGTCATCAAGCGAGCAATCCAGCAGGATTGTACGCTTCGAGGAAAGAAGAACCTGCAAGCGTGAGATGTCCTCAGGATTGAATCCGAATACTCGTAGCCAGTCGTTAAAGCGGTAGTCGGAAATCTTGCTCATGGCAAAGATCTGATGAAGGCTCGGACTGAAAGTCCGAAGTCCGAGATCGTAGTACAAGTTGTGTGGGAGGAAATAGGGCGACGACCTCCCATACAGGCTCCTTGCCCTCTGTGAGACTTGGTATAAGGTGAGGCTCTTGCTTGCCAAGATCGCTTTGACACGCTCCACGAGTTCTGTTTTCGAAGGGCTTCTGAGTTCCACCACCGGGTTCTCGTTTCTTCGTCCACGAGGAATGTTGCGGTGCTCTGTATCAGCTCGCAGAGATGTTGGCGTGTATAAACGGCAAGCGTCGTTGCTGTCACAGATTTTTGAAAGGTGACCATTTCTGCGACCATGCTTCCTCTTGACATTGGACCTCCACCAATAGCATTTTCTGACTAGGCAGCGGTCGTATTAGCAACCGCCCCCAAAATGCCGCTTTCGTAGTAAGCAGAAAGGAGTATCATTTCGCATCTTCCCCTGTTTCAGGTTTGTTGGTCTTTTCGTAACCTAACGCACTTTCTTGCGTGAAGAAGGATGTTGTACCCACCATGCCGACGCCGAGGTTGGAGTCGACACCGAGCCCGGAAGCTGGGAAGCGGCTCAGAGCAGAACGCCTGCGCGCCCGTTTGTCAACGCGAGCCGTCCAGAAGTTAAGCCAGCAGATCGCGCAAGAGAAGGACAACAATCAGGACTACTACATTTCGCACGGCTGGCTTACGGAAGTCGAGAACGGGAAGTTCACACCCAGCATCTACAAGCTCTACAGTCTGAGTCTTATCTACAAGTGCAGCTACCTAAAGATCATGGGGTTCTTCGGGATCAATGTCCTTGATGCTCCGAGGGAACAGAGGTTGGTCAGCTTGCCCCACACGCACCTCATCGGATCTAATCTTGAGCTCCCGGGACAGATGATCGTGCTCCCGCTCGAACTCCGCAGCAACGTTGAGCTTGCGAAAACGAACTTGGTTTCCCGTATGTTTGAAGCTTGGGGCGGAATCCCTATTGCACTCTTGCAGCAGATGGATTTGAGGGAATGCCTTTGTGGATACATCGGACTCGAAGACTACACGCTTTATCCCTTGATCCGACCAGGATCGTTCGTTGAGATTGATGAACGGCAGAACAAGGTGAAGCCTGGTAATTGGCAGAACGAATTCGACCGCCCCATCTTTTTCGTCGAGCTGAGAGATGGTTACGCCTGCAGTTGGTGTGAGCTGGACGGAAACCAACTGCTCTTGATCCCTTATCCTCAATCTCGAAAACAGATCCGACAGGTGCGGTACCCGGCCGAAGCGGATATTGTCGGCCGCGTGACCGCAGTGACCATGACCATCGCTTCAGGAGAAGGGAATCAATCAACGCGGTGAACTTACGTGGGAGTAAGCGTGGGGCGTACTCGACCACGTAAGCGTCTGACCAACATACCTGTTCGACGAGGAGTGTCCGTGTTCAAGTAGCGAGATGAGCAGAGAACAGAATGTTTCGGGCTCCAGGCGGCGCACACGAGCGGAAGTTCAGCAACTGGTGGCCGAGCTTGTGAGCAGCGGCATGCGACGCAGCGAGTTCTGCCACAGCCGGGTTTTAAGTTTCGGCACGTTGAATCGTCATCTGAAGAAGCAACGCTGGAAAAGAAAGAGACAAAAAGCCTCTGCCGTCGGCCAATTCATGCCGGTGGAATTGGCGGCCAAGAAATCGGTTTCGGAGCACGGATCAACTGCCCTGCTGGTGGTTGTTTTGTCTGGCGGGTGCCGGATCGAGGTACATCCTGATTTTGATGCGAGTACATTCGAGCGCCTGGTGAGCTTACTGGAGCGGGCGTAAGTCGTGTTTGGACTGGGACCGGCTACACGGATCTATCTTTCGACTTCCGTCTCGGGCGTGGACGCGATGGGCCAAAACAGTTTCTGGGGCAGTTCGAAGGCATTCTGCAAACCGACGGGTACGCAGCGTACGATCAGATCGGCGGGCCGGGAATGGTGCATGCCGTTTTGTTGGGCGCATGCTCGGAGACAGTTTTTTGAGGCGGTACAGTTGAACCCGCGAGACCCCGTGCGGCTCCGACGGTGGAACTGCTGCGGTCGGTTGGGTGCTGCATCACGGCTACAAAGGGTCAGTCCCAGACTCAAACCTGAAGGGGCTGAGATTACGATCAGGCAACATTCAAATCGGAACGAACGGAATATTGGAAGACCTGTTCATCGAGACTCGCTTCAACTCTTGGTGCGTGGGCGAGATTCATGTGATCGACTCACGCATCATCCCTAACGGTCGTCGCGATCACTACGAACAGAACGTCCACTATACCAACCTAATCAACCAGTTGTCGCCGATAGCCCGCGAGATCAGCAATCGGTGCCGCACGAGTTCCGCAAAGCGAAATTGGCTACGCCAGTTTGAACTCCAAAAAGCGGGAGTGCTTGAAAGGATTGAAATAATTCGGCAAGGGAGTGTGACACCGCCTCAACGCAAGAAATTGGAGATCGACATTGCGTTGGCACTACACACGATGGGGAAGATCGCGGATAAAACTGCACTTGCCACAGAAGTCAAAACCTTTTTGAGACGCGACATAAAGAAACTTGAGCACAGAATGGTACTGCTACAGGGTCGGAAGTACGGAGCAAAGCCCTTGGCCGCTCTTCCCGCGAGTGAACGCCGAGCATCCGAGCGTATTTTCTCGCTTATCTATGAGTGTTCTCCGAGCAGAGTTGTTGCGAAATCCTTAGTGGACAAGATTCTGTCCAAGCTGTTCTGACAGGATGCCCGTCAGTTGGCACGCCCAGACCGCGACTGGCTTCAGCCCTCGGGCCGTCCATTTATCCACAGCATACAACCGTGACGCTAGCGAATAGATAGCGAAAGATGTAATATGCCGGAGTGGATGAGGGCCGCAAACGCGTCATCGGAGTGATGGCTGCAATTCTCGCCAGTCTGCACATGCGGACGGCGGACGATCTGTTCGGAGGTCCGCAAGGAAGCCCGCGGACGGAGAAGTTGATCGCTGCCAGCATTCAGTGGGCTGAGATAATTATGGCGAAGATTGACGAGCGACGATGAGACGTTCGCTCCAAAGCCTTCATCCCAACGTCTCGGTCGAAATCTATGTCTGGGAAGATTTATGAATGATTTTTTCGCGGACAGCGACTACTTGGACCACATGGTTCTCCGCCCTTTGTCGCACAGCCGCCCGAACTGGGAGCTTCGTTGGGATAGGAAAACGGGAACCTACCTTGTCGAGGACGATAGTTATGCCGGATTGTTGAATGATTTGTTGACTGAGTTAGATAATTCCAGCCCCCCATCGCGGTATCACGACAATGAAGACTGTTTAGCCGAGTTTGTGGTCAAGCACCTAAAGTGGCCGATAAAGAAAGTCCGCAATCGCTGGGTCGGAATGGACTACGACACAATCCTTGAGCAAGGGGGCATCCATGATGTTGACCAAGCAAACCTTCTATTAGCCGCTGCCGGGAGAATCCACGCTGCCAAGAGGAGGGGTCAAATCCATTTCGACGAAATGGAGAAATCCCACCGACGCATGCTAGGTGCAGTGCTCACAACAATCCTCTATTGCCGAACTGATCTCATTCCTCCAACCAACGCGACAAAAAGAGCGGGAAGGTCCAAGGAAGACATATCCTTCACTAAGTACGTCCTCATCACCACTGGCATGATAATGCTCGTTGGTCTCGCGTGGCGGAAACTTTTGACGATCTATTACGGCAGGTCGAGATGACGCTTGATGAGTTGAGTCAGAATCGTTGTGCCGACCGTTGTGCCGACCTGTAATCCTTGGTTGAGCACCTTCCCCGCGTTGCGTTTGATCCAACCTTTCACACTGCTGTCCATCTTCTTGTCGTGCTGAAGAGTGTCGTGCAGTTCACCGAGGTCGGCCTCATCAATCCCAGACCCCCTGAGGACGTTCCGCAGATCATCCCAATCTCCGACCGCGATGTTCTGAGTGTTAATGGCTTGATTGCCCGCTGCGATGTAGACGGTGCCGTAGATGTTGTGAACCACCGTTTGCTGAACTCTTTCGGACTCCGGCGAGTCTTGTTTGATCTTCGTAAGATCGACGCCTGCTTGCTCAGATTCATTCTTGATGTCAATCGCCGCTGTCAGCACCCGAGTGCGAACCGCATCGAGCACGCCCGCGATTGCAGTCTTCGGAACCTGCTGCCACGCTGTCAGAAGAATGCACTGATCCAGAAGCTTATCTTGGTAGTAGGCGATCATATTCGCTGGCCAGTGGTACATGAGACTACCCTGCGAGTCTCCCAACGATTCATAGGCACTGACTGGTTGAGTTAGATGGACGAATTGGGCTATGGATCGGTGCTTCGGTTCCAGCATCCCCGGAGGAATGGGGCGACCGTTGTATCCAGAGCCAAAATTACCCTGAAAGGTTCCATACGACTCAGCAGGAACAATGCGGTACTCAGGCACGTCCTGCGGAGTGGCGTATCCATTTAACTCCTGCTCTGCCCATGCTCTTAGCAACGGAGCCTTCAATTGATTCGACAGTAGAATGCACTGACGGAGAACTGACGTGAGTGGAGGAGGATCGTCGGCTACGCCCATCTCGATGATCTTGTCTAACAGCGTGAGCGTCATGGCCTGCTTATCGCCCTCGTTGACGGTTCCCGTGCCCGATCTATCTCATCGAGCAGAGGCAGAATGCAGGGCACGAGAGCATCCACCACCGGAGTGTAGTCGTGACTGCTCGACCGCGACAATGATGGATGAGCCAACCTCTTGTTCAGAGTCCAGCACGGTGTTCCTTCCCTTTTGCCATCGCCGTACTTCGCCCGCAGTTCATCCACCAGCCGTGACTCGAACTTCGGCAGGAGATGATCTTTGAGTTTGATGTCGTCTGGATAGCCCTTCGAGATCAATATCTCGACCAGAATGCGGAGATGCAGCAACATCGACTCGACGATAGCGTTGACGATCACCTTTGGATAGATCGCCAAGTCCACCTTCCGCAACTCTGTGAACATTTCGACTTCGTAGTCGTAGACCACCCACGGGGATTCCGGCGTTGTCGCGGGACGTTTTGACATCAGAAAAGGCTCGATTGTGACGGAGTCGGACTGGGTTCAACCGGAGTCGAGCACTCTGCGTCGTCATTGGCGACATGGTTGACCCGACTGCTGACCGGGTAGGCTCTCATCATCCGGGCGACATACGGCTTCAACATGTCGGACACTGCTCTCATGTCGTGCATCCCCGGATCGAGCCACAGATCGTAACAGTCTGGATCAAGGATCACCGGCATTCGGTCGTGAACGGACGCGGTTACAGCATTCGGCGTCGTTGTCAGGATTGAGCACGACTTGATCCACTCCCCACTCGGGTCTTTCCAGCGATCCCACAGCCCTGCGAAGGCGAACAACGCCCCGTCGTTGACTTCAAAACAGTACGGCTGCTTCGCTTTCCCCGCCCGCTGCCACTCGTAAAATCCGTCCGCCGGGACGAGGCATCTGCGGTTCGCCAGTGGATCACGGAATGCGGGCTTCGTCGCAGCCGTCTCCGATCTGGCGTTAATCATCATGGCTGCACCGGACATATCCTTCGACCATAAAGGAATGAGTCCCCAACGCATCAGCGACAACTCCCGGCGAGGCTCCTTCGGGTTCTGGCGGATACTCGAAGCCCTGCGGCATGACGCCGATGATCTCGTAACTCCTGCCGTCGAGCAACAGCGAGCGATGGAGAACGTCAGCGGCAGAGCCGAATATGGCCTGCCAAAGCGCGTGGCTGATGACGGCCACTTTTTCGTGTCCCAATTGGTTGTCATCGGGACTTATCTCCCTGCCAAGTTCAGGACTGGATTGAAAGGTGCGAAAGAAATCGCCATCGACGCGTGCCGCGCTGATGCGCTCCGCCGCGCCCGGCGAAGCTAGGCTGAAGATGGACTGGTCGAAGGCCGTTAGGTCCTGAAAGGAATGACTCTCGCGCTTGAGGTCGTAAAAATCGGCGTAGGTGGGACCGAAGACTTCGGGGGAAAGTTTGAACTGCGGAATGGGCGTATAGAGATAGACGAGCCGGCTTGAATCGCCATACGGTAATGAACGGATGAGTACAGCATTCACCAAGCTGAAGATGGCCGTGCATGCGCCGATGCCGACGGCAAGCGTAAGCACTGCAGTGCTGGTGAAACCTGGGCTCTTGCTCAATGTGCGCAGGCCATAGCGCAGATCCTGCATGGCTTGTTCGATCCACAACAAAGAGCGCTCGTCGCGATGTGCCTGCTTTGCCTGCTCCACGCCGCCCAAGGCGCGCAGGGCTGCTAGACGTGCTTCTTCAGCCGACATGCCGCGGCGCTCGAAGTCGTCGGCAAGGAGGGTGAGGTGCGAAGCGACTTCGCGGGCAAGGTCCTCTTCGGCATGCTTGTTGGCGAGGAGATTGCGGAGCTTGGCGACAGTTCTTCTCAAACGCACCATGGTTACTGTTCCTCCGCGAGCAGCTTTTCGACCACGCCGGACATCTGGCGCCAGCGCTCGGTCTCCTCATCGAGTGCCTTCAACCCCGCCCTCGTGATGGCGTAATACTTCGCTTCGCGGCCGTGTTCTGTCTTGCCCCATGAGCCACGGGTCCAGCCGCGCTGTTCAATCCGGACGAGAGCCGGATAAATGGTGCCCTGGTTGAGATTCAAAGCGTCGTCCGAGACCTGTTGGAGCCTGGTGGCGATGCCATAGGCGTGCTGTGGGCCCATGGTGGCAAGGGTGCGGAGGATCATGAGGTCGAGAGTACCTTGTAGGATCTGGATGGACATTTTCTTCACTTGGCATTCAAGTGAACATAGGTGTCACTTGGATGTCAAGTGGAAACCGCAGGAAGCGATTGAGCCGCAGCTAACATGAGGGAGCAAGAACTCTTCTGGCGATATCAACGCAAACTCACTCGGCGAGAAGAGCTTCCGTGATAAGTGAAAATACG
>Ga0302325_10014144_pt1 | contig 17000 bp, 17 predicted proteins | sample Palsa_T0_2_FD_201948 | JGI IMG/M metagenome (GOLD analysis project Ga0302325, IMG submission 201948) | Peat permafrost microbial communities from Stordalen Mire near Abisko, Sweden - Palsa_T0_2 | ecosystem: Environmental > Terrestrial > Soil > Palsa > Peat permafrost | place: Sweden: Abisko... | reverse complement strand
CGCTCTGCAGTCCGCTATCGAGGCAGCGCCGAAGTCCCGTTCCTGGCGGCTGCGCAGCCGCGTCGGCGAGCGCGTCCGCTGGTATGAGACCCCCGAGGAAGTCCGCCACTGAGGCAACCGGGCCGCCCGCCCCGGCACCGGCGGGCGGGCTGCGTCAGTTGCTGAGCTTCGGCTTGTTGCAGGTGATCTTCGGATTCACGCCGAAGTAGTTGAGGGGACCGGCGAGAATCGTCACGGCGGTCGTGCCCAGTTTGACGCAGCTCGTGCTGGACCCGTGGTAATAGTGGCGCTGGCCGCCGGCGATGGCACCAATGATCAGCCACACGATGAGCAGCAGTGTTCCGATGCGCATTGCTACCTCCCAGTCCACCTTTTCGCAGGTGGTTGCATCTGATGAATTACCTCGTGATCGGCGGTTAGCGGCGGGCCCGGCGGGTCCGCCGACCGGGCACAGCCCAGCCGGTGCCGACCCCCGAAAGGTGCAGGGCGAGGCACGCCAGCCCGGCCAGCATCAGGCTCGTCGGGGAGAATACAGCGCTGGTGGCGGTGGATGTCGCGTTAATCAGGAACGCGATGACGAAGAGGAGAACTGCGACGTAACCCAGCATCGGGCGTCCTTTCCGGGCGAGCGGCGGGCGGGCTACCGTAGGACCAGGAATGCCAGCAGGCGGCTGCCATTGATGCCGCCGTCGGCTCGCACCCGGGAAACGAATCAGCCGGCTGCTAGCCAGACGCCAGGGGCAGTGCCGTGCGACGGAGCCGCCCCTGGCACTTTCTCAGCGGTGGGCGAACCAGCCTGACCGTCTGGACCGACTGGACTGGCCGGAGACCAGGTGGTAGGCGAGCAGCAGGATGGCGGCGCCGATGATGGCGGTGAGCCAGGTGGAGAGGTTGAAGAACCCCTGCAGGGAATGGATGTGGAACAGCTTGGTAGCTACCCAGCCGCCGAGCAGGGCCCCGACGATGCCGATGACGCAGGTGAGAATGAGGCCCTGTGATCTTCGGCCGGGGATGATCATGTTGGCGATGAGGCCTGCGAGCAGGCCGAGGACGATCCAGGCGAGAATGCCCATTACCGACTCCTTAGTCAGTGACCAGATGAGGTACGCGGCAGTCGGTCATGCTGGGTAGATCGCGGTGGGAGAGGAATTCTCCCGCGAGTTCTCACCGTCCTTTGGCCGTAGCGTCGTGCCGACACCGTTCCGTGTACAAGAGAAAAAAAATACCGGACCCAGATGCCTGGGTCCGGAGCAACGCTTTCTACAATACGCTGCCCTGAAACCACCTGTCAACGCGCTTATTCCTTTCTAGATCCATTCTTTCGCATCGCCCGGCCCCGACCAGGCGATGCCGGGTTCCGCGGCCAGTCCGGCTGCCGGCGGTGGCCGATGCGCCGATGCTGTTCAAGCTGAGACGGCCGGCCGCGGGGCCGGGGATTACCGTGGTCGAAGGGCCAGGCCGATCCCCCGGCGTGGCCAGGCGGCCGGCCGGAGAGCCGGCCGGGAAGCCGTTCTGAAAGAAGGTCGAGATGGCGCGACGCGACATCGAGTTCAACGCCGAGGGTGTCACCTTGCGCGGCTGGTTCTACCCGGCGCAGGGCGGGGCCGGCTCCGCCCCGGCGGTGGTGATGGCGCACGGCTTCTCCGCTGTCAAGGAGATGTACCTCGACAGCTTTGCCGAGGTGTTCAGCGCGGCCGGGCTCAACGCGCTGGTCTTCGACAACCGCTGCTTCGGGGCCAGCGACGGCGAGCCGCGTCAGGAGATCGACCCGTGGGCGCAGGTCCGCGACTACCGGGACGCCATCACCTACGCCAGCACGCTGCCTGAGGTTGACGCCGCCAGGATCGGGATCTGGGGGAGCAGCTACTCAGGCGGCCACGTCCTGGTCGTCGCGGCGATCGACCGCCGGGTCAGGGCAGTGGTGAGCCAGGTCCCGCTGGTCAGCGGCCACGACAACCTGCGCGCGCTGGTCCGGTCCGACTTCATCGCCGGGTTCCGCGAGATGTTCGACGCCGACCGGCTGGCCCGCTTCGAGGGCAAGCCGCCGGCAATGGTCCCCGTGGTCGACGCGGATCCGCTGGCGCCGTCGGCGCTGCCGACCCCGGACTCATGGCAGTGGTTCACCGAGACCGGCAAGGCGCGGGCACCGTCCTGGCGCAACGAGGTCACGCTCCGCAGCGTCGAGATGTTCACCGAGTACGAGCCGGTCAGCTACCTGCCCTACATCAGCCCTACGCCACTGCTGCTGCTGGTGGCCGTCGGTGACCATCTGGTCCCGTCCGAGCTCGCTATCGCCGCGTACGACAAGGCGCACGAGCCCAAGAAGCTGGTGATCCTGCCCGGCGGTCACTTCGACGCCTACGTGAAGGGCTTCGACGCCGCGAGTCTTCCGGCCCGCGACTGGTTCACTCACCACCTCGCCCCCTGACGTCGCCGCGCTGCTGACGCGGGCGCAGCTGCGCCCCCGGCAGCAGCCGCGGACGCGGGGCGGAGTGCGAGGTACTTGTCCGGCGTGTCCGCCGGTGAGCGATACTGCTCAGATGGGCGATCGCAATGTGCTGGGTGGTGAGCTGGAGCCGTGTGGCACCGATCCGGTCACCGGGTTCTACCGAGACGGATGCTGCACTACCGGTCCGGAGGACCGGGGTAGCCACACCATCTGTGCGGTGGTGACCGCTGAGTTCCTGGAGCATCAGCGCCGTATCGGCAACGATCTGAGCACCCCGGTGCCTGCGTTCCAGTTCCCGGGCCTGGTGCCGGGGGACCGCTGGTGCGTGACGGCGGTGAACTGGCTGCGGGCTCACCACGACGGCGCTGCTGCCTTCGTGGTGCTTGCCTCCACCCACGAGCGGGCCCTTGATGTCGTTCCGCTTGCCGCGCTTCAGCAGCACGCCATCGACGTCCCCGCGACGCCCGGCGGACTCCAGGACTGAGCGTCGCGGGTCGCGCACCAGGCGTCCTGGCGAGCCTTTCGGTAACTCGTTGCCACCGATGTCGCGGTAATCCAGACGACCGCATCGGATATCTGGATACTTGGCATCTGGATGTAACTGTGCGTCTCACTGCCGGAGCGCGCAGTAAACGTCCGTGTCTCGGCGCGGCCTGCGGGCTTGCGCCTGAGCCGCACCGGCAAGGCAGTGTGCAATGAGGAGAAATACCTGTTCATGCCAGTGAAACTGGACGACGGCGGTGCTGATGCGGCCGGGTCTGCCGCCGTCATGACTCTGGCCCCGGTTGCCGCCCCCGAGGATCAGGACGCGGGCTTGCGGGCTCTGCTGTCGTTAGCCCGTCCGGCCGAGGATGACGCGCCGTTCCCCGCGCTGTCCGGCCCTGCCGCGGTGCCCGCGCGAGCGCGAAGGCGACTGGCCGTCCCGCTGCCGCTGCTGGTCATCCTGACCGTCCAGACGGTCCTGGCGGGGACGCTGCTGCACGCCAATACCGCCTTCCAGGACGAGGCACTTTACTTGTGGGCCGGGCGCCTGGAGATCGCGGGCTGGCTGCATGGCACGCCGATCCCGCTGTACCCGACCTACTTCTCCGGGGCACCGATCCTCTACCCGCCGCTCGCCGCGCTCGCCAACAGCATCGCCGGCCTGACCGGCGCCCGGATCTTGTCCCTCTGCTTCATGCTCGGCGCGACAACGCTGCTGTGGGCCACGACATCCCGGCTCTACGGCCGGCGGCCCGCGTTCTTCGCGGCGGCCTTGTGGGCAGTCCTCGGCCCGACGCTACACCTGAGTGCTTTCGCCACTTTTGACCCGATGTCACTGTTCCTGGTGGCGCTCGCGGCCTGGTTCGCGACCGGCAGCCGGACGCGGGAGGACTCGACCGGCTGGATACTGGCGGCGGCGGGCGCGCTGGTCCTCGCGAACGTCGCCAAGTACGCCTCCGCGATCTTCGATCCGACGGTCATCGGCATGGCCTGGCTGTCCGCCTGTCCCTGCCCGGGCGGCAAGGCAGCGGCCCGCCGGCCCGTCCTGCTGGTCACCTGCCTGGCGGGACTGCTCGCGGTACTGGTGAAGATCGGCGGCACCTACTACCAGACCGGAATCACGCAGACAACGCTGACCCGGATCACTGGCTCCAATACCGTGGCGCAGGTACTCGGGGAGTCCTGGGCATGGATCGGGATCGTGGTGGTCGCCGCGTCCGCAGGCGCGGCGATCGGGCTAGCCAGGGAACGCGGGCGCAGCCGCAAGCTGCTGCTGATCCTGCTCGCCGGGACCGGGCTGCTCGCGCCGCTGCAGCAGGCGCACATCCGCACCACGACGTCGCTGGACAAGCACGTCGACTTCGGGGCGTGGTTCGCCATGATCGCGGGCGGCTATGCCGTCGACGCGCTGCTGACAGCCATCCGGCCTCGCGTCCTGCGCGCGGCTGCGCTCGGAGCCTGCGCTGTCGCCCTCGGCGCCGCCGCGATGACCGGGCTGACACAGGCCAGGGCATTATTCGCCTGGCCCAATACCTCCAAGTTCGTCGCTGCCCTGCGCCCGCTGGTGGATAACAGCACGGGTCATCTCCTGGTGGAGACCCCGTCAATCCCGGAGTATTACCTGCCTGCTGGTACGCAGTGGAAAAGATGGTCGAGTACCTGGAACATCGTGCTGGGATCTGGCCGTTCTACCGGCTCACAGGGGGTGGGGCGGTCAGGCAATTCGGCCGTTTTCGCTCATTACATCGGAATACACTACTTCTCGCTAATCGCGCTGAACTTCAACGCCACCCGGCCGCTCGACGAGCAGATCGCCCGCCTGCTGGAATTGACCCCTGGTTATCACCTAGTGGCCCGGCTGCCCTACGGCCGTGTCGGCCAGTACGTGATCTGGGTGTACAAGCCGCGCCCGCATTCCCTGGCAGGCAGCAGGTGAGCGGCCGTCACCGCCAGTGCGACACAGTTATCGAGACCTCGCCTGAGCCTGCGACCGTCATCCAGCCGCCGCCCGGGCCGGCCGAGAAGTACCTCTACCTGTCCAGGTCCCTGCCCTACCTGTCGGTGAGCCTGACCCTCGCGTTCCTGGCCGCATTCACCAGCCAGATCATGTTCGAGTTCAGGAGCGGGATCTGGGAGTTCGCCATCTTTACCTTCGTCGGCACGATGGCCTTCACGATGTCCATGCCGCTGGGTTTCACCGGCCGGGGTTTCAGCATCGACCGGCACCGCGAGCTGGTGGGTACCTGGCGTCCGCGGCGGTACCCGGACGTGGACATCTACCTGCCCATCTGCGGCGAGCCCATCGCGATACTCCGCAACGCCTGGACGGCGGTGGCCGCCCTGATCGAGACCTACCCCGGCTACGCCCTCGCTTATGTTCTGGATGACGGGGCGGACCCCGCGGCGCACGAGCTTGCGCGCAGCCTCGGCCTCACCTACGTTGTCCGGCCGAACCGCGGTGAGAACATGAAATCGGGGAATCTGCGCTATGCGTTCGCCAATACCCGCGGTGAGTTCTTCGTCGTCCTCGACGCCGACTTCGCGCCCCGGCCGGACTTCCTCGCCGAGACGCTGCCTTATTTCGATGACTCGGACATCGCCATCGTCCAGACGCCCCAGTTTTTCCGCACCGACCGGCGCCAGACCTGGGTGGAAAGCGCGGCCGGCGCAGTCCAGGAGCTGTTCTACCGGGCTATCCAGGTCGGCCGCGACCGGCTCGGCGCATCGATCTGCGTCGGCTCGTGCGCTGTCTACCGGCGGCGCCCGCTGGTACCGCAGGGCGGCACCACGCTGATCCCGTATGCCGAGGACGTGCACACCGGCCTGGATGTGCGCAGGGCCGGCTGGAAGCTGGTCTACGTCCCGATCGTGCTGGCCACCGGCATGTGCCCGGCCGGGCTGAATGCGTTCTTCCGGCAGCAGTACCGCTGGTGCACCGGGTCGACCAGTACCATGCTCACCTCCCGCCTGTGGTCGGTCCCCATGACGATCCCGGCCCGGCTGACGTATGTGTCCGGGTTCTGCTACTACGTGTTCACCGGCATGTCGGTCTTCGCCGTGCCGCTGATCCCGATCACCCTGCTGTGGTTCCATCCCGACAGCATCACGCCGCTGAACTCGGGGCTGATCGTCGTCTCCATGCTCACCAGCATGATCGTCCTGCCGTTGTGGCATCGCTGCAGTTATGACCTGCGCGCGACGCTACCGCTGTCTCTGGTGCGGGCCTGGGCGCACGCGCTGGCCATCTGGGATTACCTGCGCGGCCGGACGATGAGCTGGCAGCCGACAGGCGCCGGGGTGAGCCCGGTGCGCCGTTTCTGGTGGGGCGTCCGGGTGTGGAACCTCGGCGCCGCAGGGCTGTGGCTCGCGCTGATCGGCTGGCGGATGACCGCCATAGCGCCGTCCCGGTTCACCGTTGTCACTGTCTGCGCGCTGGTCAACGCGGCTACCGTCCTGCGCGTCCTGTTCCCGGGGAGGGATGCGACATGAGCATGCCGCCTGCCGGGGCGCCCCCGGCCGGACCGCACCCTGCCGGCGCACCGCACCCTGCCGGCGGACCGCAGCCCGGCGGCGGACCGCAGCCCGGCGGCGGACCGCGGCACGCGCGGGAGCCAGAGCAGTCGCGGGGGATCACCCGGATCGTGGCGACCAGTGACCTTCCGGCCGGCGTCGGCGCGCTCGCCTCAGCCGACGGCAGCACCGTTTACGTCAGCGCGTCCCTGAGCAAGAAAGCGCGCCGGGCCGCGCTGCGCGAGGTGCTGCGGGCTACCCACCGCTTCCCGGGGCTGGTCCTGTTCCCGGCCCTGATCGAAGCGAGAATCCGGCGGTTCATCGCGGAAACGGGCGAGAGTGTGTCGGCGCTCGCGCAGCACGCGGCGAGCCTGGCCACAGGCAGCCCGGTCGCGGCCGTCGCCGTCAGCATCGCCACGGTCACCGCGGTCGCGACCGCCACAGCCGGGGTGGTCGTGGCGGCGGCTCCGTCGAAACCGCCCGCCTCGCAGCAGGCGTCGGCGACCGGCAGCAATTCGCAGCCGGTCACCCGGCCCGCTCATCGCGTGGTGATCAAGCTGCCGGCTTACCCGGACTCCTACCTGGGTGCTTACGCTGACGGCGCCCCCAACGACTACGCCGGCCTGGAAACTTTCGCCACGGACACCGGCGTGCAGCCGGACCTCGCGGTCTACTACAGCGGCTGGGGTGAGCCGTTCAAGACCGATTTCGCCCTGGCGGCGGCCGAGCATGGTGCCGTGCCGCTGGTCCAGATGGACCCCCGGAACATCAACATCACCGCCATCACCGCCGGCGTCTATGACACCTACCTGGACACTTTCGCCGATGCCGTGGCCGACTTCGGCCAGCAGACCGGGCAGGGCGTCGTCATCGGCTTCGGTCACGAGCCGAACGCCAGCTGGTACTCCTGGGGCTACACGCACGTCTCCCCGGCCGTCTGGGTCGCCGCGTGGCAGCACATCGTGCAGGTATTCCGCAGCCAGAACGCCTACGACGTGACCTGGCTGTGGACGATCAACCAGCTCACCTCCGTCTCGATCCAGGACTACTACCCAGGCTCCGATTACGTCACCTGGGTCGGCATCGATGCCTACTACCGCAACAGCACTGCCACGTTCAGCAGCGTCTTCGGCCCGACGATGGCTGCCGTGCAGCAGTACGGTAAGCCGATCTTGCTGTCGGAGACCGCGGCACCGCCCGGGCCTGATCAGGTGCGCCAGATCAGGAGCCTGTTCGCGGGAATCCTCAGCCGCCAGATTCTCGGTTTCGTCTGGTTCGACGAAGACAGCAGGGAAGCCTGGCGGCTGGAGGACCACACAGCTGCGATCAGCGCGTTCCGGCAGGCGGCGAAGGGCTATCAGTAGGCAGCCCAGCCGCCCGGCCGAACCTGATCAGCCAAGCCATTTACAGGCCGTTCAGCAGGCCGCGCAGCGCCTGGGTGTAGGCGTCGAGTGCCTTGCGGCCGTGCCTGGTCAGGGCCACCGTGGTCTTAGGGGCGGTCCCGTTTCTGGTCTTCTCGCTGCTGAGGTATCCGGCGTCTTCGAGCTTGCGCAGATGGATGATCAGGTTGCCGGGGGTAAGCCCGATCATGTCCTGCAGCCGGGTGAAGGAGAGCGAGTCGCCGTCGGGCAGTGCCGCCAGCGTCGCGACGATCTTCAGCCGGGTGGGCACGTGGATCAGCGGGTCCAGGTCGTCGGTGGTCATGGCCGGACGACGCCGCGGCGCTGCCGCCAGATGATGGCGGCGGCGGTGCCGAGGAGCGTGACGAAAAGGCCCGCGCCGGCGACCACCCATGCCCCGGCCGGCCCCGCCGACAGGGCCACGGCCCCGGTGACGGCGACCGCGAGGGCGGTGCAGCACGCGCGCCAGTTTGCCCGGGCTGCCATGATGCCCGCCCAGGCCAGGCCGGCGGCCATCAGCGGCACCGTGGCCGGGTAGATCCCGTAGACGACCGAGTCGCTCACGCCGGCGCCCGGCAGCACGCCCAGGACCACGAACACGCCGACCCATACGACCGCCATGGCGGCGATCTCGGCCGGGCGCAGCCGGGATCTCCCGCTCACCCCGGCGGTCGCGCGCCTGGCGACCGTGACGGTCGCAACGAAGTTGACGATCACCAGCACCACCACAACGGGGATGACCGCGGCGGTCGGGTGCTGGTAGGGATGCTGTCCGCGCACCGATAGCCAGATCGCGCCGTAAATGGCCAGGGCTATGAACGCCCTGATCGCCAGGAGCCACGGCTGGGCGGGCTCAAGGTGGCGCCGCGTCTGCTGCGTGGTCTGGTCCAGCAGGGCAGCGGCCTGCCGGGGGTCGAAGTTGCCGCCGTTGTCGGCGGTGGTGGTGTCGGGTGCGGGGCTCATGGTTCCTCCGTCGATTGACTCTATGCCATAAAGTAGACCCTGCTTTATGGCATAGAGTCAAGGCTTCGCGGCCTAGAACTTTATGGCATAAAGTCCAGCCGCGGTGACCGGACGAAGCCGGACCTGTACCATCTTGCGGTGGCTGGTGTCTGTGCAATCGAGCCGGGGAACGGGCGCGTTCTGCTGGTCGTTGTGGCTCATGCGGATGATCTGGTGCTCTTCCTGGGCGGCACCATCGCCCGGTGGTCCGATGCTGGCTGGCGGGTCGTCGGGGTCCGGGTCACCGACGACCGGTGGGATTCGGTCGGCCGGACCGAAGCCGAGACGATCGAGGCTAATCGCGCCGAGCTGCACCGGTCGGCGGAAGTCCTCGGCATCGCCGAGATTATCGATCTTGGTTATCCCACCGACACCCTGGGTGATGTCAGCGAGGTCGGGCTGCGCGAGCGGATCATTCGCCTGGTCCGCGCGCACCGGCCCTATGCGCTGGTCACCTTCGATCCCTATTCCATGTACGGCGAGGACAACCAGGATCACCTGCTGGTTGCCGCGGCAACCGATGAGGCGTTCTGGACCAGCCAGTTTGATCTGCATCATCCCGAGCACCTGGCCGAGGGCCTGCAGCCGCATGGCTGTTTCGAGCGCTGGTATTTCGGCCGCCGGGTGATGGACGTGACCGACGTCGTCGACATCGCTGCCGTGATCGACCGCAAGGTCGAGGCCGCCCTGTGCCACTCGACGATGCTCGCCAACATGGTCAATCAGCTGCGGCTGCAGGCCCGTACGGGTGGCTGGGAGGTGCCGGTTCTCGACGCCGCGCTGTCGTCCCGTGATGTGCGCCCGGTCATCGAGCCGCTCCTGCGCAGCAGGGCGGAGGCCGCCGGGCAGGCACACGGCATCGGGATGGCCGAGGAGTTCCGGGTGGTGCGGTTCGGCGGTGCGCTGCAGTTCCTGCTCGACGGCGCCGGCCGTCGCCTGGATGGCTAGCTGCCTGGATGGCTAGCTGCCTGGATGGCTAGCTGCCTGGATGGCTAGCTGCCTGGACGGCTAGCTGGCTGGTCGGCTAGCTGCCTGCTCATCGGCTGGCTGCTCATCGCCTCAGCGCTGGGCTTCCTCCGGTTCCTCCCGCCAGCCGATCCTCGTGCCCAGGCGGCTGCGCCGCCGCCAGCGCCGGGACTTGGCGCAGTCGGCGGCGAGGTCGCCTAGCTGCCCGAGGACTCCCGTTGCCGCGGCGAGGCGGGCACCGTCCAGCCCGATCGCCGGCAGGGCCGCGGCGACGACGGCCAGGTTGTCGGTGACTGTTTTCCACCAGCCCCAGTCGCCGCCGAGAATTCCCCCGATGTATTCCGGGTCGAACCAGGACGGGTCCACCGGCGCATCCCGCTCCAGGACGAGCGCGGCGATGTCCCGGATGTCCTTGTCGGTGATCCGGGCGATCTGGAGCTTTGTCAGCAGGAGATCCGACGCGCTCAGCGACCACTGCGCCAGCCGCAGCCGGCCGCGAAGCGCCAGCTGGTGGCACATCTGGAACGAGTCGACGAATACATCCAGGTGCCTGCCGGTCTGCGGATCGTGGAACAGCAGCCGCTTGTCGCCGTGCAGCAGGTTGAATCGCCGTTCCGGAACGATTGCCTGCCCTTCGAGCAGCCGGGAGAGCCGGTCGGTGTCCTCGTGCACGGTCACCAGGTCGAGGTCGTTGAACTCCCGGCGCAGCGGCGCGATCGCCGTGGCATCCGGGCAGAGCAGGTAGACGCCGATCCCGCCCAGGGCCCGGCAGGCAAGGCCCGCCGCGTCCGCCGCCCCGATGAGATCGCGCGCCCGCGCGGCCGCCGCTTCCATCCCGCTATCCGGCGGTGAACGTGTGGTGCAGGTAGCCGCCGGCGTCGTCGAAATCGACCACCAGCCCCATCAGGACCCCGGCCGAGTAGTCCGACCCCGGGTTGAAGCAGCGGGAATTGCCGCACCGGTAGAGCCCCCTGCCCTCGTGGATATGCCCGTGCAGGGTGACCACCGGCTCGTAGCGCTCGACGGCAGTCCGCACGGCCGTGCTGCCCGCCGCGGTCTGGGTGATCATCCCGTGCTCGACCACCGGCCGGTAGCTCGGATCCAGGGCGTTGACGGTATCGAGGCCCGACTCATGCGGCGGAACGTGGAAGTTGAACAGCAGCGGGCGGCCGCCGGTGTACGGCTCGATCAGTTCCTCCATCTCGGTCAGCAGCTCGGACTCACCAAGCTCCCGGGGGGTCCGCCACGGGGTCACGTTCGAGTCGCCGACGCTGACCATGGCCAGCGGCCCGACCTCCAGCACCTTCTTATCGGGAAACTCGATCCCCTCGGCGCCGGCCAGGATCGCGTCGACCACCGGCAGGTCGTCGTTGCCGGGGGAGATGAAGCACCGCCGCCGGTCCTCGACCCGGTCGGCGGCCAGCGCAGTCCAGCGCCTGGCCTGGTCGGCCATGAACCCCTCGAACAGATCAGCGACGAATTCCCCGTCGTGCTCGGCGCGCTGGATCTCGGCGTCCCGCGCTACCCACGGGTAGAAGCCGTTGAAGATGATCCGCTTCTTCAGGTGCTCCAGCCCCTCAGCGTCCACCTCCACTTTCTCGCCCTGGAATTCCGACTGGAACCGGCCCCGGCCCAGATCGCGGATCGCCGCGATCGCCTTGCCGGTCATGTCACCGCCCATGATGATCGCATCGGCGTCGAAGACGCGCCCGGCCGCCAGGAACTTACGGAAGCAGGGATCCGAGCCGTGCAGGTCGGTGGCGTAGAAGATCCGGTACCCGCTCTTCTTGATTGCCGTCTTCTGGCTGCTGCGTCGCCACGGACTCACGGCTGTCCTTTACTCGGGGGGGAGTTCTCGGGTGGCCAGCCCGAACCCGAGCCCGCGGCTTCTGGTCCGCAGCTTGGCAATGTAGTAAGCCACCAGGCCCCAGCCGAACACGATGATCAGCGTTACCACCGATCCGATTGAGTAGCCGCCGACAATCTGCGTCTTGGTGAGCACCACATAGGCCATCCAGACGTTGACGATCGTCGAGATGCCGCCGATGACAGTGATGGGGGGCAGCCCGAGCCACCTTCCCTTGAAGGCCCGCGGCGACGCCTCGTACAGATCGGGCTTCACGTACGGCAGCAGCGCCGCGGCGAGGCTGACCAGCGCGAAGCCGACAGCGCCCAGGAGCGTCAGATCGCGGAATACCGACAGGAAGCTGCTGTAGATCGCGAGCGCCACGAAGACGACAAAGCCAACCGCGCTGAGGATGTAGGCGTTGCGCGGAACCCGCCGCCGCGCGGTGACATCCGACATGAACTCCGGGAGCAGCCGGTCGAAGGACAGGGCGAACACGATCCGCGACAGCACCAGGATGTAGGCGGCGATGATCGCGATTGTCGCCGCGGGGAATGCCACGGCCATCAGGATCTTGGTCACCGGATCTGTCGACAACAGCAGCGCATAAAAGGTGATGGTGGTCGGTGCCGTCGTCAGATGCCCGTAGGCCGCGGGGTTGTTCGCCGCGAGCCAGTTCGCCCCCTGCAGGAAATGCAGCCCGGTGACGTGCTTGAGCGCGAGCCAGCCGACCAGGTACATGACGATACCGACGGCCAGCGCGAGCAGGGTCGAGATCTTCGTGGTGCGCATCGGCCGCTTCACCTCGCCGGACGGGTAGACCGACCAGGTGAAGCCCCAGTAGCTCAGTGCGGCGTAGGGGACGGCCGCGATCACCGCCGAGGTCTGCACCGCCGACGGGGCGCCGAGCTTCTCCGCGGTGCTGATGATGCCCGAGTAGGCCCCCGGGTGACCCGAGAAGCTATTGAACGCGCTCACAAAATCGCTGCGGCCGTGGATGAGGAACTCGATGACCACCACGACGTAGCCGACCGTCGCCAGCACGATGCACCAGAACATGACGCGGTTCAGCAGCCGGGTACTGCGCAGGCTGACGGCCAGCAGCACGGCGATCAGCACCAGGGAGGTGATGAACGCCCAGTTCTTCGAGGTCAGGTCGGTGCCGAAACTCGTCAGGCCTGAGGAGTGGAACGCCCCGCCCAGCGCCTGGAAGCCGAACGGCAGGTACTGCTCGCTGAAGATGGTCGTGTTCACCCCGCCGGTGAGCATGAAGCTCAGCAGCAGCACCCCGCCCGCCATGGCGCCGATCGCCGGGCTGATGATCCGGCTGACGAACACGAAGTCACCGCCAGTCCGCGGCATGCTCGACACGAGCTGGGCGTAGGACAGCGCGAGGAACATGACCAGGACGGCCGCGATGATGAACGGCAGGGTCAGGTCGGTGCCGGGGAACACCGCCAGCGCCACGGCGATCGTGACGAGCCCCACGGCCGGGTTGAGGACCGACAGGTTGATCACGAATGCCTGCCACAGGCCGACCTCGCGGACAAGGCCGGTCGCGTTGCGGACAAACAGGCTTGGACCCGCTACCTGAGCGGGACTCGGCCCCTGGGGGGCCGGCGGGACGTCAGAAGTTACTCCCATGGCGAACCTCCGCTGACCAGACGGGGACCCCGGGCGGAGCGGCCGCACTGCCGCGCTGCAACAGGATTCCTGCAAGGTAACCTCAAGATCAGCTAGCTGTCAACAGTTGTCAGGCAAGCTAACGCCTGCGGCGAGCGTGGATGATGTCCGTTGACAGACAACAAGTCGGCCCGGTTAGATTGCAGGAGTAAGTCCGTGGTATTTCAAGGAGCAGCCTCTTGACGGCGACCGGCGATCTGAACAGCCTTTCCGAGCTGGTTTTCGGGGCAGGCGTCCTGGCGCGCGGCGTAGCGGCAATCGCGCGCCCGTATGCGCTGCTCGCGCAGCCGGAACCGCTGGAGCAGGCGGACCCCAGCGTGCGGGAGCAGGCAGCGCATGTCCTGCTGGTCGGGTCGCTGGACGAGGCTGAGCTGGAGCGGCTCGCGGAGCGAACGCCAGAGGTGGCTGCCGTGCTCGGCCTTGGCGGCGGCACGGCGATGGACGCGGCGAAGTTCGTTGCGCTGCGGCGCGGCGTCCCGCTGCTGCTGGCCCCGTCCGCGGTGAGCGTCGACGCCTCGGTCACCAACACCGTTGCCGTGCGGGCCGGCGGCAAGGTCGACTACCGCGGCTTCGTCGTTGCCGAGCGCGTCTTCATCGACTTCACGCTGATCGGGCAGGCGCCAGAGCGGATGAACCGGGCCGGGGCAGGAGATCTGCTGTCGATTCATACGGCGGTGTGGGACTGGCGGCACGGGGCCGGGAAGGGCGGTGCCGAACTGGTACCCGAGGTGGCCCGGCGCGCTGAGGAGATCCTGGAACTGATCGCGTCGCTGGCCGGTGACATCCGCGCGGTGTCGCGCCGCGGTATCGAAGCCGTCGTCCGCTGCTACGCGGAGATCAACGAGATGGCCAATGCCCTCGGCCACGCCCAGCTCGAGGAAGGCTCCGAGCACTACTTTGTCTACTGCCTGGAGAACGTGACCGGGCGCTCGTTCATCCACGGCGAGGCGGTGACCCTGGGCACCGTGCTGATGTCCGTGCTGCAGCGCAACGAGCCAGCCCGGGTCCGCGCTATCGCTGATGCCGCAGGGACCAGGTGGCGGGCCGCCGAGCTCGGGCTCACCCCCGATGACATCGCAGCCACGCTGCGCCGTCTTCCCGGCTTTGTCCGCGCGGCAGACCTGCCGTGGTCGGTCATCGACCAGGCGGTCATCGACGAGGCCGCCATCAGCCGGCTGACGGAGGCGGCGCGATGAGCCCACCCTCTACGCTTCACGCCATGGCAGATCCGATCGGCAGCTTGCAGCGCATTGTCACCGACCCGCGGTCCCTATCGGTCCAGGTGGCCGAGCGCATCAGGGAGCTCATCTCCGGCGAGGCACTGCGGCCGGGCCAGCGGCTGCCCACGGAGGCCGATTTCGGCACGCGTTTCGGCGTGGGCCGCACCACGGTACGCGAGGCTCTCAAGCAGCTGGAGAACGACGGGCTGATCCAGGTGAAGCGCGGGCTCGGCAGGTTCGTCTCGGGGGCCCCGGCGGTCCGCCGGCCCCTGACCCGGCTCGAGGGCGTCACCGAGATGATGCTGGCGTCCGGATACCAGGTAACCAACCGCGTGCTCTCGGTGGCCGTGGACCTGCCCACCGAGGACGAGCGGGAGGTTCTCGGCCTGCCAGCGGACGCCGAGGTGATCCGGCTGGAGCGGCTCCGGCTGCGGGACGACGAGGCATATATCTACTCGGTCGATGTGTTTCCGCGGTCGTATTTTCCCGAGGACATCAGTGCTATCGACTGGCGCGGGTCACTGATGGACCTGCTCGAGCACCGCGGGGCGCGGCCGGTTTACGCGGTCGCGCAGATCTCCGCGCTGCACCTGCCCAAGGCGCTGGGGCGCCGGCACGGGCTGGACACGGGGATCCCGTGGCTGCTCATGGTGCAGACCAACACGACGGACGAGGGCGTTAACGTGATCTACTCCCACGACTACCACCGGGGCGACCGGTTCACCTTCGACGTGCCCAGGCGCGCGGAGCACCGGACATGACGGCGGAGGTGACAGCGGGCACTACGGGCGCGGGCACGACGGGCGGCGCGGCGCAGCAGACCCCGGCTAGCGCCCAGGCTAACGTCCTGGCGGCCATCCCGAGTGAGGACGTCAGCCGCTGGCATGATGCGATCGCAGCCGAGCTCCGCGCCGCGTTCGAGGAAGTGCTGGCCGGGGCGAAGTTCACGATGGGGCCGAGCCTGCGGGCTTTTGAGGCGGAATTCGCGGCGTTCTGCGGTGCGCGCGACTGCGTGGGCATCTCCAGTGGCACCGCTGCCCTGCACCTGTCACTGCTCGCACTGGGCGTCGGTCCCGGCGACGAGGTCATCACGGTCCCTAATACCTACGTCGCTACCGCATTTGCCATCACCTACACCGGCGCCGTCCCGGTCTTCGTCGACGTGGACCCGGTTACCCACAACCTGGATCCCGCGGCAATCGGCGCGGTCCGCACCGAGCGCACGAAGGTCATCCTGCCTGTCCACATGTACGGGCAGGCGGCCGACATCGACGCGATCCGCCAGGCGGCGCCGGATCTGCCGATCCTTGAGGATGCGGCGCATGCGCACGGGGCAACCCTCGGCGCCCGCCGGGCCGGCAGCCTCGGTGACATCGCCGCCTTCTCCTTCTATCCGACCAAGCTGCTCGGCTCGCTCGGGGACGGCGGGGCGGTAACCGTTGCCGATAACGAGTTCCTGCAGGCCAAGGTGCGCCAGCTGCGCTACATGGGCCAGCGGGTGCGCAAGCATGACCACGAGGTCCTGGGCTATCAGGAGCGCCTGGACGAGATGCAGGCCGCGTTCCTGCGGGTAAAGCTGCGCCACCTGGAGCAGCAGATCGCCGGCCGCCGCCGGGTTGCGGCCGCCTATGCCGAGCTGCTGGCCGGCACGCCGCTCACGCTGCCGGCCCACGATGCCACCGGCCGCCACGTGTACTACATGTTCACCGTGCTCGCCCCCGACCGGGCCGCGCTCGCCGCGCACCTCGCCGCCGCCGGCATCGGCACTCAGGTGATCTATCCCCGGCTGGTTCCGCATCAGCGTGCGTACGCCAGCCAGCCGTGGCGGGCGGGCCCGCTCCCGGTGGCCGAAACCCTGCCGGACCGGATCCTCTGCCTGCCCATGTTCGCCGAGCTCACCGACGGCGAGGTGGAGCGGACAGCCATGGCCATCCGCCAGTTCTACGGCGAGGCATGAGCATTCGGCTGGTCGTCCTCGGCGGCAGCGCCGTCTCCACCGTCCAGCTCGTCGACGCCCTGGCTGACTGGCCGGGCGGCCAGGCGAGGCGCCCGGACGGCCTGGAGCTCGTCCTGCACGGACGGTCGGACCGGCTCGAGGCGGTGGCGGCCGCCTGCCGGATGCGGGCCGCAGCGGCCGGGCTGGCCCTCGGCGTGCGGTCCGAGCGGGACGTGGCCGCGGCCCTCGACGGGGCCGGGGTGGTGGTGAACCAGATCAGGGCCGGCGGCCTCGAGGCGCGCTCGCTGGACGAGTCGTTCCCGCAGCTGGCCGGCATCCCCGGCGAGGAGACCCTGGGCCCGGGGGGCCTTGCCTGCGCCGTCCGCTCGGTCGCCGCGCTGCGGCCGTTCTGGGCCGCTGTGGCGCGCAGCGCACCGCAAGCGCTCCTGATCAACCTGACCAACCCGGCGGGAATCGTCCAGCAGGCGGCGCGGGCGGAGTTCGG
>Ga0302325_10014141_pt1 | contig 17001 bp, 13 predicted proteins | sample Palsa_T0_2_FD_201948 | JGI IMG/M metagenome (GOLD analysis project Ga0302325, IMG submission 201948) | Peat permafrost microbial communities from Stordalen Mire near Abisko, Sweden - Palsa_T0_2 | ecosystem: Environmental > Terrestrial > Soil > Palsa > Peat permafrost | place: Sweden: Abisko... | reverse complement strand
GGAAAAGAGAACGGCGTCGAACCGTAGAAGCGTCGAACCGTAGAGCGTAGAACCGTCGAGACGTCGAAGCCCACGCATCTGGAACTTGAGGGACATTTTGAAAGCGAAGTTCTTCGCGGTGGTGAATCCTGCGGCCGGCGGCGGCCGGTGTGGCAAACTTGCGCCTGCGGCGATCGATCGCCTGCGCCGCGCAGGTCTCACGCTGGAAGTTGCGCCATCCACCCATCCGGGACATGGCGTGGAGCTCGCGGCGCAAGCTTATGCCGCAGGTTACCGGAATTTTGTAGCCGTCGGCGGGGACGGCACCAGCTATGAGATCGTCAACGGCATCTTTTCCAATGAGCTGAGCGGACAGCGCCCCACGCTCGGTTTTCTCCCGCTAGGCACCGGCAACTCATTCCTGAAGGATTTCACCAGCAACGCCGCGGAAGAAGCCGCCGCGGCGCTGGTGAACGGAAAATGGCGCCACAGCGACCTTTTGCGCCTGGTTCACGAGACGGGCGAGATCTACTCGATGAATCTGGTTACGGTTGGGTTCGCGGCGGATGTGGCGGCGCTGGCCAATCGCCGGTTCAAACGCCTGGGCGAACTCGGCTACATCATCGCGGTGATGGTTTCGCTGGCCCGCCTCAATCGCCGTGCCTTTCCGTTGCGCACCGATTCCAACCCCGACTGGGACCGCCGCCGCTGCCTTTTTTTGGCGTTCAACAACAGCAAATTTACCGGCGGGAAAATGATGATCGCGCCCAACGCGTCGCCCGAAGACGGCCTGATCGAATACGTGCGCTGGGGGCCGATCGGCAGACTCGGCTTGATCCGCAACTTCCCCACCCTTTTCGACGGCACCCACGTGCGCCATCCGCTCGCGGCACGCTCGCCGCAAACGGCTATCGAGTTCGACCTCAGCGCGCCCGACAACGTCAGCGTGGATGGCGAGAGCTTGTGGCTGCGCTGCAGGCGGATCGAAGTCATTCCCGCGGCGCTGGACGTCCTGATATGAAGAACGCCTGGCTCACGGTGCGCTCCGCGATCCTTTGGGCAGCCAGCGGCATTCACTTCGCGGTGGTGTGTCCGCTGCTGATCGGGATGGCGGTTTTCGTCAACCCACGCAAGAACGACTACCCGCAACGCCTTTTCTTCCGCAATATTCTGCGGCTACTCGGAATACGCCTGCAGGTCCGGCACGCACTCGGGTTCGATCCGGGCCGGACGTCGCTTTTCATCTGCAACCACGTGAATATTTTCGATCCGTTCGTGGTGTACTCCGCGATTCCCCAGTTTCTGCGCGGCTTCGAACTCGCTTCGCATTTCAAAATTCCGTTGTATGGCCCACTGATGGGGCGCTTCGGAAATATACCAGTGCCGGATGACATCAACCGCGCCGGGGTGGAGGTTATGAAGCAGCGCGCCTCGGCTGCGCTGGAATCTGGCGTCAGCCTGATCGCTTTTCCGGAAGGCCGGCGCACCCGCGATGGCCACGTAGGTCTGTTTCGCAAAGGAATTTTCCGCATGGCGCAGGATTTTGCGGTACCGCTGGTGCCGGTGAGCATGGTGGGCTCGTTTGAAGTTTTTCGCACCGGCCACTGGATGCTGAATCCCGGAACGATCACCGTCTACGTGCACGACACCATCGAGTTTAGGGAATTCGAGCACATGGATACGGACGAGTTGCGCACAAAGATTCACGGAATCGTTTCGGCCCCGATCGAATCTGCTTGGCAGGAAAAACGTGAAGAAGTAGGAACGCGGCAGGCGGAAATCTAGACGCCAGCGGTAATCTGCGGTTCCGGCAAGCCGCGGCCGGCGCGCAATTCCTGCCAGGTGTAGACCACGCGGTGAACCACCGTAACCGTTGATAGCGTCGCAATCACCCACAGCACCGGCGCCATTCTCTGGAATGTTCCGCCCATAATTAGAAGTACCAGGCGCTCCGGGCGTTCCAGGAATCCCACTTTGCAGCTCGGGATGATGGATTCGGCGCGGGCACGGGAATAGCTCACCATGAACGAGCTGGCCATGGCTACCGCAGCGAGGGTCATGTAGAACGACCGGCCGATCAGCGTGTAGTACACCACCAAGCCCATATACAGCGCGAGGTCGGAATAACGGTCGAGCGTGGAATCCAGGAAGGCGCCGAAGGCGGTCACTCGCCCTACCCGTCGCGCTACTTGGCCGTCGGCCATGTCCAGGAATCCGGCAAAGAAAAGCGCCGCAGCGGCCATGCGGAATCGGCCGTTGGCGAAAAGTATCGCTGCCCAGCCGTTCACGGCCAGACCGAAAAACGTAAACATGTTTGGAGTGATATGCGTGGCGGCCAGCCCGCTGACAACGTGCTTGAGCAACCAGCCCGAGCCTTCGCCAATCCAATAGGTAACCGGCCTGCGCACAGTCCTAGCGGTGGAGTCCTTGGTCATGCCGGAAAATCATACGCTAGCAGCGGGATGGGCTCAAGGTACGTTCTTCTAATTCTGGCAGTGCGGTGGGTCTCCCGAGATAGAATTCAGCCGAGGTATGGCGCATGTCGAAGTTCTGGCGTTCGTGGAGGCTTGGGTTCGCGCTTATCGTGACCGGGGCGGGCACACTCTGCGCGGCGGCGCCGGCTTGGGCTTGGGGGTGCGAGGGGCACGAAGCGATCGCGCTGATCGCTGAGAGGCACCTGAACCCGCGGGCGCTTGCGGCGGTGAACAAAATTCTCGCGGAAAATCCCATCGATCCCGCGCTGAGCCGCTTCTGCAATCTCGACGGGCTCGACGCAATGGCCAATTCGTCCACTTGGGCGGACGACTATCGCCACACGCCGGAGGGCAAATCCTCAGCGGCTTGGCACTTCATCGATATTCCCCGCGGTGCGCCGCGTGGGGATATTTCGCGCTACTGCCCCGCTTCGATCGGCTGCATCACCGGTGCCCTGCGCGCGCAAATTAAGATCCTGCAGGACGCGGGCTCCTCGCCAGCGGACCGCGCCAAGGCTCTGCGTTGGGTGTTGCATTTCGCCGGCGAAATGCAGCAGCCGCTACACTGCACCAACAATAATGACGAGGGCGCGCACTGCTTTCCGGTGGAATTTTTTGAGGAGCGGCCGGCCATCAAGGATCCCGCGCAAGGGGAATACTCCCCGAACCTGCACGGATTGTGGGACTACGAAATCATTCAGCGAGAAATCGGTCACGAACCGGTCGCTGATTTTGCGGCTGCGCTCGACCGCAAATATCAATCCCAGATTACCGCTTGGCAAAACGCCGGCATGGCGATCGACGATTGGGCCTGGGAGAGCCACCAAATCGCCGAGCAGACAGCCTACGGTTTGCTGCCGCGCCGCGTGGCGATCGAAACGCCCGCGCCCGGCGGCACCTGCGCCGACGACAACCACATTGCATCCCGACTGCTGGCGCTGCACGAAAAAGTGGACACCACTTACGAATCCGCGGCCTATCCGGTAATCGAGCAGCAATTAGCCAAGGGCGGCGCCCGCCTCGCGCTGGTGCTCAACCATATCTGGCCCTGAATAGAACTAAAGATTCACACACCGAGAACCAGCGAAGTCGGACGTCGAGAGAGAAATTTGGTGCGGCTGGGGAGACTTGAACTCCCACGGGCCTTGCGACCCTGCAGATTTTAAGTCTGCTGCGTATGCCGATTCCGCCACAGCCGCACCGGGCGTGTACGCGGCAAACAAGGATAGCACCGTTGGGACGGGGGCTGAACACTGGTACCAGCGCAAAATCGACCCACTCGGCCCGCGCGCCCGCCGAGTTATTGGCACCGATTTCGAAATTGGCCAAGAGCGATGACCCGCACACTGAAAAATGGTATTCTCTGCGATTACCCTCGGAGGCCGGGAGTCGAATGAGAAAGCCCATTGTGGTGGTAGGCAGCGTGAACCTGGACCTCGTCGCTACCTCGCCACGAGTTCCGGCACCCGGAGAAACTCTGACGGGCCAGGAATTTTCCACGTTTAACGGTGGTAAAGGCGCCAATCAGGCCGTCGCCGTCGCGCGACTTGGCTATCCGGTTAGCATGATCGGCAAGGTAGGAGACGACGCCTTCGGTCCGCAACTGAAACGTGCGCTGCGCGAGCCGGGCGTGGACGCGCACGCGGTAGCCACCGCCAAGGGTTCTTCCGGCGTCGCGCTGATCAATATCGGCGCGGACGGCCAAAATAGTATCGTGGTGGTCCCGGGGGCCAACGGACAGGTTCGCTCGGACGATATCCGCAAGAACGCTGCGCTGCTGCGGCGCGCGGGCATGATCCTCGCCCAGCTCGAAATTCCTCTGGAAGCTTTGGAAACGCTGGGGGCCTTCGCGCAGAAACACAAAATCCCTTTCATGCTCGATCCGGCCCCGGCGTGCGAGCTACCCGCGAGCTTGCTTCAATGCGTTACCTGGATCACTCCGAACGAAAGCGAAACCCGCATCCTATGTGGCCTGGAGGCGAAGGAACCGGTTAGTCCGGCCACGGCCGCCCGCAGCGCCGAGCTTCTGCTGTCTCGCGGTCCGCAGAATGTAATTATCAAGATGGGCGCACAGGGAGCTTTCCTGGCAACTGCCGACGGATCACGCCAAATGGCCGGCGCATTCACGGTGACCGCGGTGGACACCACCGCGGCGGGCGATGCGTTCAACGCCGGTTTTGCGGTGAGCCTGCTGGAAGGCAAGAGCGCTCTCGAAGCGGCGCGTTACGCCGCCGCCGTTGCGGCCATCTCAGTGACGCGAAAGGGCGCGCAGCCTTCGATGCCCACCGCTCGCGAAGTGAAGGCGTTCTTGCAAGTAGCCGCAAAATCGTAGAAATTTATAGGGTACCGCCGCCTGCGTTTTCGCAAAAGGACCAACAACATGGCACACATCGCACCCGGCTCCGGGCATCCGTCACGCAAGGAGTCTGACAGCATGGGGACGATCGATGTCCCGGCCGATCGCTACTACGGCGCGCAGACCCAACGCTCACTCATCCATTTCGATATTGGGCGCGATACCATGGCGCCGGAGCTGATCCGCGCGTTTGGCATCCTGAAAAAAGCGTGCGCGCTGGTCAATAAAGATCTGGGGAAACTTCCCGCGGAAAAGACCGGTCTGATCGTGCGCGCCGCCGACGAAGTGATTGCCGGCAAGCTCGATGAGCACTTTCCCTTGCGCATCTGGCAGACCGGCAGCGGCACCCAGACCAACATGAACGCCAACGAGGTGATCTCGAACCGTGCGATCGAGCTGGCTGGAGGCGTTCTGGGCAGCAAGAAGCCGATTCACCCGAACGACGACGTAAATATGTCGCAGTCGTCGAACGACACCTTTCCTACCGCCATGCACATCGCCGCGGCTACGCAGGTGGCCCACGAACTCATACCCAGCATCGAGCGGCTGCGCGACGCACTGGATGCCAAGGCCAAGGAATTTGCCAAGATCGTTAAAATCGGCCGCACCCATTTGATGGATGCCACGCCGCTCACCCTGGGACAGGAATTTTCGGGCTGGGTAAGCTTGCTCGACCGCGACGTTACCCGGCTCCGCGAAGTGCTGCCCGGCCTGTACGAACTGGCTATCGGCGGCACCGCCGTCGGCACAGGTCTGAATGCGCCTCCCGAGTTCGGCGAGCGCGCCGCGCAAAAAATCGCGGAGCTGACCGGCCAGCCATTTGCTTCGCACCCCAACAAATTCGCGGCTCTCTCGGCGCACGACGAAGTGGTGTTCGCGAGCGGCGCGCTGAGAACTCTAGCCGCCTCGCTGATGAAGATCGCCAACGACGTTCGCTGGCTGGCCTCCGGCCCTCGCTGCGGCCTGGGCGAACTGCGCCTGCCGGAAAACGAGCCGGGATCTTCGATTATGCCCGGAAAAGTAAACCCCACACAGGCGGAGGCCATAACGATGGTGGCGGTGCAGGTGTTCGGCAACGATGCGGCGATCGGCTTCGCGGGATCGCAGGGAAATTTCGAGCTGAACGTATTCAAGCCGGTGATCATTTTCAATTTTCTGAATTCGGTGCGGCTGCTCGCTAGCGCGTCGCGTAGTTTCGTGGACCACTGCGTGGTGGGGATCGAAGTAGAAGAAGGAAAGATCAAAGAGTACGTACGGAACTGTCTGATGCTGGTGACCGCGCTCAGCCCGCGCATCGGCTATGACAAGTCCGCGGAAATCGCACATACCGCCTACGTCGATCGGTCCAGCCTGCGCGAGGCGTGTCTGAAGCTAGGCTACCTGACCGGAAAAGAATTCGACGACTTAGTGCGACCGGAAAATATGACCCATCCCTGATTCGCGGAGCCGCAGTGGTGCAGCCACTCCTCGTGGCGCGGAACCCAAAACTCAAGAAGCCTCGCGGCTCTATAACCCGACCACGGTTTCAAGAGGAAGGACGGCTGCAGCGTCGACCGCAAGGGATTAGAGTCGCATCCTGAACTTGGGTGCGGTTGAAGGTATGGGTCCCCGGCGCCAGGAGTGGCTGCGCCACAACTGTTGGCCGTGCTCAGGCCATTTCTTCGGTGCTGCTCGGGCCGGTGAGGATGGTGCGGCTCTTGCGGCGGCTGCGATCGTCCAGTAGCGCGCTGGAGAGCGGACGTCCGAGCTGAATCAGCACGCGACGTAACTTGGTGCGTTCGTCCGATTCCGCGTCGACGATTTCGAAGGTTCGGGCTTGGGTGTTCGCGTCGCGCACGACTACCCGGAACTTCAAAGTCTTTCCCTGGGTGTGCAGCTTCAGCGCGACGATCGAGCCTGGATGCAAGCCGCGCTCGCTCACCGCCACGCCGCCCGCCAAGTTCATCTCGGAAATTTCCACCGGATGATTTTCCTTCAGCCCGGTGGTCACGCCGGTGATCGGACTATCCAGCGACAAACGCAAGTACCGCCGCTGCCGCGCGGCCGGAGAACCCGGATCGGGGTCCAAGGGTTCCAGCAACAGATCCGATTCGCTCAATCCGCTGCGCGGGAGGAAGTCTTCCATAAATTCCGGATCGATCTTGGTCAGCGCCTGCGCGGCCACGATTCGAAATTCGGTGGAGTACTGCCAGCGCCAAACCTGGCGCGTCTCCAGAATTCGCCGGAGTATGCCTTCGGATCCGCGCACCCGCAGCCGGCCCAGCGCTTCCACCGCTTTCAATTGCAGATATTCCGTAGAACCTTGCGGGAGCGCGCCCCCGGCCATGTGCACCAGTCGGATGTCTCCGGAGTGCTCTCCCGAGAGCGCGATTTCGTCCAGCGCCAGCGGCCGGATCAGCGGATCGATTTTGTCAAAAATGCTCAGTAGCAGGCGCCCTCGTTCGGGAGCACAGCTGGATTCCAGTTGGCGCACCACACGATCGTGCGCGGAGCGCTTCCATTCCGAGAGCCGCTTGGGCAGAATTCTTTCCACCGCCTCGAAATCCAGCCGCGCCATCATGCCCAGCACATCGGCGGCTTTCGTAGCGCTGGCGTTGAAGAAAGTTTCGCGAAGATGATCGGTGGCTTCCTGGCCCAATCGCTGCACGACGTCCAGCAGCAGGTTGCACTCATCACGGAATCCGCAGCGGCTGTAGCGGTGGGCGAGCTGCTCGGCGGCGTTCTTGGGGACGCGGCGCATCAGGTTGGTCAACTCGTCGGACACCGCGCCGGCTTTGACCGCATCGTCGATAAACTCGGAAAGGTGGTCGTCGATGGCGATGCGCGGGCGCATGTTCTTGGCCACTGCGGGACGCTCGACGCCGATGAAATCCATCACTTCGATGGTGCGCTGCACGGCCGGATAATTCCGATGAATGGTGGCCTGTTGCGAGAGGCTCACGAAAGCCGCGCCCATCAGGCTTTGCACTTCGGGTTCTTCTTCCAGGCTGAGTTGCACCCCGGTCTCGCGGATGGCATCCACGAAAAGCCGCGGCTCTTGCGTGGCGTAGAGCGGCGCCAATTCGATCACCCCGCTGGCGGTGGCGCGCCGCACGCGAACGTGCGCATGCTTCACGCCGCTCAGATAATTTCGCAGAATCTCGAGCACCGTTTCCGGGTCGTCGTCCTTCAGTAGCTTTTCCAGGTAGTCGCGAATATTGTGCGGCGGCACGCACCAGCCATCGGAGGAGAGCAGCGCGGCCTGCTTCTTTTCGTCGCCCACTTCGTTCCAGAATTGTTGCGCCAGAATTTCGGCATGGGAACCCACGCGCAGGCCGGCGCGCGACATTTTTTCTTCCTGCACGCCCAACACCTTGCTCAGATTATCGATCTCGACGCTCATGCGTTCGAGAGTGTCCTGCACCGAGTTCACGCGAATGTCGCCGCGTTCGTAGCTGGCCATGGCGAAGCGGATGGCCACGTGCTCGGCCAGCTTCAGCAGCATGGGCTGGTCCGGTTGATCGGCGGTGCTCTGCGCAGCCATCGCGGAAAGCGCCTGGCCGAGCGTGAATCGGGCTCGCGCCGGCAGTTGCGACAGGCGGCTCTGCACCTGCGAAGTATCCACTTCGGATTTGTCCGGGGATTGGGCCGCGGCGAGCTGACCCAGCATACGCACGATCCCATAAACTTCCTGCTCTTCAAATGTCAGGGCGTTGGGATCGATCATCGCGGCGACGTGACGCCCGCCGTGGCCTTGAGCCTGCTCCTGCGGATCTACGGGGGTTGCAGGCGACCAACGCGCATCCACAGGCTTCGCGTCGCCGCCGGGCCCAGCCGCGCCCACAAGGCCCCCAAGGCGTCCAATCGGAAAAGTTTGCGCACCCACCGGAATTCCCGGGGCGCCACTCGGCGCTCCCGCATCCGTCGGCGTATTGGTCGTGCTCAAGAAGAATTCCCCGCCCGTTCCGGACATCACTTCCATCGGACCAATCGGCGCGCCGTAATATCCGCTCTGCCCACCGCCACTGGCGCCCTGGCCGTCACCGGATCCCGCTCCGTCGCCGGAACCGCCCGTTCCTGGCCCTCCCGATCCTGGCCCCGGACCCCAACCTCCACCCGAACCACTGGGCCCGCTGCCGGGGCCACCCGCTCCTGGCCCTCCCGACCCTGGGCCTGAACCCCAACCACCACCCGATCCGCCGGGTCCGCCGCCTTGTCCGCTACCACCGCCGCCGTGGAACCCGCCAGCGGACCCGCCGCTGCCGTCCGGCGCGCCTCGGGAACCCTCAGCCGCCGCGATCAACTGCAGCAGCATGCGCGGATCCTTGAACAATTCGTTGCATTGCTCGGTATTTAGTCCCAACGTGGCGCGGGAGATGTGCTCGGCCACCTGCCCTTTGGCCACTGCGGAATCTGCGGGCACGTAGCAGACTTCGTTCAGATGAATTCCGGGGGCGTCCGTTAAGGCGCTTTTCAGTTGCTCGGCCAGCACTTCGGCGCGAGCTGTACCGCCCATCGGGAAAGCCTTCACAAATTTTCCGAAGCTGCTCTGGTTTACGTTGGAAGCAAAATGAACGCTGGCGATACCGGCATTCGATAGCAGGAGGGCGAAACTTTTTTCGGCCGCGCCGGTGTCCAGAGTGACGCCATCGAGCAGCAATTTATCGCCGGCGGCAGCCAGCAGTAGGCCGGTCTCGTTGTCACCGATGGCCGCGCGAAGTTCTTTCCATGCCGTATTGTAGGCCGCAGCGGTACGTGGATGGCCGAAATCGTACATCTTGGCGAATTTCAGCAGAATGTTGAGGCTACGGACAAAGGCCCGCGCCGAAGCCACTCGAGTGTTGGTATCCATTTCGATCTATTTTGGGGCAATCAGGGTACTTGCACCGAGCCCGATTCTGGAACCATGGAACCTAAGCGGCAATGGTACTGCGGTACCGCAAACGCCAATAAGCCGGGGAAAGTGATGGTTTTGGACCTCGAATAGTGTCGGAAATGCGCCCTATTCGGGATCCCAAAGCGTCGTCCGCGACAGCCAGCGTTCAATGTCCTTGATGTTACCCAGAACGTGGAGCGCTCCCAATTCCAAGAGTTGGCTCTTGCCCTGTTTCCGGGCTTCGCCTCCTTTGGGGAGGATTCCCAGGAAAGGCATTCCAGCGCTGCGGGCGGCGCGGGCGTCGTCTACGTTGTCCCCAATGTAGACCGCGGTTTTCGGCGAGCGTCCCTTCAAGATTTGAAACAGGCCCTCCGGATCGGGCTTCCCTTTTTTAACATCTTCCACGGTGACAATACGGTGAAACAGATCGCGCACCTTGAATTTATCCAGGGTGTGATTGAGCTCTTGATACGTGCGCCCGGTAAATACGGAAACCTCGGCGCGTTTTGCCAGACGCCTCAGGGTCCCGGGAGGAAGCATCCATCGTTCGCGGCTCACGTTTCCGTTGAAATTCTTGCCCCAATAGAGTTCCTGAAATTTTTGCTTCACTTCTTTGAACGACTGCCGCCCGCCCAGCTTGCGTATCCAGGCGTGCGAAGTGATCCAGTCATCGTTGAAGCCGGAGCGATTTTTCCATAGGATAAGCTGAGCCATAGCCACGCGCTTACCGGTGAAGAAACGCACGGTATCGAGTGTGGTGCGCAAGAAGGAGCCGCGAACATCGACCAACACTCCGTCCATGTCGAAAATGATGACGTCGGGGAAACCGGGTGTCACGCGCGCCCTACCTGCCAGGCACAACTGATCAAAAGGAGGATTTCCATTTACGAGTGGGTGTCTTCGGAGTCGGAGGGCAATAAGTCGCCGTCGGTTTCGTCGTTATCGTCGGAGTCAGGGATTTCGTCGCCGGCTTCGCTGAAGACATCATCGGTCACACCTTCGCCGCTAACAAGCGTCTCTGGCTCAACCAACGCATCTTCCTCGCCAACCGCGGCGGCCGCTTTGGCCGGTGGCTCCGGCGCACCTGCGGGAGGAGGGGCCTCGGGTATGGCCGGCGCGGGTTTCACCGCTTCGGGCCTCGGCGAAGGCGGCGCCGTGTCCGGGGTTTGCGCTTCAAAAAACTTCCGGCGCCCTTCCATAACCGAAACGAGCAGGTCGATGATGGTGTTCGCCCCGGAACCGTCGGGGTCGAGCTTTGGATTGTAGGCCGCAATTTCGATGGCCGCCAAGTGTTTCTGTTGGACGAAAACGTCCAGCGCCTCGCGCACTTCTTCCAGCGAGAGGCCGTCCTGGGCGGGATAATTGGTGGCGGTAAAGCCAGCGATGACATCGACGTCAAAATGCAGCGCAAACTCGTAGGCATTTCCGTGGACCCGCTCCACCGCGTCCCGCGCTGCTGCTGCGGCTCCCATGCCCCGCACATCGGACGCCATGTAACACCGCAGCGGCGAGCCTTCCAACGCGGTCCGCTCCGGAGGGTCGAGCCGGCTCACGCCAAAGAGCGCCAGGTCCGGTTCGCGCACCAAGGGCGGCTCGCCCCAAAAGCGCACTAACTCCGCTGCGCCCCGCCCGGTCAAATGCGAAACCACCATGCCGTCCACACAGCCGGAAGGAGTGGTGGCCGGGATGTTGCGGTCGGCGTCGGAGTCCATGTAAATCATGCTGACGTTGCGGTAATAGCGACGCATCCCGGCGATCAAGGCGATCGCGGAACTGCAATCGCCGCTCAAAATGATCGGCAGGGCGGCGCTTTTCACCGCCAACTCGATGCGCGGTTTGAGCGTCTCGAGGGCCTTTAAAATTCGGAGAACATTACGTGCGCGAGGGGAGTCTTCGTCGGGCTGAAACAGCTGAGGTGCGTCGTCGCCCTGATCCGTTACCTGGTAGCCTGCGGATTCGAGCTGCTCGATAAGGCCGGCCGATCGCAGGGCCTTGGGGGCGCCTTCATGTCCCAACGACATGGCCGCGGCGCTGGTGGGCGCGCCCAAAATGACGAGGCGATTCGGTTGGCGGGCGATCTTGGCCGCCACGCGGGGCCTCCTTGAAGTTGGAAAAACGGAACTCGCCGGCTATACCGCAGCCGGACCGCGCCGCGCTAACTCTGGCGGCAGCGTAAAGCGAACATCTTCGCGAATCAAGTCTAAATCACGCTGATTGGTGTAACCAAAGCTGGCCAGGCGCTCACTCACCTGCCGCACCAGAATCTCGGGCGCCGAAGCGCCGGCGGTCAACCCAATGCTGCTGGCGTTAGCCAGTTCTGCCGCATTGATATCGCCTGCATTTTCAATCAGCCGCGCCGGTACCCCGGCGCGCTTCGCCACTTCCACCAGGCGGTTCGAGTTCGAGCTGTTGGCGCTGCCCACCACGAAGATCATATCCACTTCGCGCGTCAGCGCTTCCACCGCTTCCTGGCGGTTCTGGGTGGCGTAGCAAATATCGTCGGAAGCCGGCCCGACGATGGATGGGAACCGCTCGCGCAACTTGGCTACTATCTCCTGGGTGTCGTAAAGCGAGAGCGTGGTCTGGGTCAAAAACGCGAGGTGATCGGGACGCTGGACTTCAAGCGCCTCCGCCTCCTCGACGCTGCCCACCACCACGGTCTGTTCGGGGGCCTCGCCGGAGGTTCCCACGATCTCCTGGTGGTCCTTGTGGCCAATTAGAATCAAGGTCCGGCCCTCGCGGGCGAACTTCAGCGCTTCCAGATGGACCTTGGTGACCAGCGGGCAAGTAGCGTCGATCACCCGCAAACAGCGCTCCTGAGCCTCTTCTCGCACCCGCGGAGGCACTCCATGGGCGCTAAACACCAAAACCGCACCCTCCGGCACGTCCTCGATAGTCTCGACGAAGATGGCCCCGCCGCGACGCAGTTCTTCCACCACGTAGCGGTTATGTACGATCTCGTGGTGCACGTACACCGGCCGGCCGTACAATTCCAGGGCAAGTTCAACGATATCTACGGCCCGCACCACTCCGGCACAAAATCCCCGGGGGCGCACACGCACCAGGGTTTTCACTCCGGCAGCCGCGGTCAAATTATTGATCTGCGTAAGAGCCAACTGGCACTCCTTGAAGCATTTATCTTAACCGATTCGGCCCGCTTCTCGCTACCGGCTTTTGCCGGGTCCGGTGCCTACCGTGTTTAGACGAACCTTGCACCATCCCGCGAGCGTGCTGAGAACGTTTCGGTGTGGCGTCAGTGCTATGATTCCCGAGGTTTCGAGGGGGTGGGGATGCTCTTACAGGATCGGATGGCTATTGTCACCGGGGGTGGGCGCGGAATCGGACGGGCGATCGCCCTGCGCTTCGCCGCCGAGGGCGCGCGGGTGTTCGTCACTGCGCGAACCGGTGCTGAGGTGGAAGCGGTGGTCCGGGAAATCCAGGCTGCCGGAGGGCAGGCTGCGTTTGTTGCCGCAGATGTCGGCAGGGCTGCAGACTGCCGGAAGATAATCGATGCCGCTCGCCAAGCCTTTGGGGCGGTTCACATCCTAGTCAATAATGCCGGCATTTATGGCCCGGTGCTGCCGGCCGAAGAAATTACTCCCGAGGAGTGGGACGAGGTGATGGCGGTGAATTTGCGCGGGCCGTTTCTGCTGGCGCGCCTCGTTCTTCCAGAGATGTATAAACAGGGTTCAGGCTCGATGATCAACGTGGTGAGTATCGCCGCCAAAGCGGCACTCGCCATGAACGGACCTTACGCCGCCTCAAAAACCGGACTGATCGGACTAACCCGCACGCTAGCCGCGGAGGGCGGGCGAAAAGGCGTGCGCGTGAACGCCATCAGTCCGGGCCCGGTGCCGGAAACCAAAATGTCGCAGGAACTGGGCAATGCACTTGCCAAGCATTTCCAGATGGATCCAGCAGCGCTATTGGAAAACTTGAACAAGAACATCCTGCAAGGCCGTCCGCAAACGGCCGACGAAATCGCGGCGGCGGCGTTATTCCTTGCTTCCGACCAATCCAGCGCGATAACGGGGCAAGCGCTAAACGTCGATGGCGGCATGGCGTTCTTCTAGAAAAATCGCCGCGTCAAAAATCTACGATGCGGATTCTGAGTTCGCGCGAGCGGGCGATTTCCGGGAAAAATATTCCAAGGAGCCTGCACCGCGACGCGCCGAGTTTCCGAACCAGCGCATTCCACTCTCCGACCAGCGCAGGCCCCGCTCACCGAGAGCGGCCACCAGATAAATCGCGCCAGCCACGAAAAACAAACCGATGAAGAAAACTCCGAATAAGATTTCCGCGGCGATTAGTTCGCGGACGAAATACATCTGCAAAACCAAAGCAATGCCCGCCGCCCACCACAAGGCCCGGCGCAGTTGCGCTTTGCCCAGCGGTCCGTGGAGGTAATTCTTCCAACGATTCAGATTTTGCCGCATGGCGTGAGTGCTCCCAAGCCAGATTAGATGCACACGTGCACCCAAAAGGTCGCAAGTTAAGTGGTTGATCCTGATCGAAATGCGATCGGAAGAGGAAAAGAAACGTGACAATTGTGGCAAATTTCTTCCGGCGTGCCGATTAGTTTCCCGGTGTAATCAAAAGGGGACACTTTTTGGCCGGCCCGGAGTTTCGGAGCGGAACGCCGCTGTTTCGCTTCAGCGCCCTTCGAACGGATAGCGGTCCTGCGCCAGCACGGTGTCCGCGATGCGCCGCCGGATTGCAATCGTGTCCACCGCGTCGTGCTTCGCGAAACGCCGCAGCACCACCAGCTGCGTTTGTAACATATCGCCTTCGAGCGTCCCGGTCAGCGCCGTGCGCGCTTCTTTTTCCAGCCGGTCGCCGGCGTCGTAAATAAATGCGCGCGCCGCATCGGTCATGGACGCCGCGGCGGAGTTTCCGCGGGACGCCGCCTTCTGCGCCCGCCGCAATGCAGACTCCATGGCATAAATTTCCATCACACAATTCGCCAATGCGGCCATGATTTCCTGCTGTTCGCCGAGTTGATCGCGAAAACGCTGCACTGCTCCGCCCGCAGCCAGAAGAAAAATCTTCTTCCCTTGGGCCACCGCGCGTTCTTCGGCCTGCAACGGCCCTTCCGGTATCTGATCCGCGGACGATCCCGCCAGCACCTCGTCGGTCAGCTTCATCGCCGCCGGTATCAATGGCAAGATCCCGGCAAAGGCCCGCTTCAGCAGCATCTGCACGATCAGCATGCGGTTGATTTCGTTGGTGCCTTCAAAGATGCGGTTGACCCGGCTGTCGCGATAGGCCCGCGCCACGGGATAATCCTCGTGAAAGCCGTAGCCGCCGAAAATCTGCACGGCCTCATCCACGCAATAGTCTGCCGTTTCGCTGCCCATCACCTTGCTGATCGAACTCTCGATCGCAAATTCCTCGAGCACCTGCATCGCTTGCTTCGATTTGTCGCCCGCGGCCGCGCCGGCGCTCGCCGCGGAAACCGCCGCTTCGACCATCCCCGCGGTGCGAAAGAGCACCGAATCCATGGCGTAGATGCGAATGGCCATCTCGCCGAGCTTGGCGCGAATCAGCCCGAAGCTGGCGAGCGGCTTGCCGAATGCGTGGCGTTCCTTGGCGTATTTCGACGACACTTCCAGCACTTTTTTCGCGCCGCCCAGGCAATAAGCGCCCAGCGCAAAACGTCCCGCATTCAAGGTATTGAACGCGACGATGTGCCCGCGTCCCACCTCGTGGATCAGGTTTTCCTTCGGCACCACACAGTTCTCGAAAAATATGGGCACGGTAGAACTGCCCTTGATGCCCATCTTTTTTTCTTCCGCGCCCACCGAAAATCCCAGGTAGTCGCGCTCCACCAGAAAGCATGAAAATTTCTCGCCATCCACCTTCGCAAACACCACGAACACGTCCGCAAATCCGCCGTTGGTGATCCACATCTTCTGACCGTTCAATATCCAGTTCTTGCCATCCGGAGAAAGCACCGCGCGGGTGCGCGCCGCCAACGAGTCGGAACCCGCCTGCGGCTCGGAAAGGCAATAGCAGGAGAGCCATTCGCCGCTGGCGATCTTCGGCAGGTACTTCTGTTTCTGCGCTTCGGTTCCGAAGAAAACGATCGGCACCGTCCCGATTCCCGAGTGCCCGCCCTGCGAAACCGCAAACGACGCGTACGCGGCAATCTTCTCCGAGAGCACCGTGGACGATACTTTGTCCAGACCCGAGCCACCGTAGGCCTCCGGAATGCCGCCGCCCAGTAGCCCAATCTCACCGGCCTTCTTCAAAAGCTGCGGCATCAAGCCGGGCTTGTGCTGTTCGAGATCGGCGATCTGCGGCAGCACTTCCTTGGCGACGAATTCTTCCGCGGTTTGGCCGATCAATCGCTGGTCGTCGGTGAGATCCGCCGGCGTAAACACATCCTCCGGGCTGACCGGCGAGAGCAAGAACGCGCCGCCGCGAATGGATTGCTGGGAAGTCACTGTGGTCGCCATCGTTATCTCCTGTCCTGCCGTTCACTCCGTAGTTCCCTGCCCGACCGAGACCGCAGCGAGAATGAAACCGGAACGATCGATCGTTCGCGTTTAGGGCGCATTCTTTTGAGGCTTCAACAGCGCCAAAACAGCCACCAGGAATGAGGGACCTGCGAAAGATTCCGTTCTGTCCCTCCGCCGATTGTAATCTTCCAGCTGCTGCCATGTTACGTAGCGTTAAGACCCGTGCAGTACTTCTACTCGATAAATCTCTCCGGTAGAGGGCGAAGGACTCGAAGGTGATCCATAAAGTGTCGTGTCTTTCGAGACCGTCACGGAAGCAAAAAGGAAACACAAAGCCAAGCCGGAAATCGCGACAATCTTGCGCCAAAGGGGAAGTTCGCCGAACGGAACCAAGATCATGGGATTCTCCCTTTCCCTCCGTGCGACCGTGCCTCAACCGTCCCGGGGCCCTGGCACGGCGATACTTTGCGCGAATTCTATGGGGCGGCCTTTTTGCCGCGGACCGTGGCATCAATCTGCCCTTGTGCCAAACGCACGCCAATCGCGTCCCCTACACTAACTTCATCCACCGAGCGCACCACCTGGCCCGTGGCGTCGTAGACGATGGCGTACCCGCGCTTCAGCAGCTCGTACGGGCTGCGCTCACGCAATTTCAAGTTGCAACCCTCCCACCGCCGGCGCCTGGCCACCAGCAGGCGGTCCATACGCACCGCCAGTTCGGCGGTCCCGCGCTCGAGTTGCCGCCGCAACTTCCCTACGCGCCCGCGCAAATCGAGGGAGGCAAACTGCATTTGCGCGGAATTGAGGCGACGCCGCTTCACGATCACCGCGCGATCCAGCGCCACCCGCAGTCCCGCCGACTGGCGCTCGAGCTTA
>Ga0302325_10014136_pt1 | contig 17004 bp, 19 predicted proteins | sample Palsa_T0_2_FD_201948 | JGI IMG/M metagenome (GOLD analysis project Ga0302325, IMG submission 201948) | Peat permafrost microbial communities from Stordalen Mire near Abisko, Sweden - Palsa_T0_2 | ecosystem: Environmental > Terrestrial > Soil > Palsa > Peat permafrost | place: Sweden: Abisko... | reverse complement strand
ACAGTCTCTTTATCAATTTGCTTATCTCGACTATACAATTTGACTACTTCACTTCTCTCTAATCTTTCGTAGTATCGAATTACTGCTCTCCATTCAATCTTTCAAGCTCCTTCCTCCTCTCTTCTTGTTGTCTTTTGATTCTATTTGATATCCACTCGCGCCTCGGATTCGTGATTTTCCATCCAGACAGCCCATTCGGCATCCCCAAGTCATTCAAAGTTTTCTGTTCCACCAAGCTATAATTCTTAGGATCCGCTCTGTCAAAGCAGAATGGCTCCTTGAGAGACAGAGGCGGATTGGTAATGACGCGCAGCTTCCGCAACAAATTTCTTGAGGCGGAGTGAAGCATCAGTGGGTGCAAAAGGTAGACATCCCCGACCTCTCCTGTTGCTTCGTGAAAGCTGTCGTCGCTGATCTTGGAACGGTTCCAAGCTAATTCCAGCCAAAAGTCCCGGCCCTCGTAAGTTGAATGCGCTGGATCATGCAAGGATCTCATCCAAGGTGTCGTGCCTTCTGGATGCTCATACTATGACAAGATTAGGAGCTAGGCCTATAAATTATAAAACTATTAACGTACTAAATGTTTGGCAATGTACTTGATGCCCTCTCCACACACAGCAGTCCCGCCACCCTTCGTTTCGATGTCGCTCCATAAGGGAATGACAAGTAAAGCTTGTTCTGGGCTGTCCAAAAAATGCACGAAAAAGTCCCCATCATTGTGCCAACCATCCAAGCCTATCACCAATCAGCTCTCCAGGTATCAAACTGGGTGTTTTTAAATGGTACTTACTTCTCAAATCTAGCTCATCATCAGGTTTATATTCTGGCTTGCCAAAGTTGACTATAAATCCATCACTCCAACCGTCGTCGCTAATCCTCTCTTCTCCACCAAGGAGTTGACCCATCGCAGACCAAGCTTTGGGGGCAATTTCCTGGACGGGGGTGTGGTAGTGCCAAGCCATATTTATCTTCTCTACGGTCCAAGTGCTCTTATCATTCGGATCCATGCCGAGTCTCGTCCACAACTTGGATGTGAACTCGGCTGCCTTTTCTCGAGTAAAGCATTGTGGAATTTTCACATAGCCATGCTCGAGGAAATGAGCTTTCTGTTCCTCCGTGAGGGTGTAACCTTGATTTTCGATAACGCCTGGCATTTTGAATTATTTATCGTGTTTGAATTGCAAAGAGTAATGGTATTTACCAAGAAACGTGGAAGAGAGTGAGATTTAGTACTTACCGGAAAGCCCCCATTTTTAAAGCTAGGCTAGTTCGTGTGAGACATGTTAAGTAAGCGTAGTGCAACGATAAAGGGGAGAGGTTGACATTTGAATTTAACCGGCGGGGCATTCGGCATGGCTAAATCCCGAACTCAAAAGCACCTTACATCGAGCCAGACGGGTGTTTGCAAACATCTCCAAGTCCACAAAAGATTGAGTCATAATTGTCCGCTATCGGGTCTGGATTGGAGATCCAGAAATGAGTTTCCTCCCCGGAAGAAGGGAAATGGGGTTTACGCGTGAGCGTCTGAGTGCAGATCTCGATCTTGGCTTAGAGATAGTTGGAAGTGTCCAATCAATTTGAGGGAGGGAGCAATTGGTTCCATCACGGGAGACTTCTCGTGTGTCCCAAATGAGTTAGATAAGGGATGGAAACCATAGGATGAAGATAAGTTATGCGGAATAGACTGCTCCCATCATCCGTCCTCGGCCAAATTTTCATGCCGGAGTACACAAACCGTAAAGAACAAACAAAATTCAACGGACTTTCAAAACCAATGGGATTCAAGCTCAGAGCCACCGCAGATCACATGATGCTTTCGACAGTGTGTCATACCTTGATGAATTCAAGACCTAGCCTACAATGCGTGCGCTGATACTCAAGACTGAAAATGCATGAGTTGCTTTTGAAGGGTATACGAGAGAATGCCTCCTTCATCATCCTGTGTTCATTAAGTGCTCCCATGAGAAGATACAAACCATTAAGCTCAGGCATATCCCGGTGCAGTATTGCACTTACTCGTTGCTCCCGGCAGTATCTCGGGGTCGATTCCATGTGCGAATGTGTCCTTTGAATGATTTAGAACTGCTGCTTGGGACAATCAACCTCGAGGGAACTTGCCACTTTTACAACTTGTAATGATCGATTCCTCAGTAAACTCGAGCCAGCATAATGGATCCACGTCGATCACTTTGGACTGCGGCGAGTCAGCAACAACCCTTCTTGTTCTTACAATTAGAAAATATTAAATCCACACCATAACTGGAGGCAACATTGCTGTGGTAGCCCTAGGTTCAACAGGGTGCTCAACAGTGTGGTCCTCATCGCTCTCGTAAGAGGGGCTGGAATTCGACCTCAACCTGCTAGTTGAAGTATTCTGTGTCTCTGCTCTTTGAAGCGGGCTCGCAAAGCGCGAGGATACGCTTCCTCTTTGCCTCACAGAAGACTTTCCCAACGATGTCAGAGTTTCTGTCTCCTTGCTCGCAGATCTGATACTCACTGCTTTTGGTCGATGAAGCATTCCTACACTAAAATCCCAGAGCAGGAGCCGGCAATCTTCACCAACACTTCCAAAGCGATAGTTTCGGTCATCGCAACGCCATGGATCAAAGCACACCGCTGTCACCCAAGATTGATGACCTTGACACCGGGCAACGATTGTGGACTCCGCGACAGACCAGATGGACACCAGGTCATCCTGGCCGCCGGTGAGGACATATTTGCCGTCTGGTGACCAGCAAACACAGAGAAAGCCACCATAGTAACTCGCATAAAGATCCAAAAGTCTAGGAACGTCAGTGTAAGCATCAAAAATATTTCAAACTTTCTTACTGTTCTTTTAGGTAGTCGATAATGCGCAGAGTCCCATCCTCAGACACTACTGCCAAATGTCGGTTATCAGGAGAGAATGCGAAAGCATTGATGCGCTGGTTTGACAACTTCCAGAAGGAGACGGGATTGAACTTCTGGTTTTTAGAGTGTACAGATTTGTCCACGTGGAGTTTTGCCGCGTGCTCTCCGCTTCCGTTACTCTTCTCCGATTCCCCGTTTGCATGGATGCCATTTTCTTCTGGTAAAAACGCAGCATCATCTTTTTCTTTATCATAAACTACGAGAGATCCGTCCATATGGGCAGCAAGAAATAGATTTTCAGATCCTGGTATCCAACGTATTTCAGAGACAGGTGTGGCATTGATTATCCCCTCGAAAATATTGAGTATTAAAACAATCTTTGAGGATATCTTGACTTACATTCTTGTTCAATCGTGTGTATTTTTGGCTTATAGGTTCAAACCAGATAATTTCTCCAGTAGAGAATCCCATGATAAGGTCGATGTGATTGGATGCTTTAGTGACCTGGTTGATATCATGGCAAAGACAATGTCCCTTGGTGAACAGAATCTTGGTAAGATGTTCCGCCTAGATGGTGAATTAGCTCCTGCTTGATTTGGAAGCATCTGCATCTTACCTTTTGTGGAGAAGATAAGTCAAGCCATTGGAAAGCACGGTTTATATTAGCAAAGGCGAAATAGCCGTCTGCTGGTCGCTCTTGTAATCGTTTCGTCAGGTTCTCATGAACTATGCACCTTGATATGAACGATGAGTTGCTCTTAGCAATGTTGTTCTTTGGCTTGCGTCTCTTTCCCGCATCTTTGCTCGTGGCTGCAGCTGACAGCATATAGTTGCCTTCGCCAAATGCTGGAGCAGAGCCGATTGAAAGGGGTGCCCTCACACTGCCAGTCAATGATGTACCACCGCCATCACTGCTACCTGGAACGAGGTCACCCGAGGGACGTCCTTCGCTTGGATGCTCCTGTATGCTGCTTTGAAAACCACCCGATCTTGTGCTCCTATTCGTATCGACCTTGTACAGGAGCGGGGCAGAGCTCCGAGAACTCAAGGACAATAATGAGAGTTTAGTTCCAGCTGTAGCTGGCTGAGGAGTGGTCGCAAGAGGATTTGGATTGACGACTGGAGCTTCTGAGGGATGAGGGGGAGGAGTCGCAAGGTGGAGATCTTCCTTGAGAATGTATGTGCCTACAATGGTCTTTAGCTATTTCGAGAAGCGGGTGTGCGCCAAGCCTCACCTTCACCTACAACGAGCTGGTATTCTGGCCCTGTGAGGTGGGTCAAGATATTATTGGTTTCGATCATGGGTGCAGCTTGTCCATTGGCAACAGCAAGATTATACGCAGCCTGCGAAGGATATCTTGGAGGTGGTGGAAGGACACTGTTCAATGTGTCTTATCAGCGCTCTGCGAGCCAACACGGCAGGAGTGCGCGACAGGTACATACAACATGGCGTTATTGTGGGGTCTGCACTCGGCAGACCAACTTCAGCGGTGCTCGTTAAAGTATGTATATAATCAACAAGTATCCCAAAATGTCTCAGGAGGCGATGAGAAAGCTTTGGGGAAGAGTTGCTGAATGGCCTGCAGGTACAGAAGTGTGGGGTAAAGCTGCCTGTTTCCGGTTACGTGGGGGTAATGGCGATGGACAGAAACTTCCTGCTTATGACGAATGTGAGTCAAGTTATGACGAGAGATGCAACTATATCTTGGGCAGATGTTCGGGAAGGGAGGGCATTCACAGAGAATGGAAAGGAGTTCCAGGGACCGAGGATCAGCGTTGAAGATGCACACTTCTCCCCAGCGCGGCGGGGAACCGCGCCTAAATTGACAGCGGCCTTTGCAGGCCCGTAAGCCGAAGGAGGATAGCGGTGGAACAGTGCCAATTAGCAGCTACCAGAACGGAAACACCAGATGATCGACAGTGAACCTCAACCGCGTCTTCCCAATAATCTAAGCGCCGGATCATCTGAGCTTCCTTACCGCATATCAGACCTTGACCACTTTTGTCCTCTTTGACAGATGATGGACACGCAATAGCCGCGCCTTGCAAGGCTGAAACAGGTTTAACATGTCAACAGGTACCTGTCTCAAACCCACCTGTCTCCGGAAGGCGCTTACATTGATCAGTACGGATATGCGTTTGCGGGGATGAAGCTACCGGGAAGTCCAGTTTGATCACCTCGTTGGTCAAGGATGTCTTTGTGACCAACAAAATCCAATCCGTTCTCCCTCAAATAACGATTCCGCCCAGCATTGGGACCCCGGAAAATGTCACCACTACTATTGTCGATACCTCTGCTTTACCCCAAGAACGAAATACTCTGCGAAAGGAGATTCGAAAGTCGAATGTTATACTGCTCGTCTACTCGGACCACTACAGCTATGAACGAGTGGCATTGTTCTGGATGCCATACTTCCGCTCTCTTGGAGTCAATGTACCGGTCGTACTATGTGCGAATAAGTCGGATTTGACAACGAATGGAAATACAGCACAAGTGGTGGAAGACGAAATGCTGCCGGTAATGGCAGAGTTTAAAGAGATTGATTCTTGCATACGGACCAGTGCACGGGAACACCACAATGTTAATGAGGTTTTCTTCCTCTGTCAGAAAGCTGTGACACACCCAATCGCACCTCTGTTCGATTCGAAGGAGGGCAATTTGAAGCCTGCGGCCGTGGCTGCTTTGAAGAGGATCTTTTATTTGTGTGACAAGGACCAAGATGGATATCTAAATGACCAAGAAATGCACGATTTTCAGGCAAAGTGCTTCGAGAAGCCTTTGTCCGCCGCCGACTTGGATAATATCAAACTTTCGATAAGCAAGTCGTCGCCAGCCTCTGATCTTGAAAAGGGAATAGACCAGAAGGGATTCATTCATCTCAACAAGATTTTTGCAGAGAAAGGTAGACACGAAACAATATGGATTATTCTGAGGAAGTTTCATTACACGGATAGCCTAAGCTTGAAAGACAGCTTTCTGCATCCTAAATTTGAGATTCCAGAATATAGCTCAGCAGAACTCAGCCCTGCTGGCTATCGCTTCTTTGTGGATCTTTTCTTATTGTTTGACAAGGACAATGACGGAGGTTTAAATGATTCTGAACTGGATGCACTCTTCGCACCTACACCTGGCCAACCACCGTTCTGGCTTGAGACGTCCTTCCCTTCTTCAACAGTTCGAAATGAAGCTGGACATATCACGCTTCAAGGTTGGCTTGCTCAATGGTCAATGACCACCTTCGTGTCACCAAGTACTACTCTCTCATATCTAGCATATTTGGGGTTTGAGCCAACTGGAGGACCCCGAAACTCCACAACTTCTGCGCTGAAAATCACGAAGCCAAGAAAACGGCGGCGGCGTCCAGGACGTGTGGAGCGGAACGTAGTCTTGTGCTATGTTCTTGGTGCACCTTCTTCTGGCAAATCGTCCCTGCTGGATGCTTTCCTCAATAGACCTTTCGACTCTCTCTACCACCCTACAATCAAACCTCGCACAGCAGTCAACAGTGTCGAACTTCAAGGCGGCAAACAATGCTATCTCATTCTCGAAGAACTTGGGGAGCTCGAGCCAGCCATTCTCGAGAATCAAGCGAAACTAGATGCTTGCGACCTAATATGCTACACCTATGACTCTTCGGAACCCGATTCTTTCTCCCATATCGTATCACTCCGAGAACGCTTCCCGCAGCTCGACGAGCTCCCAGCTATTTACACAGCACTGAAAGCAGACCAAGACAAAACCACGCAAAGGTCGGAGAAACAACCAGATGAGTATACCATGGCTTTGAACATGAATGCTCCCCTGCATGTTAGCGTGACATGGAATAGCATCAGTGAGCTTTTTGTTACGCTGGCGGAGGCAGCCACGAATCCTAGCACAGCATTTCCCAAGAGCGAGGAGGAACCACCGGACAGGACGGGGGTGTATGTTGCGTTAGGGGCGACGGCGTGTGCGTTGATAGCCGCCATCATGATCTGGAGAAGGAGTACGAACTCAAATTGAAGTGGTTCAATCGAGAGTAAGAAGAAGGCAGGAAATGTGTTTCGAGAGAACAATATTTGTAATTAATGATACCCACCTCTTCTCTATGAATGGCAAAGACTTACCTGATCGCGCGAGCACTGTTGCAAGCAAAGTATACTTGATATTTGGTTAAATCTATTTTCAGTCTATTGAAAGGTACATAGTAGGATTCTAGAATATCAGAACCATTTATGTTGATTTCTAGGAAGACTTTGGTGAAAGGAACTTGTCTGGAAAGTCGAATTCATGACGACGGAAATGCTTGCAGTCTTGACCGATCACGCAAACCGGACCCAGTTTTACCAGTTAAGAAGAAACCAAAGGTGTGATGGGACACGGGCCTGGATAGTCTTCGGAGATGTAGACCATAGCTATAAGTCAAATTAAGATGAGATGAAAGATGCGGTTTAACTAATCTCGATGCAATGACCACGCGATGAGCCTTGCTTGCTACGTGAAATTTGCTTTCGCAGTGTACTGATCTGTGAGAATTCTCTGCTGTGCCGGATCTTGAGCTAGAAGTGCCGTGCTCATTGACTTAGATCTCACTGAGCTTCTTGACCGGCTGGAAGTAACTGCTATCAGGAGCGGTTACCACGGTGATCAGAGCCAGGTTCACTGCCATGACTTCTCCTGTTTTACTGTACTTGGCTGAAAAGGTCATCTGCTTCTTCGTCTGTTTAATGATACACCAGACATACTTCGTCTCTTCGATGAGTAACTTACGGCCTATGTTTAACATACCGTGTGTTGATGTGATGATGTAAATGCCGGGTTCTACCAAGGAGGAACCCTTGCATTGTCAGCAAAGAAATAGAGCTTGATTAAAGTTCTGATAATAGGCCATGCTTTTCACTTGGCATACTTATCCCACGTTTTCTTGGTCTAAAGGCAGTCATAAAAAATCTCTAAAACTTGTAGATCCATTTTCGCAAGTTTCTTGGCCCTTTTCAAATCCAGAAGAAAGAGTAGAATTGAAGTATGGAGAATTATGGGAGATAAGGTCTTTGTGAAAGCCAAAGTCTTTCTCATCTCAAAGGTCTTGACATGAACCATATTCCCCTGATGGGCTTGCGTACTGTCAGTAAAGCTCCATGTCTTGAATTCGAAAAGTATAAGATGCCCATGACTTATTTTCTTGTCTAGATTCTGCTTTACCCATTAGTAGGAACGTGAGCAATCGCTGCGAACCAAAGAAAGCCTTGTACTTTTTCAAGACATTTAGGATTGAGACTTTTGATTTGCAAAAGCAGGGTGGGAAGTTGAGAAATCTTAATGTATGTTTGGGCTGAGCTCGACACAGATCAAGATACTACGTAGTGGAGCAGTTTAAGGGGGGAGTGCGTGACAAGGCTATTTTAGCGCCGTAACCGAGCCAATGGCGCACGCTGCCCATCGCCGTTTCAAGCTCTGATTTTGGCAACCGCGATTTGGCTCGCTCAGTGTTCTGAGAAGAAAAGAAACATTCTCCTCCTCATCCCACGATTTCCCCCTACGACGCCACTCTCCTTCTTGTTTGAGCGCATAGAATCCTGCACCTGATACCAAAATCCCGTACCTTCTCGACAACCTCAAGATTATGGCTGTAAGTTTCCCCCAGACTCGTCAACGCCTCGCTTTCAACCCCGTGTTCAACATCCATCTCAAAAATCAGCCCCAGGCGTATACCGTCACTGTAGCCATCCTATTACTACACGTATCCGCATGAAGCAAACTCTGGCTAACCATGATGATCTTACAGCAACCCCGTCACTTTAATCAAAACCCTGGTTACCTTCCAAATGGAGCCGCTGGAGGACACACTGGTCTGCCACCTGGAGCTACGCCATTACTTCCTAATAACGGCCGCATCGTACAAACTGGAGGTGTCAGAGTGCTCTGTATTGCAGATGTGCGAGGTAAAATTGGTTGCAAGCCTTGTGTCAAGGTGACGCTCACAGCTTGTAGGAAATTTGAGATCTCTCAACGATCTTGCGAAGCAAGCTCGCGCGGATCATATTATCCATACAGGAGACTTTGGTTTCTATGATGGGACTTCCCTGGACCGCATTGCGGAAAAGTGAGAACTCAGAAATATCCTTTTCACTCTTGGCCACGTGCTGACGTGAAGTTTTAAGGACCCTTAAGCACGTTGCTCAGTATTCCCCCCTCATTTCTGAGTCGACGAAGAAAGCCATTAGTGCACCCGGTGGTCCCGTGAAGCAAAGATTCAACCCCAGCGAACTGCCTCTCTCGGAATTACCGCAATTTCTTGACGGCAGCCTGAAGCTGGATGTTCCGGTCTATACCGTTTGGGGAGCTTGTGAAGATGTACGGGTGTTGGAAAAGTTTCGATCTGGCGAATACAAGGTTGACAAGCTTCATATTATCGACGAGGCACGGTCTATGCTATTGGAGATTGGTGGTGTGAAGTTGCGACTCCTTGGGCTGGGCGGTGCTGTAGTTATGCACAAGCTCTTCGACAATGGTGAGGGAAGAACAACAATTGCCGGTGGCCAAGGCACTATGTGGACGACACTTCTGCAAATGGGCGAGTTGGTAGATACTGCGAATCGCGTCTACGACCCTACGGAGACTCGCATTTTCATCACCCATGCCTCGCCTGCTCGGGAAGGTATTCTGAATCAGCTTTCTGTTACGCTAAAGGCCGATTTCTCGATCTCTGCTGGACTGCACTTCCGATATGGCAGCTCTTACAATGAGTTCAGTGTCAATCCTACCCTAGATCACTATCGTGGTAAGCTTGCTGCATCGAAGGCCTCCTTCAACGATGTATGGGAAACTGTCAAGGGAGAGGTCCAACCAGCGATCTCACAAAACGAAGCCCAGCAAAACCTCCTCCAAAATGCACTGGGCATAGTTGATAAGATGCCAAGCACTGCACTGGGCGGAAATCCGTTCGGTGGTCCCGTGGGTGGAGCTAACGCAGCAGGAGTTGGTCAAGTCGATGAAAGCGCGTTTAAAAATATGTGGAACTTTAACTTGGCAGATGCTGCGTTTGGATGGCTGGTCCTTGAGGTTCAAGATGGGCGCATTGGTACCGAGATGAGAGCTCAGGGCTTCAACTTTGCACACCGAGGAGCTAAGCAACACCCGGGTCACGTCAATCAGCAGACGCCTGCTCAAGCTCCTGCTACTGGATCAGGAACTCCTGGCGCTAGCAATACTCTTGTTGCCTCTGCACCAACGGGTCCTGCCCAACGAGCGCCCGCCACCCAACCACCTAGCCAACAGCCATTCGGCCAAGGTCAACAGCGTCAGAATCCGCAAGCTCCCAGAGGTCCCTCATCTTCCGAGACAAAGCCCGAGTCACCTGCGCCTCAACAGCCAGCCACGCCACAACCTCAGACAAATGTTGTGAACCTTCCTGGACCTGACAAGAAAGAGAACGAGAAGACTGGAACATCTGCAGCTACGAATGGTACCAATAGTGCTGAGACCTCTTCGCCTGTTTCAAAAACTCCGGTTGAGCCCGTCATTGGTCTGTTTGTCATGAACGTCACATCAGATGAGGCTGTTAGGGAACTATTCAAGGAGGAGGACAAGGAGAAGATTCTCAAGATCGAGAAATGGGGCCAGTCAAACAAGGTTGCGCACTTCAAGACAATTGAGGAGCGCGATGCCGTTCTGCAGAGCCTTCCGGAAGATGTGAAGTCGAGAACTGGAGAGGACCGCAGCCGACCACTTGTAAAGATCTTCCAGCCAAGAGAGAATAAGTCGTTCGGAGGTAGCCGTGGTGGAGCTGGGAACTGGGGCAGCAGTAGAGGTGGTAACAACTCCAGTACTCCTCAAGGCGGATATCGAAGTGGAGGAGCTAGTGATAGCGAGGGTGGCCGCGGGGGCCGAGGCGGTCGTGGAGGTGCGCCAAGAGGACGTGGTGGAGAGCGTGGTCGAGGACGTGGACGAGGATTCAAGAACGACTCATCGCCGGCACCATCCAACGCAACCCCTGCGACTACCGACTCTTAAAGTTCCCTTATCAAGTCTATTCCCTTGCGTTCCGCCAAAAGTCGCCTTCTATACACCTTCTTAATGGTCACGTATTTGTGAGCTGAAGACCGCGAAGGCAGTTCCTTTTCTCGGCTTGTTACTCGGTATTTGCGATTTGGGATGGAGGTGGAGTTAAATCAGCTTATGCTTCACTATATGTGAGCGATGATAGCTCTTTCTTCTCTGTGTACTTTGATCCCCCTTTATTGCATCCTGGTTGCCCAATAGCGTTGCGTGTATTCTAGTTTTGCCAGAAGACAGAATGCTGGCTGGTGATGGTGTTGACAGCATAGAAAAATACTACAAATCCCTTTGGAATTAATTCGATTCTTTTGGAAGCCGTGAGCCGTGATACTCTTCCTTAGCGCCATGATTTATGATACAGAGCTATGCTACATCCACACATGTTTTCAGATACCAATTTACGGCTTCTCAACAGGCTTGACACCCTTGTGAATAGCCGCAATGCCACCCGTCAAGTCCTCCCACCCTTTTCCAGGAATCAGAAAGCCAGCATTCTTGATCATATCCCTAAACTCTTCTTGCTTGGGAAACTTCTCGATACTCTCAACCAAGTACTGATAACTCGCCCTATCTCCCGCAACAAGCTGACCTATCAAAGGGATAGCACCAAAGCTCCATCTTCTATATATTGCATCAAAAATAGGATTTGTGACCCCGCTGAACTCTAAACAAGCAAACACGCCTCCTGGCTTGAGCACCCTATACGCCTCCCTCAATGCCTTCTTCTTATCTGTAAAATTCCGAATGCCAAATGCCACAGTATAGAGGTCTATGCTATTCGATTCCACGGTATTGAGCTCCTCTGCATTGGCTACCAGGAAGGAAAGGCGAGGCGAGTTGGCGTAGGAGGTTGCGAGTGATCGTTTCTTACCTTCGGCAAGCATAGAAGGGTTTATATCAGAGATCGTGATAGTGGAACTAGGAGAGTTGTTGATGTTTGTTGCATGGTCAAGCAGTCGGAAGGCAATATCTCCTGTGCCGCCTGCGATGTCGAGCATTTCCCATCCAGCAGAGTTAGAGTTTGTGGAGGAGCCAGGGTTGAGGCTTCGGACGAAGTGGTCTCTGTAGTCGGTTAGAGTCCGATACTTGAGAGGATGTAACCTTGGGAGCTACATACTTCCATAATCTGTGAATTCCAAGCGACATGAAGTCGTTCATTGTATCGTACGAGGCTGCTACATTGCTGAAGACACCAGCTACTGTAAATGTATCAATGGCAATCCTACTCAGATTAGAGGGCGGCCAGTACCTCGAGCTTCCTTTTCTGATTCCGGCACAGTTTCAAATCCGAAGTGGGTTGTTCTTTCATGGTTCGAGGGTTGTGAGGACGATTCTGCGAGGCGTCTGGAGCTGGAGAGCCATCGCTGTGATTGTGCTCGTGAACAATGGAATTTGGAAGCTCGCAGTAAGGGTCTAAGAGTTGACTTTGAAGCCATATTCGTTGGGGAAAGGATAAGGAAACCTGTTGTTACCCCAGGTCAATGATTGGAGATATTTCGAGGTAAAGTTCTTCGTCAGCCTCGTGGCCTAAGGCTGAACACTGGCACGTGACCATAGTCTCCTTACCTAATACAAGTGGAATGAGTCGGATTTGGCTTTGTGAAGGGATTACTGCAATCACTGCAGAGGGCAATTCAGATGAAAGCATTCCAAGCTGGGAGGACGACAGTGAATTAGAAGGGGTGAGCTTGGGAACAAACTAGGTCTGTAAATGTCAATGATTGTGACAGTGGATTAGTGACCTCAATAAAACTACTAAGCTGGTTTGCTTTTCATTGAGTATTTCTGAGGCTCAAGTCGCTCCGCACATTGGCGGTCCTCGGGTGGGTAATCTTCATGCAAGGCTAGGTAAGGGTAGGTAAGGATGGGAATCTTGTTGTGGGGCAGGTGGAGGCGACCCCAGGAAGCGGCTACCAACGGCCTAATACAAGATGCTCCTCCAGTGTTGACAATAGCCTAGGAAACTCTTTCAGGATGTTCTGAATGCAATGGATGGCCGACGCACCGTCGAGTCGAACGCAGAGCCACAATGAAACTCAGTAATAGAATGATGAGGGTCCCTTTGGCACGCTTGGCACAAAGTCCTTGCAATTCAACACTCCTCCATGGATATCCAGCATACAGAACTCTTCTCGCCCAACGATGGTCTTCTTCGCTGTCCCAGAAGCCCGGATCAGCAGGGTAGGATCTCTCATATCTGATCTTCACGGATATCTAACATTTGAAAAGCGTCCGTTTTCCCGGAGCAGTCGACAGCAAGTTCACAAGTGCCCTGCAATTCGAGCAACCCGCAACATATCCAGCAATTCCCACATATCGTGCCATGAGCCCCGATGGCAACATAATCGATTCATCCTTTACACCGCCCTCTGATGCCCTCGCACTGTCAATGTACGAAAGCATGCTTTCAATCTCGATAATGGACGTTATCATGTTCGATGCACAGCGGCAAGGGAGGTTAAGTTTCTATATGACTAGTCAAGGTGAAGAAGGGACATGTGTGGGCTCGGCATCTGCATTGGCCAAGGAAGACGTGATATTCTGCCAATACCGAGAGGCCGGTGTATTTGCGCAGAGGGGATATACATTTGACGATTTCATGAGCCAATTATTTGCAAACAAGAAGGATGCTGGGAAAGGAAGGAATATGCCCGTTCATTACGGAAGTGCTGCTCTGAACATTGTAGGTACTTCCGTTTTTCCGTGCTTGATGACACTGCTAACGAAAGTCTAGCATACAATTTCCTCTCCTCTCGCAACTCAAATTCCACAAGCTTCTGGCGCAGCATATGCGCTCAAAATGCAACGGCTCACTGATCCCAATACGCTTCCACGAATAGTAGCGTGCTATTTCGGCGAAGGTGCAGCTAGCGAGGGAGATTTCCACGCTGCTCTCAACATTGCTGCCACACGATCATGCCCCGTAGTATTCATTTGCCGGAATAATGGGTACGCAATTAGCACGCCGACACTGGAACAATATCGTGGCGATGGTATTGCGAGTCGAGGCACAGGCTATGGAATTGACACTATCCGTGTAGACGGCAATGACATTTTCGCTGTGAGAGAAGTAACTAAGAAAGCTCGAGAGATGGCCCTTCAAGATGGTGGAAGGCCAGTTTTAATCGAGGCAATGTCCTATCGGATATCCCATCACAGCACGAGCGATGATTCTTTTGCCTATCGTGCGAAAGTTGAGGTTGAAGATTGGAAACGAAGAGACAATCCAATTACCAGATTACGGAAATACTTGGAGAAGAAAAGGGTCTGGAGTGAAGAGAAAGAGGCAGAGGCGAGAGGAAGGCTTAGGAAAGAGTGCCTAAAGGCGTTCGCGCAGGCTGAGAAGGAGAAGAAACCACCACTGAGATCTATGTTTGAGGATGTCTATGAGGAAATGACACCCGAAACGAAGGCACAGATGGAGCAATTAAGGGGCTTCATTGAGAGGTATCCAGAAGAGTATGATGTTAGTGAGTTTGAAGGTGGAAAGGATACTTTATCCCCGTGAGTTCGATCGACTTAGACAGCAATGAGAACAGTCATATTGAATAGAGAATCACGTTTCGTGTATGGCAGGTGTTCAAAGGTTTTCTATTGCAGCTACTGCAGAACTCCATGTGTAAAAGTTGAATTTGATGAAGAGGCTACTACCGAAATCCTAGGGAGTCTTGTAATTTGATTGAGCAACTTACGTATTGTTTTCAGAGTTCGAAGTCCAGATACCCAATGAAGCTTGCTCTTATAATATCATTTTCTTATTTTCTTATTGAAAGTCTATGTATCACACAAGAGGTGTTTCTATCCAGAACAACAAACAGATGCGCATCAGTAGCTTATTACTCCACGTACTCCAGACCCTTGATATGCACCGCAAAAGGCCTGTAAATGAAATGCAAAGTCTGTGGTCTCACAATCATCTCTTTTTTGCAATACCCGTAACGATCAGATGTCCGCTTCCAACCTCAACCTTCCACCCCTCTCTAACCAGCATCTTCCCAACCGCAGGACCCAGCTTACCCTTGCTTCCCTCGCTGTGATTTCCTTTGCCAGTAATTATTTGGTACTCGGCTTTAATATGCTTCGCACCCGCTCTCTGTTCACCAAGCTCGTGCCACCAAGCAGTGACTTTCTCCCTACTGATTCTGAGGGCGTCTTTGACATTTAGCCCATGTAAATCTAGCTCTGTGTGAGAACTTTGCATGGCAACTCGGGCATCCGCTGCAGCACTCTGGGCACTCCTGGCTTTGACATCGTTGTCCCGTCCTACCTGTGAGTAGTATGCCGCAGCACCTCCCATCAGAGGATCCGATTTTCCTTTTCGATATGCCGCGTTTGCTTTCATAAATGCCGTCTCTCGGGCTTGGAAATAGGTTGAAGCAAGCGCTGCGGCAGGTATTGCCCCTTCATCACGTAATCCGTTTGGAATCTTGATTTTAGTATCGGTAGCGTCTGAGCCAAGGTCGATAGGTGTATGCTGGATTTCAAGCTGGATTGGTAAAGTGCTCGCTACAGGGCGAGAGGTGAGAGCTTTTGCAAGCTCACGTGCATTGCTCACGGAGGGGTTTGCGATTTGTAAAAGAATTGCGAGATCAGACATGGAGATAGTTGGAAAGTCTTGTCGGAGTTCATGGACTTTAATCTCGGTCATTGGATCGTCTGCTTCCATTTTCAAGGAAGCATGGGCTTCAATTATTGCCGCTATAGTTGTGCGAATAGAGGCACCATTTTTATGGTAAAGGGAACTAACTTGTTGTGCTGGCATTCCGGTCTTGTTTGCAATGAATTCGACATCTTGTTTCCCAGTATCCCATTTGCTTTGCAAAGGTGAGGCCGGTTTCGTAGGGACAGTGTGATCATCTGCCCCTGGGCCACGCCTCCTTTTGCCTTTGCTCTTTTGTCCTCGGGACGGAAGTTCGGACTCGGAGAACGCATCAATCCCACGACGTCGGCTTCCGCTTTCTTCGAGGAAGGATTGCGTCATGAGTTCATCAATGGCCAGACTCGCATTCCCTTTGCACTTCTTTAAAGTCCATTTGACATCAAAGGGTTTTAATGCTGGAAAGATGGCTATCAAGGCCTCCTCTTTGCCCTGCTCATCCAGATTATCAAATTCGCTGCTGAACGGCTTCTCTGGGCTAGCTTCCCTGCTTGATGCTGCACCATTGTCCAAAAAATCGAGTCCTTCCAAGCCCAACACTGACAAGTCTTGGCTTAGAGAAGTATCATCCGTCTGGCTCTTCCATCCTTGTTGGCTCATGGCACTAACACTCTCATCGTCCTCTTCGCCAATTTCCCGGTCATTGGCATATAAACCTGACCCATTGGCACCACTGGGATCAAAGTCTGCTGCATCATATGTCGCAATTTCGGAACTGAGAGCATTCAACAGCTGTCTTGCAGCTTCTACTTCGGACGGGTTGGCGAGATTGTAGTCAGAGAGAATTGCAAGCACGGTAGACGAATCAAGGGTCTTTGAATACTCTTCCTGGACGCTTATCAGTCAGCGACACTAATGCTTATACAGCTCGAAACTGTCAAAGACGCACCAGCAGACGCCCTTGAAGCTGTTCGAAATCAGCCATACCCTGGGATACTGGGAAGCGCCTAAATTGACACTTGCTCTTCGGAGTTTCTCTCAAGGATCGCCGTGGTAGGCTCGCCAGAAGGAGAAAGTCTGTTGCAAGCCGTAGTGGGTTTTGATTTCGAGATATGGGGACATTATGCTTTGTTGAGTTTTTGTTGCAGTTTAGGTAGATTCTGACTGTCCATGAAGTCATGAAATACAGAAAGCCGACTCACCGCCAACGCTAAACTGTTCTGAGTAAGACAACATTTACCCAGGAAGGACTCTGACTGAACTTTATCTTACCAAGTACAAGGAAGACGGCAAGTGAAAAGACTAAGATACGTTTTATTCGTCAATTATGTGGAGAAAGTCAATTGATCTATCTAATGTGCAACACTTAATCCGTCCTCCATGTGCATTCCCTCGCTGTGATGCGCCTAACGACCTTCCAATGCAATCTGACCAACGCGGACGGAGACGCTGTAGGGAAGCTCATGAATACATAAAATGCAAGGAAAGCACCGATCATCTTTCGTGAAATAATGCTGGG
>Ga0302325_10014132_pt1 | contig 17005 bp, 12 predicted proteins | sample Palsa_T0_2_FD_201948 | JGI IMG/M metagenome (GOLD analysis project Ga0302325, IMG submission 201948) | Peat permafrost microbial communities from Stordalen Mire near Abisko, Sweden - Palsa_T0_2 | ecosystem: Environmental > Terrestrial > Soil > Palsa > Peat permafrost | place: Sweden: Abisko... | reverse complement strand
CGGGGCGCAGCACGAGGCGAGGCCCGTCTCGGTGCTCGCGGCGGCTCGGCCCCGCACAAGAGTGCGGGGGCCCCACCTCGCCGCCGCTGCGCGCCGAGACGGGCCTCGCCTCGTGCTGCGGGCTGCTTCGACGAAGGGAGGGGCCGCGACCAGGGAGGGGGGGGTTATTTGGAGAGATGGTCGGTGAGGAAGGCGATGGCGTTGCCGAGCATGAGGACGCGGTTTTCGCGTTTTTGGGCGCCGTGGCCTTCGTCGGGGAAGATCATGAGCTGGCAGGGGATGCCGCGGGCGGCGATGGATTCGTGGATTTGGACCGCCTCGCCGGCCGGGACGCGGGGGTCGCTGGCGCCCTGCATGATGAGGAGCGGGGCCTTCACGCGGTCCACGTAGGTCATCGGCGACAGCTTCGCGAGGGCGTCGGCGTCGCGATCGGGGTCGCCGTATTCGCTGATTCGGAGCACGCGCCGGTACGGGGCGGTGTTGCGCAGGAAGGTGCGAAGGTCGCTGATGCCGACTACGTCGACCCCGGCGTCGTACGCGCCCGCGAACATCGTCATTCCCATCAGCGCGGAGTATCCGCCGTAGCTGCCGCCGTAGACGCCGACGCGAGGCTCCTTGCCGGCCGACGCGAAGCGGGTTCGCGCCCACTTCGCGGCGTCTTCGATGTCCGTGATGATATCGAGCCGGCGGGGCCCGTCGTCGGCGTGAAGCCAGGTCTTGCCGTAGCCATCGCTGCCGCGCACGTTCGGCTCGACGAACACGAGGCCGGCGTCCACGAACATCTGCGCGCCGACGCTGAAGCCCGGCCGCGCCTGCGACTCGGGGCCGCCATGAAAGGAGACGACGACCGGACACGGCGACGCGCACGCCTCGGGCTGGCGCACGAGCACGGGGATCTTCGCGCCGTCGCGCGCCGGAATCCACTCGAGCTTCGCGCGCGCGAACCTCGTCGTATCGATCTCGGGCGTGCTTGGGCTGTGCCACGCCGTCATCTTGCCGCGCGTCCAGTCGAGGACGTACGAGTGCAGCGGGTGCGTCCCGTCGTCCACGCCGATCGTCGTGTAGCGGCCGTCCGGGGTCGTCGCGCCGAAGGTCACGTGGTCGGCGTCCTGGGGAACGGGCGTCTTGAGCGGCCGATACGTCTTGGCGTCGAGCGCGCGCAGACGGGTGAAGCCGTTCTCGTTGATCGTGTAGAGGATGCGCGTGCGCTTGCGATCGACGTCGAACCCGTCGACGTCGAAGTTCGTGGCCTCGCCGAGCGGAGCGATCTTCCACTTGCCCGGCGCCGAGGCGTCCGGTCTGTAGCTGTAGAGGCGCCGGAACTCACCGGTCTTGTTGGTGACGACGAGAAGCTCGCCTTCGTGGGCTCCGTATCGCGCGTCGTACTCCTCGGTCTCGCCCTGGCCGACGAGCGGGGTGAGGACGGACTTGGCCGGGTCCCACTCGCTGTACTCCGCCGTCAGCGAGCCCGTCTCTTTGCGGAGCAGCAGCCGCCCGTCGTCTTTGATGTCCGAGACGTGCCAGAGGCCTTCCTGCGCGTCGAAGGCGACCTGCTTCTCCTTCTTCGAGAGGTCGAAGCGGTAGACGACGTAGGAGTCGGGCTTGCGATCGTTCGACGTGAAGTACACCCACTTCGAATCGACCGACACCGCCTCGAAGTGGGTCTGCACCTTGGGCACGTGCTGCACCACCTCGAGCGCCCCGCCGGATGCAGGCTGCAAGTAGAGGCCCGGGTTCTCCTCCCCTTTGCGGTCGCGCTGCACGACCAGCGTGCGGCCGTCCGGGGTGATCGCGGCGAGCGACGTGATGTCCTCGCCGCCCGTCAGCTGCTGTGGGAACGCTCCGGGGCCATCGACCTTCCACACCTGTCCGATGCCCGTGATGCTCCACGAGAAGAAGAGCGCCTTGCCGTCCGGCGCGAGAGCACCGGCGCCGGGCGCCCTCACATCCACCAGCGACTGGACGCGACGCGACCTGTCGGCCGCGAGCGCGACGGGCCGGTACTTCTCGAGGACCTCGGGTGTGAGGGTCTCGACGCCGTGGCCCACGTAGCTCGACGCGGAGGGATTGGGGCCCGCGTCACTCGGCGTCGCGAGCGGCGGCATCGTCTCCGGGCCCGGGGTCGCGGACGTGACCGGCGGCAGGGGCGCTGTCATTGGAGCTCCCCCGCAGCCGACGGCCAGCGGGACGAGCAGCGCCAGAGCGAAGTACGAGGCGGTCGCGTTCATCGGGCCGCGATCGTAGCAGGCGTCAGGGGGGGTCTACGTCGACGCGCAAGGCCTTCGTCGTCGCGCCGCCCAGCACGTCGAACGCCTTGACGAGCGCCACGTAGCGACCCGGACCTGCGTACGCGTGGGTCGCGACGAGCGGCAGCTGCGCCTGGCCACGCGCGCGCCAGACGCGGGACCCCGCGTTCAAGACGCCGGCCTGGTGGTCCCAGTCGATGCAGTATCCGTCGATCCACTGCGACCAGTGCTTCACCCCAGCCCGCGTCGCGGCGGGCACGGCGGACAGGGCGCGCGCGGCGAGCGCAAACGACACGAGATCGATCGTCGCGCGCCTCCCATCGACGCGAACACGCGCGCGAAGCGATCGCTTCCCCTCCGGCGCGGCGCGGTCCCCTGCTGCAGGGTCCGCGCGCTCGACGGCGAACGGCGCGATCTCGCCGAGCGAGAGCAAGCGCTTGCGGGCGGCGTGGATCGCCACGGGCGAGGCGTCGCACGCGACCCACCGGCGCCCGAGCTTTTCGGCAACGACGGCCGTCGTGCCGGACCCGACGAATGCGTCGAGCACGATGTCGCCCGGCTTGGACGACGCCCGCAGGATCCGCGCGACCAAGGCCTCGTTCTTTTGCGTGGGATAGCCCACCTTTTCGCCCGAGAACGACATGATCTGGATGCTGTCGAGGCGGTCGAGCGGATGGGCGTTCCAGACGTCGTCGACGGGGACGCCCACGCCGCGGGGCGGCTTGCCATCGCGGCGCACGTACCCGGGCGGGTACGGCACGTACTCTTTGGCGAAGGTCACCGGGCGACCGCCCTTCGCGTAGAAGAGCAGCGTGTCATGGTTGCGGATCCAGCCGCGCGACTTGGCCTTGTAGCCGCTTACCCAGCCGATGCGCCACACGATCTCGCGCTGGAATGCGTCCGGACCGAACACCTCGTCGAGGACGACCTTGGCGTAGTGCGCCGCGTGGGCGTCAAGGTGCACGTAGAAGCTTCCGCCGTCGACCAGGAGATCCCGCAGCAACGCGGCCGTGTCGGCGAACCATGCGATCCATGCATCGAGGCCGCGCGCGTCGCGGTAGGCGCGCACGGCAACACGCGGTGCGTCCTCGGGGGCGCCCGGGATGGCGGCCTGGAAATCGAAGTCGCCGCCCGTGTCGAACGGTGGGTCGACGTAGACGAGAGAGACCCGCCCCGCTAGGTCCGGCAAGAGCGCGGCGAGCACGTCCGGGACATCCCCGTGAACCAAGCGGTTGCGCGATGCGCCGGCGGCCGGGCTCCCCTCCCCGGCCAACCCGGCTCGACCGCCGTGCACCTCTTCGACACGAATCGCCGCCGGCGGACGCCGCGCTACCTCGACGCGGACGCCGTCCCGGTACTTGCCCGGCCAGACGAGCTCCGCCACAGCCGGCGAATCTCAGCGGCCGATGTACGACCCGAGCTCGCGTTCTTCGGACACGGCGCGCAGTTTCTTCAGCGCGGCCGCTTCGATCTGACGAACGCGCTCGCGCGACAGGTTGAACGACCGGCCCACCTCTTCGAGCGTCTGCCCGGGCCCGCCGTCCATGCCGAACCGAAGGCGCAGGAGCTGCTGCTCGCGGGGCGAGAGCAAGTCGAGCAAGGCGCGCGTCTGGATCTGCATGCGACCCTGGGCGAGGAGCTCGTCGGGAGCCGGCGAACGCACGTCGGCCACGCGGTCGCCCAGCTGGCCACCATCGCCCTCGTCGCCAAGCGGCGCCTCGAGGCGGAGCGGTTCGCGGACCAGGCCGCGGATCGCGCGCACCTTGTCGATGGGCAGGCCGCTCTCGCGCGCCAACTCCTCGTCGCTCGGGTCACGCTCGCCCTGCTGGGCCAACGCGCGACGGACGCGCTCGAGCTTGTGGCGGCTCTCGAGCAGGTGCACGGGGACTCGGATCGTCTTGCTCTGGTCGGCGAGGGCGCGCGCCATGGCCTGGCGAACCCACCACGCCGCGTACGTGGAGAAGCGGTGCCCTCGGCGCCAGTCGAACTTCTCGACGGCGCGGATGAGGCCCAGCTGGCCCTCTTGCACGAGGTCGTGCATGTCGAGGCCCTGGCCGACGAAGCGGCGGGCGTATGTGACGACGAGGCCGAAGTTGGCGCCCACGAATTCGTGGACCGCCCGCTCGGCCACGCGACGGCCGCGCGCGAAGGCGCGACGCGTGCGCTCGTCGGCGCCGCGTGTCCGCAGGGCGCGCGACATCCGATCGAACACGGCGCGCTCGAACCGCTGCGTCGACAGCTCTGTCGCCAGACGAACCCGACGACGACGGCGACGCTCGCGCGCCACCTGGCTCTGCGGCGTCCTGGCGGGGGCGGCGCCGAGTGCTGCACGCTCGAGCATCCGGGCCAGGCGCTCGATGTTGACCGGGGCGTCGGCCTCCTCTTCGGCGTTGCGAACGAGGCCCGAGGGCAGCACGCGACCCGCGCGAAGCTCGGACGCCAGCGCCTTCAGGGGGGCAACCGCGTGCGTGGACCCGAGCAAGGCATGAAGCGCGTCGCGCTCGCCCGTCTCGATCCGCTGCGCCAGCTCGACCTCCTCTTCGTGCGTCAGCACCCGCCGACGGGCACCCCGGGGGGGCGCGGTCGGGCTGGCATGGGGGCTCGGGTGCGTGGACGACGAAGGCGCCGCGTCGTTGGCGGCCGGCGTGACCACGCCCTCGGCGAAGGCTAGCTCGAGGGGCTCGGCACGACGGGGCGCGCGGCGCGCAGACGCGATGCCGATGATGGGAGAGGGACTAGTGGCGTTCACAGGCGTTGCCGGGGTTGTCGTTGCAAGGGTTAGGATGCCGTTCGAAGTCGTCCCGTGGCGGGGCTGGCTCGGGCGGCGGGTCTTTAGGGTCGCTGTCCGTCGGGTACAACCGACCAACAGCGCCGACGCTTCCCGCCGGAGCGGCATACATTAACCACCGGCGGCGTTTTGGCTAGGCGTTTTTACCGCTGTTTTGCCGGGCGGCCCGCGGCCCTACAGCCGACTCAAGTCGCTGAGATTGCTTGGCAAAGCGCGAGGTTATGGCCAACTTGGGGGGCTACTCGCGTCGCCGGCGTCCACGGACGAGGTCCCTGACGCGCCGCCCTCGGGGGGCTGATTGGCGGGTGAACCGGACGCCGGACGCGGGCCGCGGTGGGTCACGATGAGGTGGGCGTGGCCCGATTTGTCGGGGTACCCATACCGGAAGACGAGGGTCCGGGGCGGCTCGCTGGCGAAGAGGCGCCGGACGTCGTCGGCGTCGTGTTTGTTGGGATCCCCGAACTCCGAGGGGCCCTGGAAGACGCCGTAGGTGTCCTGAGTGTAGCCGGCCGGTCCGGCCACCCGGGGCGGCAGACCGGTCGAGTCGGAGATGATCCAGTCTGCGTGATCGACGAGCCAGGTCCGAATCGTCTTGAAGTGCTCGTTCCACAGGAGGTGGGTCGCCGCCTTGACCATCGCGGCGACCTTGGGACGATGGTCGAGGTAAGCGAGAAGCGACGGGTCGGCCTTGAGGTGAAAGTCGTCGAGGTTGAACGCGATGTGACGGGCGATCCGGACATCTGCATCCGGCGCGCCCACCCGGCGAAACCGGAGCTCGACGTTCTGAAAGAGCTCGTGCAACGCTTTGGGCTTGTGGGCCGCCGCTTCGATGTCGGCGCGGGTGACGTAGGCGAGCGTGCCGTCCGGGCGGATGCGGAAGTATCGCAAGCTGACGGGCTCGTCGCCGTACACGGCCAGCGCCTCGAGGGCGAAGATCACCTCGCCGGGGAGCTCCGTCTTGGACTCCTTGTCGAGGTTGTCCGTGCGCGAGTGGGCCTTCTCGAACAGGCGCTCGAGATGCGACCTGTGCTGAGCAAGTTCGTGGGCGAGGCGGTCGGGCGCCACCTTGTCGATCGGGCGCACGTCGCCTGCCGGCTCGAGAGAGATCGTGGTGATCTCGACCGCGTCCGGGAAGGTCGCCAGGGCGCTCGCGAGGTCGCCGCCACCAAAGGGGTACACCACGACGTTCGGCAGATCCTTCGGACGCAGCGCCGCGAGGAACGGAACGGCGACGTCGATCCACGACTTCTTGTACTCCCCGGCCGCGCGCCCGAGCTCGTCGCAGTGCCTGCCGACGACAGCCGCGTCGAAGCGCGCCGGGATATCGCCGGTGCCGCCGCACGCTGCCACCCGAAAGAGGACCTTGGCCTGATCAACGAACTCTTCGCCCTCGAGCGGGACGGGCGGATCGGCGACGGCCGCCGCAGAGGCGACGGAAGACGCGGCAGGTGGCGCCGACGCACCGGCTGCGCCATCGACAACGGCGGCCGCCTCGGCCACCGGCGGGGCAGGCTCGTGCTCGCGGGTCGAGGCGGCGGTCGCCGACGAAGCCGTGTCCGGGGCCGGAGCGCGCTCGCACCCGCCCGCCAGCACGGCCAGCACGAAAGACGAGAAGGTCGTGCGAAGAAGAACCTCTGGAAAATCAACTCTCATGCTTGTGATGTGCCCTTATCGCGCGAACGGAGCCCGCGAGCGAAAAAGATGCAAGCGGGCACACCGCTGGCCACGATCGCCAGCCCGATGAAGGCCTCTCGAGCCCCGCGCGACACGATACTGTAGAGCACCCACCCGCTGACGACGACGAAGAGCCCCGGCGCCCACGGGTAACCGGGCACACGGAACGGACGCGGAGCGTCGGGCCGCCGGACGCGCAGGACGAACACGGCCGCGACGGTGAGCGTGGAGAACGTGACGATGGCGAACATCGTGAACGTCAGCAGCTGATCGAAGCTCCCGCTTACGAGCTGCGCGATGGCGACGGCCGCCTGCGCCGCCAGGCCGACGATCGGCGCGCCCGTCCGCGCGTGGACGCGGCCGAACGGTGCGAAGAAGAGCCCGTCGCGCGCCATCGCCCAGTAGATGCTGGGGCCCACGAGGATCGTCGCGTGAAGCGAGCTGCAGACGCAGATGGCGACGAGGGGCGACAGCAGCGCCGCGGCGGGCGCGCCCCCCAGACGGGCCGCGGCGTCCCGGGCGGGCTCGGTCGCCACGGCGAGGTCGGCCAGCGGCATGGCGCGCAGGTAGACGACGTTGATCGCGACATACAGCGCGACGCACAGCGTGGTCCCGATGGCGAGCGCCCGCCCGAGGCCTCGCGCCGGATCGCGCATCTCCCCGGCAACGTACGTGGCGGCGTTCCACCCCGTGTACGCGAACATCACGGGGACGAGCGCGCCGGCGAACGGCATGAGCCGATCGCCCTCCTTGAAGAAGCTCTCGCGCAGGAACCCGTGCGGGCTCTCCGGGCCCAGGCGCGCGACGACGATGCCCAGCGTGAGAAGCACCGCGAAGGCCGCGAGCTTCGTCGCCGAGAGGACGTTCTGCATCCACTTGCCGCTCTGCATCCCGGTCGCGTTCACCAGCGTCAGGAGCAGGATGGCGACCACGCCGATGCCCGTCGCCACCGAGGGCCGGGAGATGCCGCACATCGCGGCCATCGTCGTGCCGAACCCAGAGGCGAGCGCCGCGATCGACCCCGGGAACCCGATCCAGAAGCTCGTCCAGCCGCTCAGGAACCCGAAGGCCGGGCCATAGGCCTCGCGCAGGTACACGTACTCGCCGCCCGATCGCGGAAAGAGCCCCCCGAGCTCGCCGTTCGTAAGCGCGCCCGCGAGCGCCACCGCGCCGCCGAGCACCCAGACGCACAGAAACGCGAACGGCGACTTGACGCCCTGGGCGACGTACGGGCTGACGAGGAAGATGCCCGCGCCGACGATGTTGCCCACGACGATGAGCGACGCGTCGCCGACGCCGAGGCCTCGGCCGGCCTTCTCAGCGCGGATTTCGGTCATTCGTTCGACGCTCTGCGTCTAGCACGACCGTTGACGCGGCGGCGGCGGAGACGGCAGAGTCGCGACCAGCCCCATGACCGATCCCGTCGCCAACCTGAGCCCCGAGACGATCACGACCGAGGAGCGCGGTCACGTGCTGCTCATCGGGCTGAATCGCCCCCAGAAGCTCAACGCGTTCACCGGCGAGATGCTCGACGCGCTGAGCGCCGCGTACACCCGCTACGACCGCGACGCGAACCTGCGGTGCGCCGTCCTCTTCGCGCACGGCAAGGACTTCACCGCCGGCCTCGACCTCGCGAGCCTCGCCCCGCGCGTGCGCGCCGGCGAGAACATCCTGTGGCCCAAGTCGGGCATCGACCCGCTCGGGCTCCAGGGGCCGCCCTGCTCCAAGCCCATCGTCACGGCGCTCCAGGGGCGCGTCTTCACGCTCGGCATCGAGCTGGCGCTGGCGAGCGACGTGCGACTCTGCTCGGACGACGCGTCGTTCGCCCAGCTCGAGGTCGCACGCGGCATCTTCCCGTTCGGGGGCGCCACGTTCCGCGCGCCGGCGCAGCTCGGGTGGGGCAACGCGATGCGCTTCTTGCTGACGGCGGAGGCGTTCGGCGCGGTCGAGGCGCTGCGCATCGGTCTCGTTCAAGAGGTGACGCCGCGGGACGCCCTGCTCGGGCGCGCCATCGCCATCGCCGAGAGGATGGCGGCGCAGGCGCCCCTCGGCGTCGCGGCGACGCTCGCCTCGGCTCGCCTGGGGCGGGACGAGGGCCAGGGCGCGGCCATGATGGCGTTGACGGCCCAGGTGGTGAAGCTGATGGCGAGCGAGGATGCGCGTGAGGGGGTGCAGTCGTTCGTGGAGAGAAGGGCGGCGAAGTTCACGGGGAAGTAGGCGAGGCCGATCCCCTCTTTCGGACCACGCGTGGCCCGACGGGCTGGCTCACTTCGTCAGCATCCCCGCATAGAGCTCCCGCAGCTTCGACTTGAGAAACTTCCCTGTCGACGTCCTGGGGATCTGCTCGACGAAGACGTACGCGTCCGGCATCCAGAACTTCGCGAACTTGCCCTCGAGGTGCTTCGCCAGGTCGGCCTCGGTGGCGGCGGCGCCTTTGCGCAGCACGACCGCGGCAATGGGCCGCTCGTCCCACTTGGGATGACGTCCGGCGAAGACCGCCGCCTCGAGCACGCTCGCATGGCCCATCAGGGCGTTCTCGAGCGCGACGCTGCTGATCCACTCGCCGCCGGACTTGATGACGTCCTTGGACCGGTCGCAGATGCGCACGTAGCCGCCCGCGTCGATCGTCACGACGTCGCCGGTGCGAAACCATCCGTCGGCCGTCCATCGGTCCTTCCCCTCGTCGCCGACGTACGACGACGCGACGAAGGGGCCGCGCACTTCGAGCTCCCCCATGCGCTCCCCGTCCCACGGAAGGACATCGCCGTCCTCGCCGGTGTGGCGCGTCTCGACGAACGGCACGGCGAACCCCTGCGTAGCCCGGACCGCGAGCCGCTCGGCGTCGCTGCTCCCATCCATGTCGGCCTTGGGCCGCGCGATCGTGCCGAGCGGGTTCGTCTCCGTCATACCCCACGCCTGGGTGACGGTGAGGCCATGGCGGCCGAGGCCCTCGATCAGCGCGGGCGGCGCGGCTGCGCCCCCGACGATCATCTCGCGCACGCTCGACAGGTCCCACTTCTTCGGGTTCGCGTCGAGGAGGGCGAGGACGCCGAGCCACACCGTAGGAACGCCGGCGCTGCGCGTCACCCGCTCGCGCTCCATGAGGTCGAGGAGGCTCTCCGGATCGAGCTTCGGTCCCGGAAAGACCAGCCGCGCGCCGGCGTTGGCCGCCATGTGCGGGTAGCCCCAGGCGTTCGCGTGGAACATCGGGACGACGGGCAAGAGCGTGTCGCGCTGCGAGACCGGGACGGCGTCCGGCAGCGACGTGAAGAGCGCGTGCAGGACGTTCGACCGGTGCGTGTAGATGACACCCTTCGGGTTGCCCGTCGTGCCCGACGTGTAGCAGATGGCGCACGCGGACCGCTCGTCGAGCGTCGGCCAGGAGTAGTCGGGCGACTCGGCGGCGAGGAGCGCCTCGTAGTCGAGCTTTCCCGCGGGCGTCGGGCCGTCGTCGGCCATGACGACGATATGGCGGACCGAGGGCACGTTGCCCACGAAGGCCTCGAGCTGGGGCAAGAGCGACCTGTCGCAGAGGACGATCGAGTCCTCGGCGTGGCGCGCGATGTACGTGAGCTCGTTGGCGTGGAGGCGCAGGTTCAGGGTGTGCAGCACCGCGCCCATCATCGGGATGCCGAAGTAGGCCTCGAGGTGCCGGTGGTGGTTCCATGCGAGCGTAGCCACGCGGTCGCCCGGCCCTACACCCAGCCGCCGCAGCGCGTGCGCGAGCCGGCCTGCGCGCGCGTACGTATCGGCCCACGTCTGCCGGTGCAGCCACCCGTCCGGGTAGCGGCTGACGATCTCCGTACGCGGGAAGTACCGCCGCGCGCGCTCGAGCAGGTGCGTCAGCGTCAGCGGGTAGTCCATCATCCGGCCGGGATTCATCGCGAAGGCTCCTCATTTGTCGTCTACCATGCCGCCCCGTGCCCATGACAAGACGCGTCCTCTCCACGATTCTCTTCGCGCTCCTCGTCGCGATCCCTTGCTGCGCCAAGCCGGGCGACGCGTGCACGGACACGCCGGGGAGCTGCGCGGACAAGGCGTCGCACCTCGTCTGCGTGGGCGGCAAGTACACGCTCGAGACGTGCAAGGGTCAGGGCGGCTGTACGGACGACAAATCGCTCACCTGCGACAACACCAAGGCCGATCTCGGCGACGGCTGCGGCCACGACGGCGCCCGCGCGTGCAGCACGGACGGGAGCAAGGAGCTCCGCTGCCGGGGGGGCAAGTTCGCGGTCGAGTGGAGCTGCCGCGGGGGCTGCACGCTCGACACGAGCAACAACCCCAAGTGCACGCCGACGGGCGACGTCGGCGAGGTGTGCCGGCCCGACTCGATCGTGTGCGACACGTCGCAAAAGGCGCAGCTCGATTGCGTCGACGGGCGCCTCGCCATCAACCGCACCTGCCATGGCGCGAACGGGTGCACCACCGAGCCCGGAGGGGGCGTGCGGTGCGACCGCACCCTGGCGCTCGAGAACGAGGCATGCCGGACCGAAGGCACGGGCGCCTGCGACGTGGCCAGAAAGAACGTGCTCGTGTGCCAGGGCGGCCACTACAAGACGCAGCTTCACTGCGCAGGCCCCATCGGCTGCGAGCTGCCGGGCAACTACAGCGTGCGCTGCGACAAGAGCATCGTCGACGTCGGCGAGGCCTGCACCGAAGACGGCGCCATCTCGTGTTCGCCCGACGGCAAGCAGGTCAAGTGCGACGGCGGCAAGTTCGGCATCGACAAGGCGTGGAAGCCCAAGAAGGGCGAGACGTGCGCCAACCGCTACCGCGTGTCGTTCGAGACCGAGAAGTTCGAAGCCCGCTAAGCTTCGTCCGAGGCGCCCCCGAACCGACCACTTTGGCCTCTTTTACCTACGCCATGGCTCCGCGGGACGAGTCTGCACGTGCCTGCATTTCGCGGAAAGCGTAAGCTATAAACGACACTGCGCATCGTTTCGCGCACACTGCATACTTTCAATGGTGTCACCATGACGTCTCGACGGCTGCTTCGAGCAGCACAGCGTCGTGGGTCAGCGTAATTCGAGTAATCGGCGGAGGATTAAAATGCGTGCTTTTTGGAGATGGGTCGTCGTCGGTTCGTTCGCGGTGCCTGCGGCCATCGCTTGTAGCGCGTCCAGCGACGGGCTCGATGGCGGCGGCGGCGGCGGAACGGCCCTGAACCAGGGCGACGACGGATCCACCACGACGACCTACTCGTCGGGCGGTGGCCAGACCATCGGGGGATTCCACGTCGATATCCCCGACGCGAAGGCCACGATGTACTCCGACAGCGCGTGCAAGGCCGGCTTTTACCAGGGCACGTTCACGGGGACCTACTCGTCCCACATCACGGTCGTCGGCATCGGCATCCCGGTGGCCGGCAACGTCGAGCTGACGCTGAATCAGGAGGGCGACTCCAACCAGACGTGCCAGATCCAAACCCAGGGCGAGGGCACCATCACGGAGAGTTGCAGCGACGTCTTCACCCTGTCGGGCGGTGTCATCACCGGCACGGCGGACGGCTTGTTCCCCTATTACTGCACGATGACCGGCACCCTCGACTGCGCGAAACTGACCCTCGAGAACGGCTGGATCGAGTGCACCTACTGCGCCATTGGCGGGATCGCGGACGGCGGCGGCAAGGCCGCCACCGACCCGCTCGCCGTCTGCGTTGGCGCGGGCGGTAACTTCGCGGGCGTGCTCAAGGCCAGCTACGACACGTCCACGCTGTCGTTCACGAACGGCATATGGAACGGCGCCGAAGACCTCTGCGACGGCCTCGCCGGCACGTCGTTCGCGTCCTGCAACGACGGTGGCTCGCCGGGCCCCGAGGGCGGGCCCGCCACCAATTACCTGATATTCAGCGACGGCGGCTACGGTCTCGCGCCGAATTACGGCGGCTCCGGCGCATGGGGCGCCAACTGCCTCAACTGCGCTCATGACTGATCGCTCGCCAAGCTCGCCAAACCGGGCGTTCGCGCCGTAAAATAGGGGGGACCGTGGGGTCCCTTCGGCCGACCGTCACCCTGGCCCTCGCTCTTGCGGGGTGCGCGACGCCGCGCGCGGCGGGCCCCGGCGCTTACTGCGCGCCCCCCACGCAAGCCTCGTTCGCGTTCGACCCGGACCCTTCGCCGCCCGCGCAGGTGGCCCGCGAAGAGCGCACCGCCGCGCTGCTCGGCCTGCGTGACGCGTTCGGCGAGTCGGGCGCGTCCGGTCAAAGTCTGCGCGCGGACCCCGACCGCGTGCGCGTCCTCGAGCGCATCGAGCTCGCCCGCCTTGCCGTGGGGTCGACCGCCGCGGAGCTTGCCTGCGAGAGCGAGCGGGCCAAGCAAGCCGCCGACGCCGTGGCGCGCGCGCAAGGAGGCGACGTGCAGCGCCTGACGATCGCATCGATCGGCGCCTCGGCAGCGACCGCCATCGCTGGGGTGCTGCTCTCCACGCGCGAGGCAAGCGCGGCGTCGCAAGACGCGGTCGCCATCGGCGGGGGCGCGGTCACGGCAAGCCTCGCGCTGGCCTCGCTCGTCGTCCACCCAGGCGTCCACTTCGCGCATGCCCGCAACCTGCTCGCCGAAATCTGGCTCGGGCCCGCCTCGTCGTCGCTGTACCCCCCGTTCGTGTGGGCGTATCTATCTCGGCCCGAGTTCTCCAACGACGGCCAGCGTGCCATCCGCGAGCGGATCGTCGAACGCTGGCGCGTCTTCGAGGGGCTCGGCGACGACCCGGCGCTGGTGCTCCTCGTCTTCGGGGGCGGCGGCCACTACGACGCCGACACCCTGCGCATGCGCGCTCGCATGCTGGACGAGATCGCCGCCGAGGTCGCGCTCGCAAGCCAGGACGTCGCCGCCCTCGCCGCCAGAATTCTCAAGGACCGCTAAGGACTCTCCGCTAACGTTCCGTCGTGGCGAACCTCGTCGGCTTCCTGCTGTTCCTGGTGTTCGCCGACGACTTCGACTGCGCGTATGCGGCGCACCTCGGGGCGCCGCTCGGCTGGCTCAACTTCTTGGTCGAGCCGACGGCCATCAAGGTGCGGCCCTTCGACCTCATCATGCTCGTGGTCCTCTTTGCGGCGCAGGGAGGAAAGAAGCCCGGCGCCGCCGTCCCGATGCGCAACGCCCTCTACCTGGCGCTCGGGACAACGGTCGTTTCGATGCTCTACGGGCTGATACACGGCGGCGAGTTTCGATTCGCGAGCTGGCAGACGTACCTCATCTTGAGCACGATCCTCGTGGCCTTCACCGTCTCGGCCGCGTGCCGCACGCCCGCGCACTTCAATCTCCTCGCCAAGTGGCTCATCGCGGCGGCGAGCTATCGCGCCGTGATGTGCTGGATCTCGTATTTCACGTGGGCCAAGGGTCTCATGGGGCTATCGGGGGCCTTCATGACGACGCACGTCGACACGATCCTGTGGGTCGTGTCGATCTTGATCCTCATCGTCGACATGATCTCCAGGCGCGCCGTGATGGCGAGGTTCCGGGATGCCTCTCTCATCCTGCTCTACCTCGGCGCGATCCAGCTCAATAGCCGCCGCCTGGCGTGGGTCTCGCTCGCCATGGGCGTCATCGTGCTCTACACGCTCTATCCGAAGGGCGTGCTCAAGAGGCGCATCAACCGCGCGGCGATCGCCCTCGCGCCCCTCATCCTCGTCTACGTGATCGTAGGATGGGGGCGCCCGCAGAAGATCTTCCTCCCGCTCCAGTCGTTCTCGTCGGTCTCCACCCAGGAAGACTCCTCGACCCTCGCGCGCAACGCCGAGAACCTCGGCCTCATCGCGACCGCGAGCTACAACAGCACCGTGTTCGGCACCGGCTGGGGGCGGCCGTACGTGTGCCTGACGAAGAAATACGACATCTCGGGCTTCGAGCTCTGGCAGTACATCCCGCACAACAGCATCCTCGGCCTGCTCGCCTTCACCGGGGTCTTCGGCTTCATCGGATTCTGGCTGGCGCTCCCGACGTCGGTCTTCTTCAACGCCCGCGTGGCGCGGCTCGCGCAGGACCCAAGAGCGAGAAACGTCGGGCTGATCGGCGCCGCGCAGCTCATCGTCTGCTGCAACCAGCTTTACGGCGACATGGGCATCTTCTCGGCGCCCTGCATGTACGTCATCGCCGTGAGCTTCGCCGCCGCGCTGCGCCTGCCGGTGGCCACGGGCGTCTGGGGCGTCCCGGTGATGGCGACCGCTAAGCCTGCCGGCCCTTGAGCCCGCGGACCATCCAGCGCGACACGCCGCGAACGGGGCGATCCGACACCGCCGCCTTTCGCAGGAAGTCCACGCAACCGGCGGCCAAGGCGCCGAGCGAACCGGCCTCGTCGCGCATCCCGCGGAAGTATTCCATTCCGAAGACGAGGCCCGTCGCCTTCATCGCGGCGCGCTCGAAGCCCAGCGCATCGGCGCCCTCGGCCGCCTTGTAGACCACCGTCGCCAGTTTCTCGCCGAGCTTCGGGGCGAGCATCGACGGCAAGCACAAGAGCCGCCCAGCCAGCGGCAGCGAGAACGCGAAGCGCCAAGGATCGGCGTGCGCCATCCGTGGGTGCTTGCGAGCGATCCCGGGCTCGAGGCGACCGTGGAGATAGATGCGGCCTCGCCACTTCTCCGGCAGCGAGTGATCGGAAAGATGGACGGAGTACGCCGCGTCCGAGAACACGAGGTCGACGCCGATCTCCTCGAGTTCGAGGCCGAGCGCCATGTCTTCGGCGCGCGGCAGCGAGAGGTCGAGGCCGCCGACCCGCAGGTAGTCGTCGCGGCGCATCGACGCGTTGCCCGTCGCCAGCAGCGTCCCGTCGACGATGACTTGACCCTGCGCGACGTCTCGCGAGAGGTTGTCCCACTTGATGCCGTGGTAGCGCTCGAAGATCGACTTCTCGGCGATCTTCGGGTCGGACTGATAGCGGCCGAAGACCGCCGTCGGACGCCCGCTCGCGTGGTACGCGAGGTGCGTCTCGAGAAAGCGCGGCGGCAGCTCCATGTCGTCGTCGACGAGCACGAGGATCTCCCCGCGCGCCCTCAGCACGCCGGCATGCCGGGCGGCGGCGGGGCCGGCGTTCTGCTGCTCGACGACGGTGAGCGCGAAGGCGTACCGCCGCTCGTCCAGGTGCGGAGCCACCGGCACCTTCGATCCGTCGTCGACGATGATCACCTCGAAGGCCTCGGGCGCCAGCGTTTGCTCTGACAGGCAGCCGAGCAGGCGTACCAGCGACGGCAGCCTGTTGTAGGTCGCCAGCACGACGCTGACCCTCGGCTTCGCGACTGCGGTCTCCGGCGTGCCTTCCCGGGCCACCATGGCAGGGAACTTACCGAAAGCGGTCGTGGGCGTCGACCGGCGCGGCGGGAGGGCTTGCGGGCATGGGCCCGTCGCTTACACTTGCGCTTCAGCGAGATGACCACGACGGAGATCGGGGCGTCGCTCGCCGGGCCGAAGCCGCGTATCGGGTTCATCCTCGAACAGGGGCTCGGGCACGTCGCGTACGGGCTCAGCCTGCGTCACGCCCTCCAAGACCGCGCCGATATCGAGCCCGTGTGGCTCGAAGTCGCCTTCGGCCAGCAGGGCGTCGGCCGCATCCCGGTGCTCGGCAAGAGCTACGCCTTTCGCGGCAACCTGCGCGCGCGCCTCGCCATCGGCCAGGCCCATCGCGAGCGGCCCCTCGACGCGCTCTTTCTGCACACCGAGGCCATCGGGCTCTTCGCGGGCGACTGGATGGCGCGCATTCCGACGCTGCTGTCGCTGGACGCCACGCCGAAGAACTACGACGAGCTTGCTGCCTGGTACAAGCACCGGGTCGGCACGGGCCCGATCGAACGGGCGAAGTTTCTCGCGCACAGGGGCGTCATGCGCCGCGCCCGGCGGATCACGGCGTGGTCCGAGTGGGCGAAGCGCTCGCTCGTCGAAGAGTACGGCGTCGCGTCCGACGGCGTCGTCGTCATCCACCCGGGCACGACGCTCACCGCCTTCCCCGAGCCGGGGTCGCGTGGCGCGCGCAAGCCGGGCCCCGTCCGCATCTTGTTCGTGGGCGGCGACTTCGAGCGAAAGGGCGGCGACGTGCTGCTCGGCGTCTTTCGCGACCACCTGAGCACCACGTGCGAGCTCGACCTCGTGACGGGGGTCGACCTGCCGTCGGGCGCCGGGGTGCGCGTCCACCGGGGGCTCAAGCCGCACAGCCCGCAGCTGCTGCGCCTCTACGCCGAGGCCGACGTCTTCGTCCTGCCGACGCGCGCGGACTGCTCTCCCGTCGTGCTCGGCGAGGCTATGGCGGCGAGCCTGCCCATCGTCGCCACGCGGGTCGCCGGGGTCCCCGAAGCGGTGCGCGACGGCGAGAC
>Ga0302325_10014131_pt1 | contig 17006 bp, 11 predicted proteins | sample Palsa_T0_2_FD_201948 | JGI IMG/M metagenome (GOLD analysis project Ga0302325, IMG submission 201948) | Peat permafrost microbial communities from Stordalen Mire near Abisko, Sweden - Palsa_T0_2 | ecosystem: Environmental > Terrestrial > Soil > Palsa > Peat permafrost | place: Sweden: Abisko... | reverse complement strand
CCACTCGCTTCGCGACGGAACATAAACGTCTTACGGTCGCGCTTGATCAAGTGTATGACGCCCACAAATACGTCTGCGCCCGGTTTGTCGGGGAGAAGAAGCCCAGCCTGCGCTGCCCGAATAGCAGCCCCATGGCTGGCGTTGCACAGTTGGACCAATACCACCGCGGCCGTGCTGGCCTGCTTCGGTCAGACTCTGCGACCGCTACGGTGACGACCGATACGGTGACGCTCGAGTAATGCCTCTCGGCCGCGAGCTTCAATCGCCGCCAGTGCTCAATGAGCGACCCTTACTCTGACCGCCACCGCCGCTTCGTTGACGGCGACCGAATCATCGCTCTCAAGCTCGCCCACACTGTCAACAAGTGGGCCCCCTATCGACTCACTCGTGTCGAACGAACCAAACATGGGTGGGGGTAGTTCGCTACGATAACGTAATATCAGGCGAAACAAGGCAAGCGCGCGCCAATATCGTGGAATATACCTGCGCGGCTCGTTCATACAGCGGAAAAGCCAACCCAGGTACGACTTGTCCGCCCAACCAGGAATTTTGACCTGATCCCCGCTCAAGAACGCTATCGCTGCACCAATGCAATGAATCGACGGCAAGTAGCCGAGATTCTGTTTGATATAAAGACCGAGGCGTTCTTGCTTTCCCCCGCCAATTGTTATGATCACGTGTTGGGGACGTATGGCCCGCAGGTTATCCAGCAATAGTTCATCGCGTACTTCAGCCCCATACAACGGCGCAAGATAGACGCAGCGCTCCGCAACCTTGATTCCCTGGTCATCGAGATATCTCAGATTGCGTTTCGCGCTCTCCTCACCCGGCATTATCCAGACGGTATTTCCGTCGGCTCGAACTTCGCGGCGTTGCAGCAGAATTCTCAAGTACAACAGACCAGAAATGCGCGGAATATTATCCCTCTGGATCATGTTCCAAATCATGACCATGAAGGAACTATCCGTGATGGCCAAGTCGGCACGTAGCAGGGCTTCGCGATAGCCCCGTACAAGCGACAAATCCTTCAGGGCCGGGGCTGCCGGAGCGACCAGCAGGCCGCCATCCATCATCCGTTCGACCGCGTCTTCAGTTTTACCGACGAAGAAATTGATGCCGAGGATGCGCCGTTCTGGCACGAAGTCCCCGTTACACATCATGGTTGGCATTTTTAATCCCTCCACCTTTCCTAGGTGTTTCCGTGGCAGATCAAGGTCGACGCGGCCCAGATTCCGTATCGACGATGACTAGAGCCATTTCACTCCGTGGCTCAATATGATGGATATCTGCTCGAGATATGCGGCTCCTCAATATACGTCCCGGCTGCGAAGCAACACGAGTGCTGTTTTGAGCAGAATCTTGAGGTCGAGCCACAGCGACCAGTTGCGCAGATAATCCAGGTCGTACTGCACACGCAGGCGCATCTGCTCAACCGTCGTGGTCTCACCGCGAAGACCGTTGACCTGCGCCCAACCGGTGATACCAGGACAAACCTTGTGGCGGATCATGTAGCCTCTGATGAGCTTGCGATACAACTCGTTGTGCGCGACGGCGTGCGGGCGCGGACCGACGAAGCTCATCTTGCCCTGGAAGACATTGAACAGCTGCGGCAGCTCATCCAGGGACGTACGGCGCAGAAAGCGGCCAACCGCAGTGATTCGCTCATCCTGCTTTTTTGCCTGCACCACCACCGGCCCGTCCTCGCACACCGTCATGCTGCGGAACTTGTACACCAGGATCTCCTCACCATGCAGGCCGTAGCGGCGCTGCTTGAAAAGCACCGGCCCCGGGGAGGAGATTTTCACAGCGATCGCTGTGGCTAGTAATACCGGCGACGCCAGCAGTAGCGCCAGCGACGATAGAGCGATATCGGTCGCCCGCTTCTTCACAGCATTCATGCCCTGAAACGGCGTATCGCAGATCGAAAGCATTGGCATGCCGTGCAGTTCGATACACCGTGCCTGAACGAGTTCGAAGGCAAAGATATCCGGCACGAAGTAGATCGAGGCCGTGGTATCGTGAAGCTGGCAGAGCATTTCGTCGATCCGCGGCGCATTGCTCATGGGCAAGGCTATGTATATGGCACTTACGCCGTGGAGCCGGACGAACGCCGCAACATCCTTGCACTGACCTGCGACTTGCTCCCGGGTATGCTTGGGCAATCGCTCCAGGCTGCGGAAGTCGAAATAGCCCATGAAGGTGCCCGTGTCGAGGCTCTGGGAGACACGGCGCGCGAGTTCTATACCCACTTGATTGGCGCCAATGATTATGTGCCGTCGGCCTGTCGTGCCACGCCACGCCGCAGCGCGCCGGTTCCCATATACCGCTGCCATCAGGCCCATTGGCGTCAGCGCAAACCAGCTCAGAATCAACTCGCGAGGAAATACGCCGTCGAGTTTGAGAGCCAGGCCGATGAACAGAAGCAGCGACGCTACCGTGCCCCATTCCAGCAGCATACGTGGTAGATCGGTTTTCGATGGCTCGGGTGAATTTGTCAGACGCAACTGCAGCGGACGGAATATCAGACGCGAAATCAGCAGCGCGGCGACGCCGAGAGCCCAATACTTCGGTGCTGAAGGTTCGTGCCAGACGAGGATGCAAATAAGCAGCATCAGCAGCACGACCGCGGGAATGAACCATTGCTTCAAGAGCGCCGATACAGGCGACTCGACGTTACCGAGCTGTACGGTCGTCTGGTGGACTGGAGCAGTGGATAGCGCCGAAATGTTGGCGCGCGATTGGGTGCGATTGAGCGGCGCATCGATTGCATCGCTCAGAGGGCTGTCAACAGTCGCTTGGACTTGTTGCACTCCCTGTCCCTATTTTTTTTCCAATGCGGAGGTGAAGAAGAGAAACTGTTTAAATCAGCAAGTGAAATGACGCCTGACAACTGTGAGCTACGTCGCAAATACTGGCAGAAAAATTTGGTTATGTCGATCGATGTTGGCGTTATGTAAGGCCGCGTCATTATGTCAGATGCATGCTCGCCAAGCTCACCGTGAAGAAAAGTAGCAGGGAGAGTATTTTCTCGCGTGATTTTATCAGCCTGGCATTGCACTACTCGACTTTCCGGATTGGAATCTCGGAAAAAATTACTTCCCGCTCGGATTGAACCAGCCCCGCATTTTTACTTCATTCTTTCTTGCTAGGCGTGATTTCATGTGGGCAAGAGTGAGGCAACTGTAGTGCAAAAAGGCCTATTTTTCTGGCATAAGTTGTCCGATCCACTTGCCCGCCGGGTTTCACAAAGACGCAAGTTTTATATTGACGATGCTGCAGTAGAAACGCGACAACCACTCGGCTCCGGTTACTACCTGTTCGCACTGAATTGACGCATCGCGTTTAAAATCGGTGCAAGAATTTCGGCGCCACAAGAAATTGCAGTAACGGCATCCGTCTCGTCGTGTCTGATTATTTATCGTCGCAGATTGGCGACAGGTAGGAATGCTTGCGCTCGATGCAGGCCGGCGATACAAGTATTCGAGACAGGCCTGCCCGCTTATGGAATCGCGAATGTATTTGCCGACCATGCTGTTCGAGCTAGTGTTGGCTGTTTCATGCCTAGCGATCGCAGCATGCGGCACCATTGAGCCCACACCCAACGCCAGGAGCTCTTCAGACCCCGGGCCGAATTCCAGCAGTGGCAGCACGTCCAGCAGCGGCGGTATTACGTCGAGCAGCGGTAGCAGCTCATCGAGCAGCAGCAGCTCCTCCAGCGGCGGTACATCGGGCGGTTCCCCGCCACTGGCGAGCGAAACCCTGAGTGGCGATACCAGTCGTCCCAACAACAGCACTTTTGTACTGGGTGAAGCCGTTCAATTGACTTTCACGATTAGCGGAGCGGCCGCTTCTCAACCCCATCTGCTTACTTTGAATGTGATCGACGAATTGGGAAACGCGGTCATCTCGATCCCGGTTACAGTAACCACCAATAGCAATGGTGACGCGAGCACCGCCGTCACCGCTCCGGCATCCAAGTTGGGTTACTACCGGGTCAATGCGGCGCTGGCCGATGGCACCGGCTTGAGGATGCTCGGAACCCGGCCGGCCGGCTTTATTACCTACGCCGTGGTTCCCGACCCCACTACCCGCGTCGATTACGGCGACTCAGGTTCCCGCTTTGGCATGCAGGGCGGCTTTAGCGCTGCGCAGGGCAGTGTGATCCCCTATCTGGGCATCCGCTATATTCTCACCAGCGCAGGTGGTTGGGCTGCTCTTGAGCCCAACTATTCAGGACAGTTTGCCGCCGCTCGGGCCGCTGCTCAAGCCCAAGGTGAGGTTTACCCCGCACAGATTCCAGCCGTGAACGCCGTGACCTACAACGGTGCTGCCTGGAACACCTACTCGGTAGCGGAAATAATAGGATCAACAACGAGTTTGCCAAGCTGGGCCGGCCCTCTGGCCGGTACCGGCGGCACCACATCTAAGCAGTTCGGTGCTTTGAATGCAGCGGGCGTGGCAGGGTTGCCCGGTTTCGCCTCCGCACTTGCCACGGAGGTCGCCGCCGATTACCCCCATCAAACCGCACATTACTACCAAGTGACCTGGGAGCCTGAATATAACTGGGGCTTCGGCGGTACGCCCGCGCAGCTGGTGCAATATTTTCAGCTCGCCTACTCTGCCATTCATCAAGCTGATCCAAAAGCGCTCGTCACGGGACCAACTTTGTTCCCTGAAGACATTACGCCACTCAGCGATCTGTGGTCAGCGGGGCTCGGCAATTATCTTGACGCCCTGTCCATGCATCCCTACGTGGCCTGGCCTCCGGAGACCAATGGACTGGTCAGCAATATACGCACGCAGATGCAGATGGCGCAGAACGCCGCGGGTCATAGCATACCCTTTGTCGGCACCGAGCATGGTTTGACCTCGGCCAGTATCGGCGAACTCGATGAAGCATTGGGTGATATTCGAACGACCATTATCCTGCTAGGTGAAGGCTTCAAATTTGATTTTGATTTCTACATTGCCGATTCTTGGAACAGCAGCCCAACCGAGACAGACTATACCTATGGCTTCTATTGGAACCTGGATCCAAATATCGACTTCGGCACGGACAAGTTAGGACCGAAGCCTGCGGCGCCGGCCTTCGCTGCCATGACATACCTGCTTGACGGAACGACGACCAGCGGAGCGCTCTCGAACCTGAGCGGCACGCAGATGGGCTACCGTTTCCAGCGCGATAGCACCACGGTACTCGCCCTTTGGGACTATCAGGCCGCCTCCAGTGCGCTCAACCTGGCGGTCCCCATCGAAAGCATCCAAATCTGCGATTGGATGGCCAACTGCACCAACACCACAAGTAGCAGTGGCAGCATCGGCTTAACCCTGGGTGCATCGCCCATATACGTCGTCGGCCACGGTTTGTGAAGGAGGAAGGCCGCCGCTTGTCACGGTGACAGTTGATCTGCCATGCTTACGTGCCTTGCGGTCGCTTGGCAAATCCCGCAAGGTCAGTTTGGCGCCAGCAAGTAGCTCGACGGGGTCCTCGTACTTGGGACTTAAGAGCGAAGGCGGCAGCACCCGATGCAGGATATTACGCAAAGTCCTTCTCAAGTTTTGTGTGGCAATCGATCGGACTTGCCACGCAATTGTCTACGTGATGGCTGCAATTCGAACTACAGGTCAATACCGAATAAGTGCTACGCAACAAGGGGCGTCCATGCATGAGGCTAAATGTGGCTCCTGAGGACGAATTTCAGCGCCTCGACACGTTCGAGTTTCCAGCAGGGTTCCGTGGCAGATCCGCTCCTTTCGTGCAATTTTGGTGGATCGTTCAAATGCTAATCGTAAAACCGCTGCCACAGATCTGCTATCCGTTGCGACGACTACTATTGCGAGCATTCGGAGCGAAAATCGGCGCCGGCGTGAAGATCCGCCCAGGGGTCGAAATCACCTATCCCTGGAAGGTGGTCATTGGCGATAACTCATGGATTGGCGACGGTGTAACCTTGTACAGCCTGGGTCCGATATCCATAGGATCCAACAGCGTCGTCTCACAAAACTCGTACATATGCGCCGCGGACCATGACTATTCGGACGTCTCATTTTCAATTCGAGCTCGACCCGTGGAAATTGGAAACCAGGTTTGGATAGCGAGCGACGTCTGGATCGGGCCTGGGGTTAAAGTTGCCGATGGAGTTGTCGTGGGCGCGAGAAGCACTGTGACCAAGGACTTGCCGGCAGGCACAATATGCGTTGGTTCCCCGTGTAAACCGGTGAAGCGTAGAGTCATGAGGCAAAATCCCGAGAACCTACAGCAATAGGTTTCCGCTGCTATTTTCCATAACGTATGAGCGATCGGCTCGATCACGAACCGGCAGGCATGTTCGGCGCTGATGATGCGAGCGCGTTGTTTATGCTATTGTGAATTTGGTCGCAAAAACCCGACGGGACAGGCTTATCCAACACGGTGGAACGCAGATGACTTCCAAGCAGTCAGCTTTGGTTCTAGGCGCGGGTGGCTTTATCGGTGGACACCTGGTCAAGCGCCTCAAGGGCGAAGGCTTCTGGGTCCGCGGTGTTGATCTGAAGAGAAATCCATTTGCCGAAACGCAAGCGGATGACTTTGTGGTTGGAGATTTGCGTGATCCGGTGCTGTGTCGTCAGGTGATAGACCGTCAATTCAGCGAGGTCTATCAGCTCGCTGCGGACATGGGCGGCGCCGGCTATATATTCACCGGAGAGCATGATGCCGATGTCATGCATAACTCCGCGACGATCAATCTGAATGTGCTGGATACCTGCCAGAAGCGCAACGTGCGCCGGATTTTCTACTCCTCTTCGGCCTGCATGTACCCCGAGCACAATCAGCTCGACCCGGACAACCCAAATTGCGCTGAAGACAGCGCCTATCCGGCCGCACCGGACAGCGAATACGGTTGGGAAAAGCTGTTTAGCGAGAGGCTTTACCTTGCCTATTACAGAAACTATGACATCGAGGCACGAGTAGCCCGCTACCACAACATCTTTGGGCCCGAGGGCACATGGGCGGGCGGCAAAGAGAAGGCTCCTGCTGCGATATGCCGCAAGGTCGCCGAGGCAAGCAGCGGCGGCGAGATCGAGATATGGGGCGATGGCCTGCAGACACGCTCTTTCCTATATGTGGATGAATGTGTTGAAGGCACCACGCGCCTATTGCGATCCTCCTTTACTGGTCCGGTGAATGTCGGCTCGGATGAAATGGTCACCATCAATCAACTCGTAGCAATCGTGGCTGACATCGCGGGCAAGAAGTTGACCATCAAACACAAGGATGGCCCCCTGGGGGTCCGCGGTCGCAACTCCGACAACCGCCTGATCAAGCAACGGCTGGCATGGGCGCCAACGCAAAGTCTGCGCGCCGGGCTCGAAAAGACTTATGCCTGGATCGAGCAGCAGGTGCTGCTGCGTCGTGCAGCGTGAGCCCATCGGCGATTTGGCTCTGACCATAGCGGTCACCCGTTTCAGCTAGAACTCAGCCGCGGGTCGACAATGCTGGCAGGCTCGCGTTCTGTCGATGCCTCTCGGTCGGATGTGCGAGGGCAAATCCGGGGCTGAGGTCATAAGGTCGCAGGGCTCTTGAATTGTTCTCGTTGAGACCGGCACGCGAACAGACCGCCCAGCGCCATCAGCCACTTCGCGCCGCTCCCGCCTCTAACGCGGGGCCCAATCAATGAGAGGCAGTCACCACCGTGTCGCCGGATGCAGTGTCGGCCCGCGAGCAGAGCAGAGCATAGTGAGAATAATAGAGTCGAGCCCAGATTGGATAGAAGGCCGATGCCAAAACAGAACTTGCAATCTTGCGTGAGACGCCAAGCGAGGACAGTTTGTCTTTGGCCTGCAGAAAGCGAATCGTCTCGAGACTGTGGATCGGAACGTATCTGCGCCGATCGAGAATCTTCAGACCGTGAGTTGTGAGAAGGTGTTCGAAACTCGATGGCGTGAAGAATTGGACGTGGCCTGTGGTGTTAATCCGCCGATCCTTAACCAGGTTCTTCAGCCTCCCTGCAAGGAGATCATCAAGCGGCACCTCGGCAAGCATGTACTTGAACTTCAGTTTCTGAAGCGTTACCGCCAGGAATTCATGTGGGTCGTCCAGATGCTCAATCACGTGGGTAAGGACTACCACGTCGACTGCTTCCTCCATCGAGAAATCCGGCGAATTAATGTCAGCTTGAATGGCTTCAACTTCCGGCGCATTTGTGCGCAGATAGTTGATCGCGTCGGGGGAGTAGTCCACACCGATGTATCGACGTGCGAGGCCACGACGGCGACATTCCTGGATGACGCCACCAGTCCCGCAACCCAGCTCCATGATTGTCTGCGGATGGATCGAACGTCGTGCGAGGAGGGCCTCAATCGAGTCGACCTTGAAAGACGAGCTCCGCAACAGCCACTCTGCTTCCAGACCAAGTTCGGACGCGTAGAGTGATTCGTAGTAGTCACGCCCGGAAATGCCGAGCTGCTTTACCAGCGCCATGTGAAGCCCTCCCACAGGCTAAACTCCATAGTACCACGAGCATAATCGGACACAGGGGTTTGCGGCGGCCCGTGGAGTTTCGAGACAGAAACGTTACCAGGCGATCCCTCCGTCTCGCGATTCTTTGACATAACTCGGCTCGAGAGGCTGGAGGCCTGATTACCGACTCAAGGAATAGCAGAGCTCACTGGCGTGGGACCGCGGATTGGAAAATGAAAAGCATCAGCATTTTCCGGTAGTCACAAAATGTCCCTAAAGTAGGATACCGGCCCTGCGCCAAATCAGACGTAGACAACGTTGCACTGCGCCTAATTTGGTGCCTTCGAAAAACTGCACTCCTCCAGATTCCTGCCGAAGGACTTCGAAGCAGTATTGCCACGATTCGAGAGGACGCGCACGCCTATCCCAAGATCCGGCAGTGCGTAAACAAGGACGAACCTTGAGCGTGTTCGGCAGGCGACGCGCCAAATCGTAGTCTCTTGTATCGATCGGCCATTTTTATATTGGGATAAAGATGCCTTACGAGTGTGACGCGCTGCTCAAAACTGACAATGTTACGGCCGGCGCGGAGTATCCATGTGCGCTGTCGTACATACCGCAGCACCGGTAGCGTGGTCGAATCTTCGCCACTCGGAAAAATGATGCTCGCAGAAAAATCCATGTCTCAACGCACTCTTCTAATTCAGGACAAAACGGCCCGCAGAGCGAACGCACCCGTTAGCAAGAGCGTCGGTCGGATATCTCGCACTGATACGAGCGCTACGCATTCCAGGAGTGACGGCGCGTGTGTTGGCCGATCCAACGCTCGTAAATGTGTGAACTACGTCGCTGCTGTCGGACGTCAGAGACAGTGACGCGAGCTCGCGACACTTTGTATTTGGCAAGTAGTGGGCGTAAAGCTGTGCTGGTCGAGTAGTGTGCATAAGCCCTGCTCGTGACGTGCCACCACCGTTGAGAACGATTATGAAGACTACGAAATATTATTTCCATGCAGCACTTGCAACCTTATGCATTGCGATCGTAGGGTGCGGGAGCGGATCCTCATCCGACGGCAGCACTAGCGGTTCGAACAGCGCTAAGATTGCAGCTTCCACCGTTGGTGCCGTTGGCACAGCCTCGCCCAGCGGCACGACGATTCCTTTGGCGACACAGATCGTCGATAACGCAGGCAATGTATGGACGGTCGCCGGCGGCGTAGTCAATGAGAACGGCGCGCCGGCCGGTTATTCGTACGGCGTCACGCTGCTGCTCTACGAGAACAATCTCATCTATCAGCAAAACTTTGCCGGTGGCTGGTGGTATTGGAATGGCGCAGGCTGGACCGCAGCCTCCGATCCGCGCCTGCAGGCGACCACGTCGGCGGTCTCGGCCAGCGGTACCACCATCCCTTCGGCGACACAGATCGTCGATAACGCAGGGAATGTTTGGACCGTTACGGCTGGTGTTATCTATGAGAACGGTGGGGTGGCCGGTTATTCGTACGGCGTCACGCTGCTGTTATACGAGAACAACCTCATCTATCAGGAAAACTTCGCCGGTGGCTGGTGGTCATGGAGTGGCGGCACGTGGGTATTGACCAGCGATCCGCGCGGCGTTCCGGTGAACGGCGCCTGCGGCACCACCAGTGGCATGGCTGTGACAACTGCCCCGATTGCCAATCTGTGCAGCGCAGGCACGGCTTCGACGGTGAGCGGCACCGGCCCGTGGGCGTGGAGCTGCGGCGGCAGTAACGGCGGCACGACCGCGTCGTGTTCAGCGAACAAAGCTGCGCCCGCGCCTAGCGCTTTACCCTCAGCCAACGGCACGACCATTCCTTCGGCAGCACAAATCATCGACACCGGCGGCAATGTCTGGACCGTCGCCGGCGGCGTCATTTTTGAAAACGGCGTGCAGGCGGGCTCATCGACAGGAGTCGCGCTACTCCTCTACGACAACAACATCATTTACCAGGAAACTTCTGCCGCTGTCTGGTGGTCATGGAATGGCAGTACGTGGGTATCAAGCAGCGACCCGCGTGTCGTGGTGAGCCCTGTGAGCGGCGCCTGCGGCACTGGCCCCAATCTGTGCAGCGAGGGCAACGTCTACGGCATCGTCGCCAATGGCACCGCGCCTGCGCAGGGCGGCGCCGACGGCGCCGGATATTCGTACTCAGCGAACCTTCTAGGAACTTCGCTGACCTGGAATGGTTCGACCTTTCAGTTCGGGTTAGCCGGTACGTTGAACGCGGTGGACAGCACGACCTTGGCACTCCCGGCCGGTAAATATTCGACGCTCAACATGCTGGCGACTGGCGTCTATGGCGTGCAGTCGGCGCAGAACTTCGTGATCACTTACTCTGATGGCACTTCGCAGACCTTCACGCAAACGTTGGGAGACTGGTGTTCAGGGGCGGCTGAGACCGGCCAATCGGTCGCTGTCCAGATGGCCTACCGCGTCAGTCCTAGCGGGGCCGAAGATACAACGTGTCCTGCCAATCTGTACGGTTATTCATTCGCGCTCAATACCGCCAAGACGGCCAGCAGCTTGACGCTGCCTAACAACCGCAACGTCGTGGTGCTGGCGATCGAACTGACGGGCGGTACTGGAAGCGGCTCATCCTCGTCAAGTTCAAGTTCTGGCGGCTCCTCCAGCAGCTCGTCGAGCGGGGTAGCTTCTTCTACTGGTGGTGGCTCATCCAGTTCATCGAGTTCATCGAGTTCATCGAGTTCATCGAGTTCATCGAGTTCATCGAGTTCATCCAGTTCATCGAGTTCATCGAGCAGTGGATCATCCAGTTCATCCTCATCGAGCGGTGGTTCACCTGGTGTGCCCGCTCAAGCAGCAGCACTGGGCTACAACACCAACACTTTCAACTCGACGACGCTCGGCACTACGACGGGGAGTTGGCAGTTGTTTCGTTTCTACGGGAACAATCCCACTGGGTTCACCAATACGCAAAACTCTGACGGCAGCTTCACGATGGTCGGGGGCGGAGAGTCCGGCGCCGATGTTGCCACTGCGACGCCAACGTCTTCGGGACAGGGTTGGACAGGGGTTGCTTTCGGGGGCGGTGCTTACTTCGAGGCCACGATGTCGTTCACCGGTGGAAGCAATCACAGCTATCCCAATGGCGGACCGGCGTTCTGGGCACTGGACATCGAGCACACCTCGGTAGGCCCGTACTCTGTTGGCTGGCCTGCTGGGACAACCCCTGCATGGAACTCCGGCGCTAACTATGCTGCCGGTAATCTAGTCAGTTACAGCGGTCAGGTTTGGATCAGCGCCGGCAGCGGCAATGTTGGCCATGCGCCGCCCGCAGCTGGTGTACAGGGCAATAGTTTCTGGACGCTCTATAACGACTTCTTTGAAGTTGATTTCATGGAGTACGACGCTGCCAGCAACACATACCCGGCCGCGTACCAGAACGGTATAGGCAACTGGTACAACAATAATCCGACTCTGTCCACCAGCAATCCGCAGAACATCGGCGCTGGCGTGGGTACAGTGTCAGCCCCCGCAGGCACTGACTTTTCTAAGCCGCACAAGTATGGATGCTTATGGGTTCCGGCGACGGGCTCTGGGGTAACAACGACTACTCAGGGCTATTTGATATTTTACTTCGACGATGTTCAAACGGGCGCTACGTTCTATTGGGACTACTACAACCCGAGCGACGCAAGTTATCCATCGCCGCAGCCGTCAAACGAAGTTAGCGCGATGTCCGGCATGGACTGGCGGCACATGTTCATGATCTTAGGTTCTGATGTCAATCAGCCGACGACGGTGCAGAGCGTTAATGTGTGGCAGACCTCGGCAGCAAACAATCTGGTCTATTAGCGGCTGAGTTGGATGGTACGTCGAGTTCCATCGGCTTGAGAAGCAGATCGCAGCCGACGCCGCGCTCGATGGACTCTACGTGATGCGCACCAGCGTACCGAAGAAGCGGATGACTTCAGTCGAGAGGCGGCCCGCAGTTACAATGCCCTCGCTCGCACGAGAGTGCCGGTGACTAAGTTTACGTCGCCGAAGTAAGCCACGGACTTGCGGGTCAGGGCGTGCTGCACCACGGGATCCTTGATCTGCGGAGGCAGCCACATACGGCGGCGCGAGCCGAGTTGCTGGAAGTGGGCATTCGTCCAGGCCCCAGAAATCAACTCCGGCGGGGCAGCTTGCCAGGCGGCGCAGTTTTTTCCCCCCCGCGACTTTGAGCGGATAGGACTGGACTACCTGAGGGCGGGGCGTACGCAGCCCAAAGCCCATCTGCCTAAACACCCGCTGGCATTGGCGTACCCCCAGATCGAGGCCGTAGTGCCGGCGCAAATGCTCGGCGAGCAGCGGTCCGTCCCATACATTGGCCTCCAACCCCAAGGCTCGCGGTATCCGACGCAGTTCCCCTTGGAGTTTGCGCCATTGCGCCGAGTGCAGCAGGCGCGGCCGGCCGCAGCGCTGCCCTTCGCGCAAGCCTTCCAGTCCGCTCTCGTCAAATCGACTGACCCAGCGCTGCACCGTCGTCGGATTCTCGCCGAACAGCAGACCGACCTGCCGACACGATTGACCGGCTGCGACCAAGAGCAGGCCGTGCAAACGATGATCGTAGCGGGACTCATCGTTGCGGTTGATCTCTTGCTGGATCGCCAAACGCATCACCCCAGCATCCTCAATTTGAAGTTTGCGCATCATCATCCTCCGAAGGAAAGACGATGCAATGATATCGCTATGATGCAATACTTATGGCGTCGCCTTTAGATTACAAATGGTCGTGAATAGCACTGCGTTGGGTGTGGCCCAGCCATGTTGACAGCTATAGGCCAGCTTTGTAACGATGTTGCGCAAGGTATTTCGTTATACAACCCGTGAGCAATCATCAGAATCTTATGCCGCTATTTCCGGAGGCCCCTTTCGACAATCCGGACGACTATATTGCGGCCTATTCCAAGGCAATCGTGGCGGCGCATGCAACGATCGATGCGGCCGCCTTCGGCCGCGCAGTCGTGGCACTTCAGAGTGCAATGGCCCGAAACGCTACGATTCTGACCTGTGGCAATGGCGGGTCGGCCTCAATCGCCAATCATTTTGCGTGCGACCACACAAAAGGCACACGCACAGACACACAATTGGTACCACGCGTTCACAGCCTGGTAGCGAACATTGAGATCGCCACCGCAATTGCCAACGACATTTCGTACGATCAGGTTTTTTCTTTCCAACTGCAAAGTTATGCATCAACCGGCGACGTGCTGGTCGCGGTCAGCTCGTCCGGCAACTCGCCCAACATCTTAAACGCACTTGAATGGGCCAAGACCAAAAGCGTGCAGACGATTGCTATGACCGGGTTCGACGGCGGCAGGGCACGAACCATCGCGGATATCTCGCTTCATGTTGCCGCGCGCAATTACGGAGTGGTGGAAGACGTCCACCAATCGTTAATGCATGCTCTCGCGCAATTTTTGCGACAACGCCATATGACAGATCGTTCGCTGATCGGATCTCGGGCGTTTTGATGGCGTGGGACAGATGACGGCCGGCAATGTATAAATTGGAAGCACGCGGATGAGGGTTCATCTCATCACGGGCGGAGCCGGCTTCGTGGGCGTCAACCTCGCACGCAAGCTGCTGGCACGGAATGAGGTAGTGATTGCGTTCGACGACCTCTCCCTCGGCCATAGAGAATTTCTGAAATCCTACGACAACGTAGCGCAGTTCGAGTTCCACCTCGTGGATTGCGCCGACCGCAAGACCTTTCTGGACATGGCGCAAAGCGTCCACACACGGCGGCCAATTACCGATATATGGCATCTGGCGGCCAACTCAGACATTCCCGCGGGCGTGGCAGACCCGACGGTCGACATGCGCCGCACTTTCATGACGACCTTCGAAGCCCTGTCCGTGATGCGCACCTTGGGAATAACGCGGCTCCATTTCGCGTCAAGCTCGGCCATTTACGGCGACGTGCCGGATCGCGCTATCGCAGAGAATTACGGCCCCCTGGAACCGATCTCTAATTACGGCGCGATGAAGCTTGCATCCGAAGCGCAGATACGGGCCGCCGTCGAATCCTTTCTGCAACGCGCCGACATATTCCGCTTTCCGAACGTCGTCGGCGTGCCTGCAACCCATGGCGTCATCGTTGATCTCGTTCGCAAAGCCAGGGCTACACCGTCCGGTTTCGACGTTCTGGGAGACGGAACGCAACAGAAAGTCTACCTGCATGCGGACGATCTCGTGGACGCGATGCTGTTCATTTCCGAGCGCGCGAGCGGACGCTACAACGTGTTCAACATCGGACCGGACGACGAAGGCGTCACCGTAGCGAATATCGCTGAAGCCGTCCGGGATCGCGTCTCGCCGCATGCTACGATCCGCTATGGGACGGAATCGAAAGGTTGGATCGGGGACATTCCGCGATTTCGTTATGCCATAGATCAACTTGCGGCTCTGGGATGGGCGCCGAAGATGGGTTCAGCGGGCGCTATCCGTTGCGCCGTAGAGGAGATCGCCGATCAAGAAGCTGCAAGATGACTTCGGCGGTGATCCTTGCAGGTGGGAAGGGGACGCGGCTCGCCGATCGGCTGGGGGCGATGCCAAAGGCGATGGTCGACGTTGCCGGAAAGCCTCTCCTGGAGCGCCAGATTCATCATCTCGTCGCTTTCGGCGTGACCGACATCGTGCTCTTGGTCAACCATGGCGCTCAGTATATTGCGAACTTCGTGGCAGGATTGGTCGATCTGGACGTCCGAATTCGCATCGTCAACGACGGCGAACCGCGCGGCACCGCAGGCGCTGCAATTGCGGCGCTTGACCATCTGTGCGACCGATTCATCGTCGTCTACGGAGACACCCTAATCAACGTCGACTTGGCTGCGCTTGTGAGAGCGCATATGCGGGCTCACGCTGACATAACACTCCTGTTGCACCCGAACGATCACCCCCAGGATTCCGATATAGTAGAAGTGGACGATGAAGGTTGGGTGCGCCGCATCCATCCTTACCCGCATTCCGCCGGTAACTTCCTTCCAAACTCGGTGAATGCGGCGCTCTATGTGGTCGAAAAGCGCGCCCTCCTTCCCTATCGCGCCTGGACGGTACCATCCGATTTCGGTAAAGACGTTTTTCCGGCCATGCTCGCTTCGGGTGCGAACATTTTTGGCTATTCGAGCTTCGAATACATCAAAGACGTCGGCACCCCTCAGAGATTGGAAAAAGTCGAGCGCGATCTGCGAAACGGCGTCGTGGACCGCGCCCGCCTGACGGTCCCGCAGAAGGCCGTCTTTGTGGATCGCGACGGGACTTTGAACGTGCATCGCGGATTCATCAAAGATGCCGAGCAACTCGAACTTTTGCCCGGCGTCGCTAACGGCATTCGACGGCTGAACGAAAACGAATTTCGGGTCGTCGTCGTGACCAATCAGCCGGTCGTAGCGCGCGGCGAGACGAGCCTCGCGCAATTGCACCGCATCCACGCCAAGCTCGAGACGCTTCTCGGACGGGAAGGCGCATTCGTGGACGCGATATTTTTTTGCCCGCACCATCCGGACAAGGGTTTTGTCGGCGAAGTGTCGGCGCTGAAAATCGATTGCGACTGTCGAAAGCCAAAGACGGGTCTTGTGGACCGTGCAGTACGCGCCATCAACATCGATATAAGCCGGTCCTGGCTGATCGGCGATACGATGCGCGATATTCTGACGGCGGCGCGCGCCAATCTTCGTTCGATTCTGGTGACGACCGGCGACACGAACTCCGGCGGTGGTCCCGACGCCAAACCCGATTTCGTTCGGACCGATTTCGGAGATGCCGTCGACACGATACTTAGCTTATCGGAGCGAGCTCAATGATTGTCAGCCGTACGCCTCTGCGCATGAGTTTTGTCGGCGGAGGCAGCGACATGCCCGAGTTTTACCGCCATCATGGCGGCGCCGTGCTCAGCACGGCAATCGATAAATACGTATATGTGAACGTCAATCGAAAATTCGACGACGGTATTCGCGTCGCCTATTCGAGAACCGAGGAAGTCGAGCAGGCGGCCGACGTCGAACATCCCATCGTTCGCCACGCGTTGAAACATATGGCCATCGACGGCGGTATTGAAATCACGACGATCGCCGACATTCCGTCGCGGGGAACCGGGCTCGGGTCATCGAGTTCTTTCGCCGTCGGGCTCCTGAATGCGTTTGCCGCATTCAAGGGCCATCACCTGAGCCGCGAAGAACTCGCGCGGGAGAGCTGCCACATCGAAATCGATCTCTGCGGCGAATCGATCGGAAAACAGGACCAATACGCGGCCGCTTTCGGAGGATTGAACCTCATCGAATTCAGGCCGGATGATCGTGTGGTCGTGTCGCCGATCATTATGCGGTCGGGGATTCGCGAAATGCTCTCCAAACGACTACTGGTGTTCTATACAGGAATCACGCGAAGCGCGTCGCCCATTCTGCAGGAGCAATCGGCCGAGATCGTATCGAGCGAAGCCAAGCGCGAGACGCTGCAGCAGATGGTGGGCCTCGCCTACCAGCTTTCAGACGAGCTGAGGGCCGGAAAGCTCGACTCCTTCGGACAGATACTTCACGAG
>Ga0302325_10014129_pt1 | contig 17007 bp, 26 predicted proteins | sample Palsa_T0_2_FD_201948 | JGI IMG/M metagenome (GOLD analysis project Ga0302325, IMG submission 201948) | Peat permafrost microbial communities from Stordalen Mire near Abisko, Sweden - Palsa_T0_2 | ecosystem: Environmental > Terrestrial > Soil > Palsa > Peat permafrost | place: Sweden: Abisko... | reverse complement strand
CCCCGGCGTCGAACCTGATCTGGGCGACGGTGCCGGGGTCGTCTAGCTCGTAGCCCTGCATGAGCACCATCCCGGAAGGGATCGTCTCGCCCGTGGCGAGCCTGATCTCGCCGTCCACGTGGTGGACGGCGGGGCAGCCGCCGTTGCGGGACTCTTCGATGATCTTCGTGACCTTGGCCATGGTGACCTCCTGGGTTGGGATGTTCAGCCAGTTTCAGTTTCTACCAGGGCCTTTCAGTTGGTCAAGGGTAGGACGGTCTCCGGGGCTGGCTCTACGCCTATGGCTCCGGTGAACTTTCATGTTGGGCCTTGCTTTTCAATTTATTACTGAAAGATAATGAAAGTGAACGAGGAAGGCAACTCGCCTGGTTCCGGCCCCTGAAGAAAGAAGGTAGGACGCCGATGACCCGCACCTTGTTGCGCGGTGGCTTGGACGCCGCGCTCCTGGACACTGAGACGTACTGGTGGCACCTGGCGCGGCTGCGCGAGTCCCGGTCGCGTGCCGAGGCCGCCCAGCACGCGCGGTGCATGTCCGGGGTCGCCGCGCGCCGCTGCGATGCCCTGAACGGCACCCCGGGGACGGGAGACCAGGACCCGGCCGCGTGGTGCGACCTGTCGGCCGTCCTGGAGCGCCTCGCGATGGCGCTGAACCGGGACATCACGTGGACGGGCTACGACGAGGACGACCCGGGGGGCCGCGAGGCGCACCGGGCGTGGGAGCGCCTGGCCGCCGCCGACACCCGTTCGGAGTTCTCCGTCGCCTGGCAACTGGTCGGCCGGGACATCAAGGCCCTGGCCGCCCCGCGCGGGAACGGCTCCCCGGCGGCGCTGCGCGAGTTCACCGTGATCCAGGTCGCGTGGGCCGCATCCGCGATCACCGATGCCCCCTGGTAACCCCCGGTCAGTGTGGAGGAAGGCGGTTCCATCATGCCCGAGACCTGTGTTCCCGCCCAGCCGCAGCCGTGCGACTCCTGCGGCGGCACCGGCCAGCTCGCGCCGGACCTCATCGAGAACACGGCCACCGGCCAGGTGACGCCCGTTCCCTGTCCCTGCACCGATTGCCTGCCGTGGTGAGCGCGCGCCGGGGCAGTCGCGCCGCGCCCGGCGGGGCGTTCGCCGGGGTGCTGCGCGCCCTGTGCGGCAGGGCGGCTGCGGCTGCGGCGGCAGCGCGGGCGGCGCTGGCGCTGGCCGGGCCCGGGGACTGGGGGGTGCGGATCGACAAGGCGGCCCAGGAGGAGGTGCTGCGGGCGTGCTTTGCCGAGGCTGCGGCCAGGCGGCGCGCTCGCGCCGCCTGGCGGGCACGCGGCGGCGGGGGAGGCCCTGGGCGCCTTGACGAGCAGCTCGGGTTCGCCGGGCCCGGCCGTTCTCGCGGCCCGGACCGGCTGGCTGGCCTGCTGGGCTTCGCCCCGGCCGGCCGCAGCCGTGAGCAGATGACGGACCTGCTGGGCTTCGCCCGCCGCCCCGTCGCTGGGGAGCGGCGCCGTGAGGCGCTTCGTGATGACCGTGAGATCGGGCGCTGACGATGAGACGAACCATGATGACGGTAGTGGCCGCGCGGCTGCTGTACGGGCGGCGCCGGCCCCGCCTGCCGGTCCAGGCGCGGGTGCGGCTCGGGCTGCACCCCGGACCGGGCTGGGCGGGTTCCTGGTCGGTCTGGCGCTGCCACGGGCTGCCGGCCGCGCGGAAGGTGGCCCGGCACGCGCGCCCGTCGCTGCCGCCGGCGGTGCTGCGCCCCGGGCGGCGGGGGGCGTGGCGGGAGTACGCGACGTTCCTGGGCTGGGCGCAGAGGCCGGCGCGGCTGCGGGTGTACGCGCACCTGGAGTCGCTGGTCGTGACGTTCGCCGCGCCGCAGGACGGCAAGACCCAGGCGGCGGCCGGGCAGGTCATCGACGCGCCCGGCCCGGTCGTCGCCACTTCGGTGCGCGCTGACCTGCTGGCGGCGACCGCCGCGCTGCGCTCCTTGCGCGGCCCGGTCGGGCTGTGGGACCCCGAGGGCGTCACCGGGCTGGCGTCGACGTTCCGGTGGAACCCGGTCGCGGGGTGCGAGGACATCGCGACCGCAGTGCGGCGGGCCGGGACCATGACGGAGGCCGTCGGCGGCAAGGGCGCCGACGGTGAGGCGTTCTGGGACGACCAGGCCGCGATGGTGCTCGGCGCGCTGCTGCACGCCGCCGCGCTGGGCGGCGGCGACCTGCGGCACGTGCACGCGTGGGCCGGCGGCGAGGACGACGCCCCGGCGCGCATCCTGGCGGCGCACCCCGGCGCGTCGGCGGCGGCGCGGGACCACCTGAACAGGTTCCTGGCGATGGCGGACCGCACCCGGCAGTCGGTCGCCGCGACGCTGACCCGGGTGCTGAAGTTCATGCAGCTCCCCGCCTGCGAGCAGGCCGTCACCACCGACGACGGCAGCGCGGGATTCGACTTCGCGTCGTTCCTGGCCTCGAAAGGGACGCTGTACCTGGTCGCGGGCGACTCGCGGGTCAGCCCGGTCCCGCCGCTGTTCGCCGCGCTGGTCGCCGAGCTGGCCCATACGGCGCGGCTGGCCGGGCGGCTGGACCCGCCGCTGACGGTGATCTTGGACGAGGCGGGGAACATCGCGCCGGTGCCGGTTGCGGCCTGGTCGAGCTGGGCCGCCGGGTCGGGAGTCCTGCTGCGCATCTACGCCCAGGCGTGGGCGCAGCTCGCCGGCCGCTGGGGTGAGCACGGGGCGGCGCTGATCTGGCAGTGCTGCAAGACCAAGGTCATCTTCGGCGGCACCACCGAGGACACCCTGGCCGCGCTGACCGAGCGGGCCTGCGGCACCGCCCGGGTCCGCGTCGCCGTGACCCGTTCCGACGGGACGCGCGGCTACGCGGCCGAGGAGATGCCGCTGCTTTCCGCCGCGAGCCTGCGGATGCTCCCGGCCGGGACGGCGGTGGTGATCCAGGCCCGCGCCGCGCCGGTCATCGTCCGCCTGGAGCAGGTCCGCAAGCGCGCCGACTACAAGCGCCGCCCCCAGCGCGCGATCACGGGCCTGGTCCCCGCCGCCGCGCTGCCCCCGGCCGTCTCGTGGCCGTCGCTGCCGCCCGCGACCGGCGAGCCGCCCGCCCTCCGCCCCCTGACCGTGCCCGAAGAGGAAGACAGCCTGTGACCGCGCCCCGCGCGGTCAGGCACCAGCCGCCGACACCAAAGAGACAACCGTGAAGTTCTCCCTGCTCAGCATTCCCAATGACCTGTACGCCAGGCTTAAGGACGCCGCCGCCGCCGAGCGGCGCAGCATTCCCAACGAGATCTTGTGCCTGATCGAGCGCGGGCTCGCCCCCGGGCAGCCCGGCGTCATCGTGATGAACAATCACGAGGCGCGGCCGGGGTTGCCCGTGCTGGTCATCACCGAGCTGGCCGACCTGCGCGGCCCGTCCGGCGGCAAGGTCGTGCTGCCGTCCCGGCTGTTTCCCGACGAGGCCGGGACGGTCATCGACCTGGACGAGTCCGCGCTGCTCGCCGAGGTCTACCAGACGGTGCTTACCGCGGCGGGCGGCGCGCAGGAGCTGGTCGTGCACCTGAACGGCCCCCGGCTGATCGAGGCATGGGCGGGCCTGTCCCTGCCTGAGAGTGTCCGGCTGGCGTGGGAAGAGGTCCACCCGGTGCTGGCCGCTGCGCGCGAGCGCGGCTGATGCTGCCAGACAAGCGGCGGCGCGTGATCGAGGCCGCGCTGCGGGCGGCGGAAACCCACGGGTTCGCGCTCGGCGGCAACGCCGCCCTGACCGCCCACGGCCTGCCCGGCTTCAGCACCAAGGTCATCAACCTGGTCACCCCCGGCCGCGCGGTACGCGACGCCGCCAAGGCCGTGGAGAAGGAACTCCGCAGCCAGGGATACCAGCCCGAGCGGCTCGACACCTCCGCCGAACGACAACACGTCCTGCCCCCGGCCAAGGGCATGCTCGCCCAATGGCGCGTGCCGACCGCAGGCCCGCACGACCACCCGCCCGTCAACGGGATCAGCAAGTACACGTGCGAGAAGTGCTTCGAGCACGCCTACGTGGAGATGAGCCGCGCCCCTCGCAGCCGCGAACCCGTCCGGACCAGCGTCGGCCCGGCGATCCACCTGGAAGACGCGGCAGGGGCGAAGCTCCGCGACCTCGCCGAACGGGGCCGGGCACGCGACTATGCCGACACCGCCCGCCTGCTGGAGCGCTGGAGCCCCGGCCAGCTCACCGGGTTCGCCCGGCGCCTGGACCCCAAGGTGGACCCCGCCTGGGACCTCGCCAGCCGCGCCGCCCGCCTCGCCGTCCTGCCCGACATCGCGCTCACCGGCCTCGGCTCCGTCCGCCCCGAGCAACTCGCCCGGATGCGGGAGCAGTTCGCGAACTGGCAGCGCGACCCCCGCGACATCGCCCGTCCAGAACTCGCCCGGCAAGAGCCCGCCCGGCAGCGCGAGCGACCCGAACCCGCCCGTGAGCCCCGGCAGGCCCCCCCCGCGCGGCGCAGGCAGCGCGAGGCAGAACGCGGCGAGCCGGACCGCACCCGATGATCACCCGCCGGAAGAAACGAGGAACACGAGCATGAGCATGCCGGCCTACGCGGACGCGTTCGCCCGCGCCCTGGACAGCCCGCCGTTCTCCAACGGCGACGAGGGCTGCGCCTGGATGGACAACTGGTGCGACCCGTGCCTGAACGACGGGCGCGGGCTGGGCCTGGACGAGCCGCAGTGCCCGCTGATCGCCGTCGTCCTGTCCGGGCGGACCCCGGCCGAGTGGTTCGGCCAGCGGGACGCCCGCGGCGGCTACCGGATGGACGACCAGTACCACTGCGTCAGGTTCCGTCACCGCGACGACCCCGGGGGCCGCGAGCCGGAGCCCGTCCCCGACCCGCCCGGCCAGCTCTGCCTGCTGCCGCGCGCCTCCTACGAGGGCACCCGCATGCACGCCGGCACCCTGCCCGCGCGGGTGACCGGATGAACGGCCAGGCCCCCGAGGCGCCGACGTGGCGCGAGCGGGCGGGGCGGATCGTGCTTGATCCGTGCGACCCGCGCGGCGAGCCGATCGAGACCCCCGCCGACCGCCGCTGGCTGTGGCGCATCGCCAGCCAGCTAGCCGTCTCAGCGACCAGCGACGGGCTGCGGCAGCTCGCCGACGACCTGCACGCCTACCTCGCCGAGACCTGCGCGCACCATTGGCTGCCCTACGACGGCGACGAGTACCTGCCCGCGCACCGGCAGTGCCTGTGGTGCACGAAGATCACCGCCCCGGCCGGGCCCGGCACCACGGAAGGACCCGCGCGATGACCGCCTTGGCGCAGAGCCCCCTGTTCTGGGGCGCGCTGACCGCCGGACTGCCGGCGGTGTACTTCCTGCCCACCTGGATCGGCGTCTTCCGCCAGGTCGAGGGACTCGGCTGGCTGATCGCCTTCAACGCGCTGCTCCCCGGCGTCGGGTGGCTCGGCGCCATGATCCTGGCCTGCGCGCTCCCGCGACGCGAACCCCCGGCCGCGTACCCGACGGCGCCCCGCTACCCGCAGCAGCATCCCGGTCAGTCCCCCAGGAAAGGAAACCGCCGGCCATGACCTTCCTCACCCGTACCCGCCAGCGCCGCCAGGACCGCCGGCGCACGGCGAGCACCGTGATCGGCCTGCGCATGCGCGCCTGCGGCCTGGACCTGGCGGTATCGGCCGGGTTCCGCTTCGACCCGCTCAGCCCCGGCCAGGTCCGCCTGTCGTTCCAGCCCGGCCTTGGCAAGCCCGCCGAAACCGGCCTGGCGGTCCCCCGTCTCCTGCTCGCCGCCGGGCTGACCGCCCCGGCGCAGGAGGGGAACCTGCGGGCCCGGCCATCGGCAGGCGGACGGGTCCTGGTCATCAGGCTATCGGCGCCGGACGGCACGGCGGAGTTCGACGTGCCCGCCGCGAGCGTCGCCAGTTTCCTGGACGCCACCTACCGGCTCGTGCCGTCCGGCGCAGACGTCGGGGGCGTGGCCGGGCTCGCGCTCGGCGAAGCCGCCGCCCGCGTGCGCGAGGCCGCCTCGCCGTTCCCGGGAGGGGCGTGAAGATGGACACGATCAGCCAGCCGGTCGGCCTGATGATGTTCGAGGGCGGGCGGCGGTACCCGTTGCGCGCCACGCTCGCCTACGACAGGAAAGAGCCTTACGAGGTCCGCCTCCTGTTCCCCCCGGGCCTTGAGCACCGGGACATGGTCCTCGCCCGCGAGCTGCTGGCCGGCGGCCTGATCGAGGCCGCCACCTTCGGCGGCATGCGGGTCTGGCCGGCCGGCGGCGTCTGCGGGGTCGTGTGCGTCGGGTGGACGGGCCCGGCCGGCGAGGCCCGGCTGGAGGTCCCGGCCGTGAGCGTCGCCTGCTTCCTGGACCTGACCTACTGCCTCGTCCTCGAAGGCGGCGAACCGCCCCGGGCCGACATCGACGCCGGCATCGCCGCCATCCTCGCCGACGGCGGCACCCGGTGACGGGGCGGCCCGGCGCGGCCGGGCCGAAGCCGCTGCCGCGCGGCCTGGACCTGCCTGTCCTGGACGGCGCCGTATGCAGGGGACAGGACCCCGCCCCGTGGTTCCCGCGGACGGGCGAGTCCCCCGAGGCGGGCAAGGCACTGTGCAGCGCCTGCCCCGCACAGGCCAGGTGCCTGGACTGGGCGCTGGCCAAGGGCGAGCAGGTCGGCACCTGGGGCGGAGCTACCCCGGAAGAGCGCACTGAGATTCTCCGGCAGCGCCGCCGGGACACCAGGCAGGGAGCAGTCGCGTGAGCGCGCCACCCCGAAGGAGCAACCCTCAATGACCGACACCCAGCAGCCCCCGGACACCGGCGGGCAGCCCTTTGGCCCGGGCTGGCCGCTGCCGCCCGGCCAGGACGTGATCACCGTGGCAGGCCCGTGGACGGTGCTGTCGTGCGTCACCGCCGCCAGCACCGGCTGCGGCGCCGCCCCGGCCGACGAGGACACCGGCATGACCCCGCACTTCGCCAGCACCAGCCAGGCCGCGCAGGAACTGGCCCAGAACTGGGGCTGGACCTGGGGTCGCCGCAGCGACTGGCCCAAGGACGACGTTCTGCTGTGCCCCAAGTGCGCCGCCGCCCCGGCAAGACCATCACGGCGGCCCACAGTGAGCTGCCCGTCCGCACACGACCTAGCGCAAGCCAGAGCCCGCGTCAGCGCCGTCACGGAATGGATAGCCGCCACGGAAGACGGCATCCCCCCAGGCCAATCCGCCATCGACGCCGCCGTGGGCATCCTCGCGGCTCCCCCGCCCCAGAGGAACGCCTCGGCCAGCGTGCACCCCGCCACCGTCTACCGCGTCGGAGGCCACCTGGTGGCCGTCTACCGCTTCGGGTCGCGCATCGGGCCGGTCGCGGCCGCCGAGTGCTCATGCCCGGACAACGGCGTGTGCGAGCACCTGCTCGTCGCCCTCGCCTACGAGCTGCCCCCCATCAGCAGTGGACGGAGAACCCCATGAGCGATACCGCCAGGACCAGGCAGGCAGTAGACGCCGATGACCGCGAGCACGCCGGAAAGCGCGGCGGCGGGATGAGCGGCGCGGTACGCCCGGTCTACCTGCACCTGGGCAACCAGGCCCAGGCGCTGGGAGCAGCGCTGCGGCGGCTCGGATTCACCACCATGGTGCTGACGTCGCGCGCCCACCGGCGTCACCCCTGCGTCACGGTCGGCAGCGGCCCGGACCGGGCCGCGCACCGGGTCGAGCACGTCTACGGCGCGCCTGACGACGACGGCGACTGGTGGTTCTGGCGGCCGTCCCCCGACGACCCGGTCGTCATGGAGCGAGTCGCCCCCCTCAGCGACGTCTCGGTGACCGCTGACGCGATCGCCCGGGTGCTCACCAGCGCCCGCGCCAGCCGCCAGGCAAGCTGACAGGGGGACGAGAGGATGACAGCCGAAGCGGTCGCCGAGGGCGGCTCCGGGGAAGAAGACACGACCGTCCCGGTCCTGACCGGCGGGACGGGGCCGGTGGCGTCGCGGGTGTTCCCCGGCCTGCCCGACCAGGCCGGGCAGGCGCGCCGCTGGGTCCGCGCCCTCGCATCCCACCTCGGCGGACTCGACCGGGATGACATGGCGCTGGTGGTGGCGGAGTTGTTCGCCAACGCGGTGCTGCACACCGGCTCCAGGGGTGGGGGCGGCAAGGTCGCGGTCGCGGTCACCGCCGACGGGGTGGTCCACGTCCACGACTACGGGCCTGCGGAATCGTGCGCCGGGCTGGCCGCCGGGCCGGAAACGGACAGCACGCGGGCGGACTGCGGGCGGGGCCTGGAGATCGTCGCCGCGCTGTGCGCGGGGCTCGTCCACATGCCCGCCGCCTGGTGCCTTGCTGTCGGCCCCGACGACCCGGCCTCACGGGCGGGCGGGTGCTGTACCTGCGCCCGGCTCCGCCCCGCCGCTCCCGGGGTCGCCCCTTTGTCGGGGGGCGGCCGGTCATGACCGCGCGCTTGTCCCCCCGGGACGCCGCCGCCCAGCGGTCGCCGCGGGTCTGGCCGCCGCCACCCGGGAACGCTGACCGTGCCCAGGCTGATGGCTTCCCTGCGCCACCGGGACCCGCGGTCCGAGGACCTGAAAATCCGTCAGTTCCCCCGCGCTGAGGAAGTGACCACAGCCGCCACGAGCATCCTCACCGCCGCGTCGGACGCGATCGAGGGGCAGGCGACGGGAACGTCGGCCGCGCACCTGGCACGCGCGGTGATCGAGGCCGCCGCCCCGATCATTCGCCAGTACCACCAGCACGCCCGAGCCGGGCAGCGACCCGGCAGAAACCGATCACGAGGAAGGAGCGTCAGGGTGGATTACGCGCTCAGGGCGGTCAGCATGAAAGGCGCCGCCCAGGCAGTGGCCGACGCGCACGAGGTAGTTGTGTCGGGACTTCCCGGAAACGTTGACCCGCACGTCCGGGCGGCGGTCTACGCGGTGGTGGTGCGCAAGTTCCTAGACAACGAATACGCGCGGGATCTCACGATGACGTGGCAGCCGGAGGGCTTGGCATGATCTCGGCTGAGCTTAGTCCGGGGAACGGGCCGCGCGCCCGCCCGATGCACCCGGCCTGGGGGCACCGGGGAGGGGGCAGGGTGCCCAGGCTGATGGCTTCTCTGCGCTTTCACCAGCATGCGACGACCCGGTGGTCACAAGAGTGGCCGCCGCCCGACAGCGAAGAGGAAGAACACGGCATGGATGCTATGGACAGCTGGACCCAGGAGGTGAACGGCATCCGCTACCGCGTTCGTATCGTGCCCGACGATGACGCCTCCCCCGGCGACTACGAGGACTACACGCCCAGGCAGGTAAAGGCGTGGGAGGAAGGCGAGTGGAAGTTCGCGGGCGTGCTCGTCTCCCCCGACATTCCCGGGCTGGACGACGGATGGCTCGGAGCGTCGCTGTGGGGCACCGACTACGGCAACATGCCGCTCACCACGGAAGACGACGAGCTAACCGGACAGACCTATGATCCTGCGGCCTACGTCCGCGATGACGTGGTGCCCGAGCTCGTCGACGAACTCTGGGCACAGCCCGACGCGACGGCCCGCCTCACGGAGCTGCGGGACGCCATTTCCGCGATCCTGGCTAGCCTGCAGCCGCCCGCCGCAGCCGGGCCGTCCCCGGAGCCGCAAACGGCACCGCCGCACGCGTGCCCGGACCAGCCAGGCGACGGGCTGCCCGCCAGCGCCCGCTGCTTCCCCCCGGCCGCCGGCCGCACTCGGGGAGAAGGCTGACCGTGGCGAGGCTGAAGCCGTGTCGCTGACTGAGGACCAGGTCCGCCAGCGGGCCAAGACCGTCACCCGCCGGGTCGGCTGGCGGATGCTCCGCCCCGGCGACCGGCTCACCCTGTGCCGCAAGGTGATGGGCCGCCGCCCCGGCGAGCCCCTGGAACGTATCGCCGACGTCGAGGTCACCTCGGTGCGCCGCGAGCCCCTAGACGCGATCACCGCCACCGACGTCGCCGCCGAAGGATTCCCGCAGATGACACCAGCCGAGTTCGTGAGCTTCTTCTGCGCCACTCACCACGGCTGCCGCCCCGGCACCGAGATCACCCGCATCGAATGGTGCTACCTCGACTGATGGCAGATCACCACGACAACGGAAAGGGGAACCTGATGGCAGGCCCGGCGCACCGATCAGTTCTTGGGAGTCCTCTCGATGCATGACCAAGTTATCTTTCCGCGCCTTCAGCCCACCAGCGTGGTTTCACAGCAGGCTTCGCCGCCGCCGTGCGAGACGCGCACCAAGTCGGCCCGCGAGGATGACGGGCCGGTGCTGCGGTTCGGGTTCACCTGCGGGCACCTGGAGGCGCTGGCGTGGGGCGCGGTCTGGCGTCACACGCCGAGCCGGGGCCTGGACGTGTCGGACCGGTTCGAGGCCGCGTGGGGCGCGGCCGTGGAGCACGTGTACTCTGCGGCCGAGCCGCCCAGTCCGCTTGACCTGACCGGTGCGGGGCTGGCGGGCCTGGACCGGCTGCGGAAGCGCGGGCTGCACGAGCGGGGTTACCTCCGCCGGAACCGCGACGGGAGCGACCCGGCGGCCCAGGCGGTGCCCGCCGGGTCGTTCTACCGCTACTGGACCACGCCGGCGCCGCCGACCCCGGAAGACGTGGCGGTGGACCGGACGGCACTGGCGCAGGTCATGGCCCGGCTGGAGCCGGCCCACGCGGAGGCGCTGCTCGCCCTGGCGGAGCACGGCGATTACGAGGCCGCCGCTGCTGCGCTGAAACTGAGCCAGACCGCGTTCAACGCCCGGGTGCGGCGGGGCCGGAACGCGCCACCGGGTCGCCATCGACGGCGACGAGCGCAAACGAGTCGGGTACCGGCTCGCAGACATCACCCGCGCACTCGTTGGATTCACCGCGCCCGCCGCGCCGGAAGGGCAGGCAGCGTGACGACCGACGCCAGCTCAGCCGCCCGTGACCTGCCGCCGTTCGACGAGAACGCCGCCAGGTACAGCTCATCTTGCAGGCGGACCGGCGGCACCCCCGGCGGGGCCGTCCGGGAAGAGGCCGGGCGGTGATCGACCTTCCCGCTTACAGCGGCCCGCGCGCAGGGTGCCCGAAGTGCAGGACCGGGCGCCTCACCACGAACTATCACTACGGCAGCCGTGCTACGAAGGAGACGCCGCACGGTGAGGGGTGGCCGTGCAGTTGGTTCGACACGGAAGACTGCGGCCTGGAGCACCTGTGCCGTTACTGCCGCACCTGCGGCTACACGCGGCCCGAAGCCCTCCCCGATGGCAGCGGCGACGACGGCGCCGGGACGGCCGGACCTGGCCCGTTCTTCCCGGGCACGGACTTGGACGTCGAGGCCGGGCGCCTGTTCACCCTCGCCCGCTGGTGCCGCGACTCCGCCCGCGCCGAGCTTGGGGCCGGGGGTTGGGGCGACGGGCAGAAGGCAGCGTTCACGCGGTCGTTCGAGGACCTGGTCGACAACTGGACCACCTACAAGTGCGTCCTGGCCTTTCTTCCCGGTGCTGACGGGGAGGACGGGAGGCCGACGCGGGAGCAGGTCCTGGCCGACCTAGAAAAGCCGCGCCGTGCGTTCGCCAGCGCGCTCGGCGTCTACCACGCGCTGCTGCTGGAGGCAGCCGGGCACGCGGGCGGCCCGCGGCCCCCTGACCCGTTCGCTGGCGAAGGCAGGCACGGGGACCAGCGCCTTTCCGGCGTCCCCGGCCGCGGCGACCCGGAACCCGCCCCGTCCACCCTCCCGGTTCCCTGCGAGGTGACCGCCGGCGGTGACGGCTCCTGCCGCGTCACCCTCGGCGCGTTCTCGACCAGCGCGTTCTCGCCCGGCGGGTGGCCGGCCCTGGCCAAGGCGAAGGCGGTACTCGGCGCCACGATCGCCAAAGCCGTCACCAGGATTCACGGCAAGCGGCCGGCGTTCGCCCGCGACCCTGCCGGGGCGCTGATCGTCGCCTACCCCGAACTCGTCTGCGGGTCCAGCCTTTGGCGCGTCACCGCCCGGGGAGCCGTCCACCTCGGCTACGAACTTATGCCCCCCCCGCCGCAGCACTCACCGCCGGAACCCTCCTGCCGCGCAACCTCACGCCGGTACCCGACAGCAGCGGCACCAGCGCCGGGCAGGGCACGCGGTGAGCGCCCAGCCCGTCTGCGACCCGGCCCCGGTCCCCGGGTGGGCGCGCGAGCACATCGCCTGGATCGCCCGCGCCCGCCGTCCCTGCCATGACAAACGAAGGAGACCCTATGGAATCGCCGCAGATCATCCCGAACACCGAGAAGGCGAGGGAAGACCTCGAACGCGACGCCATCGCCGCGTTCGAGAACGTAACCGACGCCATCGCCGCCCAATTCCCCGATATGACCCCCGCGGAGCGCGGGCGCATCGCCCGGATACTCATCGACGGCACAGCGAACCAGGTCCGCGAGTGGGGCGACGTCATAACCGCCTATCTCCCGGACACGCTTCGCCGCGACACCTACGACGGCGGTGCCGAGTTCGTGAGGGCATACCACGAGGCCCGGGGGCAGCATTGAGTTTGCTGCGCGTACTCGATGAGCTTGACCGAGTACAGAAACTCCTCGAAGAGGAGTTCCCCGAGTGCAAAATCGGCTATTCGTACCAGCCCGGTCAGGTGACCTGGACCGCCCAGCTCGGCCCCACACTGAACGCGGACAGCCCCGATATTCTGCGCGACGTGATCAAGCGCGCCTACGTCGAGGTGGTGGAGAAGATCAGCGAGCGGACACAGGGCGCGTCACCGTCCGCCACGGGCGGACCGTCGGAACTGGCTGCCGACGGACCCGCCGACGCGCCGGCCGTGGGGCCTTGACCTGTGGGCGCGATTTGTGAAACCATAACGTTGGATTTGTCGCACGCGGCGACGAACGGCTTGGGGGTCTTCCGCTCACCGAACCCGTAGACGGTCAGCGCGGACTCGCGCAACCGCGCCGCCAGCCGGGTGAAGTCGCTGTCGCTAGAGACGATGCAGAACCCGTCGAAACGCCCCGAGTACAGCAGGTCCATCGCGTCGATCACCATCGCCGCGTCGGTGGCGTTCTTGCCCCGGGTGTAGGCGAACTGCTGGATCGGCTGGATGGACTGCGCGAGCAGGTGGTCCTTCCAGCCCTTCAGGTTCGGCGCCGTCCAGTCGCCGTAGGCGCGCTTGACGTGCGCGGTGCCGTACTTGGCGACCTCGGCCAGCAGCCCCTCGGTGATCGACGGCTGCGCATTGTCCGCATCGATCAGCACCGCAAGCCGTGCCGTGTTCTCGCTGGCCATGCCGCCACGGTATCTCACCCGCCCCCGGCCAGCCTGCCGACAGCCCGCGATCAGTCACAACCATCACAACCATCAGGAGGAACGAGCCGTTGCTTCGCCCCACCGGCCCCGCCCTCCCCGCCGTGGGCGGGGGTGGCCGTAGGATCGCTACCGGAGAAATCGTTGGTAGCGACCGAGGAGGCAGCCATGCCGGCAAAGGGAACCGCCGAGTGGAAGGGTGACGTTCCGTCGGGGAGCGGCACGTTCACCGCGGGCGACACGATCAGTGGCGAGTACTCGTTCAAGTCCCGCTTCGAGGACGGACCCGGGGCCAACCCCGAGCAGCTCATCGCCGCCGCGCACGCGTCGTGCTTCTCGATGGCGCTGTCGAACATCCTCGCGCAGCAGGGCAACCCGCCGGAGTCGGTGCAGACGGAGGCCACGGTCACGCTGCGGCCGGTCGACGGGGCGCCCACGATCACCAAGATCGCGCTGGTGACGGTGGGGCGGGTGCCCGGCATCGACGCGGCCGCCTTCGCCGACGCGGCGGCGGCGGCCAAGGCCGGCTGCCCGGTCAGCCGGGCGCTGGCCGGCGTCCCCGAGATCACCCTCGAGGCGACGCTGGCCAGCTAGCCGGGCGCGAGCGGGGGACGCCGTCCGCGCGGCTGGCCGGGGAATCGGAGATCGTCGGCGCGTCCGCGCGGTTCGCGGCGACGTCGGCCGCGGTCGGCCCGGCTACCTCGATGCGGTTCCTGATATCTCCGCTCGGATCGATATATCCGGTGATGGTGGGACATGCCGATTCAGAAGTCGATGGCCCGCAGGACGTCAGTCGTCCAGCGCCTGGTAGGCGCTGGTCCAGAAGTCGCGGTTGATCACGGGCAGCCGGGGCGAGGTGAACGCCTGCTGGGTCAGCAGGATCAGCGTCAGGTCCTCGGCCGGGTCGTTGACCCAGCTGGTGCCGAGGCCGCCGTTCCACCCGTACGCCCCGACCGAGTGGTACAGCTGGGTCCGGCCGGTCACCACCGATACGCCGAAGCCCCAGCCGGTGTCGTCGAAGTCGCCCGGCATCAGGCCGGAGACCGCCTTCACCGCGGCCGGCAGCTGGTCCGACGTCATCAGCGACACGGCCGCCCGGGACAGGACCCGGACGCCGCGGTAGACGCCGCCGCCGCGCAGCATCGCGGCGAACGCGGCGTAGTCGTCGGCGGTGGAGACCAGCCCGCCCGCGCCGGACTCGAACGCCGGGGGAGCGGACCACTGCCCGTCCGGCGGGTCGTCGACGACCGGCTGCCCGGTGGCGGGATCGGTCGCGTACTGCGGCGGCAGCCGGTCGATCGAGGCGGCCGGCACCCAGAACCCGGTGTCGGGCATGCCCAGCGGCTCGAAGATCCGCTCCCGCAGGAACTCCTCGAGCGTCTGCCCGGAGGCCCGCGCGATCAGCACCCCGAGGATGTCCGAGCCGATGTTGTAGAGCCACCGCTCGCCCGGCTGGCAGACCAGCGGCAGTTCGCCCACCCGCCGCATCCACTCATCCGGCCCCGGCATCAGGCCGGGCGCGGGCTTCCCGCTCGGCAGGTCGTTGATCGCGTCCATGATCGGCACCGACCCGCGCGGCCCCCACATGCCGTGGCCGAAGCCGAGCCCCAGCCGGAAGGTGAGCAGGTCCCGCAGCGTGATCGCCCGCTCGGCCGGCACCGTGTCGTCGAGCGGGCCGTCCAGCCGGGTGAGCACCCGCCGGCCGGCCAGCTCGGGCAGGTACTCGTCCACCGGGTCGTCCAGGCGCAGCGCGCACTCTTCCACCAGCATCAGCGCCGCCACCGCCACGACCGGCTTGGTCATCGACGCGATGCGGAAGATCGCGTCCGGCCGGACGTCGCCGACCGCCTCCACCAGCGTCTCGCCGCCCCGTGCCAGCACCGCGACCACGCCCGCGGCCGCGCCGCGGCCCACGTAACCGTCGAGCACGCCCCGCACCCGCTCAAGCCGCGACTTCGAGAACCCCGTCATTGACATCCTCCGCGTCCGGTCAGCAGAACATCCGCCAGGTACGACGGTACGACGGAGGCAAACTCATCGGGCGGCAAAGAGCAAGCCGCGTGCGTTCAAAGAAGAGGGTTTGCGCTTAGCGGTCCTGCTCGGTGGTGACCAGCAGCGCGTCGGCTCACGCGCCCGGCGCCCGCTCGTCGACCACGTCCGGGCACGCCCTGGCCGCCGAGCACGGGCACCCGGTTCAGGTCGGCCGTCTCCATTTCGGTCATCGCCCCTCGCTTAATTCCTTTGGCCGTTCCGGTCTATACCACTAGGCTAGAAAAAGTGGACTCGATAGGAAGATCCAATTGACTACCGCTACAACGACCAATCTCTCGGGCGGCGAGTTTCCGGCCGACCTGCTGGTCGAGCTCGACCGGGCCCGGCCGCGCAGCCTCCGGTCGCAGCTCGAGCGCGGCCTGCGCCAGGCCATCGTGGGCGGGTCGCTGCTGCCGGGGACCGCGCTGCCGCCGTCGCGGGTGCTGGCGGCCGAGATCGGGGTGTCCCGCTCGCTCGTGGTCGGGGCCTACGAGCAGCTGGTGATCGAGGGCTACCTGGAGTCCCGGCAGGGCTCGGGCACGCGCGTCCGCGCGCCCGGCTTCGGCGGCGACCGCGCGGCGGCCGGGCCCGGCAGCGAGCCGTTCTGGCCGTTGCCGCTCAACCGCGACGGCAAGATGCCGACCAGCGGGCTGCCGGACCCCGCGCTCTTCCCCCGCAGCGAGTGGCTGCGGCACTACCGCGACGCGCTGCGGGAGGTCCCCGACAGCGGCCTGCTCTACCCGCCGCCCCGCGGCGCGCAGGAGCTGCGCGCCGCGCTGACCGCGTATCTGGGCCGGGTGCGGGGGGTGCGGGCGGCGCCGGAGCAGGTGGTGATCTGCGGTGGCTTCTCGCAGGGGCTGATGCTGCTGTGCCGGGCGCTCGGCGCGCGCGGGGTGACCAGGATCGCGATGGAGGACCCCGGCTTCCTGCTGCACCGCAAGATCATCGAGGCGTCCGGGCTCGAGCCGGTCCCGGTCCCGGTTGACGGCCGCGGCATGCAGACGGCCCGGCTGGCCGGGCTGGACGTGGGGGCGGTGCTGCTGTCGCCCGCGCATTCCTACCCCACCGGCGCCGCGCTCTCGGCCGACCGGCGGGTCCGGCTGCTCGAGTGGGCGCGCGCGTCCGGCGGGCTGGTGATCGAGGACGACTACGACGCCGAGCTCCGCTACGACCGCACGCCGGTCGGGGCGCTGCAGGGCCTCGATCCTGAGCGGGTGGTCTACGGCGGCACCGTGAGCAAGGTCCTCAGCCCGGCGCTGCGGCTCGGCTGGATCGTCGCGCCGCCGCAGCTGGCGGGCGAGATCATCCGCGTCCGGCTGCTCGAGGACTTCGCCGCCGAGACGCTGGGGCAGCTCACCCTCGCTCGGTTCATCGACTCCGGCGCCTTCGCGCGGCACCTGCGGCGGGTCCGCCCGGTCTACCGGGCGCGCCGTGACTGCCTGCTCGCCGCGCTCGGCTCGTACCTGCCGGAGATACGGCCGAGCGGCGCCGCGGCCGGGCTCCACCTGCTGCTGCGGCTGCCCGCCGAGCTTGACCCGGACGCGGTCGCGACGGCGGCGGTGCGGCACGGCATCCAGCTCGAGCACGCGATCGGGCACTGGTTCGACCGCGCCGCCGCGCCGCCGGCGCTGCTCATCGGCTACGGGCCGCTGCGGGAAAGCGCGCTGGCGGCCGGTATCAAGGCACTCGCGGGCGACGTCCGGGGCTAGCGGCGTCCGGGGCTGGCGGCGTCCGGGGCTGGCGGCGTCCGGGGCTAGCAAGG
>Ga0302325_10014125_pt1 | contig 17010 bp, 13 predicted proteins | sample Palsa_T0_2_FD_201948 | JGI IMG/M metagenome (GOLD analysis project Ga0302325, IMG submission 201948) | Peat permafrost microbial communities from Stordalen Mire near Abisko, Sweden - Palsa_T0_2 | ecosystem: Environmental > Terrestrial > Soil > Palsa > Peat permafrost | place: Sweden: Abisko... | reverse complement strand
CCGGTGTCTCCGCCGAAGCCGCTGGCGGCGCTCGAAGAGATGGCCGATCAGATCGTCCGCTCCGGTATCCGCGGCGTTGCCGGGGATATTGTCGGCGACGATTCCTTCTTCTCCGCTGAGCCGTATGGTACCGGCTGGAGCTGGGAGGACCTGATGTGGAGCGACGGCGCTCCGGCTTCCGCGTTGAGCGTGAATGACAACACGGTGACGCTGCGTCTGATGCCGGATGCGGCTGGTTCGCAGGCAGGCAGTCCGGCGAAGACCGTGGCTTCGTGGATGCCTGAGACGCCGTTTTATTCGCTCCAGGGAACGATGCTTGTGGCCCAGCATGGCGTCGAGCCGGAGCCTGGCCTGGACCGCGCGCTTGGCTCGCGGGTGATACGGGCGTGGGGAACGGCGCCGGAGAATGGGTTTCATGCGGGACTCGCCATCGACGACCCGGCGGAGTATGCGGCGCGCTCGCTGCTGGCCATGCTGACCGCGCGCGGAGTTACTGTGGCCGGCACGGCGCGGGCGCGGCATCGCTACCCAACTTCAACGCGAGAATATCGGGAGACTCAGAGCGCGGCAGATGCGGCGGCTCCTCCGGTTCCGCTGACGCTCGATACAATTGCCGCTCCGCTGGACGGCAGGCGGGTGCTGGCTACGCATGTTTCGGTACCGATGGTCGAAGATCTGACCGTGATCGACAAGGTAAGCCAGAATCTACATGCCGAGCTGACTCTCCGATTGCTGGGGCGGCTCTACGCAGGGCAAGCGACGGACCAGACTGCGCAGCCGGGATTGGCGGTCAATCACGCCGGACACGCTGCGAATGACGATGGCAGCATCGCCGAAGGTGCGCGCGTGGTGCGGCGGTTTCTGCTCAGCGCCGGTGCTGCACCGGAGGATTTCTTCTTCTACGACGGGTCGGGGATGAGCGCCAATGACCTGATCGCTCCGCGCGTCTATACCACGCTGTTGACTTACGCCGCGCGGCAGCCGTGGGGCGAAGCGTGGAAGACGACTTTCCCGATTGCCGGGGTGGATGGGACTTTGAGCGGACGGTTCAAGGGAACGCCGCTGGCTGGCAAGCTCTTTGCCAAGACGGGCACGCTCAACGAGGTCAACGCGCTCTCGGGCTATCTGATCGCGGCGAGCGGGAAAACGATCGTGTTTTCGATCCTGGTGGATGGGCACCTGCCTGGCAGCGAGGCTGAAATTCACGCCATTGACCACATCTGCGCGGCGATTGCCGCGGCGGAATGAGGTTCGTTGCACGCGATATGATCGCTAGAGATGCCTTCGCGCTTTAAGCAACCTCAAACCATGCGGTGGAATGCCGCAGCTATGTTCCTAGGTATGATCCTGCTCTCGGGTTGCAAGCCGCTGCCGCCTTCGAAGCCGGCGGCGCAGTTTACTCCTGAAGAAGCACGCGGGGCGCATGTTTTCCAGGATTATTGCGCACGCTGCCACTATCCAACGACGACGCGGGGACTGAGGGGGCCGGGATTGCAGGCGCTTACCAAGGTGAAGGCTATGCCTTCGGGCGCTCCGCCGACCGATGAACGGCTGGCTCAGACCATTCTGCATGGACGCGGCATGATGCAGCCTGTGCCGGTGAGCGATGAGGATCTGCAGTATCTGCTGGCTTACCTGCACACGCTATGAGCGACGAATTGGAAGAGAATGGAAAGAACGCGTTGGGGACGAATGAGCCCGACCGGCTGTCGGCCAGGGTGAAGCTCGATCCAGCCGGTCCTGTGGACGTAGCAGCGGATGGGAAGACTGCGCTCCCGCTGCCGGGGATGGTGGCGATTGGCCTTTACATGCTGGTGCTGGCGGCTACGGTCAGCTTTGGCGTGGTGAGCGGGCACATTCCCAAGCCGATGCTGATTCTGGCGCCGTTTTTCGTGACGGCCAGCTTTGGCCTGTTGCGGATGTTTCGCTGGGCGTGGGCGCTGACCCTCGCAGCGGTTTTCCTGCTGATGACCTACAACCTATGGATCTTCTTCGAGCAGAAACAGGCTCCCGGCGCGGTGCAGGGAGTGCTGAACCTGGTCTTCTTCCTTTACCTGGCGCGGGTGGATGTGCGGTCGCGGCTGCGATAACGCATTCTTGGGAAGGGTGTAGACCGAAGCCGCAACTGCCGCGTGGATTTTCCTCAAGAAAATCCACTTCCTCTGTCTCAAAGAGTTTACAGTATTCCCGAAAATGCTTTAACGCTCAGTACATCAGGTTGAGCGTGGCCGGGGTGGGAAAGATCGAAGTGGAGTGGTGGATGTTGCCGGCGGTGCCGATGCTGGAGAGCGTGAATCCCCAAAGCCACTCGCCTTCATCGCGCAAGGAGCCCAGTTCGAAGCGCCGGTAACCGGCTTCGAGGCCGCAGCAGTTCCAGTTGTAGACTGCCTCCACGCCGCCGTACTGCAGCGTGTCGTGGGTAAAGTCGTAGCTGGCGTTCATGGCCACGCTGAGGCCCACGTCCGAGGGCTTGCCGAAGTAAACGAAGGGCTGCACGATCTGGCTCTGAATCACAGACGCATTGCTGCCGCTCTCGTCGACGGCGTTGAGCAGCGCATGGCCCAGGCCGACGGTGGTGCGGCCCCAGCTATAGCCGGCAAAGAGGTTGTTGGCGCCCATGCGTCCGGCTTTGGGGTCGTAGTCGAAGTCCCACTCGACGCGCAGGTTGGGGATGGCATCGAAGCGGAGCCGCGAAATAATAGGCGCGACGTTGCGCGGCGAGGTGAGGAAGGCGATGCCGGTCAGGTCGAGGGTGGAATCGAAGACGTTGCGGCGGTTGGGAATGAGCGCGCCGCCGAAGGTTGGATCGATGTAAAACTTCTGTTCGATTTGCCAGCTTGCCCATTCGCGCGCCGGGGGAGTGCAGGTTTGCGTCGATTCTCCTGCATTCTGCGTCAGCGGTCGCGCTGCGGAGACGTCGTGGCCAAGCGGGTCAAGATTGGGCGCGTCCTCTTTGGCCGGAAGTGGGCTCGCGGAATCTGGAAGCTGTGCATTCTGGCTGGGCTCTTGCTGAGTTTCGCAGGGTTTGGCTGCGGTGTTGCGCAGGTAGAAGCGCTGGGTGAGGGAGTAGCCGGCTTCATTGGTGTTGGTGGCAATGTCTGCCATATCGAATTGCAGCGTGTCCTGGGCATTGTGGATGCCGGTTACGTAGCGATAGAAGATCTCCGGCTCGATGACGTGACGCAATTCCCGGTGGCTGCCCAAGGTAAAGTCGCGCTCCAGCGCCGGCGGGCGGATATCGAGGAAGGCCTCCAGATCGGTGCGGCTCAGGGCGTTGTGCTGAACGTAGGGAACGCCGTTGAAATTGGCTCCGGTCAGGTCGGGAATCTGGCTGCCGGAGTATTCCGTTGCGCGCAAGGCGAACTGGGGTAGAAACTGCCAGTCGCCCAGGTGGATGGGCCACTCGATGTGGGGATAGACGTCGAGACGGCCCACGTCGCGGGCGTGGAAATGGGGTTCGGCTCGGTCTAAGTCGCCGATGGAGCTTCCCAGGCCCCAGTAGACGGGCGATCCTGCGATCGCCACAACGGGCAGAGGGCGGTCGACCACATCGAAGCGGACGCTGGGCAGGTGCAGAATGCGCGCCTCGGGAACGCTGACGACCGGGGCGCCGTTGGTCGACGAGGTTCCGGCGAAGCTCTGGAAGCGCTCCAGCGTCACGGAGGGGACGAAGCCGTTGTGCGCATGGGTGAACGCGGCATCGCTCTGCACCTCGGAGCTGGTGGCCTGGGCGAGATTTTCATCGAAGGCCAGACGATAGATGTAGCTGGAGAGATATTCGACGGAGCCGGCGAGCCGGTTCTCTGGGCCGAAATACTTGCGGCCAAAGGCGAGGATATCGGCTCCGCCCTGGTTGACCAGGGTCGGCGTGGTCGCGCCGGAGAGGACTTCTTCGATGCCGCGATCGAGCAGGGCATTCCAGCGCACCGTTACGGCATCGAGGCCGGCGCCACGGTAGCGAAAATCTCCGCTGGGAGCGAAACCGCGCTTGCTCCAATACTGGGCGCCTACGGTCAGGTCCATGCTGCGGTTGATGGCCCAGTAGACCTCGTCGCCAAGCACCAGTCCCTTGACCGAGGAGTTTTCGCCGCCGGGGAGCAAGAATCCGGATTCCCGGCCGGTTTCGTCGAGGTTGCGCTGTACAAAGGGGAGATAAAAGAGCGGAACTCGCCAGAATTCGAAGAAGCTGTTGTGCGTGGTCGCCTTTTGATTCACCACGTCGATGGAGCGCGAGATCAACTGCCAGTCCGGCTTGGGGAGGCGGCAGGCGGTCATCGAGCCATCCACGATGCGGTACGCTCCCTCACCCGTCTGGAGCAGCACGCGCCCCGTGAAGAGGAAGGGATCGGGAGTGGTGTAGATCATGGTCTTGCCCATGCGCCGCACGCCGAAGCTGCCGGTCACGTCGTAGAAGGTCGCGGTGTTGTCCTGGAGCTGCATTTCGCCGTGGGAAGCGGTGAAGACGGCGTCGTTGGGTCCGCCGAGCAGTTGCAGATGGCCCTCGGCCTCAACCGTGGAATTGGCGTGGTGGTAGACGATTTTGTCGGCGTGGACGATGTAGTTCTTGTAATAGAGAACGACCTCGCCGGTCAGCGTGGAGACGTCGCCGACATGGGTCTGCTGCAGCGCCTCCCAATGGACGGGAACGCCGGTGGGCGGCGGCGCTTCAGGCCGGGCCAGCGGCAAAACCTGCTGGCTGGGATCGTCGGGCAGGCTGGGCGACTCGGGGGTGGAAGCTGGCTGGGTGGAGGTCTGCTGTGGACTTTCTGCGGCTGTTAAACCGGGCGTAACGGGGGCAGGTAACGCATTAGTCAACAACTGCGACTGCATCTGCGCATGACATAGCAGAAACAGCGTGATACACCAAAAGTAGCGAGAACGCATCACCGAGTCATTGCCAGCATAACAAAGCTGTGGAGTGTACTCAGGTAAGACGCGGTTTGCGCTGCTCTGGCTGCAAAGAAAAGCCGACTTCTCACTCCGCGCGGGCAAATGCCGTTGGGCCACGCGCAAGGTGCTCTTTGGCGCATTCTTTTTTCTCTGCGACTTTTTCTCTTCGATGCCAGGGATGTCCGGACGCCCACATGGATTTCGGCGGCCTCCGGCGAGCAACCGCAGCCTTTGTGTTGCGACAGAAGGGAACCAGGTTTTGAGCCAATCCGGCAGTCTTCCCGCAGAGCAGTTCGAGCCATTTGACCCGCAGGCTGAGTCGTCCACTCCGCAATGGAAGCAGGAAGTGAACCAGCGGCTGGCGGCGCATCGCAGCCGCCGCGGCAGTTCGCAGGACAATGGCGACCGCGCGGCTGAGAGCCCGCGCGCAGCCAGCGCCCGCGCGGCAGAAGCGGCTGCTCGCGTCGCGGCACGCTACGCCAAGGCGCCCAGCTACAAACAACTGCTGGCCGGGGAGGCGCGCGCCGTGGTCCGCGCCGCCGGAGCCGCGGCTGAGGCTGCCCGCAATGCCCAGGCTGCGGCGCAAGCCGTCTTGTTCGGCCTCGAATCAGGACTCGAATCTGGCCTCGAATCTCGTTCAATGGCCTCCGAGATGTGGGAACCGGCCTCGCAAGAGCCAGTGGCGGATTCGAATGCAGGAATTGTGTCCGCGCAGGCTGCTCCGCCGCGCTGGCAGGACGAGCCGCCGGCGAAGGCTCAGGCTGTGGCCCAGATTGCGCCCTATGCCGGAGCACAGCCGCGCTGGGAAGAGGCTTTGCCGGTGACGGCTCCCGCGCCGCAGGCGGGCAGGGATGTCTGGTCGGAGATGCGGGTGCATCCGAATCAGGAGCCAGCCCAGGATTATCGTCACGCATCGCACCAGCATTATGGCCGCGATGTCGACGAGGGCGAGCTCTTTTCCGGCGATTCCTTTGATTCTTATGACCCCATGGGCAGCGCGATGGTTGAGCCGGTGCAGCATCTGCCTGCCAACCTGATCGAGTTTCCGCGCGAGCTGGTGGCGACGCGCAAAGCTCGACCGCGCCTGGCCGAGGGGCCGTTCTACGACGCCTCGCATGCCAACTCGCAGTTGAGCATCTTCGAGGTCGATCCCGACTTGCTGGATTCTCCTGTTGCCTCGAAAGAGGCGGCGGCCACGGCGGTTGCTCCTCCGGAGTGGGCCTCGATCGAGCTCGATCACCATCCGGAGCCCAGCTACGCCGCTGTCGGTGGCAGCCGGCCGGCTTATACAGCTCAGGCGCACGTTGAAGAGGCATACGTTGCCGCCACCGAAATTCCCATTGGCTATGCGGCTGCAGTCGAGGACAGCGTGGCGGTGGAGGCGCCGCCGGTCGAGGATAGCGGGAATGAAGCCAGGGCCATCCAGTATCGGAGCCAAGCAACTGGAGCAACGCCCGCGGCTGCGCATGCGCCTGCGGCCGAATTGATGGTGGCGCGGCTGAGCGATCGCCTTTTGGCTGGGGTTGTCGATGGCGCGTTGGTCACGCTGGCATTCCTGGCCGCGGGTGTGGTCGTCCTTGCGTCGACCGCGCATCCACCCACCGGGCGCCTGGCGATCGTTGCCTGCTGCTGCGGATGGCTGCTCTTCGGATTGCTCTACGAGTTCCTATTCCTCAGTTATGCGGAAGAGGGCACGCCGGGCATGCGCTACGCGCGCATCGCGCTATGCACCTTCGACGACGACAACCCGACCGTCGAGCAGATGCGGCGGCGGATTCCGGCGCTGCTGCTGGCCACGGTGCCTGCCGGCCTGGGCCTGGCGTGGGCGATCTTCGACGGAGAGCACCTGGGCTGGCACGATCGGCTGACCAAGACGTATCAGCGCAAGTATTAGCCTGCCACCGAGGAGAAATGCCGGTCTGGAACCCGGAAGACACCTTTGATGTTTTCCGGGTTCCTTACGCAGATTTGTATATGGGTTTTGCGCCGGAAGCCTGCGGTGGGATAGATCGGTTCGCCTTCGGTAAATACGGCCCTGACTGCATCAAAGGGATTTCGCCCGGACATTTCGCGAGACTTGTGCAAGTAATTGATGACCATGCAGTCGAGCTTGCGGTGGAGAAGGTCTTCACCACCTGAATTCTCTGGAATGCGGCCACCTAAATGAACCAAATCTCCGTGCAAACCTTCATAAGCTTCTTCAGCCGCATGGCTGCCGTTTGCACTAATGAGGTCGAGGCAAAAGCCGAGATCAATGACCGCCCCGACCACAAATGGTTCAGCTTGGAAGTAGTGTCCTAATTTGCCTTTGCTTTGAAAGGGCACGGCTTTAGCCGTGCCGTAAACGCCGTGCTTTTGCGCGGCTTTAGCCGCCGAGGGAATGCTGACAACGAAATTAGGACACCACCAGCTTGGATGTCGTCTTTGGATTTCTTACTTGCCGTGCGTTGTATTGCCCAATCTAAGGCTCGGTCGGGATTTGCCTCCCAGAAGTAAATCCCAGAACCTAACCAATCGTAGGAGTTTTCACTGGGGCGAAACTGCTCATTTTGAAGCAACTTTTCGCCCGCATCCCGATCACAGCCGTGGTAGCCGAGAACAAAAGAGGCAGTGAGATTATGCATCCTGGCGATAGTTTTCGGTTAGTTCTCCGTCGGGGGTTATAAACCCAGCCTCTACAAGAAAAGCCCGAGCCTTCTCTGGCGAGGCAGCATGCTCTTCACGCAACTTTTTCAATCCTTCGAGCGTCGCCTTCAATTCCTCATCACTCATAATGCCGGCCTCCTTGTCTCCACGCAGGAGAGTTATAATCCACCTTCCAAAAGTATACCGCTTGCGTCAAGCAGAGCTTCAATCCAATCACCCAACAAACCTAGGTAGCGTCCGATTCGGACAGGTTTCATTCCTAGCCTTACCAGTTCTGCGCGCGGAGGGCGGCTACGCCTGCGCCGAGGATGGCGGTGTCGTCGTCTTCCTTCAGCACTTCGAGTGAGTAGCTTTGCAGCGGGCTCATTTTGACCATGGCTTCGAGATAGTTGCGCAGCACGGGAAGGTCGAGGAAGCCCACGTTCAATCCGGTGAAGTAGAACTTGCCCGGACCGCCCAAATGGATCATCGAAGCTGTCCCAGCGGCCACAGCCCGGTGCCATAGATCGACGAACTCACGGCAGCGCGCATCGCCATCTTTGGCATTGGCAAAGACCTCTTCCGGCTCGAGGTCGAGGAAGCGCATGCGCATGGCGCGATTGCCCACGATGCCTTCCAGATGCCCGACGCCGCCGCAGCCGCAGTAACGCTCCTTGGGGTCCAGTGTGACGATGGTATGTCCGCCCTCCCATACGCCGTCGGATTGGGGCCAACGGCCGTACCCGATGCCGTTGCCGATGGTCCAGACTCGAATGAGGCGGTCTAGATGTCCGCGAGTTGCGGCCAGTCCTGCGGCCACGGCGTCGGCGTCATTGAGCACATGGACGGTGGTCTTGATTCCCTGGGACTGCAGCACTTCGTTGAGCGCATCGGCCAGCCGCACGCCCTTGATCTGCTGGAGGTTCGGCGAATCCTCCACCACGCCGTTACGGACGATGCCGGGCACGGCGACACCGATTGCGGCGACCGGCTCGCTCGCTGCGGCGGCAAGCGGCGCAATCTGGCTAGCCAGCACGTCGTAGAGCTCGCTGGTGGGTAGACCGACCAGAGCCTCGGTTTCTTCGGGATCGACGGGATAGCGCAGGCGTTCGCCTTCGAGCTTCTGCTCTCCCAGCCCGCCGGTAAGGCGGCCGGCAACGATGTGTTCGGTCATCACTACGCCAATTGAGGTGGCCATCGGAGTCTCCAATGCAATGCAGACGATAGTACCGCGTTCGCCCTTAACTTGGGATAGGGCGCCGGCAAGCGGTTGTGGGCGGGAAGCGTTCCATTCGTCATGGCTTGCCGTTCAACTTTTTCCTTGCTATTGATACCGGTGCAGCCGGCCCACGCCGTTGAAGGCAGCGACTTTGTAACACTCCGCCAGGGTGGGGTAATTGAAAACTGTCTCGATGAAGTAATCGACGGTGCCGCCGAGGGTCATGACGGCTTGTCCGATATGTACCAGTTCGCTGGCTCCCTCGCCGATGATGTGAACGCCCAGCACCTTGCGCGTGTCGCGGTGGAAGATCAACTTCAAACGGCCCGTGGTGTCGCCGCGAATCTGGCCGCGCGCTACCTCGCGGTAATAGGCCATGCCCACTTCGTAGGGAACATCCTCTTCGGTGAGCTGCTCTTCGGTCTTGCCGATGAAGCTGATCTCGGGAATGGTGTAAATACCGTAAGGATAAAAACTGGGGTTGGAGATGGTGTGCATGTCGTTGAAGGCGCGGGCTACGGCGATGCGGCCCTGCTCCATCGAAACCGAAGCCAGCGAGGGAAAGCCGATGACATCGCCCACGGCGAAGATCGACGGCACCGAGGTCTGGAAGTTCTCATCGACCGGGATGCGGCCGCGGGAATCGGCCTTCAACCCGGCATTCTCCAGCTTCAACTCGTCCACGCTGCCCTGGCGCCCCACAGCATAGAGCAGCGCGTCGCCGGAGATGCGTTTGTTGCTCTGCATGTTGGCGACGACCGTGCCGTCCTCCAGCTCTTCCACGCTGGCCAGCTCTTCGCCCAGGCGCATGGTCACGCGGCTGTCGCGGAGATGATAGCTGAGCGTTTCGACGATCTCCTGGTCGGCGAATTCGAGCAGCTTGTTGCGTTTTTCGATCAACGTGACGCGCACGCCAAGGATGGCGAACATGCAGGCGTATTCGACGCCTATGACGCCTCCGCCGACAACGATCAGAGTGCGCGGCAGCTTGGGCAGATCCATGATCTGGTCGCTGTTGATGATGGTGCGGCCGTTCAGCGGAACCTGATCCGAGGTCGCCGGCTTGGTGCCCACGGCGAGAATGACCCGGCTGGCATCCAGGGTCATGTCTGTCTCCGGGCCCTCAACGCGCAGGGTTTCGGGATTTACGAAGTGGGCGATGCCGTGGATGACATCAATGCCATTACGGGAGAGCTGGGCTTCGGTGACGTCTACTTCCGTCTTGACCACGCCCTGAACGCGGAAGGCCAGGTCGGCCATGGTGATCTTTTCTTTTACCCGGTAGTTCATTCCATAGACGTTGCGGTAGTTGTAGCCGGATAGATGGAGCACCGCTTCGCGCATGGTCTTGGAGGGGATGGTGCCGGTGTTGATACAGACGCCGCCGACCACCGAACGGGATTCTACGATGGCGACCTTCTTCTTCAGCTTGGAGGCCGCAACGGCGGCGCGCTGCCCGGACGGTCCGGAGCCGACGACAATCAGGTCATACTTGACGGCGCTCATGCGTTGATCCCCCAGGGACGGAAAAGACGGAGATTCAAGAGATTCTCCTCATCCGGAGGCTAACACAGCCCGGCCGCTCACGAGATGGAGGTCAGGTTACGATTTTTGCCCGAATACGCGATTGGGAGTCGTCCGGCGGAGAGTTCCACCGGCCACAGGTTGAGGCTGGCTTACGCAACCCGGAAGGCTCGCTGCGCGGCTGCGGCTGGCCGGCCGCGGAGGCTGCCACCGGGCTGGCTCTCGTCGCTGAGCCGGAACTGCCGGATGATGCCGTCCAGATCGTTGGCCAGCACGGAGAGCTGCTTGCAGCCGTCGGCGGTCTCTTCCGCTGCGTGAGAGTTTTCCGTCGCCAGTTGCGAGATATGGGTGGCGGATTCGGAGATTTCGCCTGCGGCCGAGGTCTGCTCAGTGGCGGCGGTCGCGATCATCTGGATCATGTGTTCCACTTCGCGAGACGAGCCGATGATGGCCTCCAGGCTGCGCCGCGCGCGGCTGGTCTCACCGATGCCGCTGTCCACGGCATGATGGCTCTCGGCCATCAGGTCGAGGGTCTGCCGGGTTTCATGCTGGATACTGCCGATGGTGCCGGCGATCTCCTCGGTTGCGCTCCTGGTGCGCTCGGCAAGACGGCGAACCTCGCCGGCGACGACGGCAAAACCGCGTCCGTGCTCGCCGGCGCGGGCGGCTTCAATGGCCGCATTCAAGGCGAGAAGATTGGTTTGCTCGCTGATGTCCTGGATGACCGTGACCACCTTTCCGATCTCCTCCGAGCGCCTGGCCAGCTCGGTCATCCTTCCAGCCACGGAACTTGTAGCTGTGGAGATCCTCTCCATGGTCTTCGCGGCGGCTTGCATTACTGTTCCCCCCTCGTTGGCCATCTCGGCCGACTTGCGGCTGGCATCGGAGGCGGATTCGGCGTTGCGGCTGATCTCGCCGATGGTAGCGGTCATCTCCTGGGCCGCGGCCGCAATCTGATTGGTCTTGCCGGATTGCGATTGCGCATTGCCGTTGGCTTCGAGCGATCGCGTGCTCATCTGAGCGGCGGCGGCAGAGAGATTCTCCGCGCCCTTGGCCACGCTGCCCAGCACCGAGCGCATCGAAGCGACGCTGGTGTTCAGGGCCGCGGTCATGCGCCCGATCTCATCGCTGCTGTCGGATTCCACGGTTACGGTCAGGTCTTTCTCCGCGATCCGCTCTAGCGCGGCGGTCGCCTCCTGGAGGCGCGGCGCAATCATTTTGGTCAACGCATAGCCGATCAATGCGGAGAGCAGAACGATGATGGCCGTAACCGCGGCGTTGATCCATGTGGCGCGGTTGCTGCTTTGCGTTGTGTTTTTGGCCTCGTCGGTGGCGAATTTGAAGTTCAGGCGCATATCCTCGTTGGTCGCCGCCAGAACCGCGGAGAACTTGGCAACCGCTGAGCCTGAATCAAGGAGGTCGAAGGCTTCGCTGGTCTTGCTGGCGGCGAGCGCCGCGCTGGCCCGGTTGCTGATATCGGCATAGTCTGTAAAAGCTGCCGAGAACTTCTGGACAAGCTCGCGCTCGCCGGGATAGCTGATAAAGGGCTCATAGCTCTTGACGGCCGCCGCATAGTCGGAAAGAGCCTTTTGGCGCGCCGCGGAATGTTCCGCGTTGCAGCTCTGCGTTGTGCAGAGCAGCAGATCGAGATCCTGCCGCCGCAGATCGTTGAGCGCGCCGCGAATATCGCTCAGATAGGTCACGGAGGGAATGGCGCTGTCGCTGACATCCGCGCTGTCCTTGGCGATGCTTCGAAGCGTCGCCAGGGTATAAGCGCCCAACAGGACGCAAAGCATGCACACAAGGCCAAAGGCAGCCATAAACTTGCGCGCCACGGGAAGGTTGCGAAATGCGGACATAGACGCAGCTCCAATTACGGATTTTCCGATTCCGGTTCGGCTGTCCGGCGGAGCCGAATGCCTCCCCGCTGCCGGCGGTATCTACCCGGCATCGGCAATCTCGCAGGAAACTTGACCGATCGCCGCCCGGACACTTCCGGGGTTTCCCAAAACAGGACCCGCGGGGCGGCGATACACCGCGTCACCAGCTACAGCAGAAGCAGAATTGGTATAAGGTGAGGCTTCGGAGGTCGAGCGGATTTTTCCTCAAGAAAAATCCGCCTTGCACGCTGGTCGCTCCATTACGATAATTCTGCTTCTGCTAGCTACAGTGACAAGTTGCCAGCGATTGCGCATCTGGTTTGTTCCATCTCCCTTCACGCCGCATTTTAGAGGATTTGTCCCGTCAGCGGACCGTAAGCCACGGACACGAGCATGACGCGAAAATCCCAATTTTGTCATCGCGTTACGAGGGCTGGCATGCGCAGGGTGACGCGAGTTCCACGGCCAAGCTGACTGGCGATTTCCGCGCTGCCGCCGTGAAGTGTCAGGATGCTCTGCACGATCGCCAGGCCCAACCCTGTGCCGCCCGATGTCTTGGAGCGCGATGGATCGACGCGGAAGAAGCGATCGAATACTCTGGGCAGCGCTTCGGCGGGAATGCCGGCGCCGGTGTCGGAGACCTCGATGCGGATCGCGGCGTCTTCGTTCGTGGCTGCCAGCGTCACGGTTCCTCCATGCGGCGTATGTGCAATGGCGTTTGAGACCAGGTTGCTCACCGCCCGCAGCATCAGTGAGCGATCCAGCTCGGCGTTGAGCGGCTCCGCCCCATCGTTCACGACAAGCGATATTCCCGCGTCGGTCGCAAAGGCTTCGTAGTAGTCGCGAACCTTGGTCAGCAACTCGCCGATGTTCACGTTCTCGCGATGCAAATCGGTTAGTGGGCTCTCCGCGCGGGCCAGAAACAAGAGGTCGCCGATCAGCTCGGAAAGCCGGACTGCCTCTTCCAGGGAAGACTCCAGCACGTCGCGGTACTCCTCGGGCGTCCGCGAGCGGGCGAGAGCCACTTCGGCTTCTCCGCGGATATTGTTGACCGGCGTGCGCAAATCGTGCGCGATGTCGGCCGTGAATCTGGATATGCGCTCGAAGGATTCTTCAAGCCGCTCCAGCATTTCATTGAAAGTCCCGGCCAGCGACGCAAGTTCCAACGGATAGCCTTCCGGCCCGATCCGTTCGCGCAGGTTCGTCGACGTGATTCTCCGCGCGGTTGCGGCGATCTCTTCGACGGGCCGAATGCCGTGCCGCGCAATCCGGTATCCCACCAGCGGGAAGAGGGCCGACGTCGCCAGCAGAATGCCCCAGAACCACAGCCGATAGCGCGCCAGCAGCTCCTCTTCCTGCGCGACGTCGATGGCGATTTGAACCGTGTCGCTGTGAGCCGGCGGCGTGCCGACGGCAACCGTAGCGCTTGCGACGCGGAATGGCTGCCCATGTCTGCCCGCCATGGCAATCGAACGCTCGGCGTGGCCGCGGGTTCGGCTCGCGAGCTCTGCAATATCCAACTGTTCGGCCATGCCGGGCGTCGTCATGACCGGGCCGCCATGTTCATCGAGGAGGCGAATGTAGAACCGCTGGTACCGGCGGGCCGCCGACTCGAGTTCGATCTCTTCGCGCAGCGCATCCTCGTCGTTCGGCCGTTCCCGCAGCATGGTGCGCAGCACGTGCAGCTTGTCGGCAAGGAACAGCTCTGTGCTTCTGTCCAGTTCCGTCCGGAGGACGATGTAGAGACTCGCCGTGGCCAGAATTACCAGCAGCAGGCCCGCCAACGAATAGGCCGCCGACAGCCGGAACGCCAGGGTCCTGCGCGGGTGCGGCGCAGCCCAGGCGCTACGGCTCAGCTTCGAAGACATAGCCGGCGCCGCGCACCGTGTGAATCAGTTTGACGGGGAACGGATCGTCCAACTTGCTGCGCAGCCTGCGGACATTCACATCCACGACGTTGGTGTCGCTGTCGAAGTTCATATCCCACACCGACTCGGCGATCAGTGTGCGCGACAGCACTTCGCCGGGGCGCCGCGCCAGCAGGGTCAGCAACAGGAACTCCTTCGAAGTGAGGTCGATCCTGTGGCCGGCGCGCGTCGCGCGGTGGCGCATTAGATCGATCTCCAGGTCGGCCATGCGCAGGGTCTCCTGTGGGCGCGACGTTGAGCGGCGCAACAGCGAGCGCACCCGCGCCAGGAGTTCGGAGAATGCGAACGGCTTTACCAGGTAGTCGTCGGCTCCCAACTCGAACCCGCGCACGCGCTCGAGTACGGCGTCGCGCGCTGTAAGCATGAGGACCAGCGCTTTCCGTTCGGTCTCGCGCAGGCGCGCAAGCACCTGCCACCCATCCAGCATTGGAAGCATCACGTCGAGAATGACGAGGTCGAAATCGACTTCCTGAGCCAGGTGCAGGCCTTCCAGACCGTCGGCAGCCACGTCGATGACGTAACCGGCTTCGCTGAGCCCCTTCTTGAGAAACTTGGCAGTCTTGACTTCGTCTTCGATCACCAGGATCTTCATTGATCACCGCGCCTTAGCAAATCAGGATTTGCCGCCGGAACTGGTTATTGGGATTCGGCGAAAGAAAAGGATCTGCCGTTCGCCATTCGGGCGCTCGCGGATTTTCTTGAGCGTTGCGCCACCCTCACTAAGCAACCATGTCTCTTTCGAGGGAAGAATACGGCCGTCTTCGTGTTCCTCGATCGAGAACACGAGGCTGAAATCCTTCCATACGACGGAGGTGTGGAACTCGTCTCCGTCGGCTCCAGTAGATGCCGAGACTTTGCCATCGGTTGTGTACTTCTGTACCGTATGCCGCGAACTCGAAGAATTGCGTGAGATCGATGTTTCCACCGTAAGTTCCGGGCCGTGATGCTCGATCCGCAGCGTAACGTCGCCATTGCGCTTCGGCTGGCATCGATCGTTGTCCTGCTTCCACAGACCTGAGAAATCCGGCGTCCCCTGCGCGCACGTCACGGCCGCCGCTGTTACCAGCAGCAGGATCTCCAGGAACACCCGCACAGAACGAAACCCCACACCGCGGAACATGGATATCTTCCTCTTTCTCATTCGCTGCTTTCGATCGATCCGCAAGGCGGCCGTGCTGGCCGCCCGCCGATCCGTTGGCGTTACAGCATTTTTCCGGATTGGTATAGACCGAAGCCACAACTGCTAAGTGGATTTTTCCTCAAGAAAAATCCACCTTCATCGTTTCCAAAAAGACCACGGAAATCCGGGAAATTCTCTAGAAGTCGAATCGCAAAGCGAACTGCATCTCGCGGGGCGTTCCCGAGCCCACCGGAGTGATGGGGTTCACGATGGCCGTGTTCAAGTTCACCGTATTGATAATGCTGCCGAACCCCGAGGGGCAGCCCGCGGGAGCTGAAGTTGACACGTCACATGTCGCCTGCGGCTGACCTAACTGGGGGTGATTGAAGACGTTGTAGAACTCCGCTCGGAATTCCAGCTGCCAGCGCTCCCACAACGGAAACGTCTTGCCAGTGCCGAGGTCGATCTGCCAGGTTGCCGGCCCGTGGAGCAGGTCGCGCGGCGCGGTTCCGAATTCTCCTGCCGGAATCGCGAACGCGGCGGGATTGATCCACTCCCCAACGGTCTTGCCTCCTGGCGGCGTGAGCGAAACCCCCGGCACGAGATCGGGACGCTCCGTGCCCGTGGCTCCATCCGGCGCGATGTAGCTGCTGGGCAGCAGCACATTGACCGGGAAGCCGGTGCGAGCCAGCGCTGTGGCAGTCAGTTCCCAGTTGCCCGCAACGGTGCTGGCAATGCCACGCTGGTTCAGCATGGGCTTGCCCAGGCCGAAGGGGAACCGATAGACCGCATTGCCATTGATGACATGGCGGGCGTCCCAGGCGCCGCTGGCGCGGTCGCAGGCCAGGCACAAGGGATTCTGCGGCTCAATCTCGTCGCCATCGCCGCTGCCGTTGGAGCCGTTGTCGATCTCGTGCGACCACATGTAATTTGCCGCCACCAGGAGCCCGTTGGAGAAAGGCCGCCGCACTGCCAGGGAGAGACCGTTGTACGAGCTCATGCCGATGGAGCCGCGCCAGTTAATGGCGGTAGCGAAGGCTGGATATTGCGCGATTCCCGTCGCCGGATCGATCAGGTTCACCACGTTTTGTTCGAGCAGATGCACGCCATGACTACCCAGGTAGGAGATCGTGGTCACGAAGTTCGCGGGCAACTCCCGCTGCACGGAGAGGTCCCACTGCTCCACATACGTGTCCTTGCGGTCCCGTTGTTCGGCGTTCGGCGAAAGGGTTCCGGGGCCGGTAAAAAACGAATCGACCGGATAGGTTAGCTGCAAGCTGTTCGTGCTTTTCACCGAGTAGGAGGGCACTTCGTTCTTGGCGGGAAGATTCTGATCGTCCAACTGGCCATCTTCGTGGTAGGTTCCAAATCCAGCGCGAACAATTGTCTTTCCGCCCTTGTCTGGCGCCCAGATCACGCCCACGCGCGGATCGACATCGCCGTAGTTTTGATTGCCGAAGCTGGCGCCCACGCCGCAGAATCCCTGCGGGCCGCAGGTGTCGAAGTCGAACGGGTTGGCCAACCCCTGCGCCTCGGTAAAGATCTGGAAAACGGTGTACCGCACGCCCAGGTTCAGGGTGAGATTGGGCCGCCATTTGAACTCGTCCTGCGCGTAGGCGAAGGTATCGTTCTTGCGCAAGTGGTTGACCGGCAGAGCGCCCGTCAGACTTGCGCTTTTCACTTGATTCGCTGCCAGGTTCTCCACCGTGTTGAAGGTAACTTTTCCGTGTTCTCCGTATTCCTGGTTCAATTGAACGCGGCGGAACTCCCCGCCGAACTTGAAGGTTTGGCGGCCATGGCTCCAGGTCAGGTTGTCGATCCCCG
>Ga0302325_10014123_pt1 | contig 17012 bp, 14 predicted proteins | sample Palsa_T0_2_FD_201948 | JGI IMG/M metagenome (GOLD analysis project Ga0302325, IMG submission 201948) | Peat permafrost microbial communities from Stordalen Mire near Abisko, Sweden - Palsa_T0_2 | ecosystem: Environmental > Terrestrial > Soil > Palsa > Peat permafrost | place: Sweden: Abisko... | reverse complement strand
CATCGACGTGCTGGTCCCGGTATCCGAGGCTCCCGTGGTGACGGGATAACGAAGGCGTGGCGAGGATTCCGGTGAAGCACTGGTACGTCAAGGTCGCGGGTGCGGTGTGTTCATGAACGATCAAGTACAGGGCACGCAAATGGGCACCAAAGACACGGTATCAAACCCGTTCCTGCGCCGCCCTGGCCGTGATGTTGATGGTGCCGCGTCGCACCGCTTCCGTATAGCGACTTTGGAGTCCATATGAGCATGGAAACGGAACACGAAGAGCTGGCGGTGCTGAGGTGTCGACTTAGTGCGATCAGCGCGGCGTCCCACGATGCCATCGTCGGTCTGAGCCCGGCCGGCGTGGTCGAGACCTGGAACCCGGCTGCGGCCGAGCTCTACGGCTACAGCGCCGAGGAGATCATCGGAAGCCACGGTGAGGTCCTGGTCGCACCGGAACGCCGAGGCGCGGAGATGGCGCTGTGGCACAGCGCCATCAACGGCCAGCCCGGCGAGGAATACCAGGCTGAGCGAGTGGCGAAAGACGGCTCATCGGTGCCGGTGGCCACGACCACGACCGCGATCCTCGACGAGGCGGGGTCGATTGTCGGCCTGCTCACCGTCTCCCGGCGGCGGCCCGGAGGGGAAGGCCTCAACCAAACCAGAGCCCGCATCGATGAGGACCACGACCCCGTTGATCACTCCGGTGCGCCACGACAGGCCCAAATCGTCCAAGGCGAACGCCTCGAGGTGCTGGGACGCCTTGCTGGTGGTGTCGCCCATGACTTCAACAACCTGCTGGGAGTGATCCTCAACTACGCTGCCTTCGTCGCCGAGCAGTTGCGGACGGTTGAGGGCTGCCCAGCCGAGTGTGCGCAGCGGTGTGAGGCAGCGCAGCGCGATGTCGAGCAGATCGAACGGGCCGCACGACGCGCCGCAGACCTGACCCACCAGCTCCTGGCCTTCGCGCGACGAGAGGTGGTCCGCCCCCAGGTGCTCGACCTCAACGACGGGGTACGGGGGATCGAGGAGCTTCTCCGCCGGACCCTTGGCGAAGAGGTCGAGCTCAGCACCGCATTGAGTGACGATCCGTGGCCTGTCCTGGCCGATCCCGGCCAGATCGAGCAGGTCCTGGTCAACCTGGCCATCAACGCCAGCGATGCCATGCCTGACGGCGGCGCCCTGCGCATAGACACAGCCAATGTCACCGTCGAGGGCGACTCGGCCCTCACTGGCTCTCCTACCTTGCCCGGACGATATGTCCGACTGCGTGTGGGCGACAGCGGGGAAGGCATGTCGGCCGACGTAATGAGCCACGCGTTCGATCCCTTCTACACCACCAAAAGCCCGGGAGCCGGTACCGGCCTCGGCCTGGCCACGGTCTATGGGATCGTCACCGAATCCGACGCGTCGATCACAGTCACCTCCGAGCTCGGCGTGGGGACCACATTCACCATCCTGCTGCCGGTCACCGAAGAAGCTGCCGTGGTTGTCCCCGAAGAGGCGCCCTACCAGCGGACACCCGCGGGAGAGACGGTCCTGGTCGTCGAGAACGAGGAAGCGCTCCGCGAAGTGACCGAACGGATCTTTGTTCGCCACGGCTACAAGGTGCTCACAGCCGCCAACGGGCCCGATGCCCTTGCCGTGGTGGCGGGCCATGTGGGTGCGATCCATCTGCTCCTCACCGATGTCGTGATGCCCCAGATGCTCGGCAAGGAGGTCGCGGCGCGGGTACGGGGGTTGCGCCCCGACATCGAAGTCCTCTTCATGTCCGGCTACGCCCAACCGGTGCTGGCCTCACAGGGAAGGCTCGAGCCGGGAGTCGTCCTGCTCGACAAGCCGTTCTCCGAGGCCGAATTGATCAACAAAGCAGGCCAAGTTCTCAACGGTCACTTCAAGGGTTACAAAACAGTCGCCGCCTAGCCAGCCAATTCAATAAGCGTCTAGCAGGGAGAACGTAGCTGTCTTCCCAGCGGTCACTCGTTGGGTCTAGAGAAAACTGCGCGAGATGGAGCACCAACAAATGTCAGATTCGACACGAGTACGAGGAAGCATCTTCCCGTGTAACCCCACCCGCGTAGTGCCGGTGGCTTCAGGCGCATCGCGACCATTTCGTCCGCTAGCGGTGTCAGGCCGAAGCAATAGCTGCATCTTTGCCTGCTCAGCTCCGACGTGTCTATGGACCGCAGCATGACATTGCCGCGAAGTCACCTGCGCCTTCGATTTCGTCTGATAGTTCTCCTCTCCTTAGCGCTGGTTGTCGCTGGTTCGCTTTCCGCTATTCAGATTTTCCATGGCGCAAGCACACCTTCACAAAAGGCTTCGCCTCACCACAAGCATTCTCAACCGCTTGCTGTTCAGCAGACCGCGCCCGTCCACTGGGCTGGCACATCCGGCCCTCCTAACTTTTCTGGCCCAACCGAGACGGCCGAAGCCACCAACTGGACAGGCCACATCTTCACGGGACCGACGTTTACTGCCGTGAGCGGTCAATGGGTTGTTCCAACGGTGCAACCTTCGGCAACCGGTGCGTACTCTGGAACGTGGATTGGAGTAGACGGCGTGAACAACACCTCGCTGATCCAGGCCGGTACTGCGCAAGACGCAGCAAATGGCACGGCCACGTATGACGATTGGTACGAGATCCTTCCGGCGAACGAGACGCTCATCGCCAGTGTCTCACCGGGTGATCACATAGAGGCATCCATCGACGAGGACTCCCCCGGGACTTGGACGATCGCCATCACCGACAGCACGTCGGGACGGAGCTTCTCGCAAGCGTTCGCCTATAACGGACCCGGCGCCTCCGCAGAGTGGATCGAAGAAGCCCCGAAGGTCAATGGTCAACAATCGGTTGTGGCGAATTTCGGGACCGTGCAGTTCACGGGCATGGCATGGGCCGGCTCAAATCCGAGCTCGGTGGGAAATCTCACCCTGAACATGTCTGACAGCAGCGGCACCGTCGTCGCCTCCTCGGGTGTTATTGCCGGCGGCTCATTCACGATTGCCGGTAGCTAGAAAGCCTCTGCCAGGCAGCGAGCTTGACACGTGTATGTTCGGATCGTCCTCGACGTGGCTGTTGCTCGGTAGCGGGGGGTGGCCGACCCAGTGATTCCGACCGGATTTAAGCGGTCGTTGGTCTCGGGGGGGAACGATAAGTCAACACCTTCGCACTATTCGAAACGCTCCCCGCATGTGTAGCCATGATCACATCGATCACGTTGTACACAGATGCTGGCGTGGGAATACCTTGGGAATCAAACGCCGGTCATCACCCGGACCCAGGGCCACGGCATGGACTCGACCCTCGTCCTGAGCTGCCTCAACGTAACCCCAGCGCACGTAACAGACAAACTCGACCTGTTCCTAAACCCTGTGCGCAAGTTCGAATCCTGCCGGGGGCGCCAAGTAGAGGCCAGATCAAAGTTTGGGTCTGCGCGACGGAGAAGAGTTCAAGCCATCGGGCGGCCACAAGGTCACGCCATCGTCGAGCGGCACCTCCAGCGCGTCAAGGATCGAGGCAAGGGCGGCATAGCAACCTGGGATGGCGAGTAACTCCAGATATCCGGAATCGCTTCCGGCCGCGGCTCGCCCGGCTCTCAGTACCTCGCTCGACGCAACCCCATCGGTGACAATCTCATCGACGAGTCGCAGCACGGCCCGCTCGTTCGAAGCGAGACCGGGTGCGTTGGGTCCAGCGCGAACGGCGACGATCTCGTCGTCGGACATCCCGATGCGCCGCGAGATCCCATAGTGCGACGCCCACTCGTATGCCGAACCGCGAAGCCAGGCAGCGCGCATGATGGCCATCTCGCGCAGGCGGGGCTCCAGGTCGCCGTCGAGGACTACTGCAGTGACTAGTCGGGCGAATATGTCGGCCACCGGGGGATGGTGGAGCAGGACACGGAAGACATTTGGGTTGGCGAGAATCCTCGGGATCCCGCTGGCGGCGGCGCGTTCCTCCGACTCCTCCAGAGCGAGTGGTTCGAAGGAGGGGCGGCCGTCGGTCATAGCCACGACGGTACTAGAGAGCCGATGAATTCATCGCCCGGAGAGAGCTGAACCATCCCCCCTCCACCCTTTGTCAGGTGGTCGAGTGGAACACCGCTGACGCCGCGGTCACCGAGCGGTCGTGGTTCCCTTCGTCATGCAACGTCAGGCGTACTCCGGTGCGGCCAGCTCCCTCGAAGGCTTCCCCATCAACCCGAAAAGGTCCCACCTTGCCTCTGGCGAGGAACATCACGTGCCAGCTTTCCAATTGCAGGCGATCGTCACCGGCGCAGGCAGCAGCAAGCTCCGTGGCGGCCGTCTCCAGCACAATGTGCTGGGGGCCGAGATGAAGTGCCGCGTCCGGTGAGGCCAGTTCGATCGCCAGTTCCGGCAGCACCCAATGCCCGTCGTCGCGACGCGAAGCCCCGAAGACCTTGTGGAGGGGAGGCAGGTCAGGCGAATCTTCTACAACGATCTTCTCCTCTTCCATCCTCTCGAAGCCCTCCGGCACGTCGCCGAGGCTCACCCCTTGGCCCGAAGTGAACGCAATGACGCGATCGCGATTGTCCGCGTCGATGATCAGGGACCGGCTGAACCCCATGCGCTGACCCAATTTCAAGACTTCTGGCACCACCTCAATGCGGCTGACGTCGTGGGCATCGTCGACAATCTGGAGGCTGTGAATAACCGGGTTCGGCACGGCGAACTCATCGCTGATGCCACCGCCCTCAGGTGACGCGATGCAGAGGGGGGCGGCCATGATGCCTCCCGATACGTTGCGCATGTCATGGCGCAGCTTCATAGTGGGATCGGCGGGGCCGCTGTCGAGATTGGCAAAGCTACGACCGAGGTAGCGGTAGCTGAGCAGACTTGTCCATCGATGGCGCAGTTCTGCCCAGTGCTCCTCACCCGATGTTGTCCGTATATCTTTCACCATGAGCCGTCCTTCCCGTCGGAGAGCAACGTACCAGCAGCAGCATCTGGCCTGGGTAAACGCGAAGAAGAGTGGGGCTCAGCCGACCAGTTGGATGGACGACCCTGCCGAGGCATGGCCCCCATTAGGTTGAGCGCATGACGCTCCTTGGCTACCAGATCCCCAACTTCACCTATCCCCGGGTCGCTCCCGACCGACTGTTCGCTGTTGTGCGGCAGCAGGCGGTGGAGGCTGAGGGTTCTGGGTTTGACACTGTTCTGGTGATGGATCACTTCTATCAACTGGCCGGCCTCGGCCGACCTGAGCAAGAAATGATCGAGTGCTACACGCTGCTGTCTGCGCTCGCCCAGCACACCAGTCGGGTGCGACTGTCTGCACTGGTAACTGGTAACACGTACCGCCACCCTTCATTGCTCGCCAAGACCGTGACCGCACTGGATGTCGTATCCGGCGGGCGTGCTCAGCTCGGCATCGGTGCCGGTTGGTTCGAGCTTGAGCACCAGTCACTAGGTTTCGAGTTCGGCACGTTTACGGACCGCTTCGAGAAGCTGGAGGAGTCTTTGCGCATTGTGCTTCCGATGCTGCGCGGCGAGCAGTCCACGCTTTCGGGAAAGTGGTACCAGGTACAAGACGCGATGAACCATCCCGCCCCGCTCGGTCGTATCCCGGTGATGATCGGCGGCGGTGGTGAGCGCAAGACGCTCCGTTTGGTCGCTCAGTACGCCGACGAATCCAACCTGATCTGCGGCCCAGCCGAGATTCCGCGAAAGCTGGAAGTTCTCGCCGGCCACTGTGCGAACCTCGGCCGAGACCGTTCCGAGATCACTGTCTCGTACCAAACCAGCGCCTGCATCGCACCGACCCACGAACAGGCGGTGGCCGAGTTCGAGGACTACCTCAGCCGCCAGCCTCAGGCCCAAGCACGTCGGGCGACGACTTTTGTCGGGAGTCCGGACGAGGTCGCCGAGAAGTACTCACGGTTGCGCGACACCGGGATTGACGGCGTCACGGTCAACGCTCCGCCGAACGGTCACGTCGAGGGACGCGTCGCGCTGCTGGGCGAAACACTCGCCCCCCTGTTCGCTCGTTGATGTTCCCTTACTCCTCGGTTAGCGGGTTGCGGCTTCCAGTGCCGAGCGGATGACGTCGGCGCCCGCGGGCGTCCCCTGTTCGTTGGCGAAGGTACCGTACGGAGGTCCGTACACGGGCGTGCCGGGTTGCTGGCGCCATCCCTCTGCAAGAGGACCGGCGTCGACGGCTCCGTAGCCGATCGAATCCAGGAACTCCACGACCTCGCGCTTTGCGCTGTCGTCGTCGCCGGCGATCGGCAGGAAAGAACGGTCAGCCGCGCCGACGGGGCGGGCGAGATGCAAGAGGTGTTTGAAGAATATGTTATTGAACACCTTCACGACTCGAGCGCCAGGGAGATAGCGCTCCAGGTATTCACTGTCGGTGAGCGTCTTGGTGTCGAGCTCGGAGATCACCCCATCGCGTTCGGGGTAGTAGTTGCCTGTATCCATCACGACCTTGCCGGTCACCGGCGTGTTGGACAGCGCGGGATATGCCTTGAGGGGCACGGATACCAAGACAATCTCCCCGGCCTCCGCCGCCTCGTCGGCGGTTGCCGCACGAGCCTGCGGCCCGAGTTGGGCGACAAGCTCCTGGAGCGTATCCGGGCTGCGTGAGTTGCTCAGCACCACGTCATACCCGGCGTTAACCGCGAGTCTCGCCACCGTGCTCCCGATCATTCCGCTCCCGATAAGCCCGATAGTCGTCATGTCGTTTTACAACCCCGCTGTGGTCAGGCCCATTCCGTCGACGTCCACTTCGCCCTGCCGCCGGCTGCTGATACCAATGATCGCTTAGGGTCAGCTCCATCATCTTGAGCATCAGGGCTCCGCCAGTTCGGTACCTCGTAAGAGAACCCCCGCCGGGGACTTGCGGTCTGGCGGATTCTCAGCGAACCGGGGACAAAACTCGGCTGAAGTCCTGGCCAGAAGGCGCTGTCCATCCCTTTGCTCATCTATTCCGGTACGTTGGGAACGGGCGCCTCTACGCCGGGAGGGAATGTCATCTATGAAGGAGTTCGCACCTTGTCCGGGTCGGGTGCTGCGGGCAAGACTGTGACCATCCGTGACTTCACAATCGCTGTTCCCGACGAGGAGCTGGATGATCTCCGGCGGAGGCTGGAGGCGACGCGCTGGCCGGGTCCCCCGCACGGGGCCGGCTGGCAGCAGGGAACCGACTTCGTATGGCTGCAGTCTCTCTACGAGTACTGGAAGCAGAGGTTCGATTGGCGCGCTCAGGAGCGTTTCTTGAACTCGTTCCCCAATAAGATTATTTCGGTTGGCGGACAGGATATTCACTGCGTGGTGGCGCCGGGCCGGGGGCCCCAGCCGCGCCCTCTCGTGCTGACCCACGGATGGCCCAGCTCGTTTTACGAGTTTTACAAAGTGATCGTCCCGCTCAGCGATCCGGTCTCCTTTGGAGGGGACCCGACGGATGCCTTCGACGTGATCGTTCCGTCATTGCCCGGATATGGGTTCTCTGAGGCGCCCGCAACCAGTGGGGTCGGCCCAGACCAGATCGCCGACCTGTGGGTCGACCTCGTCGCAGAGCTCGGCTATCAAGAATTCTTCGCGCACGGCGGCGACTGGGGCGCCGCAGTGACAGCATCGCTTGCCACTCGTCACCCCGACCGTCTGCTCGGCGCCCACTTCACCATGTTCAGTCCGCCCATCGACCCCGATACTCTCAACGCCGAGGACAAGGAGTGGTGGGATGAGTTGCAGGCCTACCGGGACGCCGAGTGGGGGTACGTTCACCTGCAACGGACCAAGCCGCAGACCCCTGCGTTCGCTCTGACCGACTCACCCGTCGGTCTTGCCGCCTGGATTTTGGAGAAATGGTGCCGCTGGAGTGACTGTGTCGGGGAAAGTGGAGAACGCGATCCGCTCCTCGTCTACAGCGCGGAGGAGTTGCTTACCAACGTTGCCATCTACTGGTTCACCGGTTCGATCGGATCCTCAATCCGTCTCTACTACGAATCGTTCGGTCCGGGGTCCAGCTACCGGGTGCCCTCGCGAGTGGAAGTCCCAACGGGTGTGAGCACGTTTAAGGACCCAAACGCGCCTCCACGCCGTCTCATCGAGCCTTGGTGCGATCTCAGGCATTACGCATCCTTCGACAAGGGCGGCCACTTCCCGGCTCTGGAGAACCCCGAAGCTGTCATCAGCGAGATTCGGTCGTTCGCACGGACGGTGCGATAAGGCTCAATCTCAACGGAACCTTCCTGGTGAACCGGGGTACTGGGCGTCTCCGATTGCCCGACACCGGGAGGACCCGGATCAGCTACTATCGAACATGTGTTCGCCTGGATGGAGCAGCTCAACGAGGCCCAGCTTGCAGCGGTCAGCCACGAAGGTGGGCCACTTCGGGTCCTTGCGGGCGCTGGAACGGGCAAGACGACCGCCCTCTCCGCTCGCGTCGCGTGGTTGCTCGCGTCTGGAACGCCTGCGGAGCGCATTCTCCTGCTGACCTTCACGCGAAGGGCGGCACGCCAGATGGTGGATCGGACCGGAGTGATGTTGGCGGCACAACAGAGGGACGGTCGCACAGATCCGATGACCAGCCGCGTAATGGGGGGGACGTTTCACGCCATCGCGCACCGAACTCTGCGGAGGTACTCCCAAGCACTCGGCATTCCCGAAGGATTCTCAGTGCTCGACCCCTCCGATGCTGCCGACGTCATTGACCTCGTTCGAGAAGAGGGGTGCTACGCGCAGTCCTCCGGCCAGCGGTTCCCTCGCAAGGCGCTCTTGCTCGACCTCTATTCTCGAGCCATAAACACAGGGAGGTCTATCTCGACGGTAACCGCGATAGTGGCGCCGTGGGCAGATGATGTTGTCGAGCAGATAATCGAGATTTGCCGCGGCTACGTCGCCAGTAAACGGGCCGGAGGCATGCTTGACTTCGACGACCTTCTCCTGCTCTGGAGAGCTGCCGCCCTCGATGATCGGTTGGGCCCGCGGCTCGGCGGTTCGTTCGATCACATATTGGTTGACGAATACCAGGACGTCAACGGTTTGCAGGTAGATATTCTGAAGGCGCTGCGTCGAACCGATGAAAGAATCACGATCGTCGGAGACGATGCACAAGCGGTCTACTCGTTCCGTGCTGCTGAACCGCGTCACATCTTAGATTTCGAAGACGTGTTTCCGGGAGCGCGGACGGTGGTCCTCAACACCAATTACCGATCTGGCCAGCAAATTCTCGACGTGGCCAATAGCGTGGCTGCGGAAGCTCCAGAGGGATTCTCCGCTGTACTTCACGCCGCGAACGGTCAAGCCGGAATGCGCCCCCGCCTCGTCAGATGTGCTGACGAGGATGCTCAGGTTTCGGCGGTCTGCGAGCAGCTCCTTGCGCACCGTGAAGAAGGCGTCGCCCTCAAGGAACAAGCGGTGTTGGTGCGGGCCGCACACCACTCGAATTTGCTCGAACTTGAGCTCGGGCGTCGACGAATTCCGTATGTCAAGTATGGGGGCTTGCGGTTTGTCGAGGCCGCCCACGTCAAGGATTTGCTGGCAGCATTCAGACTGGCCGACAACGCCTCTGACTCTCTTGCGTGGTTCCGGCTCCTGCAACTCCACGAGGGAGTTGGCCCGACCATTGCTCGACGAGCTTTGGCGGCCCTCGGGTTGAGCGATCCCGACGCCGACCCGATGAACCACGAACAGGTCCTGGGTCGATGGCCGGCGGCAGCCGAATTGCTGCCAGCCTCCTCTCGCGGCCAAGCCGGGGATCTCGTGGCGGCCCTTGCTGAGAGAGAGGGGGACCTGGTCGCGCATGCGGAGCGTCTCCGTGTCGTCGTGGTTCCGTTAATTGAAGCGACATATCCCGATTCGGGCGTTCGCTTAGTCGATTTGGATTCCCTCGTCGCTGGGGCAGCAAAGGCGTCGCGCCTCTCAGACGTCGCAGCAGACTTTGCCCTGGAGCCTCCGCGGTCGACGTCTGATCTTGCCGGGAATCCCACAATCGACGAGGACTGGTTGACGATTTCTACTATTCACTCAGCCAAGGGCCTCGAATGGACGGCTGTACATATCCTTAACGCAACCGACGGGATGGTGCCGTCGGATATGGCATTGGGATCATCAGAAGGCCTCGAAGAGGAACGACGGGTCTTCTACGTGGCCTTGACCCGTGCGCGCAAATCACTTCATGTCTACTTGCCGTTGCGATATCACCACCGGCCCCGTGGTCGAGATGATTCCCACGGTTGGGCACAACCTTCCCGATTCTTGTCCGCTCAGGTTCGGGCGAAGTTTGACGAAGTGGACGTTGCACACGAGCTCGCCTCATGGACCTCGGACTCCGGAGTAGAAGATGGCTTCGGCAGGGTCAGTGCCGATCTCGAGTCGCTCTGGTCGTAGCAAGAGGTGCTTTCGGCGCTTGATCGGCAGTATCTTGAGGTCAGGGCCCTTGCGTGGCCGTGATCGTGATCGAGAGGACGAATAATGACCGTATCGAGTGACGCCGACCTCTACTACGACCCGTTCAACACCGAGATCGACAAGGACCCCTATCCGCTCTGGAAGCGCCTCCGCGAGGAGGCACCGCTCTACTACAACGAAAAGCACGACTTCTTTGCCCTGAGCCGGTTCGACGATGTCGACAAAGCAATGATGAACTGGGATGCCTATCGCTCGGGCCGAGGTTCGACGCTCGAGATCATCAAGGCCAACATCACCCTGCCTCCAGGCATCATCTTGATGGAGGACCCACCGATCCACGATCTGCACCGGGGGCTGCTGTCGCGGGTCTTCACGCCCAAGAAGATGAACGCCCTCGAGCCCAAGGTGCGTGAGTTCTGTGCCCGCAGCCTCGACCCGCTGGTCGGAGCCGGGGGGTTCGACTTCATCGCCGACCTGGGGGCCCAGATGCCCATGCGAATGATCGGCCTCCTGCTGGGCATCCCAGAGCAGGACCAAGAGGCCATCCGGGACCGGATCGACCAAGGCTTGCGGATCGAAGAGGGCGAGGAATACGCCCCTCCCGAAGACGGCGGATTCATGGCCGGGGGCGAAATGTTCGGTGACTACATCGACTGGCGGGCCCAGCACCCCTCCGACGACCTCATGACCGAGTTGCTGACGGCCGAGTTCGAGGACGAGACGGGGACCACCCGTCGGCTCTCGCGTGAAGAGATCTTGACCTACATCATGCTGCTGGCGGGCGCCGGGGACGAGACAACCACGCGCCTCATCGGTTGGGCCGGCAAACTCCTGGCCGAGCACCCCGACCAGCGGCGGGAACTGGTCGAGGATCGCTCACTGCTTCCCCAGGCGATCGAAGAGATCCTCCGATACGAAGCACCCTCGCCCGTCCAGGCCCGCACGGTCAGCCGTGACGTCGAGCACTACGGCCAGGTGGTGACCGAGGGGAGCGTGATGGTGCTCCTCAACGGTTCGGCCAACCGCGACGACCGCCAGTTCGAAGACGCCGAGCGCTTCGACATCCGCCGTGACATCTCCCATCATCTCAGCTTCGGCTACGGCATCCACTTCTGCCTCGGCGCGGCATTGGCCCGGCTCGAGGGACGGGTGGCCATCGACGAAGTGCTCAACCGATTCCCGGAGTGGTCGGTCGACTGGAGCGGTGCCGTCCAGGCCCATACCCCGACCGTGCGGGGCTGGGAGAAGCTCCCCGTGCTCACACCCTGAGGCGGGTAGCTTCGAGCGAGGGTACATTCTCACGGCGCGTGACAGCGGCAGGCTCATCTGCTGCGGGCACTGGAATCGGGGGTGGAGATGAATCACCGTGGCGAAATCGAGAATCTGCTCTACGCATATCAGGAGCGACTCGATGCCGGTGACCTGGAGGGAATGGCGGCGCTCTTCGAGCATGCAACCGTCGGCGGCGTGGACGAGGATTCCCCGATGCGTGGCTCAGCGGATGTGCTTGCGACGTTCAAAAAGGTCCTGCGCGTGTATGAGAACGGCACACCGAGGACCACCCATACGACGCTCAACCCGATCATCGTGGTCGACGAGGATGCGGGAACCGCTACCTCCCGGTCGGTCTACGTGGTCTATCAGCAGACGGATACATTCCCGCTGCAGCCGGTTGTGACCGGTAAGTATCACGACAAGTTCGAACTCGTCGATGGAGCGTGGCGATTTTCCGAGAGGGCCTACGTCGTCGATCTGCTCGGAAATCTCACGGCGCACCAGTTGGTCGAGCTCCACGAAACGCCGGGAGATCGATAACCAAGAGGCAGGACGACCGAACATGCGTTCGTTGTGAGCAGCTCTGGGATCGGTCAGGCCGGTCGACGAAAAACCACTTGGTCCCAGACCGCCTGACCGGTACTATCCGGAACACGGACGCCAGAGCGGCGCCAGCCATAGATGTATGAACGGGCCGTGCCCCGTCGTGGTGGCCGGCCGAGGAGGCAGCGTCATGTCCATCACGCTCGACAAGCGGGTCGACGATTTCATCGGCACCGATCGGCAACTGTTCATCGACGGCAAATGGGTTGATGCGGCGTCCGGTCAGACCTTTGTCACTCCCAATCCCGCCACGGGTGACGCCCTGGCCACCGTGGCTGAGGGCGGCGCCGAGGATATCGACAGGGCGGTGCGCGCGGCGCGTCGCGCCTTCGATGACGGACCGTGGGCGAGCATGACTCCCTACGATCGGGGGCGACTCATCTGGACGATTGGTGACTTGATCCTCGAACACGGTGAAGAGCTGGCCCAGCTCGAGACATTGGACAACGGAAAGCCATACAGCGTTGCGCTGGGGGCCGACGTTCCGTTGGCGGCCCAGCTCTTCCACTACATGGCCGGTTGGGCCACCAAGATCGAAGGCAACTCGATCAATATTTCCGTGCCGTACGCTCCCGGGGCCAACTTCCACGCCTACACCTTGCGGGAGCCGATCGGCGTCGTGGGTCAGATAATTCCCTGGAATTTCCCGCTGCTCATGGCGGCGTGGAAGCTCGGTCCCGCTCTGGCGACCGGCAACTGCGTTGTCCTCAAGCCGGCCGAGCAAACACCGCTCTCTGCACTGCTTCTGGCGGAGCTCATCGCCGAAGCTGGCGTGCCAAACGGGGTCGTCAACGTCGTCACCGGATTCGGGGAGACGGCGGGGGCGGCGCTCGCCGCTCATGACGGCGTCGACAAAGTGGCCTTTACGGGCTCTACCGAAGTCGGCAAGCTCATCGTGCATGCGGCGACGGGCAACCTCAAGAAGCTCACTCTGGAACTCGGCGGGAAGAGCCCGAATATCGTGTTGGGGGACGCCGATCCCGAGGTGGCGATCGCCGGCGCTGCGAACGCGATCTTCTTCAATCATGGGCAATGCTGTGTGGCCGGTTCGCGTCTCTTCGTCCAGGAGGGCATCTTCGACGAGGTCGTGGACGGCGTTTCAGAGGTGGCGAAATCGATCAAGCTCGGCGAGGGTATGGATCCGGAGACGCAAATGGGCCCACTCGTGTCGGACGAGCAGCTGCAACGCGTCACGGGGTTTCTCGATTCCGGAAAGCAAGAAGGAGCGACCGCCAGGACCGGGGGTGGCCGCCATGGCGACCGTGGTTACTTTGTCGAGCCGACCGTTCTGACGGACACGCGTCCGGACATGCGTGTGGTCCGGGAAGAGATTTTCGGACCCGTGGTGGTGGCGGCGCCGTTCGAGAGCATCGACGATATTGCCAAAGTGGCCAATGACACGCCTTACGGCCTGGGCGCCGGTATCTGGACCCGGGACATATCGAAGGCACATGCGTTGGCCAAGAAGATCAGGGCTGGCACCGTGTGGATCAACTGCTACAACATTTTCGATGCCGCGCTTCCCTTCGGAGGATACAAAGAATCCGGGTGGGGACGTGAGATGGGCCACCAGGTGCTCGAGGCATACACGGAGTTGAAGTCAGTCTGCGCGCAGCTCTAGAGGCACGCTTCAGAGGACGGCGGACACCTCGGTTTGGCCCGCCGCAGCCCGACGGGCCAATACCGAGGTGCCCATGATGGCGATCGCAGTTCCGGCGACGGTGTAGATGGCGATGACGAGCAGGTTGCTTCCGACGTCGTACGAGCCGAAGTAGACGATGCGCCGGATGGCTTCGACGCCGGCACCGTTCGGAATCGAGTTGCCGATCGCCCGCCAGAACGGAGGGAGCAACGAGGCTGGGTACGCCCCGCCCGAACTGGGATTGCCGAGCACGACGAACAGGATCAGGGTGAGGCCGATACCAACGACCCCGAAGAGAGCTTGGAAGGCCATGGTGACCGCGGCCGCACAGAAGACGAGGAAGGCCCCTAGCCACCAAAGTGCCACGAAATGTCCGTTGAGCGCACCGAGGACGGGGCCGACGAGGATCGCACCCCCGAGTCCGGAGAGGATGGAGTAGGGGACGAGCGCGATCAGGCGGTGGATGGCGCGGCGGGTAGATGCGGGTCGGGCGCCGTTGGCGATCCCAAGAAGCGCCGCCACGAGATAGCCGCCGACAAGCCAGCCAATCACCAAGTAGAAGCCCGAAAGACCCCGGGCGTCGCCGGGCTGTGCGGGGACGGCGTCGGTCACCGTCACGGTTCGGTGTTCAGCCTTCTCCACCTGCGCGAACACGTCCTCGACGGCCGTTGACGCTGCGGCGCTGCCGCCGCTTGCGACCAGAAGCGAGTCGGTCTTGCCCGCGGGGTTGACGACGAAGACGCCACTCGTCGAACCGTGGCGTAACAGGGTCAGCCCCGCTGCTCTGCTGAGAACGGCGGTAGCCGAGAGCGGCCGGCCCGGTAGGCCGCTGAGCTCGGTTACGACGTGGCCGGAAATCTGCGACGGTGCAACGACCGCCACGGGAATCTGGTGCGGGCTGGGGCGGTGGAAGGCGCCGACGTACGAGAGTACGAACCCGAGCTGGATGAGCAACACGCCGATGACGAGCAGGACCGTCCGGGCCGTAACGGCATCGAACAACTCGGCGAAGAAGCCCTGTGATTGCTGCTGAGACACCGACCCGGCCAGCGTCGGGTCGGGAGCCTCGACCGGCTCGGTCGGCGTCATGGTGTGCCGTCCGGCGATGGGCGAAACATTCCATGGGAGAGAAGGTCGTAGTTGGCCGCGGTGCGCTCGCGACGGAGGTCCGCCCCATAGAGGGACTTGTCGAAGTGACTCTGTACCGCCGGTTCGAGCAGCAGGGTGCCAAGAAGCACGAAGAGGAGTTGATACGGACGCCATTGCGGGTCTGAATCCTCCCGCAACCCACCGGCTTGCTGCAGACGACTCAGGCTTGCGTTGACGAGAGCGAGCAGTTCGTCGAAGATTGTTTGGCTTGCCGGGGTGGCTTCGAGCAGCGACCGACGGATGTACTGGCGGACCACGGGGCTGGCTCCGATCACCTCAGAAAAAGCATCTCCCATGGTCCGGGAGAGTTCATCGGGTGGCAGCTCCGGTTGCATCGCCCCAAATCTTCGGAGGAGGGTGTCGATCACGGATTGGTCCACGGCTTCTCGCAGGCCGTCCTTGTTCCCGAAGTGGTGAATGACGAGCCCCGGGGAGCAGCCGGCCGAGTCGGCGATGGCCCGAACCGAGACGGCGAAGCCCTCGGCGCCGAAGAGGTTGAGTGCTGCCTCCCGAATTTTGGTCCGGGCGCTGAAGTCCGAATCCTGCACGGTCGGAGATCGCATGTTCATGGTGGGGCTCCGTTCGCTGGATTGAACAAATGTTTAGTACACAGAGTATCTTCATTGCAAATTGATGATCTGTTCAGGAACGGAGCGATGACGCTGAGCGAATGCGCCGAGGCCAATAGCGTCGGCGGACCGTGCGCGACCGCCGGTGCCGTCCTCGTTCGCCCGCCCCGAGCCATCGGCACCCGGCAAGAGGGCGGGATAGAGTCGCGGCGGCCATACGTGGTGCCCATTGCGTTGTGCGCAACAGGACGGGGGATGGTGCGGCAGCCCGGGCGCGGTGTGGCCAACCAGAGTCAAACGTCGTACGCACGAGCGAGGCTGTTCGAGAGGCGCTCTCGGGCGGGGTAGGAGGGGATACGACAGTGAGCGAGCTGGAGCAGTGGGATCAAGTGGTCGACGTCATCGTCATCGGTTCCGGTGCTGCGGGGCTCAGCGCGGCGACTCTGGCGGCCGACGCTGGGTCGACGGTGATGATCCTCGAACGGGCGGACATGGTGGGAGGGACGACAGGGGTGTCGGGCGGCATGCCCTGGGTCCCCTTGAACCACCATCTGGCCGACGTCGGGATGACCGACACGACGGAAGAGGCGCTGACGTACATCCGGCGTCTGACCCTGGGGCGCGAGCCGTCCCCCGAATTGGTCGAGGCGTTCGTCGAGCACGCGCACCAGGCGATCGCCTACCTCGAAGAGCACACCCCGGTCGAGTTCTCCGCCCCCCCGATGTTCTCCGACTACTACGCCGACCTCCCCGGCGGGAAGGTCTGTGGCCGATCCATCGAACCCGTCCCATTCCCGGCGGCCGAGGAGCTCGGTGAGTGGGCGCCCCTGGTGCGGACCAGTCCGTTCATGCCCCGGCTGACCATGGAAGAAGGGGGGCGCTATCTCGCGTACGGCGAAGCCCCGGACTACGGGCTGGTGGCGACACGTGAACGGGACGACATCCGGGTGCTAGGCGGCGCACTCGCCGCGGCACTCTTCAAGGGGGTCCTGGACAGGGATATCCCGGTGCGAACCGGGGTCCGGGTCAAGGAGCTCGTGTCGCGCCAGGGCACCATCGTCGGCGTCAGGGCGGAAACGGAGGGAGGCCCCTTGCTCGTGGGGGCCCGCCGGGGCGTCGTGCTGGCCTGTGGGGGGTTCGAATGGAACGAGCAGATGGTGAAGGCGTTCATCGGACACCCGATCGACCCCCTGTCCCCTCCGTACAACGAAGGGGACGGGCACATCATGGCCATGGAGGCGGGCGCAGTGCTGGCCAACATGTGGAGCTACTGGGGTCAGCCGGCCCTGCTCGACCCCGAGGTCACCTACGAAGGCCGTCCGGCGCTGCAGTTCTCCACCGGTCGCAATATGCCGGGGTCGATCATCGTCAACAAGCGCGGCGAGCGATTCGTGAACGAGGGCACGTCGTAC
>Ga0302325_10014120_pt1 | contig 17014 bp, 25 predicted proteins | sample Palsa_T0_2_FD_201948 | JGI IMG/M metagenome (GOLD analysis project Ga0302325, IMG submission 201948) | Peat permafrost microbial communities from Stordalen Mire near Abisko, Sweden - Palsa_T0_2 | ecosystem: Environmental > Terrestrial > Soil > Palsa > Peat permafrost | place: Sweden: Abisko... | reverse complement strand
CCCACAAAGGTAGCACTGCTATTGCAGCTATCAGTGCTACATCCATCCAGGTATATCCTTATGCCCCCATTTAAGATGCATACTAACAATCTAAGGCATCTTCGGAAACCTCATCTGGAGCCCCTGTTCTGACCGGTGTCGCTGATGCCCCCGTTGCTGCTAGTCCTACTGGAAAGATCGCGGTTTCTGGCGCCGGTGGATTTCTCAACCCTACCGCTGTCGCAAAGTCACAACAGCGCGATAACACTGCTACACGTGCCGTCACTTCCGCATCCCTCAAGACTTCCGACGGACAATGTCTATTCATCGACCCTACTGCCGGCAACTTCCGAGAGAATCTCATTCCCGTCGCCGTAAAGCCATGCGACGGATCTGCCGGCCAGAAATTCGACCTCATCACCAAGGGCGTCCACAACAACGCGGCCAACTCAACCCTTGTTGTCAGCAGCTTGATGAATGGATGTCTTGATTTCGATGCAAGACGCCCACCCCCCATTACCGTGCACATGTTCAGCTGTGGTGGACGAGCTGACGGCGCCGGAACTGTGACCACCTCTCAACTTTTTGCCTTCGGCGGTGGAAACTCTATACTTTTGGCACCAGAGAATGGTGGCGGCAAGGTCTGCATGATCGCACAAGGAGGGCTTCTTGTTCCTGGTACCTGCTCAGGCGGTGCTGATCAGTTGTTCTCCATTGTACCTTGAATGTGAATCGTTTTAAGGAAAGAGGCAGAGGAGGCTTAGGAACTATAAAGGTGTTGGAGACATGAAGACATGAACTCAAGGCTTTCAATTTTTGCTGTAACATTACAAGAGTAACTAGAGGATGGTTGGCTGGAATTTACATTTGTGGATAGCAATGTTCTCTCTAAATAAAATAAGCTATATTGGATAGCTCCCTTGTAACTTTTAAAGTGACCTTTTTGCGGATTTACCGATACTCAAATAAGATCTACGAAACATTTCTTAGAAATGAAATCAGATAAATCAAATACAACAGTACTCAAGTTAAGCTGTTTTGAAGCTTGCTATTTCAAGACTATGAGCGGAAAATAGAGTTTATAACCTCTAATATCAGAAGACAAGTGAGCCCACTATTCTATGCATTATCCGCTTGGAGGTGGTCCCAATTAGCAAAATAAGTAAGTACTTTCTCACCAACTAGGACAGATAAATTTCGGCGCACAAGCTCATTCTTCAGGACGGCCCGCAGAGCAACGCCTTTTTGAGACATTGTCTGCTCAAGAACTGGGCGTGCATGAGATTTGAATGATCTTTGCGTAAACATCAGTCTGTAAAGTTATCGTGCGCGTCCAGAAAACATGTACACCTGTACTCTTGCATCAATAAAGCTTGTTTATTTCGAGGCGTTTAAGCGAAGTGACCCCCTGAAATTGACTCGGACGCCTCTCCAATAAGTGGGTGATATCACTATTGTGAACCTCTAAAAAGTCTCCCACTTATGGTTGGCAGAGGTAGTTATCAAGTCTTTGGTAAGTGAGTTGCACTTGCATCTAATCTAATCAATTAACAGTGGTGGCAGCAATCGTGACTATACTTTGCCTCAACGAGCTTCTACGTTCTTCTCTAATGTAATAAAAAGATAGCGAATTCATTGGCCGCTGATTTAACACATGTGTAAGATGGTTTACGAATACTTTTGTATTTCAGCCGCAGGTATGAAATTAATAACTCCTCTCCAAGTTCGTACACATAAATCGGCATCCGATTCCACGTTACACCAAATAAACAATTATGAATGTACAACACTATCCACCGAGCACTAACAGCGATGTTCACAGGAAGTGCTTCATTTGCCATACACTATGGATGGTGAGTTGAGGTACGTGTTACGTTGTGACTTGTACTTACTGGGATCAATAGGTTGGGTCTTAACTTGAGATGTCACTTCGGTTTGAAGGATGGGAGAAGAAGTGCTGGGTGACGACCGAGGCATGTTGTGGCCGTTTGCTATGTTGATTTGGTAGAGGGCGAAGATCTACAGCAGCAAAGTGTGTGTGTTGTTGAAGATCAAAGTTTGAGTGATAAGAAGAGCGTGATGCAAGAACTTCGGAAATACTTTAAAGTCGCACAATTCCGTGCGGGCAGCAAGAGAGCTTGGAGAATGGCCTAGGATAAAAAGAAAGCAGACATAGCCCTTTATACTAGGCAAGTTGGCATCCCGAACATCAAATCTTCCTCACATCTTCCATTTGGAAAGCCCACGGGCAGCGTTGAATAGCCCACGGCCTTCGACATGAATCAGGAACGCACGCTAGGAGCATGGTTCGATCCGTGAAGCTCAGTCTCATTGGGGGTCGGCAACTTGGCCGTCGGCACTAGCGCAAAGATGGTAACGAGAACAGCGATAAGGCCAGGAAACGGCACTTCATTAAGTGCAAGTCACTGCACAACTATCGGTGAGTCTGCGTCTACAAGTCTATCTCAGCCACCACGCACGATTGCTTGCTTGACCGACTTCTTACCAACACTGTAGCTGGGCCGTACTTATGGGCACCGGTCCGGAGGTGTTGGATCAGCCAATCAAATTTAGAAGTTATCCCACACACTCGGCCTTGGGAACGCCTCGTGATTCATCCCGCGCATCTTAAAATACTATGTAAATCGTTTGGCACCGATTCAAGCCCAAAATGTCATTCTAGAACTGCCGATAGTGCTGTGCAAGCACTAGTCGCGCAAACCGCACTCTGCACGAATAGCATCGCAGAAGCCAAAGGATGGCGCAGTCCCGGCCTTCCATCTTGTAACAAATGGCCGTCGACTATGGCATGAAACTTCTTGGTAATGTTCTGGCATTCGCCCTTCCCCCCCATCCCCCCCGAAAAAGACACTTGCCACTGAACAAGAAATAAGCATTGGGTTCTTGAAACTTCACAGAAACGCAAATATTGGCTACACCGCCTGGAAGACATACTCTGTAGATTTATATCCTGCAATGCTTCATCAATGCAACGCCGGGTATGCCATGCTGCCACCAAACCGTACCCAAACAAACCTCTCTATTTGAAAGGAAAATGCACCTCTAAGTTCCATATATTACAATCCCGCCGGCCCAGGAGCGCCGTTCGCTTCCTCCACGCTCTTCTTTTTCTTCGATGCCTTCCCCTTTTTATGGAAAGAAGGCATGATATCCCCGTCACTTGTAACGTACGCTCTGCCATCAACGTTCCAGTCTTCTTCTTCTTCGTCCTCGTCGTCTGCATCACTAACTTCCTGGCCCACGAGATGATGCTTATGTGCCTCGATTTGAGCAAGCTCTCTCATCTTTTTGATCTTGACCCAATTATAGGCTGCTATCGCACCTATTGTTACAAACAAGCCGGCAAAGTTGATAATAGTGAGTTTGTCGTGGAAGAGAAGCCCGGCGGCTGAGATGGTGACCACCTCTTTGAAGATGCCGGCTATCGAGAGGGTTACGACGCTAGTTCGTTGGAGGAGAGCGAATTCGGAGGCCGTCATGCAGAACGCTATTATTCCTGGGAAGAGGAGGAGGGCGGGACCAAGCAAAGGGCCCTTTTCGTCGATTAGAAGACGGATGCCTTCGAAGAGATCAGGGAATGTCTCCACTGGTACAGCGATGATGAACAGAGAGACGAACATTATGGGTGCAAGGTAGAAGATGGACGCAAATGGGTTGGATGTTGCTGGGTTCCGCAAAAGAAGGATTTGAGTGAGAGCCCAGCGGAAGCCGGAGAAGAAGGCAGCTGAGATAACGAGGATGAAGCCCCGGGCTGAGAAACTTATTTCTCCAAAGACCATCATAACTACGCCGACGATCATAGTTGCAATAATGGCGACGAGACGGAATGATGGGGTTTCTAGGCGGAAGAGGAACGCAAAGAGGAGCACGAAGGCGAGGGAGGAGGATTTGCACATTGCTGGTTCACGTTAGCATGGAAGAGCTGGAAGGGTTCATGCATACTGTAAAATGTCAGCGTAATAAATTTCAAACTCATGTTCCCTAGCCCAATATCCAATCCAGTAGCAACTCCACAAGGTCCGATTCGTGTAAAATAGAACATTCGGGTCATGAGAGGCTTCTTGCTGTCCGTCTGATGCTGCTGCATGTCCTCTTCGGAATGTGTATTATTAGGATTTGATATTGAGTCGTATCGAGGCCGAAATTGCGGGAGGAAGTACAGTACTGAGGAGGCAAGGCTGAATTGCACTAACATATGTGCGCAAGTTGTAAATAGAGGGAAGTGGAAATTCAGATGTTCCGGATCGAACATCCATTTGTTGTACTAGAATTGATCAGCGTAGTCTCGAGACTGTTGCGGAGAACCTACCAGAGATATCGAGAGAGAGAAAAGATACCACAGTCCTATTAGCAGCCCATTGATCAAGCCTCTCTTCACCACATTTTGATCCGCCTCCCTCTTTTCCTCTGCGGTGATCTGAACATCTGCAGCTATCCTCTGATCAAGCAATGTATTCCGCCGTCGCCTTCGTTTCCTCTTGCTCTTGTCTTTCCCCGTCAATCCTGTCTCCTCATCGTCCTGTAACCCGTCGTCTGAGTATTCGTCAAGCTCCACATCCTCACTCGTACTTAGGTCATCATCACTCGCCCTCTGCTGCTTCAAATCCTCGCGTATTCTCGATTGCCCAACTGGCGGACTCCTTGATGACTTGTCCCTCGAACCCCGAGGTGCTGTCCCATCAAGATTGTTCATCAAACTACTCCTCCGCCGCCTGTGGCCCGAAGACTCGGATTCCATACTGTTTTCTTGTGTATGCGCTCTTGCCAGGAGTGCTGCTGCATCGGGAGCTGTTAGATCGTCGACCGAGCGCAGGGAGAGGTCGGAGGTTGAAGGTATTCGCGTCAGTGGGAATTGAGCAGGAGAGGGGTCTCGTCGAGGTCGTGAGGAGGAATTATGTGAAGTGTCTTCCGCCATGATGTCTGGGCCGGCCCCTTGTGAGACCCGCAGTGGAAGGCGTCCTTTAGTCTAATCAGCAAGGGCCTCTGGAGCCAGTCATGCGCCGCCAGCTGCCAGCGGGACCGTGGAGAGTCTTGGCAGAGCGCGGGAGTAGAAAGCAGCGTTTCATGGAGGCCTACTCAGAGCGGAACGTAAGCGGAGAGAGTTGTGTAGATGGTGGTGAAGGCTGGTGAAGGCTGGTGGGAGAGAGGTTCTGGGCTGGTTGTCCTCGAGAAGTGCGGCCGATGGTTGACAAGGCCTGCCGCGTGATTGGGTGTTGACAGCCCCTTGGAAGATAATTGCTGCCCATGGTCAGCCTCAGCCCCTGCAAATGCCCGCCGGCAGTGATCAGGACGTGACCCTGCAAATCTGCACAGCGACCACTTGGGCTTCCAGAGACTTGGGTTGTGAGATGGAAAAGCGGGGAAAAGATTGAGTATATAATGAGCCTCTGCCGCCAATAGAGTGAAGTTGACTTTAACAATGAAAAAGGTCTTGAAGCTCTCCAATGGTTCAAGCTACCTAATATACGCGCCACGTGCTTTCGTGTTGTACTCCGCCGCCGCCTCATTGGAGCCCCCTCTATTCAAGTCAGGAGATCTCGTCTGAAATTACACTTACAAGCTCACGCTGCTCTTAACGCTGTCGGACATATGTGTTTGGCTGCAGAGGGCTTTCAAGCTGCCTAAAGGGGGTACAAGTGCTTCTTCTTTAGATGAACCCCATGTCCCGCGCCTTTTACCTCCATTTTGCTTGCTCCTGTCATTGCGAGTGGTCAGTTTGCAAAGTTGTTCATTGCACATGATGCCTTTTTCCATGCACAGTCAGGCTTGCAAAAGGCGAAGCGTGGGATGCGGCCGCCCCTGAGAGACCTGGTCCGCACTGCCGTATCGTTTTATCGTGAAGCTGGGGTCTGGGGGCAGCTGCACACAGCTTACCGCCCTGCAAAAAGAAGCCACGCTCCTCTCCTCCTTCACAAAATCCATTCTGTTGCGGATCAGCGGATCACCGTACCACATGAGCATCCTTCTAAAACATCTTCCAAAAAACGAAAACCTCTATCCAACTTTAACCCCTATCGACCCAATAACCCTATGAATGCGAATATGGGAGCTCCCGCCGGAATCCAGACTAGCCGCCGCAATGTCACTGGCTACCTGCCAATTGAGAACTATGGTTTGATTGGGAACATGCGGACCTGTGCTCTGGTTGGCATCGACGGTAGCATTGACTTCATGTGCTGGTAAGCGTTGTTTGCTCTGTCCAGAAGCTCCTACCGTGGTGGAGCTGTCAAACGGCTATGTACGACGTGCTGATTCTTCGCAAGGCCCGACTTCGACTCCCCTTCCGTCTTCTGCCGTCTACTCGACAAGGATAAAGGTGGATACTTCAGCATCTGCCCTCCGGCAGCCAAGGCTTTCACGACTAAGCAGCAATACCTCCCTTCCTCGAACATCCTGCAGACCCGGTACATCCACGAAGAAGGCGTTGTTGACTTGGTAGACTTCTTCCCTCGTCCGAAGAGCACACATGTTGTGACAAAGACTACAAAGGCCACAAAGCAATCCTCATTTCGCGAGGCTATAGCTGTCCAGGGCGAATTGAAGAAGTGGTTGGTCCGGAGGGTCGAATGCATTCGTGGCGCAGTTGACCTTGGTACATAAATATTGTCCAACTGCAACTCCTAAGACTTGCTAATATCTCCCTTCGCAGATGTCGAGATCTTCCCTGCATTCGATTATGCTCGTGGCGTACACAAAACCGACATCGTTCTCCCCGAACATCCTCCTGGATGTCTCGACAGCAAGACGGTCACATTCTCCTCTGAGGACTTTAAGCTGCAGCTAGATGTCACAATTGACCATGGCGAAGAGGATCATGTATCTTGCCCAACGGTGACCTTCAGGAAGCAGAAGAAACCCGGGATGCCTGGAGAGGGTGTGGTCTGCAATATCCACTTGCAGGAGGGCCAAGCTATTTCTTTTGTTCTTCGCGATGATATCCCGAATCATATCACTCGAGATGTCACCACGGAAGTCCTCGATCGTCAGCAACATGATACACAATCTTATTGGTACAATTGGATATCAAGGAGCAAGTACAAGGGTCGTTGGCGTGAGGTTGTGTCCCGAAGTCTGTTGATTCTCAAGCTTTTGACTTATGAGCCAACCGGGGCAATTATTGCGGCGCCAACTTTCTCAATTCCCGAAGAGATTGGTGGTGGAAGGTAAGACGAGCCCCATGTTACCAATGAACTTAGCTGACTCTCAGAAACTGGGATTACCGCTTCTGCTGGGTTCGTGACTCTAGCTTCACAATCTACATTCTCCTCCGAATGGGCTTTACCGAGGAAGCAGATGCATACATGGATTTCATCAGTGAACGCTTCCGAAAATCAAGATCGCCCGAAGGTGCATTGCCTATCATGTTCACCATTCGTGGCGAGACTGAAATCCCTGAGATTGAGCTCGAGTAAGTTTTCTGATTCGTTGCAACTCCAAACTGACAGTTTTTGCGAGCCATTTATCTGGATATCGAGGTAGCGCTCCAGTTCGGATCGGCAACGGAGCTGCAACCCATCTCCAATTCGATATATATGGCGAGCTGCTTGATGGTATCTACCTGTACAACAAATACGGCAAGCCGGTCACGTGGGAGCAATGGGTAGCAGTTCGGGAGATATTGGGTAAGTTTTTCTTCCACCGAAAAAGAATTCGTGTCTGATGTGTCCATAGATTATGTCTTGACTATCTGGAAGGGTGAGATCATGTTTTCCGGTTCGGACTCAATACTGACACATCACAGATCCTGATATGTCCATTTGGGAGGTCCGCAGCAGAAAACAGAATTACACCTACTCGAAAATAATGCTCTGGGTTGCCTTTGATCGTGGTCTTCGTTTGGCAGAGAAGAGATGTCTCCCTTGTCCAAATCGGGCCAAGTGGCTTGAGACTCGTGATGAGATCTATGAAGACATCATGACCCAAGGTAGCTGTTCACCACCAAACAATGATTTAACTGCTAACAACGTGCAGGCTACAGCCACAATCTCCGCTGCTTTGTTCAGAGCTACGAGTCCGGCGACCTCCTCGATTCTTCTATCCTCATTGCTCCTCTCGTATTCTTCATCTCTCCAAACGATCCCCGCTTCCTCCGAACCATGGATCGCATCCTAATGTCTCCTGAGAAAGGGGGCTTGACATCCGCCGGACTCGTCTACCGATATAATACCGAGCAATCCGAAGACGGTGAGCATTACAGTGGCGTCTAGATTTCTTTCCAACTAATATCACTAGGTGTCGGCGGTCGCGAAGGCGCCTTCAGCATGTGCACCTTCTGGCTTACCGAAGCTCTTACCCGTGCTGGTGTCTACGATTCCAAGTATCTCGTCCGCGCAGTCAACATCTTTGAGAATATGCTCAGCTTCTCTAATCACCTTGGCATGTTCTCAGAGGAGATCTCAAGATCTGGTGAGCAGTTAGGCAATACCCCTCAGGCTTTCTCGCATCTTGCGTTGATTAGCGCCGCATTCAATCTTGATCGTGCAACCGATTTCAAACGCTAGCTTATCGACTCTCGGCTTTATGAATTGATGTCCTGATGGTCGGTGGGAGTCTGTCGTTTCCGGGCGTCTGTGGTGGGATGTATGATGGATATTTCAAGATATTCAGAATGGCGTCGTATGATGGGTTAGAGAACATGCTGCATTCTGTTGGATGGTTGTGCACTGTCAAAAGCAAATGATTCATAGCATCGCTTTCAATTCAGAACGCGTTCCTAGCTCGAGTCCTTCTAAATATCCTAGCTGTGGCCATGACTATCAGGTTTTACTGGCTCTACATCAACAACGCCTGTGTCCTTCAAACAGGAACTTTCATCAACCCACATATTATACCTCAATTTCAACTCACAAAGCCTCCTGGTCCTCTGCCGTCCACTTGGTCCAACCATCCCTTCAAACCTGCTTGGCTTCGACGACTGTGCCAAATAGCACAAAACCGCCGCAATCGTACCTGAAGGGAGAGAAGCTGCGTCTGAAGCAAGTGCTCGAGAATCTAGAAGGGAAAGTTGATTCTCGCTTTTCTTAAGTTGCCTCGGGCAGCATTTTACTTCTTCTGTATACAGTTCCCCTTGCTATGCTATTTTGTAGGTCGGTGCGGAATTAAGATATTGAAGATAGATTATAGCAATGATAGTTGGTACTAGGAACCTCCAGATTATCTCAATGTGTGTCCCTGGGTGCTCGAGTACAAGGAAGAGTGAGACTCGAGCCGATTATGTTATTTAGAGATGTCGTTCTCACTTCCAAAATTCATGGTTGACATGACTACCACCAAAGTCAGATTCTAATCTCATATTGGCTGGTTCCCCTTTAGTCTCTGGGCCTGATATGGTCAGTTCTATTCAATCAAAGAGGCTGCCCAAAAAAACATCGCTCCGAGAAACATGCTATCAAACATTCTCTGTCATGAACTACATTCATATTGATTCCTAGCTGACACCAAGACATCAAGGCAAACTCAGAAACAGCTTCAACATCTTTGGATAGTTCGGTGTGCCCAATCCCGTGGCAGGGTCCCAGCCAGTAACTGCAGAGAAACCATCAGTCCCGCAGCCCGGATTAGATCCTTTGGTAATATCATTAAGAATATCCGGGTTAGCATAAAGCACCGGATTAACAAACCCCACCGTGGATTTCCCAGCGCCAAGGCGCTCTTCGTTGATCTGTCTCATATTAGCAACGAGTTTTCTCTCCCTCCATTTCAGGATTACTCACGCGGTTGATGATGGCTCCAAAAATCGGCGTACTAGCACTCGTCCCAAGTACCAACCCAGTCTGTCCTCTTGAGACCACGGCGATATTGTCCCCGTTAGCAGCGACATCAGGAATTCCCCTTCCGATACGGTTATACAGACCTCCGTTGGCACTGACGTTCCCTGGATCGAAAGCTGTTCCGAAAGCACTGTATGAGAGGTAAGGCGGGTTGTGTCGGCCGAAATATGTTTTCAGGGCAGCGGCCTGGTACGAAGGAACAGGATACACATTGCTGAAACCTCCTCCAGTCGCAAAGGCGGCCCCGTAGATGGAGGTAGCATCCTCAGACATGGCGATCTCGGGATCGGTGACCTTCTTGCCATTTTGAATTTTCGTTGCTCCAACGGTTGTGACATACGGGCATCTAGATCAATACTCAACTCCATTTATGTGAATTGGAAGGAGTCAGATCTATACTTACGTTGCTGGCCACCCAGGACTGAATGTTGTGCCGGCGATGCATCCAAACGTTCCTTCGACACCGTCATCCCCGGAAGCAATCATGACAGAATGGCCTTTCAATCCGAGCTTCATGATTCTATGAATCTGTCAGCAGTTGTGAGGAGAGTTGAGGAGGGTTTGGCTTACTCATTGCACTGTCTCTGCTGATAAAATGCAGGCACATCCCATTCATCGCCGCCGTAGCTGATGGTAATCACATTCGTCGGCGTGAATTTTCCACACATCAACTTCCCACCATAAGAGACATCCGGATACACTGGATCGCCTTCCTCTGGCGAATCTCCCGTCTCGCCGTATGCTGAATAGGTGCAATACGACTACGTCTCATCAGTCAACAAATCCCAAGCAAAAATGACATCTAACTTACACCATCAAGAGCATCGAAGAAGCTGTTGAACGTAGCGGTTAATCCAACCTGATACAAAATTGTCTCCTGTGGCCACAACAGCGGATACGCAACCTCAAAATCCAAGGATGACTCAAGTCCTGCATTTACCTGTGCCACAGGCGCAACGCCCCCGTCGATGGAATCTAATTCTGGCCCTGTGCCCTGCGGAATTGCCGGGTAGATATTAGCCCAGAAGCTATTGAGGTCTTCTTGAGCATAGGCATCATCGGCTTCGAAAATCCCCATCTTGTTGCTCCTCTTGGCCTTCGTTCCTGGTGGTACTTGGTACAGCGCTGAAATGCAGCCTGGAGTGATGGCTTGGTTGCATGATATTGTCCCCGGTGCTGCTGCTGCATTGGAAAACGCTGATGTGGTACCGCTCTGTTCTCCTGGTGGGAGAGGATAGAAGGGCGGAGGCTTCGGAGCGCCAGAGAGTGTGTCGTTGCCAGCGAGCTTCATACCGAATCCACGTCGCTGCAAGGCTCGCTTTTTCATTGGGATAAGTCGGATTCCAGGGGTAACGTAATCAACATGCCTTTGAATATGCTTTGGGACATGGTACCTGTTGAGATGTTAGGTGTGAAGTGGTTCTTGGGCAAGATCTTATATACTCATCGCAAGCAGCGGCCACCTCTCCAGTCTTCTCATGTTCATATTCGTGGAACTCGGCGGCAAAAAGGTCCTCAGACTCTTGCGTGCTAGCATCGAACGCAAGCCATCCCTTGTTATCGGAGTGCGTAATCCGATTCCTGTCGATGCCAGACGAAACCAACCATTCCATCACCGACTTAACGGCTTCATCCGAAGGTTGGAAAAACTCATCGACTTCCTCAGATGTCCAGTGTTGTCCATAGAGAGGCGAGGTTGGATCAGACCTATGACAATTGCTCAGCCGGGGTTGAAGAAAGGGTAGTACCAGCAAATTGAGAATACGAACACCTGCATCAACAAATCGTCGCCTTTGTGGAGGTTGGATTGGGATAACCCAATGCGAATGGGAAGGATGGCATTGCGCTGGACACGGTCACGCTTGATCCACGCACTGGCAAGATGGTCACGCTTCTCGTGAAGAACATGCGTGTTTGGGAGAACAGCACAAAGCACTGGATGTGCAAATGTTGCGAAGATGAACACTGAACGCAAGAACTGCATGATGTGGAAGTTTTGTCTAGAATGACGCCCTAGACTCACACACTATGTTGGGCGGGGAGGCTTTAAAGTAATTTGTGCTACGTACAGTGGACATGGAGAATCCCATGAGCCATGTCTTATTGGGAGAAACTGCGGCGGCAGAGGCTTGCATCTGAGTCAAATCTTATCTATTTGGGGAAATGATACTTCATGGCTTGAGCAAGGAGAAACGGTTAAAAGGATTACCTCCATCTCGGATCAACCAACAATTCGTTACAACAAATTTCACGAAGGTTTTCAATGACGTGAAATTAGAGCTCCTTTTTCTCTGAGTTTTAGCTTGCAGGATAGTTTTTTGTTGAAGAGTATCGGACATGCCAAGAGAAGGTGGAAATTGAGTTAAGGTTGTGGCGTATTTAAACTTCTTGGCAAGGCCTAATTGCTTTTGCGCTTTGAGCGTTTGCGATTTCATAAGCTGCTCAGGGGCTGCTCAGGTAGCTCAATTGAGGTAACTGAGCTGAGGGTGATTGGCGCCTGAGTAGAAGCGGCCATGCTTACCAACCGAATGCAGAACGAACACTAGTGGTTGTCAGAATTCGCGACGCAATACTGGTTTTCAAGGTACTATAGCTCAGGGGCATTTAGAGCTCAACTTCCATTTTACTTTTATAAATGTTCCCTGATCTGAGGAACAATCTAAAAAGTAGTGGCTTTACGAATGTTCCATAAGTTATAGTACATTGAAAACCAGTATTGCGTCACGAATTCTGACACCCACTGGTGGAAGATTGAAGGATCAGAGTTCAACTACTAGAAGAAACAAATTAACGGTTACTACACTAAATTAAACCACCGCATCTCCTCCTCACTCCCTCACATCTCGCCGTCGATTAATCCATGCAGATAACCTTCCCCATTCAGATCATAACCTTTACCTTGCTCCCTCACCCCAAATGGAACAGTCCCACCATAGAGCACGCAAGTTTGATCGTGAATTGGTAACCTACTAAGTATTATAAGTTTGTAATCATCGAGTCTACTATCCATTGATTCACACCGTTTTCTCTTAACATCCAGGTCACGGCCTTTACTTCTAGTGAATAACATATCCTCTAAATCAAGCCAGACATAGAACTAATCACAAACACAAAAAGACAGAAAGGCTTCCCTGGAATATCACAGAAAACTCATTGGAATATAAATTCGCCCTCCTTCTTAATATCTTATATTCCTTCCTTTCTCTCAACCAACTCTACATACTCAGTATTTAACATACCAACTCACCTCAGATCTCACACCACTCTCTAAATAAAAATAAGATAGAAAGAAGCACATAACCGAAAAAGGAAAAGTCAAGACAGAATAAAAGATGGTAGAACCATGTCCTGGCTGCGGCCGGAACGTCTACTCCTGGGCCGGCTGTCGCAACTGCTTCCCTGCGCCCTCCCTCCTCCAAGCCTCCATCTCCAGCCCCTCTAACTACCGCGGCTATACTCCCAGGTTTAATCATCCGAACGCTAGGATGCAGTCTTGGTTGAACGGGGTGGACACGGGGTATGATCAATTTGGACGGAGGAGGATCCCGGACGGGAGCGGGGGTGGAGGGAGTAGGGGTTGTAGATATCCAACTTGGAATTAGGTAGAAATGGAAGTGGGAGTGAGATGAGGGACAGTGCCTGGCTTTTTAGATAGTGAATACGATGGTTTTATAACGTGAAGTTCTTCAGGGGACTTAAAACAAAAGTGATAAGGTAGTCTTCGTTAAAGATCGCTCTACTCCCGCCCTTCCCAAAGACTATCTCCTAGAAAATACCGTGGCAGTTGTGCTCAACCCCCAAGAGCTGCTCGATAACTACCTACCATGGAACTTCAGTGACACAAGGGAATTCTTCGGCTGGGACTACGCAGGCATTGTAGTTTTTTCGTCGTCAAGCTATGAAATCATCATGGATTGCTCTCTGAACAACTTTCAACCAGCCAAACCACTCGGGCTAACCGAATCCTCGATCATAGAAAGCCAGTTATATCTAGCAGCATTTAAGCTGTCCAAAAAGGGGTCTCTCAGCTTGTGCGTTGACTTGTTTTCTGAGCAGCCAAGTTCCGAAGGGTAGTCAAAAATCTTGCTAAAATTTGCAACTTACTACTGCACTACCCAGTCTAGCCGGACCAGTCTGACATCGATTATCAGCTGGTAATAGGAATACGGTACTTTAATGCTACCTTCAAGGTTAAAGATCAAGTTCTACCTGCTCCACCCGAGATATTGGAGTGAGCTGCAGCATTTGCGAAGGATTTCAAGATCTGGAGAGAAGAAGGTGCGTGAAAGGAAATTGATGTGTGCTAGATGGAACAAGTCGGGGGGATAGGAGATGCAGACTGAGACTTGTGAGGGTAGGAAAATTTTTGGCAGGTAAAGGGAACAAATTCAACGACCAGCTATACAAAGTTTTGCATTGCAACAAGTTTCGCGGCAACTGATCAAAACATCAACAGGGTTTCGTCGTCAGAGCTGGAAGAAATGAGCGGGATCAAGATTCCGTGGTTCCCGAGAATTCAATACAGAGCAAAAACCACTAACTTATTCTTGTTACGGGTACCGGTCCTCGCCTTCTCACTGCATGGAATGCATGACACCGAGAGATGATCCTTGACCAAGTACAGTTCGAGCGCCGGCACCTCAGTGGTCTCACATGGGGCGGCCGCATATTTAGCCCCCACCGTCGCATTCACCCGGCCGAGGTAATCCCATATAATTGAGATGCAAAGAAGAAAATGTTGCTGATAAGGAAGATAAAAACTTGATCTCGAAAGTTAGATGATTTTGAGCACTTCTAGATGAATAATGTCTTGAAGCAATGCTTAGGTAGGTTCGCAAGTCTGGTACTAAGATAAGCGAGCTTTCGGCCAAAGAAGGAGGGCTACTGTTTGATGTGGTTCGAACCTGGCTTCCCTTCTTCCCGGATTTCAAGTCTTGTGTCTGGCTAGCTTCGGAGCACCTATCCGCACCGAGTTGTGGCACAGCATGAATTTTTGTGGCACAGCTTGCTTGCGAGTTGATCTGTGAGTAGCGCAACCAAACCAGCAGGAGCATGGCTTTTATTATTTTGCGAAAGTTGACGGGAGTTGAGAAGGGTATATAAACCTGTATACTCTTCCTGTCTCCTGGCTCCAACATCAGTCACCGGATCCCATATTTCAGTATGCGTTTCTCGAAGCTCCCTCAAGTCTTCCTCGTTGCTGTTGGGTTTTCAGCCCAAACTCTTGCATGTGTACAATATTCTTGCAACATTGATTGGAGTTAGTTGCAGGTTGTTCTTCTCACAACAACAATTGGCTGATTCTCTTCTTAGACACAATGACATTCAACGCGGCCTTAACTGACAACGGGGGCCAGACTTGCTCGGTACAGAACGAGCGCTTCTCAAGTGGCGTCGAAGGCTTTGTGTTGAATTGCTGGAACGGCTACAGCGCCTTTTTCGATAGAAAAAATGGAGTGGTTGAGTACGCACATGGTAGCTTCAGCGGCAGCTTTGGAACCACTTCAGAAAATTATCAAGATGGTCCTTTTGGTGATCAGTATACTTATTGGACGGCGAATGTTTGGGGCTGTTGAGTAGCAAATTCAAAAAGGGCCGAGCTTGAGAGACGTGCGCATACGGCTTTGGAGTTTTGGCTTTTTGTAAAGTCCTTAAATTTTCACTCGAGCAATGAGCTGTGTGAGATATCTTGACAGCATTCTCGCACTGATATCTGCTCTTTGAAAGGTTCAAATTTCAAATTTGCAGCAAAATTTCAGTAACAAACTTAGGTGGTGACGGTGTTGAAAATCAACCATCTCCCGTTTGTATGAGTAGGTTCAGGTCTGGCAGAATGCAAGCACAACCGCTGCGATAAGTCTTCGATCTAGAGAGACTTTTTTTTTTTTGGAAGCCCAATTAATCTCTTGGTCCAAATTCTCTTAGTCAATCTCAATCCAATCATTCGGGTTCGACTTTGTCATTACAGCTGTTTGGAGCAACCTTTGAACACGTGATCAATGCTGCCACGTAATGTACAGGTTCAAAGGTTTTCCTCTTCCAGCCAGTCGTCATCATGACCTTCTATTCCTGGGGCATGTCGGATAGTCTAGATTATTAATGACTTCGATAGTTAATAGAGAATGAGAATGGTACGTATCTGGTTGCATCAAATGTTGTGAGTGAATATCTATATATTACTGGGAAATTTCCTATTCAACTGATATGAACTGATAGAGACCTTAGCCTCACACCTGATATATAAACATCAAATATACCAAAACTCAGGTATTGAGCTCGTACCGCGGCCTCTGTACAGCGTCGTCGGCCTCGACGTAGCCGTGATGCGGACTAGCCTCCAGAGGCGTGCTGTCTGCTTCCATGAAGCCTGGCTTAAAGACGTAACTAACATGGGGCCCTTTATTTGATGCTGCAGTTGAATGCAACTCACTAGGACCATTCGCGTATTGCATATCTTCAGGAGGCGCTGACGCTTGTGTGGGCGGGGTGCGCTTGTGATGTTTGACAAGGAAGAACACAACGCCTACGATCAAGGCGAGCGCAGCAACACCAACCCCAGCGCCGAGTCCGGCTTTGGCGCCTGTGCTGAGGCCGCTATGGACGGCTGCTGCTGGAGTGGTTGCGGTCGAAAGCTGATATTGCAGCGCGAAGATTCTGTTTACAATCACAACAACAGTAGTCCCTGTGGCAGTCGAGTTGGGCGCAGTAAGATCGAACACTGGAGTTGTCACACAAGGCACATTATTGCCAAGTGAGCTTGGGTACAGTGACCAGCCTCTAAACAATTGTGTTAGTTATATATTCTCTGACATCCTGGGTTTTACTGACGAGGGACAACAGCCTGTATTTGAGATGGTCGAATACCCGCTTGGACATGCACTGAGGACACCTCCGACGTTGATATTATAGGGGCAGCAGGACGGGTTGTTCGGCGCGCAGCCGATCAGCGGGAAAGATGTTGTGGTAGCAGAGGATATCACAGAGGTAAATGTTGGCGACCCACAGCCAGCAGTTAGAACGGCAGATGCTGGTGCTGAAGTAGAAGAGCCTGCTGATATAGAAGAGCCAGCCAAAGAAGCTGCTGTGGTAGGACCAGTGTCTGCTATTCCGGTATAAAAGATAGTTGTAGAGGGGCACACGAAGGACCCGTCAGTTAAATCGGGTTGTCCGAGTCTGCAGAATTGTCAGTAGATGTGGAATAGGATGGGGAGGAAGCACTGACGATGCGCATACAGATCTTCCAG
>Ga0302325_10014119_pt1 | contig 17014 bp, 9 predicted proteins | sample Palsa_T0_2_FD_201948 | JGI IMG/M metagenome (GOLD analysis project Ga0302325, IMG submission 201948) | Peat permafrost microbial communities from Stordalen Mire near Abisko, Sweden - Palsa_T0_2 | ecosystem: Environmental > Terrestrial > Soil > Palsa > Peat permafrost | place: Sweden: Abisko... | reverse complement strand
TTTCCCTGCGTTGGCGTTCCGCGTTGCTTGGCGAGCCAGCCCGGAGCGCTGGCGATGGCGCGAGCAGCGACGGTGGCCAACTGATAGCGGTTGGATTCTAGCGGCGGGTTGTTGTCATCGCTGATCCTCCAGTCTCCATCCGCGCGTTGCAGCTTGAACATCACGCCGAGAGCCTCGGCCGTCTCCGGCGACAAGTGGCGCGTTACGTTCGCATCCCAAATGGCCAGCCCGGCCGCAACATAAACCGCTTGCGTCGAATCAAGCTCAGGGCGCATGTCAGCGGGGTCTGAGGCTAACTCCTCATTCAGCGTACCGACAAAGAAGTCGCGAAGCGCCTTCTGCGGCGGTCCCAACTGCTCGGTCAGCAGTGGCCGCACCACCATGTACGATCCATTGGTATGGCAGGCCACGCATTTCCATTCTTGAGACCATGCCAGCGCCCCTTGCTCCATATACTCGACCGCCAGCCGGGGTGAAAACGGAATGATTCGCTCGGCTGGAGAGGGCCGGGCGTAGGTTACATCTTTCAGGTGGTATTGATATTGAAATGGCGTGTGCCATGCCGCTTCATTTGTTGCGCGCCGCAACTCCAGTGGCATCGAGCGCTGGTCCAGCGTCAAAACGCCGGCAATGGACGCCCCATCGGCGCTGACCTTTCCGTCGTATATAGCCTTGCCGCTATTCGCGCTGAGCTTGAGATCGGAGCCGTTCACGACAAGAGAGTCGATGTGTGGGTCGTCATGCATGAATTCGATGAAGAACGCCGTAGCTTGCCATCCGCCGTCCTCTTTTTTTGCAATCTGGAGAACAGCGCGACGGTCCTCTGAATCGGATTTGAAAGTGCCCTGCCAGGTGGAAGCAAGATTCTGCGCGTGGACGACGCCGGCAAACAGCAAAGAGACCGCACAGAGTCGGAGGACTAACTTTTTCATCCGCGATTTCTCCTTGAATGAGCGGGACCGCCAAGAATCCATTTCGCGCCGTCGCGGCCTATGGCTGCATCCGATGGATTTGAAGATCATAGCAGCCGCCGCGGAATTCGATTGGCGCAATTCCAGTGAAATTGCGATCACTCTCCGCACCCGCAACTGCGATCGAGGATCTCCGCAAAGTGCATGCCCTCACGCTGCGAGAGTTGGCTGATCTGCTCGCGGCAACTGAAGCCGTCGGCGACGATCAAAGTCATCGGGTCCGCAGCATTGACAGCGGGCATCAGGCCAAGGTTGGCAATAGCTTTCGACACCTCGATCTTGTCGGCTTCAAACCCGAACGGACCCGCCATGCCGCAGCAGGTGGTGTCAATCATCTCCACCTGCGCGCCGGCCTTGCGCAGCAGCGCGATCTCGCTCTTTGGCCCGCCGAATACGGCCTTGTGATGGCAGTGGCCGTGCAGCAGCACCTGCGCGCCCGCCAGGCGTCCGTCAACCCAATCGGGAGCCTTGACTGCAAGCCAGTCGGCCAGCAGCCATACCTGCTTGCTCAGCTTCTGCGCGCGTTGGTCATTCGGAAATAACTCCAGCGCTTCGTCTTTGAAGACGCTGGCGCAGCTTGGTTCCAGAAAAATAAAGGGCAGCCCGGCTTCAATCTCCGCCGCCACGCGATCGAGCACGTTCGCCAGGTAACTCCGCGCCGTATCCAGCAGCCCGAAATCATAGAGAGCACGCCCGCAGCAGATGTGGCCTTTGGTGGTCTGCACCTGGAAGCCGGCTTGCGTCAGCACGCGCTCCGCGGCAGCCAGCGTCTGCGGATGGTAGTAGTTGTTCCAGGTGTCAGCCCATAGAACCACTGATTGGGATTGGGGGCTTCCCACCCTTTCCGCTGAAGAGCGCGGCATGGATGGAGCACCCAGCGGACAATAAGCGTTGCTGGCCCCTTGTTGCACCCGCGCCTTTTTGTAGTTCTTCGCCGCCAGTCGCGGCATCTGCCGTTCCTGCGCCACGCCCACAATGTATTTGATCAGCGGACTCGTCACCGAGCTTGAAAGCACGAAGTTGGTCAGGGCAGGAGTCAGCGATCCGAGCCGCGCCATCTTGTCCGCAAATCCAAACACGTAGTGATGCAGCGGATGCAGTTTGCCCTTGTACTTCTGCGCCAGGAACTCGGACTTGTACTGCGCCATATCCACCTGCACCGGGCACTCCGTCTTGCAGGCCTTGCAGCTCAAGCACAGGTCGAGCGCCTCATGCACTGCTTCGCTCGCGAAGCCTTCACTGCGCAGCGCTCCTGCCAGCATCTCCCACAACAGGCGCGCGCGGCCACGCGTCGAGTGCTGCTCCTGCCCGGTTGCGCGATAGCTGGGACACATGACGCCGCCATCTTTTTTCAGGCACGCACCCACACCCACGCAGCGCGCCGCCGCATCTTCCATCGACCCTGCGTCGGCGGCAAATACAAAATGCGTTTCGAGTTTTGCTTGAGCGCCGCTTTTGCTTTCTTCGCGCGGCCCGTAGCGCAGATTTTCCACCGGATCGTAGACGCGCACCGCGTCAACCAGCTTGCCGGGATTCATGCGATTGTCCCGATCCCAGATAGCTTTGAACTCCTGGAAAGCATGCGTCAGCTCCGTTCCAAACATCTTCGGCAACAGAACCGCGCGCGCCTGCCCATCGCCATGTTCGCCGCTGAGCGATCCGCCCACGGAAACAACCAGGTCCGCTGCGCGATCGATGAACTCGCGAAACTTGCGCAGGCCTTCAACGGTGCGGAAATCGAAGTTGATGCGCATGTGAACGCAACCCTGTCCGAAATGCCCGTAGAGCGGGCTGCGGTAGCCGTACTCGCCCATCAGTGAATTCAGCTTGCGCAGATAGGTGCCCAGGTGCACAGGAGGAATTCCCGCGTCGTCCCAACCCTCCCAGCGATCAGGCTCGCCAGGGACACACACCGTCGCGCCCAGCGCCGACTCGCGCACCTTCCACACGCTCTCCGCGTCTTCGTGGTTGTAGATGCGCGCCCTGGGCGCCTCCGGCCAGCTTTGCGCAACGGCCGCAAGCGCTTCCGCCTTGCTCTGCGCCTCCTCCGCGTTCCACGCGCCCATTTCAACAAGAAGAAAACCACCACCCGGCGGCAAGAGTTTTACATCGTTGACGGCCAGATTCTTGCTCAACATGAACTCCACCAGCAGGCCGTCAAAACCCTCGAGCCCAATGGGACCAAACTCGAGCACGCGCGGCACTGTATCGGCAGCGAGAAAAGGATCGTCGAACGCCAGCGCGGTTAGCACGCGATACGGCGGGCTCGACGTCAAATTGAGCGTGGCGGAGACGACTGTGGCGCACGTCCCCTCAGACCCCACCAGCGCCCGCGCCAGATTGAATTCATTCTCAGGAAGCAACTCATCGAGGTTATATCCGGAAACGCGCCGCGGAATGCGCGGGTACTTCTCGCGAATCAGGTCCGCGTATTTGTCGCGCAGTTGCTTCAGTCGCGCATAGGTTTCGCCAATGCGCCCGCCGCCTCGAATCAGCTTTTCCAACTCTTCCGCGCTGGTGCGACCCACGCTCATGCGCGTGCCGTCGTAGAGCACAATGTCCATGCGCTCCACGTTGTCCACAACTTTGCCGCCCAGCAATCCGTGCACGCCGCAACTGTTGTTGCCGATCATGCCGCCCAGCGTGCAGCGGCTGTGCGTGGCCGGATCAGGCGCATAGGTCAGGTGATGAACCTCCGCCGCTTCGCGTAGCCGGTCAAGCACAATGCCCGGCTCGACAACCGCGAGTTTCGCCTCCGGGTCAATGGAGGTAAGACCGTGCATGTAGCGGGAGTAATCGAACACTACCGCAACGTTGGCGCATTGCCCGGCGAGGCTGGTGCCCGCGCCTCGCGGCAAAACTGCCGCGCCCAGAGCGCGACATGCGGCCATCGCTGCTTCAACGTCGGCCGCATCGCGGGGAGTGATCACGCCGACGGGCATCTGACGATAATTCGACGAGTCGGCCGCATACATCGCGCGCGATGCAAGATCGAACAACACATCGCCCCGCACCGTGGCCTTGAGCCGCGCCTCAAGCTCGCGGTGCGCGGAAAACCCCTCATGGTCCAGAGGAGGCTGGTTCATCAGAACGGAGATGGGAAGAATGCTCACGAGAGAATGCTAGTCCAATTCAAGAGTATCTGGGATGAGTGAAATAAGAAAAAAGCCCACGCCGCTCGAACCGTTGAAAATGCGGAGCAAAATATACCGCATTGCGAATTTCAACGCGAGTCTCGATGGCTTTCAATTGAGGGCGAGCGTCCCAACGCAACAGCGAAAACTTATCATCCGCTGAATTGCACTCGAGTGATTTTTCAATTTCTATATATTGTACTGAGTCAGAAGTTCGTATCAAGACAGACCTGTCATCCTGAGCGAAGCGTGCTTCAGCGGAGTCGAAGGACCTGCTTTTCGGAAGCAAGTGAGACGAGCATCTGCGCCGAATCGATGCGACGGACTTTCGACTCAGCACACCATTAAGTTACCCGTACGAATCGTCTCTCGCGGAATTCGTCAATGCAGATATTCCTGAAATTCGACAACCTATCGCGCCGGCCACTCCTCCACAACAATTCCTAAATCGTTGAGCTCTTGAATGGCCGCTTCCACATTGCGGCGAAGCTTTGGCCGGTCTTTGCGGCTGGCCAACGGAGACTCGGCTACAGCGATCACGCGGCCATAGCGCCATGCGCCGGGTGGCAGCGCAACCAATGCATCGGCAAGGTCGCCGGGGCGTAACTGCAACTCTTGACGGCGCGCTGCTTCGGGCCGCAGCATGGTTCCCTCGCCCACGCTGCTGGGGTTGGCATCGGGCATCGTGATGCGCAGAGTAAGCATGCCGGCATCCACTGAGAGAAAAGGGTTGGCCCACGCGCCCGGCTCACGCACATCGATGTATAGGCTTTTTGTGGGTAACGGTATGCGCGCCAGTTCTGCACGCTGCCGGTCGCGTTTTGTGGCGGTAGCTTGCGCCTGGTGTTCGGCGTTTACGGCGTGCTGCGCCACGCCGACAACTGCCTGCTCTTCCTTGTGGCACGCGGCCAGACATAACCCCACCAGTAGCGCCAAAGTTGCACCGAGCGTTGCCGATAAGTTGGGCCTTGTGCTCTTACTCACCATGACAGAATAACAGTATCTGGGAAGTTAGATTTATCTCTCTTTTCATCGCTGAAGATATCGCCCGCGCGCCGCGACTATTCAAAAACCAGCGCCGTTGAACAATTTTCACGTGGCCTGAAAGTAACCAGGCAGTTGTGACCTGCGGGTTACAGACGGTCCGTCTGAATTGTATTATTCTTCGACTCTGTATCGCACACGGGTTATGCTCAGAAAGCGTGCGAAAGCAGAATGGGGTAACTTTGCTGGTTCAGTTTTGCTGTGGAGGTAAACGCGTGCACTCTCAAAAATACCGTGCGATGGGCCGGGTGATTGCTCTTGCATTTGTGGCTTGCTTGCCATGCTCCCTGTTTGCGCAGGTTTCAGCCAGCCAGGGAAAAGGCAACGCCAATGCTCCCGCGCCCAAGTGGGATATCTTTGTGGGCTACAGCGTACTCGACCCCAGAGGAACGTTTTATCCCATCCAGCCCGATGGCTCGGTGCTCCCCGTATCGTTCAAGCTTGAAAAGACCGGCATCATTGAGAGCGCATCTTATTTCTTCAATCGCAACGTCGGCATCCAGGTGGAGTCCGCGCAACACGACCTCTTCACAAATACTGGATTCGCCCTTACCGGTACCAGCAACAGCGGCATTTTTACTCTCGAGAGCGGTTTGATCTATCGCTGGCCGGGCGTGCACTTCACGCCCTTCGTACACGGTTATGGCGGTGGCGCGGACATTGACGGCCCGGATCACGAACCCTATACGTGGGGCCCGGTCGTGGGCGGCGGCGGTGGTCTCGACTGGTACTTCGGCTGCCACTTCGGCGTTCGACTTTTCCAGGCCGACTACGAATACCTTCATGCCAACTCCGGCGTTTCGCATGGCTCACTCGCCGGTAACGACTTCGTCTGGGGCGACGATGAAAGCATCAATGCCATTCGCCTGTCAGCGGGCCTGGTATTCCGCGGCGCCTCGGCGTGGGGGCCTGCAGTAGGCTGCGGTCCGCTGCCTGCGCCCGTGCTTGCCTGCGTGGCCACTCCCGATTACGTCTACCCTGGAGAACCCGTCACCATCACAGCTACTCCTTCAGGCCTGAATCCGAAGAAAACAGCAACCTATACATGGACCGGAACCGGGGTCGTGGGCAACGGAAATGTCGTCACCGTCGATACCAATTCGCTGGCGCCCGGCACCTACACGGTTCGATCGATAGTGACCGAGGGCCCCAAGCCCAAGGAATACGAAACAGCAAGCTGCCAGGCCAGCTTCACGGTAAGGCGCTGGGAGCCGCCGACGCTGAGTTGCGTGGCCGCCCCCATGTCCATCACCGCGGACGATAAAAGCAATATCACTTTGACCGCCACAAGCCCGCAGAACCGTCCACTGAACTACTCGTGCAAGTCGGATTCCGGAAGTTTAGCTATGAACGGCAGCACGGGAACGTTCAGCCCCAACGGCGCGCCCGCGGGCCCCATCACCAGCAAATGCAGCGGGGCCGACGACAAGGGCCAGACAAGCGACTCCATCTGCACCGTGACCGTCATTGTGCCGGAGAAGGTGATTCCGCACGCGCAGCCGCTATGCTCCATCGACTTCGTCAAGGACAAACTGCGCCCGACACGCGTGGACAACGAAGCCAAGGCCTGCCTGGACGCCGTCGCACTCTCTCTGCAGCAGCATGCGGATGACAGCCTGGTCATTGTCGGCGAGGCAACCAGCACCGAGTCCGGCTTTGCCGCACAACGCGCCGTCAACACCAAGAACTATCTGGTCATCGAGAAGGGCATCGACCCGACCCGCATTACTGTCACGACTGGCAGCGAAGGTACACAGGGCGTGGAAGATTACCTGATTCCACCCGGCGCAATCTTCACCGCCGATGTCCAGGGCACCACTCCGGTGGATGAGACGCAGGTGAAGCCGCAGGAGCGCAAGCCGCTTCCCATGCGGCAACCCGCAAGCAAGCCGGCTCACGCGCGTTCTCATACGCACAAACGCGCGGCGGCTGCATCTGCCCTTGCACCTGCGCCCGATTCCGCGGCTTCGACTGGCACATCCAAGCCCGCGGGGGGAACGAAAAAGCCGGTGCACCACCACAAGAAGAAGCCGGCAGCCACGCCGACTCCAGCGCAGGGCTCAACGGGACCGTAGCTCGGTCGTTTCAGCAAAGTTTACTTTCTCGCATAAAAAGAGGCCGACCTGGTTGCCGGGTCGGCCTCTTTTTTCATTGGGACTGTATCCGAAAGAAGCGGACCTCGGCGGCCGATGCTGACTCAGTTCCACTACTTGCCGATGAGGCTGCGCGCAATCGCGTCGAGCATTCCGTTCAAAAAGTTAATCGACTCAGGCGCTGAGAAGCGGCGGCCGATCTCCAGCGCTTCATTGATCACGATCGGGAACGGCGTGCCTTTGAAGCCCAGCATCTCTCCCACCGCCATGCGCAGCAGGTTGCGGTCAACAGCGGGCATCCGCTCCAGGCGCCAGTGTTTGGAGTTGGCCACAATCAACTCGTCGATCTGCTCCTGGTGGGCGACTGCCGCGCGAAACAGGTCCTCGGCAAAGCCGCGCACCTCGGGCTCCACGTCGTCGCCGGCCTTCCAGAAGGTTGCGCGCACCTGGTCCGGCGTTTGCTTGCCGATGTCTGCCTGAAACAGCATCTGCATGGCCAGTTCGCGCGACTTGCGCCGCGTTCCGGCGCTCAAGCGGCGCCATCCTGCAATGGATGGCCGCGCAGCAGTTTGTGCCGCAGGCTCACCATTTCGATGGCCGCCGCGGCCGCTTCAAACCCCTTGTTTCCGGCCTTGATTCCGGCGCGATTCAGCGCCTGCTCCAGCGTCTCGCAGGTCAACACGCCAAAACTGTGCGGTATCCCGGTCTCTTGCTGCGACTGGCCGATGCCCCGCGCCACTTCGTTGTAGATGGCCTCGTAGTGGGCTGTCTCGCCGCGTAAAAGACAGCCCAGCGTCACGATGGCGTCTACGCGGCCAACATTGGCAACCGTCCGCGCCGCCGCGGGAATTTCCCATGCGCCTGGTACTCGAATCACTTCGATTTCAGACCGCTCTGCGCCGCTGCGCAGCAACGCGTCGAGCGCCCCTTCGAGCAGCCGCTCCGTAATCACCGCATTCCAGCGCGCCACCACGATGGCAAATTTCATTGCCGCGGCGGAGAGATCGCCCTCCATCGCAATCGGTTTACCTTTGAGCGGGTCGCTCCATGCCCAGAAGGTGAATGGGAATCCAGCCTCCGGCTCAACGGTAAATATGCGCGACTTCCAGCGCGTCTGCGTAATGGGCGACAAGCACGCCGCCGTTTCGTCTTTACCTTCAGCGGCCAGCCAGTTCCTCGCCGCCTGGTGCACAGCATCGAGGGCAGTCACTTCCACCAGCACATCTGCGGTCGAAGGGAATTCACCGTCCACAATCTCCAGGTTGCCAAGAGGAGCGAGAAACGCAGCACCGCGGCTGGATGCCTCGTTCCATCCGGATCCAGGGGCAAAGCCCAGCGCGGCGAAGAAGCTGCTCAGCCGGTCATAGACGGCTGCGCTGCCCGCGGCGCGAAGAAAGGAAATCCCCTTGATCATGCTTTGATTCTATCGTGCTCGGTTGCTGCATTTGTTTCCAGCGCAGCAACAGAAAAGGCCGGCTCGCCGGCCTTTTCTGTTTGCGGAGGGATGAGATTCGACTTACGTTGTCGACCGCGGCTTGACCGCAATGGCCGTCGTCGGGACGACCGTGCCGTTCCCCGTGTAAACGCAGCCGCTATCGTTGCCTCCGGCAGATACCGGAATGCAGGCCGGCAAGCTGGGCGCAATCTGCTGGGTGTCCGGGTTCACCTGTTTGTTGGGGGGCGCCGTAAGATTGCCGATCAAGTCGGGCACGCTGATGTAGTGGATCAGATTGTCGCCTGCAGTGGAGACAAAGAACAGAGCGTTGTCCGGGCTGAAGGCGCCTGTCAGTGGCGCGGTTGCGGTTCCCACGAGCGCGAGGTTCTTCACCCCCCCGCTGCCAGGAACGTAGTACGGCAGCGCCGCCCCGGCGGTCGCGTTGGGACCGGGCGTATACGTCACAAAGGCCACATTTGAATTTGGCGCGGCGACTACCTGGTTGACGGCAGCCGCGTCCACGCCAGCCACGGGCAGAGAATTCAGGGTGGTTGTCAGCGGCAGCGGCATCAAAGCCCCGCCGGATACCGGGCATGCAATCGGAGTCTTCGGCCCGGATGGCGAAGTCACTTCCGGAACCGTGATTCCAATATCCGAAAGCGTTACTGCCCCACCGGTGTAAGCAGCACCCAATATATGCTGTCCGTCGGTAGTAGCTGTCAGAACATCGGTCTGTGTGGCGACCGAACTTCCCGGCGCCAGCGGATAAAACTCAATGCCGGTGGGATTCGTAGCGCTGGGCGGCACCGTTTCCGGGCACCATGTATGCGCCACAGTCGGACTTCCGGGCAAGAATGCCCCCACGCTCGGAATGATGACCGCCGGCGTCTGGAGGGGCGGCAGCGCGGCCACATTGGGCGGCGTGGTGCAGGATGGAAGTGAGGCGAGCGGCAGTGGGCTGGCCGGCAGCGGATAGGTGCTCCAACCAGTGTTGATGTTGTAGACGTATAGCGTGTCCGAGTGCCCGGTAATGAGCGGCGTGCCCCCACAAGTAGCGGGTGTGTTCAGGTTAGCGTTGTCGTAAACGTAGAGCGTCTGGCCATCGGGCGTCCAGGCCGCTGACGCGCCCATTCCTCCAAACGTAGTTGAAGAGCCGCTGGAAACGGCGTAGAGATAAAACACCTGGCGCGCCTGGTCGTTGATCAACAACTGCGCGTTGGTCGGCGAAACCGCCAGCACCACGCCCGGAGCCGAAGTATCCTGCCTGCTGATCGTGTTGGAAGCTGTGGTGTAATACATCAACTCCCGCGACGAACCGAAATACAGGTTCACTCCCGTCCGATCCATAAGCATGGAATTCGGCACGTATGGCATGCGCACGGACGCGCCCACCGTGCCGCTGATCAGCTCCACCGGCACATAGTATTGCGACTGGCCAGGCGCGGAGAACCAGACGTATTGGCTGGCTGTGCCGGGGGTGGTGATGGTCACCGGGTTCGACGAGATCGAAAGACCCGTCCCATTCACGCCGATTACATTGATGGGAGCCGGATTGCAAGTGGGCGGCTGGCAGATTGCATTCACCGAGGCCACGCCGGGAAAGCTGGTTGTAATCGCTCCGCCGGTGCCGGCGGAAATGTCGATGGGGTCGGTCGACTGGTAGTTGAGAGTGAGGCCGGTAATCGGATTCCCCTTCGTATCGAAAATCGTCGTCACCAGGTCCTGCTGCACGCCTTGCGTGATGGTGCCGCTGGTGGCGCCGTTGGCCAGGGTCACTTGAATCGAGGCCGGCGGGCAGGTGGAGAAGTATCCGGCCGACGATGCGCCCTGGCCTATGGAGGCGGTAATGACCGTTGTGCCCGGCTGCTCGGCGGTAATCTGGTTGGTCTCGCCGTTGATGGAAGCAATGGACGCAGTCCCCACACTGTAGGCAAGTGTGCCCAGAACCGAGGTGCAGTCTGGAACCGCGCCGGCTGCCACGCCCGTGGGTGGCCCTGCGGAGCATGCCCATCCTGAGGCTGGGTTCGCCGAGCCAGTGATGGAAGGCGGAGCACAAAGGACCTGTTGTGTGCCGCCGCTGCCCACAAAGCAAGCCTGCGCGTCCAGTTGCGCCAGTTGCCCCTGCGAAAGACACGACTGCGGACCGGTTAGCGTCGCGGCGGTCGGCCCTGCAAGGGTCAGCGATGTCACCTGCGGATGAATAAAAACCTCGACAGGATTCGAGGTTACGGAATTCGCGGAGGCCGTGATATAAGCCGTTCCATACGGCAATGTGCCTGTCCCCGTGGCGGTCGCCGGCAGCGGACTCGGAAAACTGCAGATCGTATAGTTGGGGATGCCGCCGCCCGTGTTCCGGTTCCAGGTCCCGGCACACATGTTGCCCGCGGGCGAAATATCCACGAGCTGGTTATTGGTGGTGCCATAGGTGAAAGTGGCAACGGTGGCCGCGGCGCCTTTGCAGGTCTTGGCCGAGGGTCCGTTGATCTGTTGCGTCTGCCCGAATGCAAGCGATATGCCGGTGGTCTGCGGCGTCAGAAAGATCGACGCCACGTCCGTGTCCTTCAACCCGTAGCCCAGGCCGTTGCAATAATTTCCCGCCGGATTGCGCGTGCATCCGGAGATCGAAATCCCCGCTGGAATGGCCACGCACAACAAACAAACAAGCGTCAAAAACCGCCGCATGAATCCTCCCCGCCCCGCCTCTTCAAACCGCGGAACGGTCCGTAGCGAATAACGTCAGAAAAATTGGGTTATAGCACCTTCAGAAACCCGCCGGATGGAAGCCGCTGCTGCTGAGGTCTACGCTGCGCTTGGGTTCCCAATCTCGCTCCAGGCAGCCGCGCCTCTCAGCTCCGATCCATGCACCACCGTGCCTCTGAAAATGCCCTGTTGCAGTCCGCCTGCATGCCCGGAGCCGGTCCACTCGCCGATGAATTCCGCTTGAATTGCGGCTCCCGGAAGTAGCCTTCCCCACGCTGCCAGTCGGCCAAGTCCGCTCGCAAATCTCCAATGAAAAGTGTATCAGGGAGGGCCGCCCCTTCCGATAGCCGTCGCGCCGGCTCCCCGGCTCCTCTTCGCTGTGCTCTAGAACCCTGCTCCCATAGACGCCACCGGGCCCATATGGCGAGCAGAACGGGATGGCGAGCAGAAAGGGACGGCTAGCAGATTCAGTTCCCCGCTCCAAGGTATTGGCCAAACCATTCCACAGTTCGAACCATCACATCCCGCCGGTGCGCAGGATCGGCAAACCCGTGCCCTTCATTGGGATAGACAACCAGTTGCGTCGGCACATGCTCGGCCCTGAGTGCATGCCAGAACTCGAACGACTGCGGCGCCGGGCATTCCCCATCGCGATCGCCCACCACCACCAGCGTGGGCGTCTTCGCCTGCTTGATGTACGTGATCGCCGAAGCCCTTGAGTAGACCCCAGGATCGTCATACACCGAAGCTCCAAAGTAGGGAGTCATCCACTGGTCGATTGAGTTCTCACCGTAATAGCTCAACCAATCGGAGATCCCAGCCCCCGCTACAGCAGCCTTGAACCGCTGCGTCTGCGTCACCGCAAACATGCTCATGAAGCCGCCATAGCTCCATCCCGTAAGGCCCACCCGTTCGGCATCCACCGGATACTTGGCCACAACCGCATCCACCCCGGCCAGAATGTCGCGCAGGTCGCCGTAGCCGAAGTCCTTGCGGTTGGCCTTGGTAAACTCCTCGCCCTGCCCGTAGCTGCCACGCGGATTCGGCTGCAGCACAAAATAGCCGAGAGCCGAAAATGCGGTCGCGCTCAGCCCGCCTCCGCCGCCCCAGTGCGCAACCACTGCGGCCGCCGGTCCGCCATGCACCTCCACAATCAACGGATATCGTTTCCCCGGATCGTAATCCTTGGGCAGCATCAGCCAGCCCTGCACATTGAAGTTGTCGCTCTTCCAGTCGAGCGAGACGCTTTTGCCCCAGCCCGGCTCCACGCCGTCGTTCAGGTGCGTCAACTGAGTCACGCCTTCAAGGCCCGCGCTCGTCCCCGTCCCCGGCTTGGCCTCGTACACTTCCGGCGCACGGTCAAGGTGCTGGCATGGAAGACGAACGCTGAACTGTCCGCCGTATTCGACAGGCTGAGTTCCATCCGTCCATCGCCCACAACTCCAGGAATGCTGAAGACTGGCGAGCCGAATCTGGCAGTCACGTCCTGACTGGTCTTGTCGCCACCCACGTCGAGGCGAACAAGCTGGCAGTTTCCGCCCGCCAGTTCGCTTACATAAACGTGCTCATTGCCTGCCCACTCAATCCACGCCGCCGATGTAGGACGCTGCGCCGTCAGGTCAACCGGTTGTCCGCCATCCGCAGAGACAATCCAAACATCGCCGCCGGTCGAGCCTTGATCGCTCATCAGCCCGCCGATAAACGCAAGCGCCTTCCCATCCGGCGACCAGCGCGGCACCGCGATCTGCAAGCCATGCAGCGCACCGGAAACCTCGGCAGGCGCAAGAATCGCACTTGGCTTGCCGCCAATCTCCTGGGTATAGAGCTTTGCCACCCACCAGTTGTTTTCTCCCGGGGGATCCGCCGCCACGTATGCGAGGCCCATGGAATCCGGACGCCAGTCGAACTCGTACACGTGCAGATTGGCCGGAGTAGCAAAACTGAAGAGCGACGTGAGCCCCTTGCCCTGCGATGCCTCGGGAGCAGCATCCTTGCCCGCTTCCTTGCCCGATACGGACCGATTCGATCCCTGCGTTTCCTCTACGCTTCCGCTCGGAGGCACGTTGACAACAGCAACCCGCTGAATCTCCACGCCATCCTCGCCAATCACACCCGACCACGGCTTCATAGCCGCCAGAGCGCCTGCCGACCGTGTTGCGCCCTCTACATAAAGGAAAGCCACGCTGTGCCCATCCGGCGAAAATGCCGGTTCTTCCACATACCCATTCAGCTTGGAAAGCCGCTGCGCCGGGCTTCCATCCATCCGCGCAACATACAAGTCGGCCTGCTCGCCGGGCCGCGCGCAATCGGAGAAAAAAGCCAGCGCCTGCGCGTCCGGCGCCCACACCATCTGCCCCTCGTGGCAGTGCTGGTCCGGCTTGGCTGCCGCCGTCACGCGCTCACTCTTGGCCAGGTCATCCAAGGGAGCCACGCGAATCTCCGCGCCATCCTTGCCGGGTTGCAACCACGCTAGCCGCTTGCCATCCGGCGACACAGCCACCTGGCCCACTGAATGGCCCCGGTTCAAACCTTTCAGCACCTCATCGATATGCGTGCGGTCAGGCGCAGCGCCTGGAGGTTTTGCCGCAGCCGTCTCTTGCGTCGCGGCGGAAAGCAAGCTCGAATTCGAGATCGAAACCAGGACAACGCCGGCCAGGAATCCGGCGCGAATACAGGGAAGTGGCAGTTTCAAAAACATAAGGAAATGCTATCAGCCTCGCACACCTCCGGCTCCCTTCAATTTCCGTGACGGTTATAGTAGGGGCATGAAACCCGCCGGCAAAGGAAGCTTTTTCAACCCCCACGAAACCGCCCGGGCCGAATCGCTTGCCGGCGCGCCGCTTGCCTCATTCCGCCGGCGCTTCTTCGCCTTCGCCATCGATACTCTCCTCGTGGCAGCCACCTACATTCCCGCCACCATGCTCTTGCAATACTTCATCCAGGAACGCCTGCACGTCCACGAGGACCTTTACCACTCCACCCACGTGCTGGTGAAGTTTGATATGCAGAAGCTGCTGGAAGTAGCCTGGACCCTCTGGCTGGTTCTCTACTTCGGCCTCTTTGTGTGGATAACCGACGGCCGCACCCCCGGCAAGCGCCTGCTGCGCATCCGCATCCTGTCGCTCACGCACGAGCGTCTGTCCTTCTGGCAATCGATCGAGCGCGCGCTTGGCTATGGTGCCTCCGCCCTAGAAGGCGGATTTGGCTTCGTGCAGTATTTCTTCAACCGCAACCGCCTCTGCACGCACGACCGCATCGCCGAAACCATCGTCGTAAAAGAAACCCGCAAGGGAACCAAACCGGCCGAGACTTCGTATATCCCTTCAGCGGGCGGGTAAACTCAGGCAAATTCTCTGCATCCTCGTGCGTGTATTTCTGCGGATTTAAGAGTGAGGCAAAACTTCGCTCATAATCGACATGGGTTTGCTGCCTCCCTGCGAAGGGAAGAAATGATCTCATCGCGCTCGTCTCTCGCGGTCCTTATCGCGTTCGGGCTTGCTACTGCATCCGCGCAGCAACCCGCCATTCCAAGGCCCGACGGCAGCTCGCTTGCGTCACCCAGAATTGATGCAACCATCACGGAACTCATGGCGTCAGCCCATGTAACCGGAGTGGGCCTCGCGGTCTTCCACGACGGCAAGATCGCGTACCTCCACGCGTATGGCCTGCGCGACACGGAGAAGAGCCTGCCGCTAACGCCGGAGTCGATCATGACGTCGGCATCCTTGAGCAAAGCTGCCTTCGCCACCGTCGTTATGCGTCTGGTGCAAGAGCATGTTCTCGCGCTCGACAAGCCGGTCTACCAATACCTGCCCAAGCCGCTTCCCGAGTATCCCCGCTATGCCGACCTCGCAGGCGACGATCGATATAAGAAACTGACCCTCCGCATCCTCTTGAGCCACACCAGCGGCTTTCCCAACTGGCGCGCCTTCGAAGACGACCACAAGTTGAAAATCCATTTTGAACCGGGAACGCGCTACGCATACTCCGGTGAAGGCGTCGATCTTGCGCAGCTTGTGGTCGAGACTGTGACCGGAAAATCCCTGACCGCGCTCATGGACGAAAAACTCTATCGCCCGCTGGGCATGACCCGCACCAGCATGGTCTGGGAATCGCGATTCGATAGTGACTACGCCAATGGGTACGACGAATACGGGCGCTCGCTCGGTCCTGAGAGACGCTCCCAGCCCAACGCTGCGGGATCCATGCAGACCACCCTGAGCGACTACGCAATCTTGCTCAGCGCCGTGATGGAGGGCAAGTTCCTGGACACGGTGACAACCGGCAAAATGTTCAGTCCTCAGATCGGCATCCATTCCGCGCACGAATTCCCCTCCCTCGACACCGACACCACGGATGCGAATGCCGGCATCCGGCTCAGCTACGGAATCGGATGGGCTCTCTATTCATCGCCCCGCGGAAAGGCGTTTTTCAAGGAAGGCCACGACGAGGGATGGAGGCATCTGGCGCTCTGCTTCATGAACGGCGACGGCATTCTGATCATGACCAACAGTTCGAACGGCGAAGGCATCTTCAAGCCGCTCATCGATTCGATTCTGGGCCCGACCTCTTTCCCGTTCGATTGGGAAGACTATACACCCTGGAATTTGCTTCCACCGCTCCCCAAGCTCAAAGAGCACAAGCGCGTCGCGCTGACAGCGGAACAATTGAACAGATTGGCAGGACGCTACGCCCTTTCCGCGGACATCGTCCTGACCGTATCCGTTGAAGACGGCCATATGTTCATCCGCGAGAACGACGCGCCGAAGCAGGAATATCTGCCCGAAAGCCCCGTGGATTTCTACTCCGCAACTTCAAGCGATGAATGTAGTTTTAAACCGGCTGAAGGCGGCCCGGCACAGGTTATAGTGCTCCATCTCGATGGCAGCAGAAATCCGGAACTCAAGCGTCTGCCTTGATCCAAAAATTTGAGGCCTAGCCTGCCTTGCAATACCAAATAGGAGTTTCCTCATTTGTGGATCATCTTGTACAGCGTCAGCGCCACTCTGCCATCGTCATCGAATGCCGGATAGCTCGCCATCTTTTCCAATTGATATCCGGCGAGGAAATCCTGGTCCTCGATAACCACGTCGTTCCACGCCACATACCACCCCGGCTGATAACGGGCCACTTTCTCGGCCATAGCTTCCGTCCCGTACCCATCGTTGATGGACGGAATCCCGGTCATCAGGGATAACTGGTTTCCGCTCACGCCGAGGATCAAAGCCTTCTGCTCCGGATGACCCCGGATAATGTTACGAATAGAATTTCCCGCGTTATAAAAATCGTAATCGCGATGAGTTAGAAATTGACCTATCATCCACACGTTCAGGACGAACGAAGCCGAAATAGCAAGCAATAACAACGCCGATGTCTTCCTTGAATGAGCTATAAGCTCGCCGAAGGTAAGAGTTACGACCAGGATAAGCGGAACCAGCATCGCCAGGTAATACCGCGGCGCGAAATCGTCCTGCCTGCTGAAGATAAAGACGGCCTGCGCCGCGAGCGCGATCCACGACGCCGTAAACAGCGGATTGCTCCATAACTTTCTTTTCCACACCACAGTCAGCAGCAAGATGACGAGAACCGTGGGATAGAGTACGCGGTCAGTCCAGAAACAGTCCCTGAAGAATTCGG
>Ga0302325_10014118_pt1 | contig 17014 bp, 12 predicted proteins | sample Palsa_T0_2_FD_201948 | JGI IMG/M metagenome (GOLD analysis project Ga0302325, IMG submission 201948) | Peat permafrost microbial communities from Stordalen Mire near Abisko, Sweden - Palsa_T0_2 | ecosystem: Environmental > Terrestrial > Soil > Palsa > Peat permafrost | place: Sweden: Abisko... | reverse complement strand
AAGGCGGTGGCGGCCGCCGACCCGTCGACACCGCCCGCGTGGTTTGTGGACTTGGAAAACTATCTGCAAGGGCTTTTTCCCCAGCCCTCGTACCCGAACATCGGCCCCGAGTATCAAGAGATACTGAACTTCTTCAACCAGATCGGCTTCACCGATTTCAACGATCCGATCGCGACGTGGTTGCAGGGGCTGAACCCGTCGTGGTTGCCGCCGTACCCCATTCCTGGGAACTGGCTGGCGTTCACCGGCGACTTTCTGAGTTACCTCACCCCCGAATCCATCGCCTACGACTTGTCGGTGCCGCTCGACCCGGGGTCGTATATTGCCTTCACCGGCATAGTCATCGTCGACGACTTCTTGGCGATCGTCTACACCGCCGCGTTCAATCCTCAAGCTCTCGTCCTGGTCGTCCCGACGGCGCTGGTCGAGATCGTCGGCTCCACGATCGGTAACACCATCCAGCTGCTGCACTACATCCTCGAGTCGACGCTGCCCGTTCTGCTACCGGCCCTGTTGCCATTGGCAGTGGCCACTGCTCCGCTCGCAGTCGCACCGGTCGGGCTGGCGGGCCTGGCCGGTTTGGCGGGGTTGGCCGGATTGGCCCCGGCCGCGACCGCACCGATGCTGGCCCCGGCGTTCGCGATGGCCCCTCCTCCGCCACCGGCGCCTGTGCTCGCCCCCACGGCGCCTGCACCCGTCCCTGTGGCGCTGACCCACGCCCCGGCTGTACCGCCCGCACCCGGCCCCCCGCCGCCCATACCGGCGGGACCACCATCGGCGACGATGGAGGGATTCATGTACATGGTCGGCGACCTGGGGTTGGCCGCCCGGCGGGCGGCTGGCGTCAGCACACGGACCAAGACGGCGGCGGCGCCCGGCAGTGCCGAAATACCCACGGCTGCATCAGTTCCCGACGAGAAGCAGCCGTCACGGCGGCGACGGCCGGAGAAAAACACCATGCTCGGCCGCGGCTATGAGTACATGGACCTGGAGCCCGAGCCGGCCGTGACTGCCTCGGATCGCGATGCCGGACCACTCGGGTTCGCCGGCAGCGCAGCCCGCGCAGGCGCCGACAAACCGGGCGGGTTGGCCACTTTGACCGAGGACCAGTTCGGTGGCGACTCGACAGTGCCGATGCTGCCGACTACCTGGAACCAGGACCGCGACTAACTAGGCCAGCCCATACGAGTCGGCCTCAGGTATGTGAACTCGGCTGTTTGCGGGACTTTCGCCGGAAAGCCCCCGAACGGATCCATTCGCGTGAGACCGCGCCCCTTACAACCCGAACCCAAAGGTCGCGAACCTTTTCAAGTTCGTGACCTCTCGGCAGCCCTTTGTCCGGGACGGTTCACACAGCGAGAATACCTCCGCTTCGCTATCGTACTAATTGCATGTAATGCACCGCCAAAGAGGGCTATGGGTCTGTGGAGTCTCCGATGATCAAAATGCCGCTCCGCGCCAGGCCTGAGGCAAGTAAGCGCGAGGCACCGCAGCAGGCTGGCTTTCGCGCGCTGTGCGAGCAGACGGCCGGGCATCCCCTTCGCAGGGACGCGGATTTGCACGCCTTCTCCATCGACGAGCCGGAATTGTTCTGGCGCGCCCTACTTGACTGGTCCGAGTTGCCCTGGTCTGGCAGCGCGGACACGGTGCTCCTAGGCGACGGCGTTGAGACGGCGCGATTCTTTCCCGACCTGCGGCTGAACTACGCCGAAGCCCTGCTGCGCCGCGTGCCGGACCTCGACGACGAAGCGCCGGCGCTGGTCTCCCTGCACGCCGACCGCCCAGCCGAGCGCCTGACTCGCCACGAGCTGCGGGAGGCGGTCGCCGCGGCGGCCACCGCGCTCGCCAGTGCGGGAATCACCGCCAGCGCCCCGATCGTGGCCGTGGCGCCAAACAACGCGCAGGTCACCGTGGCGATCCTGGCAGCCACCGCCCTTGGGGCAACTGTGGCCACCGCGGCGCCGGATATCGGCACTGCCACCCTGATCAGCCGGTTCGAGCAGATGGAGCCCTTGCTGATGCTCATCGACCGCACCCACCTGCAGGGCGGAGTGGAGGAGGGCGTTGCGGCGCTACTCGCGGGCCTGCCGACCGTTCGCCAACTCGTCGTCCTCGATGAGCTGGACATGCCGGCCGGCAGCGCCGTGCACGCCGTCCGGCTCTCCGATCTCGTCGGTTCGGTGCACGGGGTTGCGGACGCTGAGTGGCCACGGCTGCCCTTCGACCACCCGCAGTTCGTGATGTTCTCCTCCGGCACGACAGGTCCGCCGAAGGCGATCGTCCACGGCACCGGCGGCGTCCTGCTCGAGCACATCAAGGAACACCGCCTGCACGGCGACCTCCGCCCGGACGACAGACTCTACTTCCACACAAGCACTGCCTGGATGATGTGGAACTGGCAGCTGTCGGCCCTGGCCGTCGGTGCCTGCATCGTCCTCTACGACGGGCCCGTCCTAGGTCCCGCGACGCTGTGGGAAATCGTCGCCGACGAGAATGTCACGGTCTTCGGGACCAGCCCCGCCTACCTGCAGATGTGCCAGGACGCAGGCTACCGGCCCGCCGAAGCGGTCGACCTGGCCCGGCTGCGTGCCGTGCTGTCCACCGGCGCGGTGCTGCACGACTGGCAATTCGACTGGCTGGCCCAGACCGTCGGCCCCCAGCCGCTGCAGTCAATCTCCGGGGGCACCGACATCCTTGGCTGCTTCGTCCTCGGCCACCCCGAACTGCCCGTTCGGGTAGGCCGCTGCCAGGCCCGCAGTCTGGGCTTGGACGTAGCAGCCGTGGACGAGGACGGCAAGGAGGTGGTCGGCCGCGTCGGCGAGCTCGTCTGCCGAAGGGCCTTCCCCTCGCGGCCGATCGGCTTCCTGCGAGATCCCGACGGCATCCGCTTCCACGCCGCCTACTTTGCCCATCACGCAGGCATGTGGACCCACGGCGATCTCGTGGAATTCGACCCCGACGGATCAGCCCGCATTCACGGCCGCTCCGACAGTGTCCTGAACGTCAACGGCATCCGTATCGGCCCCAGCGAGGTGTACAGCTCGCTTCGCCGGATCCCCGAGATCGCTGACGCGATGGCGGTGGAACAGCGTGACCCGGATCATCGCGGCCAGTCCCGGATGGTGCTGCTCGTGCTGCTGCGCCCAGGCGCGACGCTCGACGGCGCGTTGCATCGGACGATCCGCCGAACGCTGCGGCGGGAGGCCTCCCCCGCGCACGTGCCGTCGGTCGTGGCGGCCGTTCCTGAGCTGCCCGTCACCCATAATGGGAAGCGGTCCGAGCGGGCGGCGCGCGACGCCGTCAATGGCGAGCGGATCGCCAACGAAGCCGCCCTGCGCAACCCCGCTTGCCTGCCCGCGATCCGCCTGGCCGTCGGGATCGCCGAACAGCGCGCCGACCGGCACGCCCCCGCTGACCCAAGTGCTCCGCCGCCGGTGGCCGCCGGTGGTATCAATGAGCCGCGTCCGGAGGAGGACGACCCACCTCCGCCCCAGGCGCTCAGTCGTATGTGGTGCGAGGTTCTCGGTGTTCCTGACGCCACGCCCGAGGACAACTTCCTCGACCTAGGGGGCACGTCCCGTGACATCGTGCGCCTGCTGCGGCGAGTGAAGCTCGACCTGGCGGCCGACGTGCCGACCGCTGCCTTCTTGGAGGACCCGACCCTGCGGGGCCTCGCCCGCGCCAGCGCCGCGGCGGGCGCGGTGGAGACTCCCCCAATCCGCCTGCTGCGCCAGGGCACCGGCCGCCCGATCTTCCTGGGCTGCGACTTTCTGGGTCAGTTCAACGAGTTGTACGCACTGGTCCAGGCGCTGGACGGCCAGCGACCTGTCTACGGCCTGCAGCCCTCGCTCGTCGATGACCAGGGACGCCGGCGCAGAATCGCGGATTTGACCGCCGACGCTACGGCCTCAGTGCTGGCCGCCCAGCCCGAGGGCCCCTACAGCTTGACCGGATACTCCTTCGGCGGCCTCCTCGTATACGAAACGGCCTGCCGCCTTACCGCCGGAGGTCATCCGGTGGCCTTCGTGGGGCTCATCGACGTGGTGCCGCCGACAGCGAGCCTCACTCCCGCTAAGGCCATGGCTCGCCGCTGGGCCGCGCGCCTGTTCACGCTGGGCTCCCGGGAACGGCTGCGCGAGCGCTGGCATAGGGGCTCTCTCAGTCGATCTGGGGAGTGGGCGGCCTTAATCGAGGCTGTGGAGACGTACAACTCCCACGTCCTAAGCCCCTACAGCGGGGCTGTGACCTACTACCTGGCCGAGCGCACCCCGCCTATCGTCGGCAACGACCTCGCCGCCTGGCGCCAGGCGGCTCCCCACCTGCTGGTCACCAAGGTCCCCTCCGACCACCAGCACATCGTGGGCCAGCCGCATGTGCTAGAGCTGGCCGCGAGGCTGTCGACCACGCTGCATTGACGGAAGATTTGACGCGGCCAAAAGACTGAGTAGGTCTAAGTCTGTGACCAGCAATTATTTCTGTGGGCGAAGGGGGACTTGAACCCCCACGTCCCGAAGGACACTGGCACCTGAAGCCAGCGCGTCTGCCATTCCGCCACTCGCCCTCAACAACCGGAGGAGCCTATCACTGTCGTAGCCGTCATCTCGAACCGCGCCGATGGCCCGACGCGGCCGCTGAACCCCTGATTGAACAGGTCTGATGCGATTCTCAGAGTTCTGTAGGTGCCGCTGAGCTCGGCTGGGCCGATACCATGCTGCAGAACGACACGCGTGATGCGACACGCCGGAGGACGTCCGCCGTGCAGCAGCCATACAGAAGGGCAGAGGCGGGCGCTTGAACATGGGCAGCCAAAAGGGGCTTGTTCAGCGTATCGAGCGCAAACTCGAGGTCACCGTGGGCGATGCATTCGCCCGCGTGTTCGGCGGATCGATCGTCCCTCAAGAATTGGAGGCCCTGCTGCGCCGCGAGGCAGCCGAAGGTATTCGCCCGGTTGCGGGCAATCGCTTTTTGGCTCCCAACGAATACATCATTACCCTCGGTATGCAGGACTACCAGAAAGTGGGCGCCGACCCGGACCTCACTTCGGACGCTTTCGCTAAGCATTTGGCGGGATACATCGGCGAACAGGGGTGGCAAACATATGGTGACGTGGTCGTCCGGTTCGAACAGTCCGCGAACCTGCACACCGGCCAGTTCCGCACCCGCGGTGCTGTCAACCCCGATGTCGAGCCCCGGTTAACAGCCGGCGAGCTCGCCCCGCCACAATCAGACCATGCGTTCGGCGCAGAACCAGGAGTACCACCGATGACTGAGAATTCGAGCCACCGCGGCGGCCAGGGGCAGGGGCGCCCCGGCGACGAGTACTACGACGATCCCTACGGGCATCCGCAAGACGACCCGCACGCCGCACCGGATCCGCGCGTTCAGTATCCGCCGGAGCCCGGCGGTTACCCCGACCCGCGCGGCGGCTACCCCGACCAGGGCGGCTACCCGGACCCGCGCGGCGGCTACCCCGACCAGGGCCGCTACCCCGACCCCCGCGGCGGCTACCCCGAGCAGCGCGGCGGCCAACCCGAGCAGGGCCGCTACCCCGACCCCCGCGGCGGCTACCCGGACCAGGGCGGCTACCCGCCGCAGTACGAACAGCGGCCGGCCGCCGGTTACGGCGGCGGGCCGGGGTACGACCCGGGCCCCCGTCAGGGCGGTTACGGCCAGCCGGGCGGCCAGGGCTACGGCGAGTACGCCGACTACGGCCGCGCACCGGGGCGCCACGAAGACGGCGGCTACCCGGCGCCCGACCAGCGGCCGGCGCCACCCGAGCAGGGTGGCGGCTACGACCAGGGCTACGGCGGCGCACCGGGATACGGGCGGCAGGACTACGGTCAGCCGCCCGAGTACGGGCGTTACGGTGACGCTCCCGGCCAGCCATACGCCGCCCCGGGCGGCGGGTACGCCGAGCCCGTACATGGCGATTACGACTACGGCCAGCCCGCCGAAGCCGGCAGCTACGGCGGCTACGGGCAGGGCGGTTACTCCGCTTCTGGCTCTGCGGTCACCCTGCAGCTCGACGACGGAAGCGGGCGCACCTACCAGCTGCGTGAGGGCCCCAACGTCATTGGCCGCGGCCAGGACGCACAGTTCCGGCTCCCGGACACGGGTGTGTCGCGTCGCCACCTGGAGATCCGCTGGGATGGTCACGTCGCACTGCTCTCCGATCTCAACTCCACCAACGGCACCACCGTCAACAACGCGCCCGTGCAGGAATGGCAGTTGGCCGACGGCGATGTAATCCGGCTGGGGCATTCGGAGATCGTCGTCCACATCCATTGAGCCCTTAGGTCGCGCAGCCATCCAGCTTGACCCCGCGTCGATCGCCGTCCAAGTATCGTGGCGTTGCTATATCCGGGCACGTGAATTACGCGGCACCAGGACGGAGAGGACGCCAGATGCAGGGACTCGTACTGCAACTGACGCGCGCCGGCTTCTTGATGCTGTTGTGGTTGTTCATCTGGTCGGTGCTGCGAATCCTGCGCACCGACATCTACGCTCCCACCGGCGCGGTCATGGTGCGACGCGGTCTGACGTTGCGGGGCACTCTGCTGCCGGCGCGGCAGCGCGGAGGCGCCGCCCGCTATCTCGTGGTGACCGATGGTGCATTAGTCGGCGCGCGTATCACGTTGAGCGGCCAGCCGGTGCTGATCGGACGCGCCGACGACTCCACTCTGGTACTGACCGATGATTACGCTTCGACGCGGCACGCGCGGCTTTCCCAGCGAGGCTCGGAATGGTACGTCGAAGATTTAGGATCGACCAACGGCACATACCTCGACAGGGCAAAGGTGACGACGGCGGTACGGGTTCCCATTGGCACGCCGGTGAGTATCGGCAAAACGGTAATTGAGTTGCGCCCGTGAATTTGGTCTTGCGCTACGCGGCGCGCAGCGATGTCGGTTTGGTCCGATCCAACAACGAAGACTCGGTGTACGCCGGTGCACGCTTGCTCGCGCTGGCCGACGGCATGGGCGGGCACGCCGCCGGTGAAGTCGCGTCGCAGTTGGTCATTGCCGCACTGGCCCACCTCGACGACGACGAGCCCGGCGGCGACTTACTCGCCAAGCTCGACGCCGCGGTGCACGCCGGCAACTCCGCCATCGCCGGGCAGGTGGAAATGGAGCCCGACCTCGAGGGGATGGGTACCACCCTCACCGCAATCCTGTTCGCGGGCAACCGTATTGGAATGGTGCACATCGGCGACTCGCGAGGCTACCTGCTGCGCGACGGCGAGCTGACGCAGATCACCAAAGACGACACATACGTCCAAACCCTGGTCGATGAAGGGCGGATCACCCGCGAAGAGGCGCACAGCCACCCGCAGCGATCGTTGATCATGCGCGCGCTGACCGGCCATGAGGTCGAGCCGACGCTGACAATGCGTGAGGTCCGGATCGGGGATCGCTACCTGCTGTGCTCGGACGGGCTTTCCGACCCGGTGAGCGACGAAACCATCTCGGACGCCCTGAAGATTCCCGATGTCACCGACAGCGCGGACCGCCTCATCGAGTTGGCGTTGCGCGGCGGCGGGCCCGACAACGTGACCGTGGTGGTCGCCGACGTCGTCGACTTCGAGTACGGCTCTACCCAGCCGATCATCGCAGGCGCGGTGTCCGGTGACTCCGATGTTCATGACCCGTTGACCCGCCCCAACACCTCGGCAGGCCGCGCTTCGGCCTTCACCCCGCGCAAAGAGGTGACCAAACGCGTTGTGCCCCAAGCCGAGGCGCCTCCGCCGCCGCGCCGGTCGCGGCGGCGGATAATTATCGGCGCCAGCCTCGTCGTCCTTTTGGTGCTCGCAGCGCTGGCCGTCGGCCGGACCGTCATCCGCAGTTACTACTACATCGCCGGCTACACCGGCACTGTGTCCATCATGCAGGGCATCCAGGTGGCCGTCCTGGGTATGCCGCTGCACCAGCCCTATTCGCAAGGCTGCCTGAACAGCCGCGACCAGTTGTCGGTGATCCGGTACGGGCAGGCCGGCGGTACCCACGATTGCCAACTGATGAAGCTGTCCGACTTGGCCGAGTCGGCGCGCGCCCAAGTAGCAGCCGGACTTCCGGCGGGCACCCTCGAGCAAGCCGATGCGCAGCTGCGGCGATTGGCCACCGAGTCGCTGCTGCCGCTCTGCCCGCTTGCCCGCGCCCAGTCGCCGCCGGCCTCGACACCCCCGCCCGCGTCTCCGCAGCCGACGCCGAGCATCGGCCAGGCACCCCAACCGCGCGCGGTGACGACGGTTCCCGGGGCCCCCGAAGAGTCTTCGGTGAGCCCGTTGCCGACGCCGGCCGAGCCTACTGTCACAGCGCTACCCCCGCCGCCGCCTCAGCCGGGAACCAACTGCCGGACGCCGGAATGAGCACGCAGCCGCAGCCGCCGGTCACCGTCACGCCCGCGTTGCCGAACCGGCGCAATGCCGAGCTGCTGCTGCTGTGCTTCGCCACCGTCATCACGGCGGCGGCTTTCGCGATCGTGCAGGCCAACCAGGAGCGCGGCCTCAGCTGGACGCTGCTCGATTACGCTGCGGGTTTCTTGGCGGTGTTCTTCGTCGCACACCTGGCGATCAGACGCTATGCGCCGTACGCGGATCCGTTGCTGTTGCCAATCGTGGCGTTGCTCAACGGGTTGGGGCTGGTGATGATTCATCGACTCGACCTTGATGAGAGGTTGACCGAGGGGAGTGGCCGCGCCGTCGCGAACCCGCAGATTCTGTGGACGCTGGTCGGTGTGGGCGCTTTCGCTTTCGTGGTGATCTGGTTGAAGGACCACCGCCAACTCGCGCGCTACGGCTACGTCTGCGGGCTGATCGGGCTCGTCATTTTGGCGATACCGGCACTGCTGCCGCGGTCGCTGTCCGAACAGAACGGCGCCAAGATCTGGATTCGGTTGCCGGGCTTCTCGATTCAGCCTGCTGAGTTCTCGAAGATCCTGTTGCTGATTTTCTTTTCGGCGGTGTTGGTCGCCAAGCGCGGACTGTTCACCAGCGCAGGCAAACATGTGCTGGGCATGGATCTGCCCCGCCCACGTGATCTGGCTCCGCTGCTGGTGGCCTGGGTAATCTCGATCGGCGTCATGGTCTTCGAAAAGGACTTGGGGACTTCGCTTTTGCTGTACGCGTCATTCCTGGTGGTGGTTTACCTGGCCACCCAGAGGTTCAGCTGGGTAGTCATCGGCCTGGCGTTGTTCGCGCTGGGAAGCGTTGCGGCATATTTCATTTTCGGTCATGTGCGGGTCCGCGTGCAGACCTGGCTGGATCCGTTCGCCGACCCCGACGGGGCCGGCTATCAAATCGTGCAGTCGCTGTTCAGTTTTGCCACCGGCGGCGTCTTCGGCACCGGGCTCGGCAATGGGCAGCCAGATAGCGTGCCGGCCGCGGCCACCGATTTCATCACTGCCGCGTTCGGCGAAGAGCTTGGATTAGTAGGTCTGGCGGGCATTCTCATGCTCTACACGATCGTCATCGTCCGCGGCATGCGGACCGCGATCGCCGTGCGTGACAGCTTCGGCAAGCTGCTGGCCGCGGGCCTGGCTTCCGCGCTGGCCATCCAGCTGTTCGTCGTCGTCGGCGGCGTCACCAACCTCATTCCGCTGACCGGGCTGACCACACCGTGGATGTCCTACGGCGGCTCGTCGCTACTGGCGAACTATGTGCTGCTGGCCATCTTGGTGCGCATCTCGCATGCGGCGCGGCGCCCGCTGCGTAGCCCGTCGCGCAACACGTCGCCGATCGCGGGCGCCAACACCGAGGTGATCGAGCGGGTATGAATACCTCCCTGCGGCGAATTTCGGTGACCGTGATGGCGCTGATTGTGCTGTTGCTGCTCAACGCCACGCTCACCCAGGTGTTCACCGCCGACGGGCTCCGGGCTGATCCGCGTAATCAACGGGTGCTGTTCGACGAGTACTCCCGGCAGCGAGGTCAGATCACCGCCGGCGGTCAACTACTGGCGTACTCGGTTGCGACTGACAGCCGCTTCCGTTTCCTGCGCGTATATCCCAACGCCGCGGTGTACGCCCCGGTCACCGGGTTCTATTCGCTGCGCTATTCCAGCACCGGTCTGGAGCGGGCCGAGGACCCGCTGCTCAACGGCTCCGATCCGCGGTTGTTCGGCCGGCGGCTGGCCGACTTCTTCACCGGTCGCGACCCCCGCGGCGGCACCGTGGACACGACCATCAGCCCGCGCATCCAGCAAGCCGGTTGGGATGCAATGCAGCAGGGTTGCAGCGGGCCGTGCCGCGGCGCGGTGGTGGCGCTGGAACCGTCGACCGGGAAGATCCTGGCGCTGGTGTCCTCGCCCTCCTATGACGCCAACCTGCTCGCATCGCACGACCCCGAGCAGCAGGCGCAGACCTGGCAGCAACTTCGCGACGACCCGCTCTCGCCGATGACCAACCGCGGGATCTCCGAAACCTACCCACCCGGTTCGACGTTCAAGGTGATCACCACCGCGGCCGCCCTGCAGAACGGCGCAACCGAGGACGACCAGCTGACCGCGGCGGCGTCGATTCCGCTGCCGGACAGCACCGCCAGCCTGGAGAACTACGGCGGCGCACCCTGCACCAACGCCGACACCGTTTCGCTGCGTGAGGCGTTCGCCCGGTCGTGCAACACCGCGTTCGTCCAGTTGGGCTTGCTCACCGGCAGCGACGCACTCCGCGGCACCGCGCAGTCGTTCGGACTGGACGCCGTCCCGGAGCCGACGCCGCTGCAGGTCGCCGAATCGACGGTTGGGCCGATTCCAGATGCCGCCGCGTTGGGGATGTCGAGCATCGGCCAGAAGGACGTCGCGTTGACGCCCCTGGAGAACGCGCTCATTGCCGCTACCATCGCCAATGACGGCATCACGATGCGGCCCTACCTGGTCGACAGCTTGCAGGGACCCGATCTGGCTAACATCAGCACCACCGCGCCGCACCAATATCGTCGTGCGGTGGCCCCAGAAGTCGCGGCTAAGCTAACTGAGTTGATGGTCGGCGCCGAGAATGTCACACAGCAGAAAGGGGCGATCCCCGGCGTGCAGATCGCATCCAAGACCGGTACCGCAGAGCACGGCACCGACCCGCGCCACACCCCACCGCACGCGTGGTACATCGCCTTTGCGCCGGCGAAGACACCGAGAGTAGCCGTTGCAGTGCTCGTGGAGGACGGCGCCGACCGGTTGTCGGCGACCGGCGGTGCGCTGGCCGCACCGATCGGGCGCGCCGTCATCGAGGCCGCGCTGCAGGGGGGACCATGAGCCCGCGGATAGGTGTGACGCTGTCGGGCCGGTACCGCCTGCAGCGCCTGATTGCCACCGGCGGCATGGGGCAGGTGTGGGAGGCGGTCGACAATCGACTGGGTCGGCGCGTCGCGGTCAAGGTGCTCAAGCACGAGTTCTCCTCGGACCCCGAGTTCATCGAGCGATTTCGGATTGAGGCCCGCACCACCGCGATGCTCAACCACCCCGGCATCGCCAGCGTCCACGACTACGGCGAGACACAGATGGACGACGAGGGCCGCACCGCCTATCTGGTCATGGAGTTGGTCAACGGTGAGCCGCTCAACTCGGTGCTCAAGCGGACCGGCCGGCTGTCGCTGCGGCACACGTTGGACATGCTCGAGCAGACCGGACGCGCACTGCAGGTCGCGCACGCCGCCGGTCTGGTGCACCGTGACGTCAAGCCGGGCAACATCTTGATCACCCCGACCGGTCAGGTGAAGATCACCGACTTCGGGATCGCCAAGGCCGTCGACGCCGCTCCGGTGACCCAGACCGGCATGGTGATGGGCACCGCCCAATACATCGCCCCCGAGCAGGCCCTGGGCCACGATGCGACCCCGTCCAGTGATGTCTATGCGCTGGGAGTGGTTGGCTACGAGGCTGTCTCGGGCAAGCGGCCGTTCACCGGTGACGGTGCGCTGACGGTGGCGATGAAGCACATCAAAGAGCCGCCGCCGCCGTTGCCGTCCGACCTGCCGCCGAACGTGCGTGAGCTCATCGAGATCACCCTCGTCAAGAACCCCGGCATGCGTTACCGAAGTGGGGGACCGTTCGCTGACGCCGTCGCCGCGGTCCGCGCCGGCCGACGGCCCCCGCGACCCAACGCCGCGGCGAGCGGCGGGCGCGCCACGCCGGCGGCGATTCCGTCGGGCGGGCAATCACGCGCCGCGGCAAACGCGACCACTCGGGCGCCCGCCGTCCGTCGCGCACGGCCGACCACCGGCGGTCACCGCACCCCGCCGCCGCGACGCACCTTCTCGTCCGGTCAACGGGCACTGCTGTGGGCCGCCGGCGTCCTGGGCGCCCTGGCGATCATCATCGCCGTGCTCATCGTGATGAACTCGCACAACAATAATTCCCAGCAGCAACCATCCGCACCCACCGTGACCGACACCGGAAGCCCCCCCAGCAAGCCTGGCACGGCGCCCGCGCATCCAACACATTGGACGAATCGGGGGTCAACGGGTCATCCTGAAGGGCAATGCCAGCTGCCCACACCCAGGCGGGCGCCCGCGCTCACTCTGTATTGCGCGGTGTCGCCCCGACACGAAACACCGCGATGACGAGCCCGCAGCACCTGTCCGACCGCTACGAACTGGGCGAAATTCTCGGCTTCGGCGGCATGTCCGAGGTCCATTTGGCCCGGGATGTCCGGTTACACCGAGACGTAGCGGTCAAGGTGCTGCGCGCGGACCTGGCTCGTGACCCGAGCTTCTACTTGCGCTTCCGTCGGGAAGCGCAGAACGCCGCCGCGCTCAACCACCCGGCGATCGTCGCGGTGTACGACACCGGCGAGGCCGAGACCGCCGCGGGCCCATTGCCCTACATCGTGATGGAGTACGTCGACGGCGTCACGCTGCGCGACATCGTCCACACCGACGGACCGCTGCCGCCCACCCGCGCCATCGAGATCATCGCCGACGCCTGCCAGGCCCTGAACTTCTCCCACCAGCACGGCATCATCCACCGCGACGTCAAGCCAGCCAACATCATGATCAGCACCGCCAACGCGGTCAAGGTGATGGACTTCGGCATCGCGCGGGCGCTGTCTGACAGCGGCGTTAGCGTCACCCAGACCGCCGCGGTGATCGGTACCGCGCAATATCTTTCCCCCGAGCAGGCCCGCGGCGATTCCGTCGATGCCCGCTCCGACGTCTACTCGCTCGGCTGCGTGCTCTACGAAATGCTCACCGGCGAACCACCTTTCGTCGGTGACTCGCCGGTCGCAGTGGCTTATCAACACGTCCGCGAGGACCCGATTCCACCGTCGCGGCGGTATGAAGGCATCTCCGCCGACCTGGACGCCGTCGTGCTCAAGGCGCTGGCCAAAAACCCCGAGAACCGCTACCAGACCGCCGCGGAGATGCGCACCGACTTGGTTCGGGTGCACAACGGTGAGGCACCGGAGGCGCCCAAGATCCTCACCGACGCCGACCGCTCGTCGCTGATGGCCTCACCGCATTCCAGCGACTCGGCGGGAGCGCACACCGATGCGTTGCCTCGCCAGCAACTCGAGTTCGCCCGTGACCGCGGACCCGGCTCGGTGAGCCGATGGGTCATCGCCGTCGCGGCGCTGGCGGTGCTGACGGTGGTCGTCACCATCCTCATCAACACGTTCGGCGGCGGCCTGCGCAATGTCCAGGTGCCCGATGTGCGCAACCAGGCGTCCGCCGACGCAATCGCCGCGCTTCAAAACCACGGCTTCAAGACCCGCACTCAGCAGAAACCCGATTCGACGGTTCAGCCCGACCACGTCATCGGTACCGACCCGGGTGCCAACGCAAAGGTGGGCGCCGGTGAACTGATCACCGTCGACGTGTCCACCGGACCCGAGCAGCGCGAGGTGCCGGACGTGTCATCGCTGAGCTACTCGACGGCGGTGAAGAAGCTCAAAGCCGCCGGGTTCGGTCGCTTCAAGCAGGTCAACTCCCCGTCGACGCCGGAGATGAAAGACAAGGTCATCGGGACCAACCCGCCGGCCAATCAGACGTCGGCGATCACCAACGAGGTCACGGTGATCGTCGGCTCGGGTCCGTCCACCAAGCAGGTCCCCGACGTCGGCGGGCAGACCGCCGACCTCGCGCAGAAGAATCTCACGGTCTACGGCTTCAGTAAGTTCAGTGAGGCCGCCGTCGACAGCACCCGCCCGGCTGGCGACGTGATCGGCACCAATCCGCCTGCGGGAGCGACTGTTCCGGTCGATTCGGTGATCGAGTTACAGGTGTCCAAGGGCAACCAATTCGTGATGCCGGACCTGTCGGGCCTGGTCTGGACCGACGCCGAACCGCAGCTGCGCGCACTCGGCTGGATCGGGGTGCTGATCAAGGGCTCCGACGTCGACGCGGGCGGCTCCCAGCGCAACCGAGTGGTGTATCAGAGCCCGGCCGCGGGTCAGGGCACGAACAAGGACGGCAGCATCACGCTGAAGTTCGGTCAATAGCCGCCAGCCGCCGTTCGGACGCCTCAGACACCTTGGCGTCGTCATGGCGGCGCGCGGTGGCCAGGCTGTCGAAGACCTCGCGTTCCAGTCGCCGCACCAACGCGTCGTCGCGAACCTGACCGCAGTCGACCAGCCAGTTGGCCAGTATCCGATGGCCGCCTTCGGTGAGGATCGACTCCGGATGGAACTGAACGCCGTGGATCGGCAACTCGGTGTGCCGCACAGCCATGATCACGCCGCTGCGAGTGCGGGCGATCACCTCCAGCTCGGCCGGCAGCGTCTCGGGCAGGATCGTCAACGAGTGGTACCGGGTCGCGGTGAATGGATCCGGAAGGCCTCGCAGCACACCGTTATTGGTATGGAACACGCTGCTGGTCTTGCCGTGCAGCAATTCGGGGGCACGATCCACAGCGGCCCCGAATGCCACGCCAATTGCCTGGTGGCCGAGGCACACTCCCAGCAGCGGGGTGTGCGACGCGGCGCAGGCACGCACCAGGTCGATCGAGGCGCCCGCGCGTTCCGGTGTACCCGGGCCCGGGCTCAGCAGAATCCCATCAACCTCGGCGGCAATCGCGGCGGGGTCGGACAGCCGAGCGTCGTCGTTACGCCACACCTGCGCCTCGACGCCCAACTGGCCGAGGTATTGCACCAGGTTGAAGACGAAGCTGTCGTAGTTGTCGACGACCAAGATCTGCATCGTGTCAGGCTACCGTCGGGTCCAACCGCAGGTGGGCTCAGTAACCGACCGGGCCGACGGGTTGAGCGGAATGCATCCGCACCGGCTCGGTGTAGCCCACGACGCGGACATCCGATGAGACTTGCTCGGTGTAGCCCAGGCCGAAGCGCGCTACGTACTGCTTGTAGAGGATCACCAGGGGAGCGGCGGCCAACGACGCCTGCATGGCCGTGGCGTCTCCGATCGCGGTGATCGTGTAGGGCGGGCTGTAGGTGCGCCCGTTGAGCAGCAGGGTGTTGCCCACACAGCGAGGCGCCGAGGTCGCGATGATGCGTTGCTCCTGCATCTGCATCGCCTCTGCGCCGGCGGTCCACAACGCGTTCAACACGGCCTGGATGTCCTGCTGATGCACGACGAGGTCGTCCGGCGATGCGTCGCGGGGAAAACGGCCGTTGGCGTCGCGCGGCGCGTCGGTCAGCGTCACGGTCAGGCCCGGCCCGTGCACAGGATCCAGCCCGGCGTCACCGGCCAGTTCGGCGGACCGTCGCCGCATGGCCGCCAGCGCCGCGTCCGGAGATCGGCCGTGCGTTGTGTCGATGGTGACGGCCAGTCGATCCCGTTCGGTGTTCAAGCGGTCGACCTCGGACTGTTCGCGGCGCACCAGATCTACCAGCCGCGGCGCATCGCTACGGCGGATTTCACCGCCCCGCGACACGCCATGCGTAGCCCCGAGCAGCAGGCCGGCCAGAAGACACACCACTGGGACGCCGACCTGCCACGGCGAACGGCGCGGTCCCACCGCTCGATCGCGCCGCGCGGGCTGGGGGCACCTCCCGCTTGCGGGGGACAGCCGGGAGACCCATGTAGCCATCGGCTCTCCGTTCGCTGCTGGTAAGTGCGTTAGGCTCGTCCCTGAACACGCCAGAACCCGCTCTCCATACCGTAATCGCCGAGGATCCCCGAGTCGCATATGCCCAAGTCCAAGGTCCGCAAGAAGACCGACTTCACTGTCAGCGCGGTAAGCCGCACCCCGGTCAAGGTCAAGGCCGGCCCATCCAGCGTGTGGTTCGTTGCGCTGTTCTGCGGACTGATGCTCGTCGGCCTGGTCTGGCTGATGGTGTTCCAACTGGCCGCCACGGGCCCCGATGCGCCCTCGATTCTCAGCTGGATGGCCGCACTGGGCCCGTGGAACTACGCGGTCGCGTTTGCTTTCATGATCAGCGGGTTGTTGCTCACGATGCGGTGGCGGTAGGCACCGTCGCGGCCATGGTCACCCCACTTTCGGTCTGCATGGTTGCCAGCTCAGCAACTACGAGGGCAGCGGATCACACGCATGTGATTCATCCCCATTGTGGATAGCGCTTGTGGATAACCTCATCGGCACTGGTAGACCCCGCTAGGAGCGCCGTGCAGCAAACGCAGTGGGCGCCCTCACCCGTCGGAATCGCAGCGTGCGGCGTCGCCGGCGTCGTGTTGGCTATCTCAACTGTGACCGTCGTCACAGACCCGCCGGGCAAGCTTCTAGTCGGTATTGCCGGGGTCGGACTGATCTTGTTTGCGGGCGGAACGTGGCGCGCGCGTCCGAAACTGGCAATCACCGCTGACGGTCTGCAGGTCCGCGGATGGTGGCGGACGCAGCGGTTGGTGGGTGCCGACCTCAAGATCATCCGGATCACCGAATTTCGCCGGGTCGGCCGCAAAGTACGGCTGCTCGAGATCGATGCCGACGACGGTCGGCTGTTCATCTTCTCCCGCTGGGACCTCGGCACCGATCCCCTGGACGTGCTCGACGCGCTGACCGCAGGCGGTTACGCGCGATCCTGATAGCCCCGTGAGGGGCGAGAGATCACAAGAGTCAGGAGATCGTGATCGACTCGATGACGACGGGTTCGGTCGGTCGGTCACCGCGGT
>Ga0302325_10014117_pt1 | contig 17015 bp, 13 predicted proteins | sample Palsa_T0_2_FD_201948 | JGI IMG/M metagenome (GOLD analysis project Ga0302325, IMG submission 201948) | Peat permafrost microbial communities from Stordalen Mire near Abisko, Sweden - Palsa_T0_2 | ecosystem: Environmental > Terrestrial > Soil > Palsa > Peat permafrost | place: Sweden: Abisko... | reverse complement strand
ACCGCACCCGCCGCGGCCCCGATAACCACGACCACCGCAATCAACCGACAAAGCGAATTGAGCGTCATGCCTCCTCCGTGTTGCGCGCCGAACCAGCAGGCGGGCGCTAAGAGGACTCTAACGCGCCCCATGCGCGGAAACGTTTCCAGGAGACCGATTAGCTCAAGCTAGCCGGGCCGTGCGCATCGTGTGGCCACGGCCGCCGTGCTGCGCCATCCCTCGAGCTTGAGCGCCCCACGGCAAAAAGCCCAGTACGCCGGCTTCGCAGTCACCCGGCCGTTGTCAAAGCGGAGCAAGCCCGCGAACGCGAACGCATCGCTGCCGCCTTTGACCTCGTGGGTGATCCACGTGTAGTAGTAGAACCCCATCAGCCCTAGCTGGCGGCGGACCCGGGCGAGCATTGGGAGGACTTCAGCCAGCATGCGCGCCTGCCCGGCCTCGGTCGTCTCGAAGTCGGCGGGGATCCCCGAGACCTTGCCAAGAGCCGACGGCCAGCCCAACTCAGTCAGGATCATCGGCTTGCCCCCGTCCCCAGCCCGATTCATCACGTTGCGGACCAGCCGGAGGATCGTGATCACGCCGCGCGGCACCTTCGTATACGGGTGCACGGCGACCATGTCGAAGAAATTGCGCCCGCCAGCGGCGTAGACCTTGGCGAGGTCCGTCCACACGTAGTTGGCCAGCCCGGCCAAGACGACTTTCGCGCCCGGATCGGCTCGCTTGATCGCGGCGTGTGCCGATCGCAACAGCCACACATAGCCGGGCGCCCAGGGCCCCGACACAGGCCAGTAGCTGTGGATGTCGGGCTCGTTCCAGATCTGCCACCTGCGGATGGGTATCTTCGGGACATTGGGGTGGCTGCTCCAGAAGCTGCCACGCGGGCCGTAGCGCATCACCAACAACCGGAGGTAACTCGCATACGGCGCGGCCCGACGCGGCACCCCCACCGTCGTCGCCGTAAGTGTCTGTGGCGCTGCGTCCCAGTACGGGGTGTAGATGACCACGGGCAACACGGTCAGGCCGCGCCGTGCAGCGGCCTCGACGATCCGATCGGTCTGGGCGAAGGTCGTCGGCACGTGGTAGGAGGGCAGATAGTTAGCGACCTGATCAAGCGGTACGTGATTCCAGTCCGGATAGGGCTGGGCGGCGCTCCAATTGAATACAACGCGGATGCTCTCGACGCCGCTCGCGACCATCGTGTCGAGTTGCCGCTTCGGGCTGACGTTCAGAGAGAAGACAGAATCGGCGTTCATTCCAACGAACCCCGGTGGCACAGCCGCCCCCGCTGCGGGGGGAAGAAGCAGAAGCACGGCCGCGACCGTCAAGCCCGCGAGTAGATGAAACGGGCTGCGCACCGGGCAAGCCTAGCCGTAACAGCCTTTTTGGGTCCCGGCCGGGCACGGGTTCATTGAGCTGACAACTCCCGCGCCGGCATCAGCGAGATCGATGTCGCCTGTCCGGGACGGCTGGTCCAGCGACTAACGCGTTCGAGCGCATGCCCCCTCGCCCCCCCAGGGGTCGCGGCCGCGTCGGCTCAGCTCTACGGGATCTGGAGCCCGATCGGGACCGGCGCCCAGCCGACCTTGGCGCTCGCGATCGCCGCTTGGCCACCGGTCGACTTCTCGACCCACAGGTAGTAGCTCTTCCAGGTGTTGCCCGTGTCTGTCGCGTTGACGGGCGAGTTGTAGAACCCGGGGTCCGGCAGGTCGCCTTCGTTGTAGTCGATCCAGCCCGTGTCGAACGCGACCTCATCGATCGGGTAGGCGTTGACCCGCTGGCCGGACTCACTGCTTGGCGCGGAGTGCAGATAGATCGCTGGATCGCTGGAGAAGCCGTTGTAATCGTCCCCAGAGATGCACCAGTCTCCCACGCCGGTTGTCTGCGTCAGGGAGTACTGGCAGCCCCGGTTGATCGAGTCGCCCGTGTAGAGGTTCGGGATCGCCTCGAGCGCCCCGCTGGCGTTGGTCGCCACTGTCCCCGGTACGGCGTAGTGACGGGTGCCGGTGGTGCCCTCGTCGGACTGTACCGCGGCGAAGGCGTACTGATGCGACGGCGTGCCGTTGTACGTCGTCGTCTGCAGCGCCGCCTCGAAGCTATTGCCAGGCACGGCGAGCACGGCGTCGGAGAACAGCGCGTATCCGATCGTCCCCGGAGTCGCCAGGGTGTTCTTCACGAGGGTCGTCCCGGCGGTGTTGGCGCCGAACGGGCCGGCCGCATATCCGTTGCTCCGGGCACCGTCGTTGGCGTCCGACGGCCAATTGTTCTCGGCATCACTCGGCCCGTACGCCATGCTGGCGTCGCCGCTGACATTCATGAAGGTCTGGAGCACCTTCGTCTCCGGGGCGTCGCCGTTGCGGACCTCGAGCTCGAGCGGCTGGTAGCCACCGGTCTGAGCGCTCGCAGACCCCGTGTCAAGGAACTGCGTGGCCGTCGGAGTTCCCGAGGTGACTGCGGTCAGCCCGGCCCTGGAGAGGAACGCGCCCCACGTATTCCCCGGATACCCAGCGGTGGGACCGACCTTGTTCTCCAGGATCGCCTGCAGGGTGGAGTCGGTGACCCCAGGGGCGTTGTTGATCAGGCCGATCTTGCCCCCGGCCCCGATCCTGACCCCGGTGGGCAGGCTGAAGATCAACGCCACCGGGGCCTGGGCGATCGGGAAACCCTGCTCGGCGACGCCACCCGAGGAGGCCGGGTCAGCGACGCCCATCTGACTGGGTGGTTCGTCCGTGCTGATGAAGCCATCGAGCACCGGCGGGTCTTGCGCATCAGCGACGGGATCCTGGGTCAGGTCGACCGTGTCCGTCTCGGGTCCCTCCGTGTCGAATTCGTTGTCAGCGTCGTAGGTCGACGTCGGCGTGTATGTCACGGTCGGGTCGCCGGTGAGCTGAAAGGTTTCCCCACCGGAGCTCCACCGCTGATCCGCTAACGGGTTCGCGGTCCACACGTTCACGAGGCCCGACCAGTTGGAGCCAAAGCCGTTCTTCAGGCCCGAGCCGTTCTGCAGCACGTTCAGCGTCGTCGAGCCGGAGGCGAAGATGTCCACGCCCGGCTCGTTGATCGCCGCCAACGCAGGCGCGGAGCCCACGAACCCCATCGCCCCGAAGAAGACCAACGCGCCGGCGAACAGCCGAGACAACCACGTGCGATTCATGCTTTCTCCGAGGATGAGCTGGTCGGTACAGGCGCCCCAACGACGACGTTTCTAAGATTGTCACAAACGCCGGCAGGTGTGTTGATTGATTGGGTCACCCTACGGAGCAGATGCGGCGTCTGTATATGCGTCGCTTTCCGGTCCGCTCGGTCCTGGCCAGCGGGATCTCTGCGCGGACGAACTCGCGCCGCTTGAGAGCACGGATCCGTGGAAACCGACGATGGGCGATCCAGGACTCGAACCTGGGACCTCTTCCTTATCAGGGAAGCGCAGGTGTAGCGCCCAGTCGTCCCCAGTAGCGAACGAGCCTGCAAATCCGCCGAAAACGTGTGCCGCGAAACGACTGGAGACGACTGGAGACGACAAACTGATGCACCCCCCATGCACCCTGGAGCGGACGTACCTGCGCGTGCATACGTGGATGACTTCCCCACGATAGGAGCGCGCGCAGACGGAAGCGGGTTGCGCCCTTTGCGCTCGAACGACAGCGGCAGACGCGGCCCGTTCGGGCCGGTCAGAGCCCTGATGCTCATGACTGACGCGTCGCCTCGGCCTGCCCGCTGGAAAGCACCAGTCTGAGCGACCCCAGTCCCGATCGGCAACGTGGCCCCTCATGTCCGCAAGGAGCAGCGTGGCAACGGCGGGCGATCCGGATACCAGAGAGATCGCTCAGAGGCGGTTCATCGACAGCGTCACGGTGCAGCGCAGGTGATTTCCGAGGTCGCGGGTGCTGCATGTGATGGTTCCCGAGCCTGCCGCATCCTTGTAGGTGCCGGTGCCCCCAAGAACCTTCACGGATCCCCGCAACATGAAACCACGGTCCGTCTTTGGGTTGAACGAGTTGTCGTACTGGTAGGAGCCGTGCGTCGTGCCACCGTCGTAGTAGTCCTTGAACGTCCCAGGGTCAAAGGTGGCGACGGTACCGAGCGCGTTGACTTTGAGCCTGTAGCTCGCGTATTGGAGACCGTTTCCGAGCGGTGTCCCGCAACTGTCGAGCCCGAGCAAGTAGCCGTGGAGCTTCACGGGGGTCTGATTGGTCCACTTGGACCTGCATTTGACCGTGACCTCGGGGCGGGCTGCGAGCGCACCGTCCGCTGCGAGGCCGATGCCGCACGCGGCCACCGACGCGATCAAGATCGATAGCCCGCGTCTCACTTGCTTCCTCCTCCAGTCGCGCGACGAGTAGCCGCCCATCCTAGTGCTCGATGCGATTCAGCCAAACCAGAGTTGCAGCAGCTCGCCGCCGACGTCGGCGGACTGCTCCATCGGTGATCGAGCAGTCGTCCCGCCCGTGGCGACGTAGCACTGCTGCAATAGGCGTCCAGGGGTAGCGCGGGGAAGGAGCGAGCTACGGGATCAGTGGTAGAGCTCTGATCCGGACGCGGTCGGGCTGGATCACGACGATGCTCCCGGCCTCGAGTGCGTCGATGAGTTGCGGCAGGTTGGCCTTCAGGAGCGCGGCTTGGTCGGCCGGTCGGTGCTGGCTGCCGTGTCGGAACAGGATCACCGACGGCGAGGTTTGCTTGCGGATCGCGAGGAGTGTGCCGAAGTCGGTGTCGGCCGAGACCACGACGCGGTCATCCTGCGCGGCGCGCTCGAAGATCTCATCGTCTGATGCGGCTTGCATGCCGAGGTCGCGGACGTGGACGGCGTCGTGACCGGCATCGTTGAGATCGATCGCGACTGCCGGCGAGAGTGCTTGGTCGATGAGGAACTTCACCCGGCGAGCGGTAGCTCGCGCTCACGGACCGCCTCGGCCGCGTAGCGGAGCGCTTCCTGCACATCGCCGGGCTCGAGATCCGGATAGGCGCCAAGGACCTCGTCGGCCGTCATCCCCTCGGCGATCATCCCGACGACCGTGCTGACGGGGATCCGCAGGCCACGGATGCATGGGACGCCGGCCATCTGGTCGGCGCGAACGGTGATCCGCGTGAAGGTCACGAGCAAAGAGTACCCCCGCCCACCGAAACAGCCGCGGCGGTGAGAAGCTTGGTCCTCATGCAAGCGCCCGGTTTTGGTGGGCGCCGCCGCTGACCGGGCCGACCCAAATCGGAGGACATCATGTCCGAGTCAAGACTCGTTGACGTCACCGGGGCGCACGCGATCCCCGGCAGCGATGCCAGGTCACTGGGCGGGATGCGCCCCGCCGAACAAGGGACAGCGCTACCCGGCCGATCCGCCAACCGTCGAGGAGATCATCCTCGTGATGCGCCAAGCCGGACCCGGCCCCTATGCCGATAGGACTCGTGCGCTGATCGCGATCCTGTGGCGGGCCGGGCTGCGGATCAGCGAAGCGCTTGCGCTCACCGAGTCCGATCTGGATTCGAAGACCGGCTCGGTGCTCGTCCGCCAGGGGAAGGGCGGGAAGCGCAGGACGGTCGGGATGGACGACTGGGCGTGGGACCACGTCGCCCGCTGGACCGAGCACCGCGTCCAGCTGCCGATCGGCCCGCTGTTCTGCATCCTCGCAGGACCCACCCGCGGACGCGGGTGGTCAGCAACAGCCGCGCGTGGTGAGCTTCGCCGACTCGCGGCGCAGGCAGGGGTGCGGCGGCGGTTCGCGCCGCACCAGCTCAGGCATGCTCACGCGATCGAGATGGCCCACGAAGGGATCCCGCTGCCGATTATCCAGAGGCAACTCGGGCATGCCCACCTCGGGATCACATCGATCTACCTACAGGGAATCGACACGCGAGAGATCGTGGACACGGTCCATCACCGGCGTCCGCCGGTGATCCCGGCGAGCGCCGGCCTCCGCCCATAACCGCGACCGACGGCGGGCCGTGGTCGGCGCACCGCCGGCCCGCCGTTCCCGGAGCAGTTCTCCTGAATACGCCGAGCGGTCACGTGGGTGCACCGCGATCACGTGATCCATCGTGTCCGATTGCGGCAACCAGCGGCCGCAGCGTTGCCCTTTGACATCGCGACTGCTTCGCTCGGCCGGCGGCGACGTGATCGACGGGAGCACCCGATCGCGACGGTGGCGAGCCAATCGCTTTGGAGTCCGGCCCGCGCCCGGAACGTCACGACGGACGCCGAGGCCCTGCCAGACTGACTTGATTCGCTCGCGGAAGCCCCGCGAATCCTCCTGCACCTGCCGGAGCCTCTCGACCACTGGGCCGCTGCTCACCATCGCCCCGAGCACGACGTCGGCGATACCGCCGTCCGAGGGGCTCGGAAGCGCCCGCCGCCCGCGGCCTACTTGACCGATTCCTTGAGCCTGTGCTTATTCGCCTCGAGCGCCGGCATATCGAACACGACCTTCTTGTGATTCGACGGGTCGTAGCGCACTGGGAGGACGTCGCCCACGTGGCACTCGCCAACCTCAGCCCGCCAAAGTGGAAGCCCCATCTTGGTGTGTAGTGTCGTCGTCGTTCCGTCGTCGAACTCGACGTTAACCCACACGCTGTAGCCGAATCCGTCCACGTAACGGTCCGTCTCGCCGGTCCACGGAGGAACGCTCGATTCATCGACGGCATCCAGGGTAAGCCGGGCGCCGTTCTGGATCAAATGCTCGACGGACAAAGACGTGATCACGCCTCGCCCTTCCGCACCCTCACTTAGTAGCTTCTTCTCATGTCCGAACATTCGGTGACGCTCCCGTCTCCGCGGCTCGTTCCTGCCACCCGGTTCGCCCGGCCGCCGCGAATTACGGACCGGCGCACCCGAACGCCGCCAGCCTAACAAGCGGGACCACCGAGATGAGGCGAAACGACCAGCGACGGACTTCCTACTCGCTTGGGCTGGCGGCTGATCCTCGGTCGACCACACCGAGCCTCAGCCCGATCTCGGACCCGCAAGTCGCGCCTTCCCGCCGAGGATGCGACCAGCTGCGCGACGATCGCGAGCGATACCAACGGCCGGCACAAGCCCGCGGGCGGTCGTGCGCTGCTGATCCGTCCGCACGAAACCCCGGCTCCCGACGTCGCTCCTCCTCGTGCAAGCAACCAGCGCGTCGATACGACCGCTTCAGGCGTCAAGCAGCGACGCGTACGACGGCGTCGAGACCGCCGCGAAGGACGAAGGGCGGCTGGGAGCCGCACCCAGCGCTAACCGGGCGGCAGGACGATGACGTTGACTGGCGAGCGGCGGCTGATCAGTCCGGGAGCCTGCGGGCGAGAACCTCGGCGGCGTTGCCCGCGGCCAGGGCAGCCGCGCCGTCAGCGCTCAGCGAGTAGCTGATGTCGGTCGCCCCCTTGAACTGCAACTCGCTCCGTCGCACGAGCCGGCCGAGTACAAGCATCTGAAAGGCGTCATGGAGGACGTCCTCCAGTGCGACCGCGGCGGTCCACTCGTCCTGTGGCGGGTTGAAGTCTCCATCGTGGATCGGCGCCAGGAACGGCGCAAGCAGCGACCCGGCGCTGCCCTTTTCGCCGCCGGCGAGCGCTGGCCCAACGAGGCCGAGCACCTCGGCCGCGCGCTCGGTGAATGGCAGACCCTGGTAATGCGCCAATGTGCTCTGCCAGCGCGTCGGGTCCTCAGTCGGCTCGGGCGCGGGCGACGCCTCCTCGTCCCTGTCGTGATGAAACAGCGGCATCGGTTCCGGCGCCCAGCCTAACTGCCCCGAACAGGCGCGGCAAGCTCATTCGCGGCGCCTGACGCCGCCGAAGGCGTCACATACCTGCACGGCATCGGCGGCTGCAGCCGTACCGCGAGCAGAAGAAAGCCGCGGCGCCTGCGTGACCGGTGCAGGCGTCCAGCGGTAGCGTCGGGGACCGCCCTATGGGATCAGTGGCAGTGCTCCCGCTGCCGATCATCCAGCGCCAGCTCGGACATGCCCACCTCGGGATCACCTCGATCTACCTCCAAGGGATCGACACGCGGGAGATCGTCGACACCGTCCATCACCGCCGGCCACCGGTGATCCCGGCCAGCGCGGGCCTCCGGCCGTAATCGAATCCGACTGCGAGCCCGCGGTCGGCGCACCACGGGCCGGCCGCTCCCGGAGCACTTCTCCCAAAAGCGCGGGGCAGTCACCTCACGGGAGCCCGCCCAAGCGACCCATCTGTCCGACACCAGCAGTCTGAGGACCGAGCGTCTGGCGGCCGCTTCAGCGGCAGACCACCGATGGACCGATCGGATGGGCGGACCGCCCTCCTCGTCGAGAGGAGTCACCTAGCTGAGTCGGTGCGGCTTCGCCGTGCGAAGCAGAAGTGACTGTTGTCGGGACCACGCATGTGCTCGTCATAAAGGCGCGCAGCGAGGAGTCGGCTGACTTCTGCATAAGCGCAACCCCGCTCACCAAAGACGCGGTCAGGGCCGGCGTCCCGATGACTTCGGGCATGGTCAGAAGTACGGCTGGAAGAATCCATCCGCGTCGAACCCGAGGACATCGGGAAGCTCCCGGTTTGTCTGATCGATGCCGACACCCTCGATCTGGGGCTTACCGGTCACAGCTTGGAGCCAGAGAAACGCGTTCTTGGTGGTTCCGGCGACCTTGGGAAGCACGAAGATCTGCTGGTGCTTGGTCTTCGCGCTCTTGAGGCTGATCACTCGCGAGTAAGAAGTGTCAAGCGGGTGCCCGCCAAACTCGCTGGAGTCAAACGTCTGGTTTCCGGACAGCACGACGCGGAACGAGCCGCACGTCGGACAGGTCGTCGCCAAGATCGCCAGCCCCGACAGCGGCGAACCACCGACCGTGGGGCAGACTGTCTCTCCATAGTCCGGCTCGTTGCACTCGGTGGCGGAGCCGATGAAGAAGGGCTCCGCGGCGTGTGAGAGGACCTCGTAGGAGCCATCGTAATATTTAGTCCCCGTCTCGGGGGTCCGAAGGTTGTAGTCGAGGAAGTCCTCCCCTAGGACGTCCAGGTCTGCCCAGTCGAAGAAAACGTTGGTGCAGCGGAGTGTGAGGGGACTCTGATTACCAGCGTCGTCGACCGCCAGCGCCCCGAAGCAGTTCGGTCCATGCACGAGCGGAAGTTGGATCCCCGCCGCTGCCGGTGCTGACGTCGGGGTGTTGTTCAGGACGCCGTCGTATGCATCCCATGGGGCATAGTCGATGTTCTGAACGGTGGGATCCGAATCGGACCAGTACAGCCGAGCCCGTTGCGCAGTCGTCCACGTCCCGAGTGACTTCGGCGACGATGACGGCGGGGAGAGAAGCTTGGACCCGTACGAGCCAGACAGGGGCGGACCGACAGAACGCGGGGCGCGGGCGAACGCTGCCTTGAGCGGGCGCGGCTTGAATGCGAAGGCGCTCGGAACCGCCGCCAGCGTGAGAGTGGGTGCCGGGGGCAGAGCAGTCTGGATCGTCCAACTGAACTGGGCAGGTGTGGGATCAACATTTCCGGCTGCATCGACGGCCTCGACCTGGAACGTGTGGGTCCCTGCCGCCAGCGGGCCGCCTGGGTTCGGTCCCGCGGCGTGCGACCTCGCCGCCGCTCTGCGCGCGGCACCTTCCGCTGACCCCAAGGTCAGCGGAGATGAACAGGCGCCAAACGACTCGCCATCCAACGAACATAGAAACGACGAGCCCGACTCGGAGGAATCGAAGGTGAACGTGGCGCTTGTCGTATTGGTGATCTTTGGGGGAGTGCTGATGATCTCCGTATCAGGCCGCGTGAGGTCAACCGTCCAGGTTGCCGCCCCGGTCTTCAGGCTCACGTTGCCGGCTGGGTCGACCGCCTCGACGTTGAACTGACGGGTTCCGGCACTGAGTCCGCTGTACACCCACGGCGGGGTACAGGCGTCATAGCTTCCACCGTTCAGCGAGCACTGGAACGTGGCTGTCGGATCAGTCGAGGAGAAGCCGAACGACGCAGTCGTCTGGTTCGTGACCGCCGGCGGCTGTGAGGTCAGCGTGATGTCCGGGGGCGTGTAGTCCGTCGTCCACGTATACGTCGCCGCGCTTGTCGTCGCACAGCCGCTGTCGCCGCACTCGTCCTCGACGACGAATGTGTTCTCGCCTTCCGGCAAACCTTTGAGATAGGTCGTCGCGGTGCACGAGGTGGCTGTCGCACCGTTGAGGCTGCACCCAAACCCTCCCTCGCCGGTGAATTGGAACGTCGCGGTGGGCTGGTTCGTGTCCTTCGCAGGGGTGGTCACGAATGTCACCGGCGGCGCGTCCGCGAACGCAGCTTCGGACGGCACCAGACCAGCAACACACGCGAGAGCCATGACGAGGGGCAGCCGTTGGACGAGCGTATGACCAGAGACGAGCTTGAGAGGATCCATGGCCGAGAGAGTTGCGCAGACCCCCTACACGACCGCTAAAGAAACGCCTAAGGTGGTGGGTGGGCGAAGGGTTAGCCTATGCCGATGACCGGGAGGGCCTTCCGTTTCGGGGTGCTCGGGCCGCTCGTTCTCGAGCGCGATGGCTTTCCTGTGACGATTCCGAGGGGGCGTCAGCGCGCGTTGTTGGCGATGTTGCTGGCGGCTGCGGGCACGCCGCTGTCGCGGGACCGGTTGATTGACGACCTGTGGGGCGATCGGGCGCCGGCGAACGCAGTCACGACGTTGCACGTCCATCTGTCGAAACTGCGTCTGCTCCTCGGCGATCTACTGGTCCTGGAGTCCGGCGGCTACACGCTTGCCTCCGCCGCGTACGAGCTGGACGTCTGGCGCTTCAGTGCGCTGGTCGAACAGGCACGGACAGATCCCGAACAGGCGCGCGCCCTGCTGTCTGAGGCGTTGGGATTGGTGCGCGGTGAGCCCTTGTGCGACGTACCTGCGGAGGGCAGCGTCGAGCGCTGGCGCCAGGCGTTGACCGAAAAGTGGCTGGAGGCGGTCGCGTTGCGGGTCGACGCAGACCTGGCCGCCGGGGCGAGCCGGGAGTTGATCGCTGAACTCGAGCAGCTCTGTGGCGAGCATCCGTATGAGGAGCGCTTCTGGGGTCAGCTGATGCTCGCGCTGTATCGCGCTGGGCGCCAGGCCGACGCCCTGGAGGCCTACCGGCGGATCCGGACGCAGCTCGCGGAAGAGCTCGGACTCGACCCTGGGCCGGCCCTGCAGTCGCTCCACCAGCAGATCCTCGAGCACGCACCGTCACTGGACGGTCGGTCAGTGGGTGGTGATCGTGTCGTTGGCGGTAGCACTCGGTCCGATCGCGCTGCCCTGCACCTGCTGAGGTTGCCGTCGTTGGCGAGCGCGACGATCGGGCGCGAGGACGCGCTGGAGGACCTCGTCGGGCTCCTCGGACGGCAGGACGTGCGGATCGTGACGCTGACGGGGCCGGGCGGGGTCGGGAAGACGCGCCTAGCGCTCTTGGCCGCGCACACGGCCGCCGCGTCGTGCGCTGACGGGGCGGTCTGGATCGAACTGGCGGGCGTCGCGCGCGCCGAGGAGGTCGCGTCCACGATCATGGGCGGGCTCGGCGTGACCCCCGGCGGTGGTGAGACAGCCGAGCGGGCGGTGTGCCGCCACCTCGTCACCCGCGAGCTGCTGCTGGTCCTCGACAACTTTGAGCACGTGATCGACAGCGCCGGGCTCGTGTCCGAGCTCCACCGCACCTGTCCCCAGCTGAACGTCCTCGTCACCAGCCGCCAGCCGCTCGATCTGAGCGCCGAGCACTGTTATGCGGTTGCGCCGCTCGAGCTGCCCGATCGGGACCGGGTCCTGACCGTGGAGGATGTGGAGCGAACGCCGTCGACGGCGATGTTCCTCGCCGCCGCGCGCCGGCGCAATCACCACTTCGCGCTCGCGCCGGCCGATGTGCCGGCGATCGCGCGGATCTGCACTCGCCTGGAGGGCCTGCCGTTGGCGCTCGAGCTCGCGGCGGCCCGAACCGGCACGCTCGGTCTCGGGCAGCTCGCCGCCGACCTCGACACCCAGCTCGACGGCCTCGGTCCCGGGCCGCGAGACGCGCCCGCTCGCCACCGGACGCTCGAGGCGACGATCGAGTGGAGCTTCGTGTTGCTCAGTCCCGACCTCCAGACCGTCTTCGCCCGGTTCGCCGTGTTCGCCGGCGGCGCGACCCTCGACGCCGCGCAGACGATCATCGGCGCGAGCAGCGACGCCTTCGGGGCGCTCGTCACCAAGAACATGATCGCCACCCGGTCCGGCGCCGGGCGCGGCAAGCGGCTTGTGATGCTCGAGACGCTGCGGCAGTACGCCGGCCGCAAACTCGACCGCGATCCAAACGAGCCGGAGCTCCGCCGACGCCACCTCGAGCACTACCTGACGATGGCGGAGGCCGCGGTCGCCCAATTGGCGACCCGAGACGAACGCGGCGCGCTCGAGGCGCTCGACAGCGAGCTCGAGAACCTTCACGCGGCACGCGAATGGGCGCTCCAGCACGACCCGAACCTCTGCCTGCGCATCACCGGACACCTCGGCGCATACTGGGGACTCAGGCGGAATCCGGCCGCGCTCGACTGGTGCGACGCGGCGCTCCGCGCCGCCGGCGATGGCGCTCCCGTACTTGATCGCGCGCGCGTTGAGTACCACCGTGCCCGGCAGCTCGCATTCGGCAACCAGTACGACGCGTCGATCGCGGCCGCGAGCCGCGCCCTGGCTCTGTACACCCAGACAGATGATCACGCCGGAATCGCGAGAGCGTTGTGCTCGCTCGCGTTAGACACGGGCATGCTCACCGGCGATCTGGAGCAGGAACGCCGATACGCGAAGAGCGCCGTCCGCCATGCCCGCGCAAGCGGCGACGATATCGTGCTCGCGAAAGCGCTGAGCGAACTGGCTGGGTGCGCCGAACCGGACGAGCGCGGACCGCTCGTCGAGCAGGCCGCCGGCATCTTCAAACGTCTCGGCGACGACAGCGGGTTGGCGCGGCTTTACAACAACTGCGCGTACATCGCGCTCACCGAAGGGCGGGTGCAGGAGGCGCGCGAACTGCTGGAGAACGGGCTGAACCTGCCAAGGTCAGGCACCACTCTTCACCTGCCCGCCCTCCTGAGCAACCTCCTAAGCAACCTCGGCCTCGCGCGCCTTCTCGCCGGAGACCCGCACGCCGCCCGCCACGCGTTCGCTCAAGCGCTCGAGGTCACGCTGACCGGCTACGGAGACGCTCACGGCGAGAGCTTCGCGGGGCTGGCCGCGATCGCCGCGATCGACGGCGAGGATCAGGTCGCCGCGTGCTTGCATGGAGCGTCCCGGACGGCCGGGTACCCGCCGAGCGAGTCGGACCGGTCGATCGACCAGCGATTGACCAGCGACTACCTGACCGCTGCGCAGGACCGCCTCGGACCCGCGGGGTGGCAGCGAGCGGAGGCGACGGGCATGACCTGGACCGAAGTGGAAGCGTTCGAACACGCGATGACCTGGGCGTCCGAGGGCACCGTAGCCAAGACGGACGTCGTGGCCGAACCTCGGCCAGTTTCCCGGACCGGAACAGGACACTAACCTCAGCCGACCCGCAGGATCCCTTTTGTCGCTCCGCCGTATCGCATCACGCGAGCGCGTTAGCGACGAAGCGTGAGTGGCCCCGGCCCCGGCGGCGGCCCGTACGGTGATCCAGCGCAGATCGCGTGCGTCGACAAATCCGAGATTCTGCACGCTGCTCCTCAGCCCAGTCTTCTGCGAACAGCGCGGTAGAGCCGGCGACACCGCGGGCAACCCGATCGTCGCCAGTCCGAGCGGCGAGCCGCTAGCTTCCAGCCGCCGGGTTGCAAGCACCGGGCGGAAAGCGACCATCTCCGCTTGGCGATCGACGTGCCCGCCATGCCGCGCGCGGCCGCGCGCGGCGGCGACGTTGCGCAGCTGCAATAGGCGTGATGCGGTCACCGGCCCGACGCGAGAAGCTGGCTGCTTGTGGTGTGCAACGAAGCACTGGCACGGCCACTCACGGCGACATCCGGGAGGCAGGCGTGGATGCCTCAGCGCGTGCCCGCTTTCGTCAACTTGCGGATCCTCGCCCAACGAGATCGGTGCCATGCCACAGCCCGGAGATGGGCAGGGCCCAAAGCCGGTCGCCGAGCGGGAGCGTGTGCTCTCCGGAATAAACGACGATGCCGGCCTTGAACCGCTGGCCGAGCTTGTCGCGTAGTAGCCGCAGTCCGCGTGTGTCGGTCGCGTCCGCGCCAGCGGCGGATTTCGCTTCAACGCCGGCGATGTCGCCGGACGCGGATTCGATCACAAGGTCGACCTCGCGCTTCTCGGTGTCGCGGTAGAAGAACAGTTGGACCGGTGTGGCGCTCCAGGTTGCCTGCTTGACGAGCTCCATCACCACGAACGTCTCGAACAGTGCGCCCGCGACGGCCCCCTGGTCAGGCGCGGAGTAGCGGGCTGCATCGACACCTACGAGCGCGGCGGTCAAGCCTGTGTCTGTGAGCAGCAGCTTGGGTGTCTTGACCTGTCGGGAACCGAGGTTCGTGGACCACGGACGCAACTGGTAGAGCAGGAACAACTGCGCCAGAAGCTCCGCGTGTGCCTTGATCGTCTTGTCGTCGAGCGCCAGCTCGCGACCCAGCGCGGCGTAGTTGACCAGGCCGCTCGTTCGAGCGGCGAGTAGCCGCAGCAGCAGCTCGAGCTTGGACGGGTCAATCCGCACGTCGCCGATCTCGGGCAGGTCCCGGGCGAGGATCGCCTGGACGTAGGACCGGAGATAGCGGGCGCGCTGACGCGGCGTCCGCTGTAGGACGTCCGGGAAGCCGCCCGTGGTCACGATCTCGGCGCTGGCGGCGCGACCCTTGGGCGCACCGGTCACCTGGGGCGGGGCTCCTCCGAGGAGCGCGTCGATGATCGACGTGCGGGCGCCTGCGATCTCGGTCTGTGAGAGCGGCCACAGGTTCACGTACTCGACTCTCCCCGGGAGCGCGTCGGCGACGACCTTCGCTGTCAGAAGGTCTGCCGAGCCTGTGAGCAGGAACTGTCCTGGCGTCGGGTCGTTGTCGAGGATCTGCTTGACGGCAAGCATCAGGTCCGGCGCCCGCTGAACCTCGTCGATCACCGCCGGTCGCGGGAGCGAGAGTGCGAACCCGTCAGGATCCGCCCGGGCCGCCGCGCGGATCGCCTCGTCGTCGAGCGTGAAGTAGTTCGGCACCACTCCGGCCGCCTGTAGCTGCTTGGCGAGCGTGCTCTTTCCGACCTGCCGTGGACCCGTGATCGCCGCCGCGCGGCTCACGCCCAGGATGTCGCGCAACTCGGGTTCGATCCCGCGGGGGACGAGCGGCATACCGGCAGACTACAGCACAGCCCGACCAAATCGGATTAGACTAGCCGACCAATCCGGAATATCGTGCCCGACCAGCTCGTACCAGTACGAGCCACAAAGCGTAACTGTTCAGTCGTCGGGGCCTTGGGTAGGGATTCCTGGTTGGTGCAGCGAATCTTGCAGGCATGGACCGCGCCAAGGCGGAGGCGATCTATGACTCAGGGCGTGAGGCGTGCGTGCAGTTCATTGTTGAGTTGGCGGCCACGGTTGAGCGGCACGAGGATCGGCTGAGGCGGCTCGAGCAGCAGGCGCGGCAGGATTCGCGTACGAGTTCGACGCCGCCGTCTGCGGATCCGCCGAAGACGCGGGCTGAGCGGCGGGCGGAGGCGCGCGCGAAGGCGAAGGAGTTGATGCGCCGGGATGGGGAGCGGCGCAGGGCTGGTGGGCAGAGCGGGCATCGGGGTGCGGGTCGCGAGCTCAAACCGGAGGATCAGGTGGATGAGATCGTCGATCACTACCCGGATGCGTGCGGCGGCTGCGGGCGCGCGTTCACTACCGAGGAGCAGCGGCCCAGGCGGCGGTTCGGTCGCCACCAGATCGCGGAGCTACCACCGATCAGCGTGATCGTGAGCGAACATCGCACGCACCAGTTGCGCTGTCGGGACTGTCGCGCACGGACCAGCGCCCGGCTGCCCGAGCAGATCGCCTGCTCCCCGTTCGGGCCAAGGTTGCAGGCGGCGGTGGTGACGTTGACCGCCCGGCACCGGATCTCCCGCCGCGAGATCTGCGAGCTCGGCCGCGATCTGTTCGGCGTCACGCTCTGCACCGGCAGCGTGGACGGGATCTGCCAGCGTGTCTCAGACGCGCTCGCCGGCCCGCACCTGCAACTGCAGGACTGGGTGCTGGAACAGGACGCGGTCCATGTTGATGAGACCGGCTGGCGAACCCGTGGTGAGGGGCGCGCGTTGTGGACCGCGACCACCCCCGAGGCGACGTTCTTGCAGATCGCCGAGCGCTGCAACCGCGAGCAATTCCAGGCGCTGATCGGCGAGTACGCGGGGATCGTGGTCTCTGACCGCTGGAACGGGTTCAGCCATCTCGACCCCACACGCCGCCAGGTGTGCTGGTCGCACCTGCAACGCGACTTCCGCCGCCACGCCGACGGGCTCGCCGAGCAAAAGACCTTCGGCGAACACGGCCTAGAGCTCACCCGCCAAGTGTTTCAGGCGTGGCGCGCCTTTCAGCACGAGCATCACGACCGCGACCAACTCAAAGCCGAGATCGCGCCGATCCAGACCCAACTACGAACGCTGCTCGAGGACGCCAGCCCGAAGCGCCAGCGCACCCGCTGGCACCGGCGGTTCGCGAACAACCTGCTCAAAGTCTGGCCCGCGCTCTGGACGTTCACCACCATCAACGGAGTCGAGCCGACCAACAACCCCGCCGAACGAGCGCTCCGCGCACCCGTCATCCACCGAAAAGTCTCGCTCGGGACCCAAAGCAAGACCGGGGAAGCGATTCGCCGAACGCGCGCTCTCGACCGCCGCCACCTGCCGACTCCAACACCGCTCGCTATTCACCTACCTCACCGAACTGATCATCGCCCACACCCGCGGCGACCCCTTCCCCGCCCTCACCGCCTAAGGCCCCAGGGACTGAACGCTTACCACAAAGCCGCGAAATGCAGGCACTTTGCAGTGGGCGATCCAGGACTCGAACCTGGGACCTCTTCCTTATCAGAGAAGCTGGGGAGTAGCGACCAGTCGTCCGCAGTCGTCAAAGTGGCTGGAAAACGGGGCATGTTGACGCTTGTGAGTCGGC
>Ga0302325_10014114_pt1 | contig 17018 bp, 11 predicted proteins | sample Palsa_T0_2_FD_201948 | JGI IMG/M metagenome (GOLD analysis project Ga0302325, IMG submission 201948) | Peat permafrost microbial communities from Stordalen Mire near Abisko, Sweden - Palsa_T0_2 | ecosystem: Environmental > Terrestrial > Soil > Palsa > Peat permafrost | place: Sweden: Abisko... | reverse complement strand
TGAGGTTGCGGCTGGTCGGAGCCAGCGCGTGGACCCCGGAGTGGCTGGCCACGAGCGGACCGCACTCCATCGCGGCGACGTCCCAGAAGCCGGCGGCGTTGAGGTGGCTCAGATCGACGAGCACGCCGAGCTCGGCACAGCGGGCCACCAGCGCCTGTCCGGCCTCGGTCAGTCCGGGACCGACGTCCGGCGTGCAGTGGTCGATGAACGGCACGCCGTGGGCAAAGGCATTGCTGCGACTCCACACCGGCCCGAGCGAGCGCAGCCCCATCGCATACCACGCCTCGAGCCCGCCCAGCCGCGGGTCGACGGCCTCGGCCCCCTCGAGATGCAGCACCGCCACCGGCGGCCCGGCGCCCAGCTCGGCCCGGTCGAGATCGGCGCTCGTTCGCGCGACCACCACCCGCCCGTCCCGCTCCAGACCGAGCAGCCGCCCGGCCACCTCGGTGGCGTGCGCGGCGGCGACTTCGTGCGACACGGCGTCCAGGCGAGCGAACTCGAGGACGGCTCCGTCGCGCTCCAGGCGCCCGGGCGACTCGCCGGGGGAGGGGGTGAACACCGAGAAGATCCCGCCGCGCAGGCCAGCCGTGCGCATTCGCGGGAGATCGAGGTGGCCGCCCGCGCGACCGAGAACCAAGCCGGCGTGGTCCTCGCGGGTGAGGGCGTCGTTGTGCCCGTCGAAGATCGGCGTGGTGACGACAGGGCCGGGCGTGGACATCGCGCCCGGCATCGTATGGACTGGGGCGGGCCGACCTCGCTATGTTGGCGGGACCGCCACACGGTGATTCGGCCAGACAGGAGGCAACCGATGCTGTTCGGAGCAGAGCACGTCAAGCGTTATGAGGAGACCGACGGCGCCGAGGGACACGACTGGCAGGACACCCAGGTGCTACTGCTGACCACCACCGGACGCCGCTCGGGCGAGCCGCGCACGACGCCGCTCATCTACGGCGAACACGACGGCGACTACCTGGTGGTCGGATCCAAGGGTGGCGCCGACGCTCCACCGGCCTGGCTGCTGAACCTGGAGAGCGATCCCCAGGTGCAGGTCCAGGTGCTCGGCGATCGCTTCCCGGCTCGCGCCCGGCTCGCCACCGCCGAGGAGAAGCCGGCGCTGTGGACGACCATGGTCGGACATTGGCCCGCCTACGACGAGTATCAGAAGAAGACCTCGCGGGAGATCCCGGTGGTCGTGCTCGAGCGTCAGTAGCCCGCCGGATTCTTAGCTTGTACAAACGGACTACCGCTATCGTCGATCACGATGGCCGCAAGCTTGAAGGATCGTCTGCGGCTGGCGAAGGATCGCTCGACTCTCGTGGCCGACATCGCACGGACGATTGCCGTCGACCCACGGCACGGCGTCAGCGACGCGTACGAGCACCTTCGACGGCCGTTCGAGCATCCCGCACCCGCGCTCAGCGGCATGCGCTCGCCTGACTGGGAGCGCCGCTTTCACGAGCTGCTCGGTCTTCCCTGGCCGTGCCCGTGCGCGGCCGAGCTCGAGCCGGTGTGGCAGGACATCAGCGCACGCCTGCAGCTGGCCGGCCTGCGGGCCGGACGGGGGGCGTACGCCGGTTGGGACGACGGCGATCACGCGCTCGCCCGCGCGGCCTGGTGTGCGACGCGCCACCTGCGGCCGAGTCGAGTGGTCGAGACCGGCGTGGCGCGGGGCATCACCACGCGGACGATCCTCGAGGCGCTGGAGCGCAATGGCGCCGGGCGACTGTCGAGCATTGACATGCCGGTGCTCCTTCATCCCGAACTGGCCCCGCAGGTCGGGGTCGCCGTGCCGCTCGACGGTCGTGAGCGCTGGACGCTCATCTCCGGCAGCAGTCGCCAGCGGCTCCCGGCCCTGCTGGCCGAGCTCGGCTCCATCGACCTGTTCGTCCACGACAGCCTGCACAGCGAACGCAACATCCGCTTCGAGCTCGATCACGCCTGGCCGGCGCTGCGCCCGGGCGGTGTGGCGATCGTCGATGACGTGCACTTCAATGCCGGCTTCCACAGCTGGCACGAGCAGACCGCAGATGCCACCGGCGTCGTCTGCGTGCCGGATGACGAGCAGGCCCTGTTCGGTCTCGCCGTCAAGGGCCAGACGGTGCCCCACCGCTTCGTCGCGCGCCGCCCGCGCCGCTCGCGGCTCGGTCTGAGCCAGGCCTGAGCGGGTCGGCGCTCAGCCGACGGCGGGCGCGCTGAGCGTCGCGTACAGCGACCGCTCGAACCCGAACACCGTCTCGACCACGCCGGCATCGAAGAACGGCAGGATCTGGGTGAACAGGGCGGCCGCCCGGCCGGTCGTACGGTCGATCCAGAAGTAGCAGTTGGTCAGGCCCGCCCAGTCGCCGGTGCCGGCCCGTCGCATCCCGGGCATCTCCTCGAGCAGCAGGTGCAGGCCCAGCCCCCAACCCTGGGCCACCGGCCAGCTGGGAATGTCATTGGTCAGCTCCGGAATCGTCGACCGCACGACGGCAGGCAAGGGCGCGCCATTGAGATGATCGGTGAACATCAGCTCCACCGTCTCCGGTCGCAACACGCGCTTACCGTCGAGCTCGCCGCGGCGGAGCAGCGCGCGCATGAATCGCAGGTAGTCCGGGGCGGTCCCCCAGGCGCCGGAGCCGGCCGAGAAGTACTCGGGGTTCGACACCTCCAGAGAGGCCGGAACAAGGGCGCCGTCGGCCGTGCGAGCGTGCAACCGCATCGCCCGCGACGCCTGTGCCTCGGTCGGGATGAACGTCGTGTCGCGCATGCCGAGCGGCTCGAAGATGTGCTCGGCACAGTAGGCAGCCAGATCCTGACCGCTCACCGCCTCCACCACCAGACCGAGCCAGTCGGTGCTCAGGCCGTACTCCCACCGCGTCCCGGGGTCGGCGACCAGGGGCGCCTCCAGCAGGCTGGCCAGCTTCCCGGTGCTGGGGTCGGGGAGGCCGGTGATCAGGTGGTAGCGCAGCAGGTCGGGGTTGGCGAACCAATAGCCGGCGCCGGAGGTGTGCGTAAGCAGCTGGCGGATCGTCGCCTGACTGGCCGGTGGCCGTAGCCGGGGAGTGTCGCCGTCGAAGCCGTCGAGCACCGGAAGCGCCCCGAAGGCGGGGAGGACGTCGGCCACCGGCTGCTCGAGCGCCAGTCGGTCCTGCTCGATGAGCCGCAGCGCCCCGACGCTGACGAACGCCTTGGTCATCGAGGCCAGCCAGAACATCGTGTCGCGCTGCACCGGCGTGTCGCCGCCGATGCTCAACGCCCCAGCCGCGCCCTCGTACAGGACGCCGTCACGATCTCCGGCAATCGCGACCACGCCGGGCAACGCCCCGGCCCGCACGGCCTGCTCCAGTAGTCCGTCAATCGCGCGTCCGTCCATGGTCCGCCACCTCCGCCGCTCTGTGATCATCTCGGGCAGCCGAGACTACCCGAGGGTGGGGACCGCTCCGCTCAGGCCGCCTGGGCCAGGGCGACCCGGTCGCCGCCGGCGTGCTTGGCCTGGTAGGAGGCACGGTCGGCCTCGTGCAGCAGCTGCGGCAGGCTGACTGACTGGTCGCCATGGCAGACGGCCACTCCGGCGCTGACGCCGATGGTGAAGCGCCGCCCGTCGTACTCAAACGGATACCGGGACACCGCGGCCACGACCTCCTCCGCCACCCGCACCGCTGAGGCCGTCGTGCACCCGTCGAGCAGCAGGACGAACTCATCACCCCCGTAGCGGACGATCTCGTCGCTGCCCCGCGTATGCGCCCGTAGCAGTGACGAGACGTCGCGCAGCACGTGGTCGCCGGCGGCGTGACCGCAGCTGTCGTTGACCGACTTGAACCGGTCGAGATCGAGCATGACGATGGCCAGACCGTTGGTCGAGCCGCCCTCGGCCGCGGTCGCCTCTCGCCGCGCAAGGTGCTCACGGTTGAGCAGGCCGGTCAGTGGATCGCGATTGGCTCGCTCCTGCACCTCGGCGAACAGCCGCCGTGATCGCGTCACGTCGCGCAGCGTGACCACCAGCTGCGTCTGGGCGTCTCGGTAGCGAGGGACGCGAATGACCTGATAGTCGACCGGGATCGTGTCGCCCTCCTCGGTGATGAGCAGGGCGGACTGTTCCACCGACCTGGCCACGCCGGTGTCGGCGACCTCGCTTACCACTTCGGCCAGGCTCGGCGTCTCGGTCTCCGGGTCGGCGCGCACGTTGACGACGTCCTCGATGCGCTGGCCGACCGCGGAGCGCAGGTCGTGCCCGGTCATCCGGGCCGCCGCCGCGTTGATGTGGACCAGGGTGTGCTCACCGTCGAGGGAGAAGACGCATTCGCTGATGGCGTCGAGGATCGTCGCCATGCGCCGCTTCTCGTCGGCCAGCTGCTGCTCGGCCCGGCGCCGCGCAGACATGTCGGTGATGAGCGCGAAGAAGCCGCACACCTCGCCGTCGGCCCAGTCCGGCACGTAGGAGATCTGGGTGTAGAGCGTCGCGCCCTGACGGTCGACGATCTCGCAGTCGAACTGCTGGGTTTCGCCGGCCAGGGCGCGCTGCACAAACGGGACGTTGGTCCGGTACAGCTCGGGACCGAGCACCTCGCGGCAGCTGCGCCCGATCATCTCGCCCGGCTCCCAGCCGAACAGCTCGGCGAAGGCGTCGTTGGCCATCACGTTGCGCAGATCGCCATCCCAGTAGGCGATGACCGCCGGCAGGCCGTTGAGGACCGCGCGCAGCTGAGCGCCGCCGTCCAGATGCGCCGGGATCGAGGCCAGCTCCAGGGGCGAGCCGTGCTCGTGTGGTCTCGGGGAAGCCACAACACACGACTGATCGACGGCCCGCGGGACTGGCGTTAGCCTCGAGCGTCGCGGGTAGCTGAGTGGTTGACCGCGCTCGCTCGGGCGTCCGGCGCGCATTCATGCCGGCGCCGGCACCGGCGGCCGCGGTCGGTGCGTTCGGGGCGGAAGTAATCGCCGTCGTGTGTATCCGGTTCGGTCAGGCTAACCCCAAGCGCCGTAGGGCCCGTGAGGCCGGTTCTGTGACGGTCGCGTGACGGGCCGTTGTCGGTCTCGATGCACACCGACACACTGCCGTATCACTCGGCCCCAGGCGCGAGGGTGTGGCGAGAACCTGGTCACCACGGAGGATTTCTCGCCACACGGGTTCGCGGCCGCTCGATCGGGAGTCGGATTGGGCCCGACCCCGACCTCCAAATTCCGTTGTACCCCCGGCCGGCAAGCGGCCAGCGACCAGACCGCTACCACTCGGCCTGAGCCAACCGGACACGCACGAGCGCCGTATATGGCGCATGGTACGCCCTATCCGGCGCATGGCTGGGCTCGAACCAACGACCTAGTGTCGCTTGAGCGCTGGCGCCTGACACACGTGCTGGTGGCCAGCTGACAGGGATCAGGATCTCGGGCGGCTCGTCAGTAGAATCCTGGCCTCCGTCCATGCCCATGAGAGGGCTCACACCATGGGAGCCGGAATGCAGCGTCGCCCGGGAGACTCGGCTCAGAACGTCTGGTTTCTCGGCAGTTCGCAGCTCATCCTCAGCGTGATTCCGGCCTTCTGCTCACCTGAGACGCTTCAGCTCTGCGAGGCGGACTGGCACGCCAGACGGTTCACCAAGGGTGAGTTGGATCTGGGCGGAGGTCGGACGGCGAACTTCGTCAGCTGCAGCATGGCGACCCTCGGTGACCCCGCGTACGTGTCGGACCAGTGGCACCCGACGCCGGGGCTCGTGGAGTACATGGACACGATCGACGGCGACGCCCAGGTCATCGTCAGCATGCTGCGCGGAAATGAGTTCGTGCTCAATTCCCTGGTTGACACCCCGCCCCGCTGGGACTTCTCCTACGGCCAGCGGCAGGCCGATCCCTCTCGGGTCTTCGTGCAGCAGGTCGATATCGCAGCTCACGTCGACGACGTCCTCGGTGGCCTGTTTGCGACGCTTGCGGTGATCCGTCAGCGATTCCCGCAGGCGGCCGTCTACCACGTGGCTCCGCCGCCGCCGGTCGAGCATGGCTCGCCGCACCTGGAACCGGCAAAGCTGCGGGCCGACGGGATGGGTGAGATCGTCGATCTCGTGGAGAGCTACGGCGTGCGCCCGTTCCCGGTGCGTCAGAAGATCTACGACGCCATGTACGAGCGGCTGGCCGCGAAGCTCCCCCAGGTCGGTGTCGAGTTCCTCTTCGCGCCCGCCGCGTGTCTGACATCCGAGGGAGCTACCAGGTCCGACTTCGCCACGGACTGCCTCCACGGCAACGATCTCTACGGTCGTGCGATCGTCCGCGACTTCGAGGAGAGGCATCTCAGTGCACCCGTATGACGATCTTGCCGACCACAACTTCTGGCGTCGGGGCGTAGGCGACCGCCTCTGGACGGACATCGACTTCGTCCCGACCGTGCCATTCACGCTCAGTCGCGCCGACCGGATCGGAACGGGTGGGAGTTGCTTTGCCCAGCACATCGCGCCGGCCCTCGCGCCTCTGGGCTTGACCTACTACGTCACCGAACAGGCGCCGTCGATTCTGTCGCCCGAACGAATCGCGGATCTGCAGTACGGCGTCTTCTCGGCGAGGTACGGGAACATCTACACGGTGCGACAGCTCAGGCAGCTGCTTGAGTTCGCGTTCGGGGAGGCCCCGGACATCGCGCCGGTGTCGCTCGACTCGGGCCGGTGGTTCGATCTGCTGCGGCCGAGTATCCAGACCGGCGGCTTTGCGACGCCCGAGGAGCTTCAGGCGGATCGCGCCTCGCATCTGCACCGCGTGCGGGAGCTGTTCCTCGGCGCGGACTGCTTCGTGTTCACGCTCGGGTTGACGGAGGCGTGGTACCAGGCCAGCTCCGGCGTGGTGTTTCCGGCGTGCCCGGGGACGCGGGCTGGAACCTATGACCCAGCTGAGCACAAATTCGTCAAGTTCCGCCATCACGAGGTCGTGAGCGACCTGCAGTGGTGCGTTGACTTCGTCGAGGGCGTCAACCCGGACATGCGCTGGATCTTCACCGTGTCTCCGGTCGCCCTGGCGGCCACAGCCACGCGCGACAACGTGCTGGTCGCGACGTCGGTGTCGAAGGCGGTGCTGCGGGCGGGTGTGGAGGATGTCTGCCTGGCCAACGAGCACTGCGCCTACTTCCCGAGTTACGAGATCTGTTCGAGTCCCGCGAGCTTCGGGCAGTTCCTGGATTCCGACCTCAGGAACATCTCGCCCCGCGGGGTACAGCTCGCGATGCGCGTGTTCGGCGAGTCATTCGGTGGGTTGCCTCGCGGCGAGCCAGCGAGCGCGGCCCCGGAGATGGCCGGGGCCGACCTGGACCCTGACGTCTCCGCCGCGCTGAGGCGAGCGGTCGACGCGGCGTGTGACGAGGCCTTCAACGACCCGATCTTTCGCTAACGCGGCGTTCTCGCCTGCGGCGAGTCTCGGTTAGGACCCGAGGAGGGTGTTCAGCCCGTCGAAGCGCTCGACCCGGTTGTTGCCGGTGTCGGCGACATAGACGTTGCCCTGGGCGTCGACCGCCACACCGGTGGGATCACCGAACTCACCCAGGTCAGAGCCGTTGGCGCCCCACTGGGCCAGGAATGCCCCCTGGGCGCTGAAGGCCTCAATCCGATCGTTGCCCGAGTCGGCCACGTAGATCACGCCCGATGGCGCGATGGCCACACCGGCCGGCGTGGCGAACTGGCCGGGTCCGCTACCGCCGGTGCCCCACTGGCGGATGAATGCTCCCTGCGGGGTGAACTCCTCCACCCGGTCGTTGCCGCTGTCCACCACATAGGCGTCGCCGACGGCGTCGAGCGCCACCCCGATCGGGCCGTCGAACTGGCCTGGTGCCGAGCCGGCGGAGCCGAAGCTCACGAGCGGGTTGCCGGTCGGCGACACCACGATGACCCGGTTGTCGCCGGTGTCCGCCACGTAGGTGTCGCCGGCCGGGTTGATCGCCGTTCCCGATGGTGTGTCCAGCGCGAAGGCCTCGGACGTGCCGAACGGCGACAGCACGGCGGCGTCAGACGTGTAGCGAAGGATCCGGTTGAGGCCGGCGTCGGCGACAGTTATCGCGCCGCTGGTCGGATCCACGGCCACCGCCGCCGGCCTGGACAACGCCACGCCGGTGGTGGGCGAGGTGGCCCACGTGGTGCTGAAGCCCCCGGTGGCGGCGGCGAAGATGTCCAGCCGGTAGCTCGCCGCGTCGGCGACGAACAGGCGTCCGGTCGCGTCCACGGCGACGCCCAGCGGTTCGTTGAGCGCGCCCAGCGCGCGGCCTGAAGTCCCCCACGAGAACTGCAGCGCACCGGTGGGGCCGAAGCGGACGACGCGGCTGTTGGCGGTGTCAGTGACGTAGAGGTCACCGGCCGCGTCGGTGGCGAGCGCGCGCGGATGGTCGAGGTTGTTGGGGCCGTGGCCGTAGGTTCCCCAGGTGCCGAGGAAGCCCAGGGCGGCGCTCAGCGCGACGATGCGGTTGTTGTTGTTATCGGCCACGTACACGTCGCCGGCGGCGCCGACCGCGACACCGTAGGGATTGGCCAGCGATCCCGCGGCGCCGAGCGATCCGCTCGAGCCGAGGTAGTTGCCGTTGAGGTCGAAGCGGTCGATCCGGTCGTTGTCGTCGTCGGCCACGAGCAGCGCGGCACCATCGGCGGCCAGGCCATGCGGATGGTCGAGCTGACCGCCCAGATCGCCGGGTTCGCCGAACGCCGTGGCGCTGCCTCCGTTGAGGTCAAAACGCTCGATGCGGTCGTTTCCGGTGTCGGCGACGAACACGTAATCGCCGATCACGGCGATCCCGCCGCCGGGGGGATCGCCCGGGATGGGCGACGCGCCGAAGGAGAACTGGCCGATCCCCGACCCCTTGCTCCCCCACATGGTCAGTAGCTGTCCGGCCGCGTTGAACTTCTCGATGCGGTCGTTGAGGCTGTCGACGACGAACACGTCCCCGGCCGCGTCCAGGGCCAGCCCGCCCACCGGACCGAACTCGCCGGCCGCACTGCCGTACCCGCCGAACTCGCCGAGGAACGTGCCGGTGGGCGAGAAGTGCTGCACGACGTTGCTCAGCTGGTCGGCGACGTATACGTTGCCCTGGGCGTCGACGGTGATCGCCTCGGGAAACCGCAGCACGCCCTCGGCCCGCTGGCCGATGATCGCCGCCGCCGCGTAGGGGCAGACGTTGTCGCCGGGGCACCCGGCCGCGAGCGCGGCGACCGGGCTCGACACCCAGATCGCGACCGTCGCGGCGACGAGGACGAAGACGTTTCGGCCGTGCACGTATCGAGGATCGCCACGCGGGGCCTGATCGGTGTTATGAATCCGCGAAGGTTGGACGACTGTTGCGTGAAGCGCGGGCTCGCGACCGAGCGGAAAAGATCGTGGTTGCGACCACGATGACAAGACCGGCGTCGCCTGGCACAGTCGGCGCCATGCCTCCAGAGGTGGTTCGGGTGACCGTGGAGCTGCCGCTCAGCGGCGAGCGAATCGCCGGTCGCGTGCTGGGTGACTGCGGCGAGCAGCCGTTTGTCGGTTGGCTGGCGCTCCTGTCCGTGCTCGAGGGGGTGGTCGGGCGGTTGCGGGACACGGAGGTCGGGCCCGGCAAGGTGGCCGGGTAACCCCGGGCGACTCAATCCCGCAGCGCCTGCGCGAGCTCGTCGCGCCCGCGCACGCCGAGCTTGACGTAGCTGCGCGTGAGGTGCGTCTCGACGGTGCGCAGGCTGACGAACAGCGCCTGGGCGATGCCGCGGTTGCTCGGGCCCTCGCTGGCCATCCGGCACACCCGCAGTTCGCTCGGGGTCAGGGCGTCGCGGCCGGTGGTGTGGGTTCGGCGAGGTCGCAACCCGATCGCGCGCAGCTGTTCGCGGGCCTCGATGGCGAGCGGAGCGGCATCGCAGCGGTCGGCCAGGTCAAGCCCCTCGCGCAGCCGGGGCATCGCCTCGCTCGCCTTGCCCCGCCGGCTCAGGGCGCTGCCAAGCTCGACCAGGACGCGGGCACGCTCCAGCTGGATCGGCCCGTCCCGGGTCAGCTCCTCGGCCCGCAGCAATGGTTCGAGCGTGCCGGTGACGAGGCCGAGCGCGTGCAGCGCGCGCGCCTGGGCCCAGCGCGAGCCGATGCGTTCGCTGCGCTGGGCTTCCTCGGTGGCCAGCGCCTGGGCGCGGTCAGGTTTACCCGCGGCATGCAACGCGAGCGCGGCGTCGGCCCGCCAGGGCAGGACCACGGGCGACGCGTAGCCCAGCTGCTCGCCACCAGTGATCAGATCGTCCACCGCTCCGGCGACGTCGCCCTGGACTCGACGCAGCCGGCCCCGGCACGCGCGCAACAGGGCAAATGCGGCAATCGGTGGGAGCGCGTCCACGTCCAGGCCAGCGAGGGCGGCATCGGCATCGTCACTGGCGCCCTGGTCGATGAGCGCGTCCAGCAGGAAGCTGAGCCCGTAGGCAGTCATCAGCGGGTCGCCGGCGAAGATCTCCAACGCACCGCGGGCGTCATCGACGGCTGCCTTCAGATCGCCGAGCCGGTAGCGAAGCGCGGCGCCGAAGCACAGACAGAATCCGTAGCCGCGCGGCGAACCGCGTCGACGGCTGTCGAGGGTCGCGTCGGCGATGTGGCGCTCGGCCTCCTCGTAGAACTCACCGAACATGAGCGTCATCGTGGCGGCCCTGAACTGCGACCCGTCGGCGGTGACGTCGCTCAGCAGCGCCGTGCCGCCGAGCGCCCGTCGTGCCAGCTCGTACACGTCCGTCATCCTTCTCGCCGCGGCGCCGGGCGGGGTGGTGCCGTCGGCACTGGCCGCGTTGGAAAAGGCGGCCAGCAGCATCCGCTCACCCTTGGTTGATCCGGTCAGCCGGTCGAGATCCACGCCCGGCACGTCGCGCGGTGACACCAGCAGGTTCTGTCCCCCTGCCACCCGAGCATGCGCAAGCAGCTCAAAGCGCAGGTCGCGTTCGGTTGGGGGCAGGTCGGATGCCGCGCCCTCGCAGAGCCGCATGGCCTCCGCGATCTGTCCCTGCACGAGCAGCTGGCCCGCCAATTCCAGGGTGATCACGCCGCGTTTGACCGGGTCCTCGGACGCGGTCAGCGCGTCGTGCAGTCGGCCTATGCCCTTGGGGTCGGTGAGCATGCCCTCGGCTCGACCGAGCTCGAGCAGCACGTCGACCTTCGCGCTGGCCGGCGGCTCTTCCAGCGCCCGGCGCAGGCAGGCCGACGCGGTCTCGGGCGCACCCACGGCGAGAGCGTCGGCTGCCGCCGCCCGCAGAGTCGCCACCACCTCGGCCCGCCCGTCGGGCTCGGTGGCCAGCAGGTGTGGCGCGAGCTCCTGCGGCCCCGCGCCCCGCCCGGCCAGCAGCTCGACGGCTCGCCGATGCCAGTCCACGCGCTGCGCTGGCGGGATCTCGCTCAGCACGACATCGAGCACGAGCGGATGCACGAACTCGAGCACCGCGGCGACGCGGATCACGTCCGCGCGCTCGAGCGCATCCGCGGCCCGGGCCGCCTCAGGACGTGGGAGCGAAGCGAGCGCGGTCGCGAGCGCCAGGGTCGCCCGTTGACCGAGGATCGCGATCGCGAAGGCGAGCTGCGTCGCCGCGTCGTCGAGGTGCGCCAGACGCAGGAGGACCGCGCGTCGTATCGAGTCAGGTCGTACGGCTCGGATCTGCTTGATACTGGCGGGGCTGTCGTCGACGCTGTCGATGCTGCGCAGCAGCTCGCCCAGGAGGAAGGGGTTACCGCCCGTAATCTCGTGGCACGCGTCCGCTACCCCGTCCTGCCGGGTCTGCAACTCGTTCGCGACGAGCGCCCGGGTGTCGGCTTGCGACAAGGGGGCCAGAGGCAGCAGGCGCGTCGCCGGCGCGGCAGCGATCGCCTGCCAGTACGGTGACGGTGGCACGGGCCGCGCGGTGAGAATGAGGGACACGGGGAGCTCGCCGACCCGGGGCGCCAGGTGGGCGAGCCAGCGCGCCGATGGGGCATCGGCCCAATGCACGTCGTCGACGACGATCACCGTCGGTCCCTCGGCCGCGAGATCGGACAGCAGCCAGTACAGGCCGTGCAGGATCGCGGCGGTCGACGCCGCGGATGGGCGCTGCGTGGCGGCGAAGAGCGGCGTCACCGCGCCGGCCGCGCCCCGGAGCAACGCCTCGCGGCGGACTGGATCACGCAGCTCCGGGTCGAACACGCCCCGCGCGACCCCCCAGCCGAGATCCTGTTCGAGCTCCGCCGCCGCCGTGCTCAGGACGCGCAGATCGAGCGCACGGCAGCGCTCGCCGGCAAATTCGGCCAGCCTGGTCTTACCGAGCCCGGGATGCGCCTCGAGCAGCACGACGACGCCGGCGCCCCCTGCGCCCGCCCGATCGCGTCCTCGATCGTCTGGAGCGCCGTCCCGCGCTCCAGCAAGCCACCGTCCGTAGGCATGAGTGTCAGTGATCGTAGACCTCGTCGGGCGGTCGCGCTATGACCGCCGTGTGGGGTGCAGCTTCAGGTGCGCTACCGGTCTGAGAGGCCGTCCGCCGCGCGCTTGCCAGTAATCAACAAGCGCACGACGCTGCTGAGGCCGAGCGCGATCAGCACGATTGACACCCTGGCGAGCCGTGTCTCGTTCGCGGGGTTGAGCTGTTTCGGTGGCGGAAAGCTGACCCGGGCAATCGTGGCCGACGTCCATCCGCTCCACCACCCGCCACATGCCAGCCGCAGCGTCCGATTTGTTTGGTCGTCGGCGCGTGCTGGTCGTCGGCACATCGCTGTTCGCGCTGTCCTCGCTGACCGCCGGGCTAGCCGGCAGCGAGGGCATGTTGGTTGCGGCCCGGCTGGCGCAAGGTCTGGGTGCGGCGATGACGATCGGTGAGCTCGTCGGCGCCGGCGTTCTGCTTGCGGCGTTCGCGGTCAACGAGTCGCGGCACGCCGGTCCGCTGTTCCCGTTCTCACTGCTTCGCATCAACGGTCTTGCCGCGGCCGACGTCACGCAGGTGATAGCGATGGCCGGGTTCTTCTCGATGTTCTTCTTCATCAGCCTGTACATGCAAAACGTGCTCGGCTACTCGCCGATCCAGTCGGGGTCGGCATTTGTTCCGACGGCGTTCGGTGTGGCGATCGCGGCTGGCGTCTCCTCGCAGCTGGTTCCGCGCACAGGCACGCGGCCGCTCATCGTCCTCGGCGCGCTGGCCGGCGCCGCAGGTGTCTATTGGCTTTCGCGAATCCCCGTCCACGGAACCTTCCTGTCTGACCTTCTCCCGCCGCTGGTGATCATGTCGTTCGGTCTCGGCGCCCTGTTCGTCGGCGTGCAAACCGCCGCTAACGCCGGCGTTCCGTCCGATAAGGCCGGCCTCGCTGCCTCGCTCATCACCGCCTCACAAACCATCGGCGGCGCCCTCGGAATCGCGATCTTCTCCGCCATCGCCACCTCGAGGACTAGCCACCTCCTCGCCGCGCACGCGTCCGCACCCGAGGCGCTCACCTCGGGCTTCCACCGAGCGTTGCTGGCAGCCAGCATGTTCCTGGTCGCCGCGGCGGTGATAGCCCTCGGCGCCACCAACACCCGGGGCGAGCCGATCCCGGCGAGCCATGCGGACCCGGTGACGGCCGGCGCGGAGCCGCGGACGCTGCCGGTTTCGGAGGCTGCCTAATCGATGACCGCTCCCGGTGCCGCTCACGGGCGAATCGCAACGCTGGTCAAGGGCTACAATCGCTAAGTGAGATGCCTGACTTGCTGGCAACCCCCAGGACCGGGAAACGCGATCGGCTCGTAGCTGGCGCACGCGAGACCTTTCACCGTCAAGGTGTGCAGGCGACGACGATCGCGGATATCGCGCAGGCCTCCGACGTGCCGGTCGGCAACGTCTACTACTACTTCAAGTCGAAGGACGAGCTCGTCGCCGCTGCGATCGATGCCTCCGCGCAAGATAACCGCGCGGCCCTCGCGGCCCTCGAGCACCACCGCACGCCACAAGCCCGCCTGAAGGCGTTCGTGGGCTTACTCGTAGAGCAGTCCGATCTCACGGCACGCTACGGCTGCCCGGCGGGGAGCCTGTGCTCCGAACTCGATAAGCAACATGATGAGCTGGCCCACGCCTGCGCAGAGCTGATGCGCCTCCCAATCGACTGGGCCGAGCAGCAGTTCAAAGCGATGGGCCGGCGCGACGCGCGCGACCTAGCCGTAGCGCTGATCGCGTGCTACGAGGGGATCGCGCTACTCAGCAACACCTTCCGCGATCCCGAACTGATGACACGCGAGGGACGCCGCCTCGAGCGCTGGATCGACTCACTCGCCCGCGACTCGACTGCCGCAGGCGCCCGGGCCAAGCAGCCCGAAGTCGCCGGGGTCGCGAGACCAAGCTAGCCCCAGATTTTCGCTACCGCAATCACCCGCAGCCGGTGTTGTTCCCGCAGCTCGGGCACGTATAGCACGAGCCGGTGCGCTGCATGATCCCGCCGCACTGGTTGCAGGCCGGGCCGAGATCGAGACCGGCCAGCCGGGCCGGCACCACCGGTGGGGAATCGGTCAGCGCGCTCACCGGCGCGACCGACCCGCCGTTGGTCACCGCGGCGGCGCCGTTGCCGCCATTGCCCGCTGCCGCCGGACCGGCGGTGTCGGAGGAGACCGACATCGCGGTCTCCTCGGCCAGCTTGGCCGCGCGGACCTCTGGCGTCATGATGCCGAGCTCCTCCTGGAGGTCGGCATCGCAGAAGCGCGAGGCGAGCCAGCGCATGATGTAGTCGGGCATCGACTTGGCGAAGGGGATCTCGGGGTTCTGCGTGATCCCCTCCGGCTCGAAGCGCATGTAGCTGAACTTGCGCACCAGGGTCTCGAGCGGCACGCCGTACTGCAGGGCGATCGAGATCGCGGTGGCGAAGGAGTTCATCATGCCGCGCAGCGTCGAGCCTTCTTTACCGATGTCGGTGAGGAAGATCTCCCCGACGCTCCCGTCTTCGTACATGCCCGCGGTGATGTAGCCCTCGTGTCCGGCGATGGAGAACTTGTGGGTGATCGACTGGCGCTCGCGCGGCATGCGACGCCGGGCCGGGCCGGTCGCCGTGGCCAGGGCCTTGGCCACCGCCGCCTCCACCACCGCGTCGATGTCGACCTCGGTCGGCGCGTCCTGCTGGGCGTCGGTGCGCAAGGCCTGAGCGGTCTTGGAGCCGTCGCGGTAGATCGCCAGCGCCTTGACGCCCAGGTGCCAGGCCTGCAGGTAGGCGTCGGCGATGTCCTCGACCGTCGCCGTTGCGGGCAGGTTCACGGTCTTGGAGATGGCGCCGCTGATGAACGGCTGGATCGCGCCCATCATCTTCAGATGGCCCATGTGGGAGATCGCCCGGGAGCCGACGGCCACGTCGAACACCGGGAGGTGCTCGTCGGCCAGGCCGGGGGCGCCGACGATCGTGTTGTGCTCGCTGATGTGGGCGAGGATCTGGTCGATGTCGCTGTGGTCGTAGCCGAGGGTCTGCAGGGCCAGCGGCACGGTCCCGTTGACGATGGTCATCTGACCGCCGCCGACCAGCTCCTTGAACTTCACCAGCGAGAAGTCGGGCTCCACGCCCGTCGTGTCGCAGTCCATGAGGAAGGAGATGGTGCCGGTCGGTGCGAGCACGGTGGCCTGGGCGTTGCGGTAGCCGTGCTCCTCGCCGAAGGCCACCGCCTCATCCCACGACCGTCGGGCCGCCTCGAGCAGCGCCGTGTCCGCGCAGGCGCTGTCCGGGATCGCGCGGGAGGCGTCGCGGTGCATGCGGATCACGTGGTTGTGGTCCTCGCGGTTGACCTCGTAGTGCTCGTACGGACCGAGGACGCTCGCCACGTCGGCCGACTTGCGGTAGGCCCGACCGGTCATCAGTGCGGTGATCGCGGCGGCGGTCCCGCGACCGGCATCTGAGTCGTAGGGCACGCCGTTGCTCATCAGGTAGGCGCCCAGGTTGGCGTAGCCGAGGCCGAGCTGGCGGAAGGCGCGGGCGTTGACGCCGATCTTCTCGGTGGGGTAGCTGGAGGGGCCGACGATGATCTCCTGCGCCAGCAGCATCACGTCAACGGTGTGCTCGAACGCGGGTACGTCCAGTGAGCCGTCGGCGCGGCGGAACTTCATGAGGTTCAGCGAGGCCAGGTTGCAGGCCGAGTCGTCGACGTGCATGTATTCGGAGCAAGGGTTAGACGCGTTGATCCGCCCGCTCTGCGGCGAGGTGTGCCACTGGTTGATCGTCGTATCGAACTGGACGCCCGGGTCGGCGCAGCGCCAGGCGGCCTCGGCGATCTCGCTCATCAGCTGACGCGCGGGGATCGGCTCGCCCACCGGCTCGCCGGTGACGCGGGCGATGAGGTACCAGTCCTCGTCGTTCTCGACCGCGCGCATGAACTCGTCGGTGACGCGGACGGAGTTGTTGGCGTTCTGGTACTGGATCGAGGTGAAGCCGTCACCGTCGATCGACATGTCAAAGCCGGCGTTGCGCAGGGCCTCCGCCTTGTCCTCCTCCTTGGCCTTGCACCAGATGAATTCGCGAATGTCCGGATGATCGATGTCGAGCACGACCATCTTCGCGGCGCGACGGGTCTTGCCTCCGGACTTGATCGTTCCGGCCCAGGAATCGGCGCCGCGCATGAACGAGACCGGGCCCGAGGCGGTGCCGCCCTTGGCCAGCGGCTCGGTCGAGCCGCGGATGTTGGAGAGGTTGATGCCCGAGCCGGAGCCGCCGCGGAAGATCATGCCTTCGCGGGTATTCCAGTCGAGGATCGACTCCATCGTGTCCTCGACGCTGAGGATGAAGCAGTTGTGGACCGCGATGCCGTTGGTGAGGAACTCGTTTGACTCGGTCTGGATGTCGTAGACGTCCTGCGTGCCCATCGGGACGATCGACACGATCTCCTCCTCGCGCAGGTCCGGGCAGCGCTTGCCATCCCGCAGCGCGAGCGACTCCATGAGCCGCTCCTGCTTGGCACTGCTCACGAACCCGACGAGCTCGGCGAACCGCGCCCGCTCGGAGCTGATGCCGATTCCCAACTCATGTAGGTCGTGGCGATCCGGACGACGCTCCTGCTTGTGCACCCGGCGCGAGTAGATACCGAGCGAGGTGAGCAGTACCTGAATGTCCTCCGTCCAGCGCTCGCTGATTAA